>CAJDUG010000005.1_pt1 | contig 61917 bp, 62 predicted proteins | sample 7390021 | NCBI WGS metagenome assembly CAJDUG01 (sample SAMEA7055676, study PRJEB34461) | soil metagenome | biome: terrestrial ecosystem; feature: Peninsula; material: soil | place: Antarctica | collected 2016
TCTGCTACCTCGCCATCCAGCTCACGAAGCGTCTGCGCGTCGACGACGCGCTGGACGTGTTCGGTGTGCACGGCGTCGGCGGCGCATGGGGCGCCATCGCGACCGGGCTTTTCGCCAGCAGCGCGGTGAACAGCGCGGCTGCGAACGGTCTTGTCAATGGAAATCCCGCGCAGCTCGGCATCCAGCTGGTCGCGGTCGCCGCGGTCATCACCTACGCCGCCGTCATGACATTCGTGATCCTGAAGGTCATCAATCTCTTCGTCGCGCTGCGCGTGCCAGAGCAGGACGAGGTCCTCGGCCTGGACGCATCGCAGCACCGCGAAGCCGCGTACACGATCTAAGGTCAAAGGAGGAGACAACATGGAGTTCATCGCATTCGGTTCCTTCGCGATCCTCGTCGTCGCATGGCTCGTGGCGCCGTCGAACAAGGGCGAGATCGTAGCGATCGAAGAGGTCAAGAAGGCCGCCTAGGGGCTACACTCGACGGACAACTGAATACGACGGGGGAGCGCCCGCGGGGCGCTGAGAGTGCGGAGAGCCGCAGACCCCAGAACCTGATCTGAGTAATGTCAGCGTAGGGAGTCGGAACGCGTGAGACTTCGCTGCGGCGCTCGGATGCGCCGCTTTTGTTTTTCCGGGTCATCGCAGGGGGGGAACCCCCTGCAACCCCCCTGCCGGTGAAGGCAGTGGTGGTCGCGCACGGCGACGTCGATCCGCGCGACCGCGCGCACCTGGACGGGGCGGATCTCATCGTGGCCGCTGACGGCGGGACGCTCGCGCTCGAGCAATGGGGAGTCTCGCCTCACGCGATCGTTGGGGATCTCGACTCGCTCGGGATCGAGCGCGCGCTCGAGTACGGCGCGCGCGGCGTCGCGGTGGTCCCTTTCGCACCGGAGAAGGACGAGTCGGATCTGGAGCTCGCGATCGCCCACGTGATCGAGGCGAAGGCGGATGAGCTCGTGCTTCTCGGCATCTTTGGCGGCGCGCGGTTCGATCACGAGCTCGCGAACACGCTACTCATCGCCGCCGCAGAGTTCCGCGGGCGCAGGATGCGCGCTGTCCACGGCGACGTGACCGTGCGGGCGCTGCACGGCGGGGAGGAGCTGACGCTCGAAGGTGCGCCCGGGGACCTCGTGACGCTCCTCGCTGTGGGCGGCGACGCGGAGGGGGTTCGCACTCACCGTCTCCGCTATCCGCTCGCGCACGAGAAGCTGGCGTTCGGCGCCGCGCGCGGCCTCTCGAACCTGGTGTTGTCCGCGGGCGCTTCGGTCACATGCGAACGCGGCGTGCTGCTCGTCATCGAAACACGCGCTGGAGGTGCCTCGTGAACCGTTCAAAGTCCTGGCGAACCATCGACATCGTCGTCACCGCGGCGATCGCAGTCGCGTTCGGCGTGGTCTTCTGGGCCTGGAATGCCCTCTGGGCAGCGGCGAGTCCCCTATTCGTAGCTGTCCCGCCCGCGCAGAACATCCTGTACGGGACGTGGCTCGCCGCTGCTGTCGTCGCGGGCCTCGTCGTGCAGAAGCCGGGCGCGGCGCTGTTCGCGGAGCTCGTCGCGGCGAGCGTGTCACTCATCCTCGGGTCCCAGTGGGGACTCGACGCCGCGCTCTCCGGTCTCTTTCAGGGCGCGGGCGCGGAGCTGGCTTTCGCCCTGTTCCTCTATCGCCGCTGGGACCTGGTCGCGGCGCTACTCGCGGCGGCGCTGTCAGCGGTCGGCGCCTGGCTCCACGACACGCCGCTCTACTACGCCGCGTTGCCGCTCGCCGACCAACTGCTGATCGGCGTGTTCATGCTGATCTCGGCGCTGGTCATCGCGGGATTCGGATCGTGGTGGCTGACCCGCGCGCTCGTGCGGACGGGCGTGCTCGCGCAGTTCCCGTCGGGTCGGACCCAGCAGCGCGTTTAGATTCCTCTCGTGACCGCCAGCGAGGGCGCCAGGGTCGAAGCGAAGGGCTGGGGCTGGCGCCACGCCGGGCGCAGAGCCTGGGCTGTGCGTGGCCTCGACCTCAGGATCGAGCCCGGCGAGCGCGTGCTCGTGCTCGGAGCATCGGGCGCGGGGAAGAGCACGCTCCTCGCGGCGCTCGCCGGGCTTCTCGATCCTTCCGGCGGCGGCGAATCCGAGGGCGAGCTCCGCGTGGATGGACGGCCGCCACCGGACGCGCGCGACGTGACCGGGATCGTGTTCCAGGATCCGGAGACGCAGCTCGTCATGGCACGCGCCGGTGACGACGTCGCGTTCGGGCTCGAGAACCACTGCGTTCCGACCGAAGCAATCTGGCCACGCGTGCACCGCGCGCTCGCTCAGGTGCATTTCCCCTACCCCGAAGACCATCCCACCGCGGCGCTGTCCGGTGGCGAGAAGCAGCGCCTCGCGATCGCGGGCGCCCTCGCCCTACGTCCGCGCCTGCTGCTGCTCGACGAGCCCACGGCCAACCTGGATCCGGCGGGCGCGGAGACGGTGCGCGGCACGCTCGCCGACCTCAGCGCCATGACGCTCGTGATCGTCGAGCATCGCGTCGCGGCTTCGCTACCGCTCGTGGACCGTGTGGTTGTGATCGAAGCGGGCGGCGGCATCATGGCGGACGGGCCTCCAAAGGACGTCTTCACGCGCTACGGCGCTCGGCTGGCCGAGCTCGGCGTGTGGGTGCCGGGTCCGCCGCCCGCGGCACCGGCGCGACGCACCATGTTCGGAGCCGAGCTCGCGCGCGCCGAAGACGTCGCCTTCCGCTACCCCGGCGAGCAGGCATGGGCGCTCGGTGGTGTCGACGCGTCGGTGCGCGCCGGCGAGGCGCTCGCGGTGACCGGTCCGAACGGCTCGGGGAAATCGACGCTGGCGCTGCTGGTCGCCGGTCTGCTGCGACCGGGACGCGGACGGGTCGCGCTCGAGGACGCGGAGCCATGGTCTCTGCCGGCGCGCCGACTGGTCGCGCGCGTCGGCACTGTGTTCCAGGATCCGGAGCACCAGTTCGTGACCGGGCGGGTCGACGAAGAGCTCATGGTCGGTCCGCTCCGCGCCGGACGCTACGCGCCCGACGCGCGGCGGATCGCAATGGAGCTGCTCGAGCGCCTAGGCCTCACCCACCTCGCGGCTGCGAATCCGTTCACGCTCTCTGGCGGCGAGAAGCGCCGTCTCTCGGTCGCCACCGCGATCGCGACCGCACCGACGCTGCTCGTTCTCGACGAGCCGACCTTCGGACAGGACCGTCACACGTACGGCGAGCTCGTTGCGCTCATCGCCGCGCACTGCGACGGCGGCGGAGCGGCGCTCTTCGCCACGCACGATGAGAACCTCGTCGTGTCGCTCGCGGACCGTACGCTGAGACTCGCGGGTGGTCGCGCGGCATGAGGCTGCTCGAGCCGCTCGTCGCCGATCCGACGGCGCCGCTGGCGGGTCTGCATCCGATCGCCAAGATCGTCGCCGCGCTCATCCTCATGCTCGCGCTGTTCGTCACGGTCGACCTCGTCACGTCGAGCGTCGTCCTCGTCGCACTGCTCGTCGCCGCCCGCTTCAGCGGTCTCCCACGCGGCGATCGCGCTGCGGATCGTCGGCGTATCGCTCGCCGGCATGCTCGCGGTCGCGACCATCGACCCCACCGATCTCGCGGACGCGCTCGTTCAGCACGCGCACGCTCCCTCGCGCTTCGTCGTCGGCGCCCTCGCCGCGTTCCAACTGTTCCCGCTGTTCTCGCGCGAGTGGGATGTGCTCGGCCTCGCGCGTCGCGCGAGGGGCATCGAGGCCGACCGGACCTACATCGATCGCGTACGCGCGTTCCCCGGTCGCGCCCTCGGCCTGCTCGTCGCGGCGATCCGACGCGCGACGCGTCTCGCGCTCGCGATGGACGCGCGCGGCTTCGGATCGCGAGACTGCAGGACGCTCGCCCGGCCCCGGGCGCTCGCGCCGCGCGACGGAGCGCTCGTCGCGGGCGCGCTGGTCCTCGCGACGGGGGCGACGGCCATCAGCGTCGCGCTCGGGACGTGGCGACCGCTGCTCACCTTCTAGTGCGAGGTGGACGGCTCGTTAGCCCGCCGGAACGGCGAGCAGCTCGCGCTCGATGCGCTCGCGGATCGCGTCGCGGACCACGACGAAGGCGGCGTAACGCGCATCGTCCCCGGGCACAGCGGACGGATCCGGGAACGACCAGTGCCGTCGCTCCCGTGCGTTCGCGAAGTACGGACAGGCCTCGTTCGCCTCGTCGCAGACCGTTATGACGAGATCGAAGGGTTGATCGAGGAACTCGTCCATGGTCTTCGACTGCTGGAGCGAGATGTCGATCCCGACCTCGGCCATCGCCTGGATGGAGAAGTGATGGAGACCGCGCGCGCGGGTCCCAGCACTGAACGCCTTGAAGCGCCCCTCGCCGAGCGTGTTCAGGAACGCTTCGGCCATCTGGGACCGCGCCGAGTTGTGCGTGCAGAGGAACAGGACGCGACGCGGATCAGTCATCAGCATCAGGCTGTCGCGGTACGTGCGAGGAGAACTCACGCATCACGCCGGTGACCTCGTACACGGTGCGCTCGCAGATGTTCTGGATGCGGTCTCCCATGCGCTCGAGGTTGTGGGCGACCCACAGGAGCCACGTGGCGCGGTCGATGGTGGTCGGATCGTTCGCCATGTATTGCAGGAGCTCGCGGTACACGATGTCGTAGAGGCGGTCGACCTCGTCGTCTTGAAATGCGACGCGCTCGGCGGTGTGTTCGTTGCGGCGCAGGAAAGCGTCGATGGCTTCACGGAGCATCTCACGCACCAGACGGGCCATCTCTGGGACGTCGACGAGCGGCTTGAGCAGCTGACGGTTCTCGTGGAGCTGCGCGACCTTGGCGATGCCCGCGGCGTAGTCACCCATGCGCTCGATCTCCGAGACCACCATGAGCACCGCGACGATGAAGCGCAGGTCGCCCGCGATCGGCTGCTGTGTTGCGATGAGGTGGATCGCGCGGTCCTCGATCTGGAAGCGCATGCGGTTGATCTGCTCGTCGCTGTCGATGACGAGCTGAGCGAGCCGTTGATCGAGCGTCTGAAGCGAAAGGACGCTGCGCTCGATGGCGACGTCGAGCAGGCTCGTCATCGCCCGCAGGTCGGCCTGAAGCTGCGCGAGCCCATCGTCGAGAGCGGCGCGGGTGTGGATCGAGCGTGTTGTCATCCGAACCGTCCGGTGATGTACGCCTCGGTGCGGGGATCCCGTGGCATCGTGAAGAGGTCGTCGGTCTTGCCGTACTCTACGAGGCGGCCGATGCCGTCGTCCGCGGAGAGCATGAAGGCGGTCTTCTCGCTGACGCGCGACGCCTGCTGCATGTTGTGCGTGACGATGACGATCGTGACCTCGTGGCTCAGCTCGCGGACGAGCTCCTCGATCTTGTAGGTCGCGATCGGGTCGAGGGCGGAGCACGGCTCGTCCATAAGCAGGACGCTGGGATCAGTCGCCAGGGCTCGCGCGATGCAGAGTCGCTGCTGCTGCCCGCCTGAAAGCGCGGCGCCAGAACGATGCAGCTTGTCCTTGACCTCATCCCAGAGCGCGGCTCGGCGCAGGTTGCGCTCCACCAGGTCGTCCATCTCGCGACGCGTCATCTTCCAGCCGCGCAGGCGCGGGCCTGCGGCGACGTTGTCGTAGACGCTCATCATCGGGAACGGGTTGGGCTTCTGGAACACCATTCCGACCATGCTCCGGACCTCGACCGGATCGGTCTTTGGCGCATAGACCTCGACATCGCCGAGGAGGACGCGTCCGGTGGCCCTGGCGCCGGGTGTCGTCTCATGCATGCGGTTAAGGCAACGGAGCAGCGTCGACTTGCCGCAGCCCGACGGCCCGATGATGGCCGTCACGGCACCGACTTCGAAGCTGAGATCGACATCGCCGACAGCCTGCGCCGCCCCATAGAAAGCGGAAAGCTTTTCGGTCCTGAGCGCGATCGCGCGGGGTGTCGCCGGGGCGACCGGATCCATGAACGGCTGAGATGGCTGCTCGGCTTCCCGAGACTCCCTCGGTCGTCACTGACATCCTCTTCTCCCCGTCCACGCTGTCAACGGACCCGCTGGCGCGCCACGACTCGTAGCGCCAGGCCGATGGCACCGATCACGATCACCAGCACCAGCGAGGCACCCCACGCCTTCGTGTGCCAGTCGTCGTACGGCGAGATCGCGTACCGGTAGATCTGGAGCGGCAAGGCTCCGATCGGCCGCAGGAGGTCGGTGCTGAAGAAGTCGTTCCCAAGAGCCGTGAGCAGGAGCGGGGCGGTCTCCCCGGCGGAACGCGCGAGCGCGAGGACGGACGCCGTGATCACGCCCGCGCGCGCGGTCGGCAGCACGATCGCCAGGATCACTTTCCACTTCGGCGCGCCGAGCGCCAGCGCGGCTTCGCGCAGCGAGTGCGGCACTAGCCGCAGCACCTCCTCCACGGTCCGCGCGACGATCGGGATCATGATCACCGCGAGCGCGACGCCACCGGCGATCGCGGCGTAGTGCCCGACGACACCGCGGACGAGGAATGCCCACACGAACACGCCGATAACGATCGAGGGCAGACCGGCGATGAGCTCAGCGGCGAAGCGCACCGGTGCCGCGAAGCGGCCGGACTGGTACTCGACCACGAATATCGCGGCGGCGATGCCGACCGGGATCGCGATCGCGCCGGAGACCGCAGCGAGGATGAGCGTCCCGATGAGGGCCGGCGCGACGCCGCCACCGGCCTCGCCGACCGGCAACGGACGCTGGGTGAAGAACTCGATGTTGAGCGCGGGGAGCCCGCGCACGATGACGTAGCCGAGGATCGTCACCAGGAGCGCTACCGCAAGGAGCGTCCCGAGCATGAGCAGCGTGAGGACCACTCCGCTGGCGATCCGCCGCCGCGTGGCCACACGATGACGCACCGGGACGGAGCCGGAGAGGGCGGTGACGGCGGCGGACAAGGTCAGATCACCACGCCCGCGGGCCGGTCCGCGATCGAGCGCCGGATGAGTACGCGAGCGACGCCGTTCACCACGACGGCCACGAGGAGGAGCACGAGCGCGATCTCGACGATCGCGCTGAAGTACAGCTCGCTGTCCGCCTCGACGAACTGGTTCGCGATGGCCGATGCCATCGTGTACCCCGGCACGAAGAGCGATCCGCTGATCTCGCGTGACGAGTTACCGACGACCATCGTGACGGCCATGGTCTCGCCGAAGGCTCGGCCCACACCGAGCACGGCGCCGCCGATGATCCCTGGACGCGCGTAGGGCAGGACCGCGCGGCTCACGGCTTCCCAGCGCGTCGCGCCGAGACCGATCATCGCCTCGCGCTGCGTGGGCGGGACGGCGAGCAGCACTTCGCGGGACACCGCCATGAGGATCGGCAGGATCATGATCGCGAGCACGACGCCGCCGCTCAGCAGGTCAAAGCCGACCGGTGTCCCGCTGAACAGGTGGCCGATGACGGGCACCTGGCCCAAAGTCGCCTGGAGTCCCGGCTCGATCGTCGACCGCATGACCGGCACCATGACGAAGATCGCCCAGAGGCCGTAGACGATACTCGGGATGTACGCGAGGAGCTCGATCGTGAAGGCGACGGGCGCACGGATCACGCGGGGCGCGAACTCGGTGAGGTAGATCGCGGCACCCACCGCGACCGGAGCCGCGAGGAGGACGGCGATGATCGTCGTCACCAGCGTGCCGTAGACGTACGCGGCCGCGCCGAAGACGAGCTTCACCGGGTCCCACTCGGTGGTCGTGAAGTACGAGAGGCCGAACGTCGTAAGCGCCGGCCACGAATCGATGAGGATGAGCAGGGTGATCGCGATGAGCGTGAGCGGCACCAGCATCGCCAGTGCCGCCACGCTCGCTGCGAAGATCCGATCGAAGGTACGCGTCACGCGCGGCTGGTCATTTCGGAAGGGCGGCGACGCCGCCGGTGGTGATCGAGCGGATCATGCCTTCCGCCTTGGTCACGACGCCGGCCGGTAGAGGCGCGTATCCGAGGTCCTTCGCGAAGGCCTGGCCCTCGTGCGTGCTCCACCAGAAGTAGCGAGCGATCGCGATTGCCTTCGCCTTACTGGCGATCTCGGTGTACGCGAGGGTCCAGGTGAAGGTCGAGATCGGGTACGCGTCCGCGTTCTCCGAGTTCGTGATCGAGACACGCATGTCCGCGGGAAGCGTGACGCCGTCCGCCGCCTTCGTGACGGAGTCGAGCGTGGCCTCGACGAACCTGCCCTTCGCGTTCTGCACGGTGCCGTATCCGAGCTTGTTCTGGATCGCGTAGATGAGCTCGACGTAGCCGATGGCGCCGGAGGTGTTCTTCACCGAGCCGGCGACGCCCGCGTTACCGGAGGCGCCGAGGCCACCGGGCCAGTTGACGGAGTTCGCGAAGCCGACGCGTGTCTTCCACTCGGGGCTGACCTTCGAGAGGTAGTCGGTCCACACGTAGGTGGTGCCCGAGCCGTCGGAGCGGTGCACCGTCGTGATCGCCGCGTCCGGCAGCGTCACGCCGGTGTTGAGCGACGTGATCTTCGGGTCGTTCCACTTCTTGATCTGCTCGAGGTAGATCCCGGCGAGAACTTCCGGCGTGAACTTCAGCGATGCGGTGACGCCGGGGATGTTGTACGTCGGGACGACCGCGCCCATGACCATTGGGATGTGGAGGACCGCGCTCGCGCCGCCGGCCGCGGTCAGCTGCGCCTCGGTCATCGGTCCGTCGGTCGCGCCGTAGTCGACCGTCTTGTCGGTGAGCGACTTGATGCCGCCACCGGAGCCGACCGGCTGGTAGTTGATCTGGATACCGGTGAGCTTGTTGTATTCCGAGACCCACTTCGTGTAGATCGGTGCCGGGAACGTCGCTCCGGCGCCAACGAGCTCGGACGCCTCATCGGGGCACTTGGCCTTCACGGGGACGGCGCATGCATTGGCCGCGGTCGCGCCGCCGCTGGGGGCGTTGGTCGCCGCCGGGGCTCCGCCGCCGCATGCGGCGAGCAGGGTCGAGAGCGCAACGATGGACGCGATAAGGGGTTTCTTCATTTCTCTCCTCAACTTCCCACTTTGTCGAGTCCAGCGTCGCCCGTGGCAGTGACAGGCTGGTGTTGCGAGGTGTGTGGACCGTGAGGGCTCTGTGAACGCTCGGTGAACGACAGGCTCCGGCGGTATCGACCCCGCTAGGCGGGCGTGGGCTCCCGGAATCGGTACCCGACGCCACGGACGGTGTCGATCCAGCGCGGGTGTTCCGCGTCGTCACCGAGCTTTTCGCGCAGGGTCTTCACGTGGGTGTCGACGGTGCGCGAATCACCCGCGAAGTCGTAGCCCCACACGCTGGCGAGCAGCTGCTCGCGGCCGAAGACCTGGCCCGGGTGACCCATGAAGAACGCCAGGAGATCGAACTCCTTGGGCTTGAGCGCGATCTCGGTGCCGTCGAGCGTCAGCCGGTGGCGGCCGGCGTCGAGTAGGAGCCCGGCACTTTCTAAGCGCTCGCCGATGGGCGCGACCGTCGGCCGTGTCCGGCGCAGCAGCGCCCGCACACGAGCCACCAGCTCGCGGGTCGAGAAGGGCTTCGCGAGGTAATCGTCGGCCCCGAGCTCCAGCCCAACGACCTTGTCGAGCTCGGTGTCGCGCGCCGTCAGCATCAGGATCGGCACGTCGCTCTCGCGCCGGATGCGCCGGCACACCTCGAAGCCATCGACGTTCGGGAGCATCACGTCCAGCAGGACGACGTCGGGGCGGTTCTGACGGAACGCCTCGAGTCCGCGTTCGCCGTCCTCGGCCGCGAACACTTCGAAGCCTTCCTGGCGAAGCGCGTAGCCGAGGGTGTGACGCAGATTCGCGTCGTCGTCGACCAGGACGAGTCGTGCCACCTGTCGCCGAGCCTAGCATCCGCTACGAACGTTCACCGCATGTTCACGACGCGATCGTCCGTGTGTCGGCATCGTGGTCTTCAAGAACGACTCCATCGGCATCGTTCCCGAGCGACGGACCGCTCGTCGCTTTCCGGCCCTATGCGGAGCATGCGCTGTACGGTTCAGGCTCGGCCTCAGTTCGCGAGCGGCAAAGTGAAACGGAACGTCGTTCCGCGGCCAGGCCCGTCGCTTCTGGCCTCGATGCGCCCACCATGGGCCTGGACGATGTGCTTCGCGATCGCGAGGCCGAGTCCGGTACCGCCTCCCGATCGCGACCGATCCGCTTTGTAGAAACGCTCGAACACTCGCTCGAGGTCCGCGCGGTCGATCCCGACCCCGGTGTCCGCCACGCTGAACGCGACACGCCCGTCCTCGGGCGCGGCCGATAGTCGCACCGAGCCACCGGCCGGCGTGAACTTCACCGCGTTGTGCACGAGATTCGCAAGGACCTGCGCGACCCGTTCGCCGTCGGCGCGCACACGCGGTGCCTCGCCGGGTTCGACGAGCAGCGCGACATCGGCACGCGCCGCGAGAGGACCCATCCGCCGCGCGCAGGCAGCGAGGAGATCCGCGGGCGCCTGCGGCGCGAGCGTGAGCGTCTCTGCCCCCGACTCGATCCGCGTGAGCGCCAGGAGCTCGTTCGTGAGCTGCGCGAGACCGTCGATCTCTTGATGCATGCGGTGCACGAAATCGCGCGCGACGACCCCATCGTCGAGCGCGCCTTCCTCCAGCGCTTCAGCCATCGCTTTCAGCGACGTGATTGGCCGACGAAACTCGTGCGAGACGTTCGCGATGAAGTCCGAACGGACGGTCTCGAGGCGGCGCAGCGTCGTGAGGTCCTGAACGACCAGCAGGATCTGACCGCCCTCAAGAGGTCGCGCGATGACGCGCATGAAGCGGCGCGGTTCAGTGCGCTCGATCGTGGCGGTCGCCTCGCGGCCCTGGCGAGCGGTGGCGATCGCGGCCAGCGTCTCGTGGTGGCGGATCACCTCGGGCAGGTGCCGGCCGATCACGTCCTGTCCGGCGGTCGCGCGCGCCGCCGCGTTCGCGAGAAGCACGCGTCCGTCCGCGTCCGCGATGAGGATCGCGTCACCGAGCTCGTCGATGAGCGTGGCGAGCCGGTCACGTTCCGCCTCGGCTAAGGCGTGCTCCGAACGTACGGCGGCCGATGACCGCCGAAGCGCTGCGGCCAACCGCTCGATCTCCACCGGTCCGCGAATGTCGAATGAGGCATCTTGCGCTTCGGCTCGCTCCGTCAGGATCTCGATCGGTCGGGCGATCACGCGCTGGAGGAGCCACGCGACGGCGATCGCGACCAGCGCGGCGACAAGCGCAGCGGAAAGGAGAGACAGCGACAGTCGCGCCGCAAGGTCGTCGACAGCGACGAGCGGGAGCGCCACACGCGAGACGCCGACGATGCGGTCGCCGCTACGCACCGGCACCGCGACGTAAAGCAGGTCCCGGCCAACGGTCGTCGAGAAACGCACCGCGCGACCTTGCCCTCCAGCCAGGGCCGGCATGATCTCCGGTCGCGCCGCGTGGTTCTCCATCGTCCGACGGTCTTCGTCGGACTCGCCGAGCACTGTCCCATCTGACGCCACGAACGTCACGCGCACGCTGGCAGCGGACGCGATGCGCTTCGCGAGAACATCGAGCGCTTCAGCGTCGGCGCGCGCGAGAAGGTCGCGCGACAGGTCACCCGCGAGGGCGGCCTCCGACGCCAGGCGCGCGCCCAGGACGTCGATCTCGTGCTGCGTCGCGATGCCCGGCACGGCAGCGGCCACGACCGCCAGCGCGACGAGGATCGTGATCACCGAGCCGAGAAGGACGCGTGCGCGGATGGTGCGCGGCACGGGAATCACTCTAGGAGCGCACGTCTACCCACGCAGGGCGACACAGTATGGCGACGGATCTAGGGTCGCACCCCGACGGCGCGCATCGCGAGTGCGATCACCAAGCCGATGAGGAAACAGCCTGGGATCGTCAACACCCACGCGGTGACGATGCGTCCCGCGATGCCCCAGCGCACCGCGGACAGACGGCGAGTGGAGCCGACGCCGAGGATAGCGCCCGAGATCGCGTGCGTCGTCGAGATAGGGATGCCAAAGCGAGTCGCGATCTCGATGACGGTGCCGGCCGTCGTTTCGGCCGCGAATCCCTGCACCGGAGTGAGCTTGGTGATGCGTGTACCCATCGTCTTCATGATCCGCCAGCCGCCGGTCATCGTGCCCACGCCGATCGAGACGGCGCAGATGATCTTCACCCAGTCGGGGATGTAGAAGGCGTCGCCAGTGGGCACGACGCCGTACGCCGCGAGGGCCAGCGCGATGATGCCCATGGTCTTTTGACCATCATTGCCGCCGTGGCTGTACGCCATGTACGCGCTCGACAGGATCTGGGCCTTGCCGAAGAAGCGCTGAACCCAGCCGAAGGACGTGTTCCGCAATGCCCAGTAGAGACCCAGCATGAGCAGATAGCCGGCGAGGAAGGCGATCGCCGGCGAGTACACGATCCCGAAGCTCGTCTTCTGCAGTCCAGCGATGACGACCACGCCAGGGCCGTGGATGGCGACGGAAGCACCAATGATCGAAAAGATGAGCGCGTGGCTCGATGAAGACGGCAGTCCGAAGTACCACGTGAGGAGGTCCCAGGCGATCGCGGAGATCAGCGCGGCGACGACGAGGTCTTGCGTCACCACGTTCGCATCGACGATCCCGCTGCCGACGGTCTTGGCCACGGCAACGCCAGACAGCGCGCCGACCAGGTTCAGGCTCCCCGCCATGATGACGGCCTGCCGCGGGGTGAGGACGCGCGTCGCGACGACGGTCGCGATAGCGTTCGCCGCGTCGTGGAAGCCGTTGACGTACTCGAAGATCACCCCGAGGATGACGACGAGGGCGAGCAGGACGAGCGCGTTATCGAGAGTCATTCGCCGCTAGCTATGCTTGATCACGATCATCTCGACGATGTTCGCGACATCCTCGCAGCGGTCGATCGCGACTTCCATGAGGGAGTGGATGTCTTTCCACTTGATGATCTCGAGCGGGTCCGTGACATTGGCGAACAGATCGCCGACGGCGTCGCGGAAGACTTGGTCGCCCTCGTTCTCGTAGGTGTGGATCTTGATCCAGTACGGCTCCAGTCCCTTGAGTCCCTCGAGCGCTTTCATCATCGCGACCATCTCCGTCGCCGCACCGACCAACGCCTTGACCTGACGGATCGCCTGCGGCCGTACGTGACGGACCTTGTAGAGCTGGATGAGCTCGCTCACGTCATAGGCGACGTCCGCGACGTCGTCGAGCTTGGAGGCGATGCCGATGATGTCCTCGCGATCAAGGGGAGTGACGAATGTTTCGTTGAGGCTCTTGAATATCTCGTGGGTCAGTTTGTCGCCGTAGTGTTCGATCGCGTGGATGTCGCGGACCTTGCTCTCGACGTTCGTGAAATCGGTGAGCAGGCGCTCTAGCGCGACCGCAGCCTCGAGACTGTTGGTGGCGTGCTGGTCGAACTGGGTGAAGAAGAAGCTCTTCTTCGGCATCAGCGACAGGCGCATGGGCGTTTCTCCTTGTCGGTCTAGGAAGTGAACGTGCCCGGGGCACGGTCAGATGAGCGTTCCGTGAGCGGGACTGTAATGGCCGTTCGCCGCTCCGCGCGTCGGCTCGGGGCCAACTAGAAGCTCACCTCAATGCCGAGACCCTGCAGACGCGCGAAGAGCGCGGCGGGATCCACATGTGCGTCCGCAGGCACGACGCCCGGCGCGATGCTCGCGCCGCGCGCCAGCGAGTCCGCGGCAAGCACGGCCGGCTCGACCGCGATGAGATAGCTTCCACGGGCGGCCGTCAGGCGCGTGACGTGCTCGCGACCGCCTTCACTCACAGCGACCACGAACATGCCGTCGCGCCGCCCCAACAGGCGCGCCGACAGCGGCGCGATGGCTTCGAGGAGCCCGGTCAGCCTGAGGCGCGACGCCAGGGCGAGCGACGTCGCCGCGAACGGCGCGTTCGGGTCGACCCAGAACTCCACGCGACGGAGGCTCGGCCACCGCCGCGGAAGCAGCGCCGACGCCGCGCTCTCCACACGGTGGCCGCGACGACCGCTGCCTGGGAAGGCGCTCGAGCGCGACCAATCGACGGACGCGAGGAACGCGCGGACCGTCGCGGGATTGCCGGTCTCGGCGGAGGCCGGCGCCAGGAAGAGATCGCACGCGTCCGGCGAGGCGGCTTCGCTGGCTCGGATCGCGGACGCGGCGACGGTCGCGATCGCGCTGCACGACGTGAGGATCCGCACGCCGCTCTGTGCCGCGCGCTCGTGCAGCGCGAGCACCGTCTCGGCGTACGCGCGGGAATCGGAGAGATCGATAACGTCGCAGCTGCGTTCGATCGCGGCCTCGATCAGCGCGGTCGAACGTGTCTGGAACGGCCCGGCGGTATCGACGACCACGTCGTTCGGCTCGAGCGCCCGCGCGAGCGCGCCGCGATCCTCGGCATCGACGCGTATGTCGCCGCGTGTGCGCGACGCGATGACCGCACGGATGCCGACGTCCGCGAGCCGGCGCGCGACGACGCGGCCGAAGAAGCCCGCACCGATGACGACGACGCGCCTCAGCGGAGCTTCACCGCGAGGTACACGCACCACGGGCAGAAGAGCGCGAACAGCATCGCCGTAGCGACGGCCGCGGCCAAATACAGGCCGGTCAGCGTCGCGACGCTCAACGTGATCCCGGCGGCCCATATCGCGGCGGCCCAGCTCCGCTCGACGTTGCTCAGCCGCATCGCGAGCGTGAGCCAGATCCCGCACGCGGTGTAGAGACCGTTGGCGACGACACCGGTAAGGACGAATGCCAGGGGAGCGGTCCCGGGGTCGTACAGGATCAGCATGATCTCGGAAGTGACGTCTGCGACGAAGCCGCCTGCGGCGAGGGCAACAGGCAAGTACGACACGCCGATCCGACCACGCCACCACCAATAGAACCAGAGCAGCGTCAGCGCCGCGACGATCCAGACCGCCCAGCCGAGACGCCATGCAACGAGATTTGCCTGTACGTACGCGAGCCGCTCGGCGGCATCGGCGACGATCGGCGTGGCTGGCGCGAGAACGAGAGCCATCACCAGCGCGCCGGCGAAGTTCACCGCCGCGCAGACCAGAGGCGCCGCGGGCAACTCCCTAGCCGAGGCGATAGCCGACGCCACGCACGTTCGAGAGCGCGGGTGCACCGGCGCCGTCCAGCTTCGTACGGAGCCGCGCGAGGTGCGCCTTCAGCCACTCGGGGTCCGGATCGCGCTCGTCGGGCCAGCCCGCGCGCAGGAGCGCGCGACGATCCACGACCTCACCGGGATGAACGGCGAGCGCCGCAAGCAGCCGGAACTCGGTCGGCGTGAGATCAAGGACGTCGCCCGCGACGGTCGCCTGATGCGCGCGTGTGTCCACCGTGAGCTTGCCGATCGACGCCGCTGGCCGTGCGCGCGACGCTGGAGCGGCGCGGCGCAGGAGCGCGCGCACACGCGCGGACAGCTCCTTTTTTGAGAAAGGCTTCTCGAGATAGTCGTCGGCGCCGAGGTCGAGCAGGCGCGCGCGCTCGTCGCTGCCCTTCTCTCCGGTGAGCATGAGGATCGGCGTGGACGATACGGCGCGGATGCGTCGGCAGACCTCGTCACCCGACAGCTTGGGCAGGCCGCGATCGAGGATGACGAGGTCGGGCGCTTCCTCGGCGTGACGCTTGAGCGCCGCCTCGCCGTCATAGGCGGTGACCACCTCGTAGCCGTCCTCACCGAGAAGGGCGGCCACCATACCGACCATCGCGCGCTCGTCGTCGACGACGAGGACGCTGGTCATGCGCGCGCCTCTCTCATGAGCGGCACGCTAAAAGCAAAGACGCTGCCGCCCGCGGCCCCGTCCTCATACCAGATGTCGCCGCCCTGGGCCTCGACGACGCGGCGTGAAGCGAAGAGGCCGATTCCTGAGCCGGGCAGCCCAGCCTGTGCGGCCGCGCGTACGTAAGCCTCGAAGATCCGAACGCGATCCGGTGCGGCGACACCGGGTCCCTCGTCGGCGACGCGGACGATGCCGCGTCCCTGGCGCGACTCGACCTTGACGCTGATGCGGGTGCCCTCGGGCGAGTACTTCGTCGCGTTGTGCACCAGCCCGCCGAGGACCTCCGCGGTGCGGCGCCGATCGCCGCGCACCCATATCGCCGTCCCGTCGCGCGGAGCCGTGAGCTTGTGCCGCCGCGCGATCGGCGCGAGCTCCTTCAGTGCCGCGATGGCCGTGGCGCGCAGGTCGAAGCGAGTCCGTCGCAGCGTGAGGTCGGGATTCTCCACGCGCACGCCGGTGAGGATGCGGTCGACGAGCTGATCGAGCCGAACGACTTGAGCCACCGCCTCGTCGATCGGGATCTTGCGGTTGCCGTTCTTCTCCGCGAGGAGGTCGAGATAACCGCGGATCACTGAGAGCGGCGTTCGCAGGTCGTGCGTGACCACGGCGACGAACTCGGTCCTGGCTCGCTCGAGCTCGCGCAGCCTTTCCGTCGTCTGGCGCTCGAGCGCGTACAGCGCCGCCTTGTCGATCGCGAGCGCGGCCTGGTTCGCGAGCGCGCCGACGAACGCGACCTCTTCATCGCCGAGCTCGGTACCCGCCGGTACGTGCAACGCGACCGCGCCGAGAAGCCGATCGCCGGCGAGCAGCGGGAGCGCGATGTGCTCGCCTTCGACGATCGGCCGCGTCTCGTCCATCGATCGCCGCGCGGTCTGCAAGAGCGTCTTGCTGATGTCGCCGGAACGTGCGCGCTCTCGCACACCGTCGCCGTCCCGAAGCAAGATCGCGCCGGCGGACCCGGCATAGACGCGCACGAGGCGATCGACGATGAGCGAGAGCACTTCGTCCAGGTCCAGCGTCGACGTGAGGACGTTCGAGACCTCGAAGAGCGCGGAGACCTCGCGGAGCTTGCGTTCGGACTCGCGCTGCAGGCGGCCCTTCTCGATGATGCCGGCGACCTGGTTCGCGATGGTCTGGAGGAAGTCGATCTCGATCCGGTCGAAGTCGCGGGGCTCGACCGTCTGCACGTTCATCACGCCGATGACCTCGTCACGCGAGACGAGCGGCACCGACAGCATCGAGGTGAAGCGACCGACGTCGACCGACGGTACGTTCTTCCAACGCGGCTCGTTGCGCACGTCGCGCACCGCCAGTGGCACCCGCGCGTTCGCGACCCAACCGGTGATGCCCTCTCCGTATCGAAGGGTCGCGCGGCCGACCGCCCGCGGATTGAGTCCGTTCGTTGCCGCTAGACGCAGCAGCCCTTCGCGGCGCTCAAGGAGGTACAGGCTCGACACTTCGGCGCCCATCGCATCAGTGGTGCGGTCGATCACGATGCGCAGCATCTCGTCCCAGTCGCGCGCCGACGACGCGAGCTGTGCCACCTCGTGCAGGAACGAAAGCTCCCGTAGTTTCCGTTCGGCGTCAGTGGGAGTCACGGCTCAAGGATAGGGACGAACCACCAATAGACTCGGTCACGTGCAGAACGTGATCCGCACCGAGAAGCTCACGAAGCGATTCGGCGATCTCGTCGCCGTCGACGGACTCGACCTCGAGGTCCACGAGGGCGAGGTCTTCGGCTTTCTCGGCCCGAACGGCGCGGGTAAGACGACGACACTGCGCCTCCTGTGCGCGCTCATCGGTGCGACGTCCGGCACCGCGGATGTCGCCGGTTATCGCCTGGGGCGGCAGGATCCTCAGATCCGCGCGGCGGTCGGGATCCTCACCGAGCAGCCCGGACTGTACGAGCGCCAGTCGGCGTGGGACAACCTGGTGTTCTTCGCCACGCTGTACGGGCTCGACCGCGCGACGGCGGCGCGTCAGGCTGAGCACTTCCTGCGGCTCATGGGCCTGTGGGATCGGCGGCTCGAGGCCGTCGCGACCTTCTCGCGCGGCATGAAACAGAAGATGGCCATCGCGCGCGCCGCCCTTCACGAGCCCCGCGTGCTGTTCCTCGACGAGCCCACCACGGGCCTCGATCCCGACGCGGCCAAGACAGTGCGAGAGTTCATCGTCGCCGTGCGCGGTCAGGGCCGCACCGTGTTCCTCTGCACGCACAACCTCGACGAGGCGGATCGCCTCTGCGACCGGATCGCCTTCTTCCGGCAGTCCGTCATCCGCATCGACACGCCGGACCATCTGCGGGCAGAGCTCTATGGGCGCGCAACGGAGTTCCGCCTGATGCCCACACCACGCGCGGAGGATCTCTTGCGCGTTCAGGCGGTCGCGGGTGTGCGTGAAGCGCATCTGGAGAACGGCTCGATCGTGGTGTCCGCGTCGGATCCGCTGCGGACGAACCCACTGCTGGTGCGCACGCTGGTCGAGGGCGGCGCGCAGATCGCGTACGTCATCGAACGCAAGGTGCATCTCGAGGACGTGTACCTGAGCATCGTTGAGGGTAGCCAACCTTCCCGCAGCACTCGAGACGTCGGGCGAAAGGATCTGACGTGACGACGACGGCGGCGTTCGCGCGAACACCCGAACGCGGCGCGCTCGTGCGTGCGGTGTGCATACGCGAGTGGCGCGAGGCGCTCGGCAACCGGCTGCTTGTCGCGATGACGCTGCTCCCGCCGGTCGTCATCCTCGCTGCCGGGATCGGAGCGGTCGCCGCGGCCGCGGCCAATCCACCCAGCGACCGTGACATCCAGGCGCTGTACGCAGCGGCACCCGGCGCCGCGGGACTCGATCCGACGGAAGCGGTGCAGGGCTTCATCGCGACCTACTTCCTGATCCTGTTCATGCTGATCCCGACGGTCGTGCCGCTCACGATGGCGATCTTCTCGGTCATCGGGGAGAAGGCGGCACGGACGCTGGAGCCGCTGCTGGCGACACCGGTCGGCGTGGGAGAGCTCCTGCTCGCGAAGTGCCTCGCGTCGACGATCCCTTCCGTGATCGTCACCTGGATCGCCTACGCGATCTACCTGGGGTCGGTCTCAGCGATCGGAAGCGACGCCGCGGTGCGCGCGGTGACTGCGCCCAGATGGGTGCTCGCGATCGTCGTGATGGTTCCGCTCCTCACGCTTCTTTCCGTGACGCTCGGGATCCTCATCTCGACGCGCGTGAACGACGTTCGCGTCGCGCAACAGATCGGCGGTCTCGTCGTCGTGCCCGTCGTCGGTCTCGGCATCGCGCAGGTGACCGGCCGCGTCGTCCTCGACAACGAGGCCTTCGCGACGTTCACCGCAATCCTCGTCGCGCTGGATGTGGCGGTGTTCGTGGTCGCGCGTCTCGCGTTTCAACGCGAGAACATCCTGGCTCGCTGGCGCTAGCCGCTCAACGCGCGGGCACCAAAAACCAGTTCGTCGCGCGGGGGTTACTTAGGCTTCGGCGTCGTCGGCTTCGTGGTTGTGGACGAGCAGCACGCGCCGCAGCAGTTCCCACAGGCACAGGCCATCTCTCTACCTCCGGTCGTTTGTCGTTCGGAGCCTACGACCGCGTACGGCTGGCGGCTCCGTACCATCAAGGCCGTGCGGGGACACGGCGGACCAGACGGCCAGTGGATTGAATGCGATCCAAGCGGGCACTGCCGCTGGACCGGGCGCAGCACAGTCGCTTCTGCGCGAGTTCGGCTCTACGAGTCGAGTCGCGGCCCGCTACCCCAGGGGACAAGGCTGATCAGCAGCTGCGGGATCAGCCGGTGCGTGAACCTTGACCACCTGCGAACAGCCCTGCGCTCATCGTCGCCCGCAACGACCAGCTCGCATGAGAAGGTCTGCGCCAACGGCCATGAAACGGCTGCGAACGGGGTCCGACACCGAGATGGACGGATCGCGTACTGCCGGGTGTGCCGCAATGACCGGCGACGGGAGCGCTACCAGCTCGACCCGTCTTACGCGGCGCGGGAGATCGAGCGCCAGCGGCGTCGCAGACGCGCCTCGTGAGTGTCGGCCTTCATTCCGTTACCCACCTCGCACCGACTCACCTTTCAGCGCCGCGCGGCCAAGACGGAGCATCTCGCGGTATCCGCTGCTCGTCTCATCGTCGAAGCCCAGTAGATGGAGTGCACCATGAGCGGCCAGGAACGCAACCTCCGTCGCGAGCGGCCACCGCCGCCGCCTGGCCTGCCGGGCCGCCTGCACTGCGCTGATCACCACGTCGCCGAGCTCGAGCGTGCCGTCGGCCTCGCGTCTCAGCGCCGCGGCGGCGCTCATGCCCTTCGCCCCGCGGCGTAGTGACTGTCCGAAAGAAAGAACGTCGGTGGTGCGATCCTTCCCGCGGTAGCGGCGGTTGAGCTCACGCATCTGCACGTCGTCGACGAATGCGATCGCGAGCTCCGCATCGTTCGTGACACCGTAGGGCCGGAGCGCGGCGCGCACGGCGCGGCGCGCGGACGCGAGATCACACGGAGCCTCGCCTCGGATCGCGATCTTCAGCGGTCGGACGCCGCCTTGTCGGTCGCCTGCGGGATCCGCGCGATCCGATCCTCTGGATACGGGATGCGTTCGTGATAGACGCCCAGGAGAAGCTCGCAGAACGCGTCCTTGATCCGCGTGATGTCGCGCAGCGTGAGATCGCACTCGTCGAGCTGACCTTCAGACAGCCGATCGCCGACGATCCTCTCCACCATCGCGCGGATCGTCTCGGGCTTCTTCTCCGCCAGCGAGCGCACCGAGGCCTCGGTGCCGTCCGCAAGCATCACGATGGCCGCCTCTTTCGAGCGCGGCCGTGGTCCGGGGTAATGGAAGGCAGCCTCGTCGGGGTTCTGGCCCCGCGACTGGGCGAGCTGGTAGAAGTACTTCACGACGCTCGTGCCGTGATGCGCTGGGATCATCTCGCGGATCATCGGCGGCAGGTGATAGCGCTCCGCGAGCGCGAGGCCGTCGCGCACATGCGCCGCGACGATACCCGCGGAAACCACTGGATCGAGCTCGTCGTGCGGATTGACCCCGGACTGCTGGTTCTCGATGAATCCAGTGGGATTACGCATCTTGCCGATGTCGTGGTAGTAGGCGCCCACACGCGCGACGAGCGCATCGGCTCCGATCACTTCGGCCGCGCGCTCGGCGAGGTTCGCCACGAGCAGCGAGTGGTGATAGGTGCCGGGGGTGCGAAGCAACAGCTGCCGAAGTAGCGGGTGGTTCGGATCGGCGAGCTCACGGAGCTCGAACACGGTCGTGATGCGGAAGAGGTGGCCGAAGATAGCCATGCCCGCGAACGCGAGCAGGCCCGAGCCCGCGCCGCTCACGAGCGCCGCGACGGCGAGCTGGGCTGCGCCGACCGGGTCGGTCGACTGGCCTATGAGCGTGAACGAGACGACGACGCCGAGGTTGCCGAGCGCGACGGAACCCGCTCCCGCGGCGAACTCGCGCGCGGTCGTTGCGCGCTGTACGGCGGCCATGCCGAGCAGCGCCGGCACGAGGACATACGCCACGAGCTCGACCTGGCCCGACAGGATGCCGACGTGCAGCGCGCCCGCGATCTGCGTCGCGAGCGCGGTGCGCCCGCCGACGAGCACGGTGATGATCATCGCGACAGCGGCGAAGGGGATGAAGTAGACGAGGAGCGTGTGTCCCGGGATGAGCGCTCGCGCCGTGACTGTGACGACGAGCAGCGACAGCATGACGAGGATCATCTTGCGGTCGTCGTTCCACGCCTCTGTCGCGTAGCGCTGGATGAACAGCGCGAGCACCGAAGAGATGAGGACCGCCCACACCGCAAGGCCGACCGCGCCCGGCCAGTCGATACCGGTGTTCACCAGACCGAGCGCGCGAAGCTTCTCCACGTCGAGCGCGCTGACCACGGTGCCCTCGCGCACGACGACCTCGCCCGCGACGACCTGCACCTGCACCGGAGACACGCCGCTGCGCGCGGTCTGCTGCGCATTCGCTGTCGCGGTCTGATCGAGCGTGACGTCCGAGTCGAGGAACTGCCGCACGAGCTCCGCACCAACGGTCTTCTGGCGGTCGGTCCAGGCCGGTGGCAGCGATGTGACGGCCGCGGCTTTCGCACCCTCGAGCTGCTCTGCCCGGATGCCCGGCTGGTAGAGCGTGCGGAGGGCGTTGTCGACTTCCTTCGAGACGGCGTCCCACTCGGCGGCCGTCATGTCGACGATGAGCGGCGCGATCTGCGGGCTGATCGCGACCTCGGTTATGCGGGTGAGCGAGGTGATCCGCTGCTCGCGTGTCTGCGCCACATCGGCACGCACGCGGCCAGCCGCGGCCACCGCCTGCCCCAGCCGGTCGCGCGAGCTCGCAACGACCGCGGGGCTGCGCGTATACACCTTGGGCACCGCGGCGCTCGCACGCTCGCGCTCAGCGTCGGTGAGCGTCTCGGAAACGAACGCAACAGAGCGGGGTGCCTTCACCTGCCGGTCCGCGAGCGATCCAACGTCGTAGCCCACCGTCGCGGGTGGCGAGAGCAGCAGCGCCACCGAGGTCAGGATGCTGGTCGTGATCACGAACACGTACATCCGTGCCGTCCTCACGCCCAGCATCCTGCGAAGCGCGACCGGCCGCGGGTCGAAACGCCGTCCAGCTGGTAGTCGAATCACTTCTTTTCGTACCGATCGTACGCCCGGACTATCCGGGCAACGAGCTCGTGGCGAACGACATCGCGGTCCTCGAAGTCGACGAACGCGATGCCCTCGACCTCGCGCAGGATCTCGCGCGCCACGACCAGGCCGGACCGCTGGTCCTTCTCGAGGTCGACCTGCGTGATGTCTCCGTTCACGACTGCCTGCGCGCCGTAGCCAAGGCGCGTGAGGAACATCTTCATCTGCGCGGGCGTCGCGTTCTGTGCCTCATCGAGGATGATGAATGCTTCGTTAAGCGTACGGCCCCGCATGAATGCGAGTGGCGCGACCTCGATCTCACCGCGCTCCATCGCGCGCGTGAATCTTTCGGGTGGCATCAGCTCGTAGAGCGCGTCATATAGCGGACGGAGATATGGATCGATCTTCTCCGTCAGGTCGCCCGGAAGGAAACCGAGCCTCTCCCCCGCCTCGACCGCGGGCCTTGTCAGGACGAGACGCGCGACCTTGCGATCGCGCAGTGCGGCGACACCCAGCGCGACGGCCAAATAGCTCTTTCCCGTCCCGGCTGGACCTGTCGCGAACACGAGGTCGTGACTCCGGATCGCCTCCACATATCGGCGCTGGTTCGCGGACTGCGGCGTGATGCGCTTGCCGCGAACGGTGGTCGCGACGACCTCGCGTAGCTGCTCGGGCGCGCCGACCGGTGCGTCCTTCGCGTCGCCGATGAGCCGCTCCAGCGCAGGCTTGCGCAGATTCTCGTCGCGATCGGAGAGCGTGCGCATCGCGCTGACGAGCTCGCCGACGCGCGCGACGTTCGCCGGCTCGCCCATGATGCGCAGCTCCGCGCCGCGCGAGACGATCTTCACCGCGAACTCGCGCTCGATACGGTCGATGTTCGTGTCGTTGTTCCCGGTGACGAACATCATCTCGTCGGGATCGGGGATGAGGATGGTGATCTGCGCCGGTGCGCTCACGACGGGGCCTTCTCCTTCAACAGTGCACTGACGAGTCCCGCGACCTTCTTGCCGTCGGCGCGGTCCTTCGTCTGCGCGAGGACCTTGGGCATGACCTTGCCCATATCGCGTGGACCCGTGGCGCCGGTCTCCGCGACGACGGCTTCGACGATCGCGCGCACCTCCGCGTCCGACATCTGCACAGGCAGATACGTCTGGATCAGCGCGAGCTCCTGCTCCTCTTTGGCCGCGAGCCCCGGCCGGTCGCCCTTCCTGAACGCATCGATCGAGTCGCGGCGCATCTTCGCCTGCTTCTGGAGCACGTCCGTGGTCCCGGCATCGTCAAGCTCGCTCGGACGATGCTCAGCGAGGTACGCCTGGCGCGCCGTCTCGTCCTTTCCCTCCGCGATGAGGCGCTCGATCGCGGCTTGGTGACGGTCGACGCCTTCGCGCTGCATCGCCGCCAGAAGAAAGCGCAGGGCATCGCGCCGGGACGTGTCGCCCGATTTCATGGCGGCCCGAAGATCGCTCTCGAGCCTTTGTTTCAGAGGGGATGCGATGCCTGGGCTCTCCGACCTAGCGCTTGCGCCGCTTGGCTTCCTTGCGCTTGCGCCGTGCGGCGGGTCGCTCGTAGAACTCACGGCGGCGCGCTTCCGCGAGGATGCCCGCCTGCTGGATCTTCTTGTTGAAACGGCGAAGGGCGGCCTCGAATGACTCGCCATCACCGACGATCACTTCAGACAATGTTCGTTGGATCACCCGCCCTTCGGTCTTATGAGACTGGTCGCCAGACACACAACGCCGGCCCCCCGAGGAGGCCGACGAGGGTCATGATACCCGGCGGGACGTTGGGGAAGGCCGTAATCATCACGACCCGCAGCCGGCGTGCATTTGGTAAAAAAGCGCGCTTTTCCAGTAGAATAGAACCCCTGTGCTAAGTAAGCAACGCCAACTCTCGGAAGAAACCAAGCTGAAGATCAGCGAAGCCAATCGCAGGCGCTGGAAGCAGCGGGGTGCAGAGTGGCGGCTCGAAGTGGCGGGAGCTCGGACACGTCAACGTCGGCCCACGGTGCCGGGCGACGAATTCAGGTTGCCGCCCAAGATCTCCGATTTCGAACGGAATGCCACGCTCGAGGCGCAGGCAGGCAGGTGCGCCATCTGTCACGAAAAGACCGATCTCGTCCTTGACCACTGCCACAGGACCGGGATCATCAGGGGACTGCTCTGTGGCGAATGTAACGTCGCGCTAGCGGCGTTCGATGACGATGCGGCGCGGCTGCGCTCCGCAGCCGCTTATCTGGAGCGCGGGGACCCGTTAAGAACTCGATCGGCGGGCTAGTGATGCGCCACCGCGCGCGCGATGCGTAGGAAGAGGCCGTCGGCGAACGTCGCGTATTCAGCCGGGCGGCCAGGCGAACTCGCGCCCTCCGAGCACGTGGAGGTGCAGGTGCGGCACGGTTTGGCCGGCGTCATCGCCGTTGTTCACGACCAGCCGGAAGTTGTCGCCGACGCCGCCCTGGCTGGCGACCCGCCGCACCGCCTGCAGCAGCTGGCCCCCCAGGGGCTCGTCTTCGAGCTCCGAGAGCCGAGCGACATGCTTCCGCGGCACGACCAGCACGTGGAACGGCGCGCGGGGGAAGACGTCGTTGATGGCCATGACGTCGTCGTCCTCGTAAACGATCGTCGCGGGGATCTTCCCCGCCACGATGCGACAGAACAGGCAGTCGTCCACGCAGCCAAGAGAATACCGACGTGGCGCTAGTCGCTGTCGTGGTGACGTATCTCCTGTGCTCGATCTCGTTTCCGTACTGGGTTGCGCGGGCGTACGGGGTGGATCTGCGTGCCGTCGGTGAGCGCAAACTCGGCGGTGGCAACTTGGCCAAGAGCGTCGGCCTCGCGCAAGGTATGGTCGGCGGCACGCTCGACGGGGCGAAGGGTCTCTTCGCCGTGATCGGGGCCCGTGCTCTTGGGTTGTCGCTCGAAGAGCAGCTCGCATGCGGTATCGCCGCGTTGGTGGCTCAGATGTGGCCGGTGTTCCACCACTTCGACGGTGGCCGCGCCAACGCGACCGGCTGGGGCTTCGCGCTTGCCGCCGACCCGGTGGCCGCGCTGATCATGGGCATGCCGCTCTACGTCAGCCTGGTCGCCGTTCGAGTGGTTCGTCCACGGCCGACTCGGCTGCTCCCTCTGGCCAGCATCCTGTCCTTCGCGGTCTTTCCGGCGGTCATCTGGGAGCAGGAGGGCATGACGCCCACCGTCGTCGCCGGTCTTGTCGTGCTCGGCCTGATCCTCGTTCGCCGTCTCACGGCGGGCCTCCGTGAGGACCTCGCCACCGGCGCACCAGTCGCGCGGGTGCTCGTCAACCGAGCGATGTACGACCGGAGCGAGCTCCAGGAACGGGGCGTCGTCGCCATCTAGCCGGTCACGCTCCGTCGTTGTCGCCGCTACGGCATCGGCTGTGCTCTGCCGCGAGGTATGCCGCCGCTCGATGGCTTCTATCCACTGGTGTCGCTGGCGGCATTCCTCTCGGGCGGCTGCTTTGGTTTCTACGCGGCCTGGCGTGGATACGCCGTGCGTCGCGCGCAGATACACGAGCTGCCGCGACCGAAGCGCGAGGTGAGCAAGGTGGACAGTTGGGCGGCCTAGTTCTCTTTCCGCGAAGCGGCGGCAGCGCCGCCTAGTTAGCTCAGGCGGTCCACCACGAGCGCGACAGCGGCGACAGCCGCCGTTTCGCTTCGCAGATTCCGCGCACCGAGCGAGACGGTGACCGCCCCGCGCTCTCGCGCCAGTGCGATCTCTTCGTCGGCGATCCCACCCTCAGGCCCGATCACGATCGAGAGTGCGCGCGACGTCTGAGGTAGCGCGTCACGCAGCCGTACGCGCCGTTCGCTCTCCCACGCGACGAACACTGGCGTGGGCAGCGCCGAGAAAAGATCGGGCCAGGCGCGTGCGCGTTCGATCGACGGAACGCGTCCGCGGCGCGCCGTCTCGGCGGCCTCTAGCGCGATGCGCTCCCAACGCGCGCGCTTTGCCTCGCTGAGGCTACGCACCACGGAGCGCGCGCTGGTGAAGGGGACGATCCGCGACACACCCAGCTGCGCGACGGCCTCGACCACTTCCTCGTCGTGGTCGCCGCGAAGGACCGGGAGCGCCAGTGTGAGCGCGAGCGTCGGTTCGGCCGCCGTGAAGCCGCGCTCGCGCACGACAGCGGTGACAGACGTCGGCCGCACCGACTCGATTTCCACGACCGCCTCCGCCCCGTCCGCGACAAGAGCGATCTCCTCCCCCGCGCGCAGGCGGAGCACGGTCGCGATCTGACGCGCCTGTGGCCCGGTCAGCGTCACGCGATCCGAGCCGAGCGTTTCCGGCGACACGAAGAAACGATGCATCAGCGACGCAGCGCGAGCGCGACCCAGTCGTCGCGCTCGTTGCGGTCGAGGACCTCGAGACGCTCGCGGGCGAACGCCGCGCGCGTCGCGGCCTCCGCCGGTGCGCTGATGCCCGCAACGAGAAGCGTGCCGTCGCTCGAAAGTCGCGCGGCGAGATGCGGTGCGATGGCTTGGAGCACCGGCGAGACGATGTTCGCGATCACGACGTCGAAGCGGCCGGGGACGTCGACGGCGCTTCCCTCGGCCACTGGGATGGCGACGCTGTTGCGCATCGCGTTCTCGCGCGCGGCGTCGACGGCGAGCGTGTCTGTGTCGACCGCGACAACAGGCGACGCGCCGCGTTTCGCCGCGGCGATCGCGAGGATGCCGGAGCCCGTTCCAACGTCCAAGGCGCTCTTTCCATCGAGCCACATCGTCGAGAGCGCCTCGAGGCACTGCTGCGTGGTCGGGTGCAGACCCGTGCCGAACGCCATCCCCGGATCCAGTACGAGCTCGACGGCGTCGTCGGCGACGGCCTCGGTCCACGTCGGACGAACGAGGAAGGCGCCGATCCGGATCGGAACGAAGTCGGCCTTCCAGCTCTCGAGCCAGTCCTTGTCGTCGATCTGCCGCGCGACGAGCTCACCGATCGGCCCGAGACCGAACGCTTGAAGATGACCGAGCGCGTCGCGCACGTCCGAGACTTTCGCGAAGGCATCCGCGTCATCGATGACGTACGCCTTCACGGTGTGGTCGGTCGCGCTCTGACCTCGTTCCAGCGGGACCTCGACCGCGATCCCGTTGTATCCGACGCGCGACAGGATCTCGCTCACCGCTTCGACAGCTTCGGCGTGCGCGGGTACGGCGATCTCGAGCCAGCGGGTGGGCGGCGTCATTCGCCGCCGATGGCGTCCTTGATGCGGTCGAAGACGCCCCGCGCGTCACCGTCATCACGCTGCTCCGGGGCTCCCTCGATGTCACTCAGCTGTCGGTAAAGCGCCTTCTGCTCTTTCGTGAGCGTGCGCGGGATCGCGACGTCGAGATACACGAGCTGATCGCCGCGACCCGACGAGCCGAGATGCGGCACACCTTTGCCGCGCAGTCGGACCATTTGGCCGTGCTGTGCGCCGCTCGGCACCTTCACCGCCGCGGTCGCACCCTCGATCGTCGGGACCTCGAGATCGACGCCAAGCGCGGCCTGCGCCGGCGAGACGCGCAGTACATGGACGAGGTCATCACCCTCGCGACGGAAGAGGGCGTGCTCGCGCAGGCGGATCAGCACGTAAAGGTCGCCCGAGGGGCCGCCGCGCAGGCCGGCCTCGCCCTCACCCGCGACGCGCAGCTGCTGGCCGTCGTCGATGCCGGCGGGGATGTCGAGCGGAAGCTCGTGGTCCCGGCGCTCGCGGCCCTCACCGCGGCAGCGGGTGCAGAGCGCATCGACGGTCTTGCCCGAGCCACCGCAGCGCGGGCAGGTCGACACGTTCACGAAGCGGCCGAACACGGATTGCTGCACTTGCCGCACCTCGCCGCGCCCGTTGCATGTGCCGCAGGTAGAGATCTTCGAACCGGGCTCCGCGCCGCTGCCCTCGCAGCGCTCGCAGGTCTCGAGCCGCGGCACGCGGATCGTGCGTGCGCCGCCTTTCACAGAATCGATGAGCTCGATCTCGATCTCCATGCGCAGGTCGGCGCCGCGCATCGGCCCGCGCGGCTCGCGCCGGCGGAACTCGCTCCCGAAGAACGTCTCGAAGAGATCGCCGATCCCGAAATCGCCGAGACCCTGGCCGTTCCCGAACATGTCGTAGCGCTGGCGCCGCTCGACGTCGGAGAGCACCTCGTAGGCCTCGGTGATCTGCTTGAAGCGCTCGCCCCCGTCGGACGCCTCGCTCGTGTCGGGGTGGTGCTGCCGCGCGAGCTTCCGGTACGCGCTGCGGATCTGATCCGCCGTCGCGGTGCGCGGGACACCGAGGAGCTCATAGTAATCGGTCTTCGTGGCCATCACCTGTCATTATCCCGGCTGTTGGACGATCTCTTCCGCCTGACGACCCAGTTCCTGCACGTTCTCGCCGGCGTCCTGTGGATCGGTGGCGGCTTCTACACGCTGTTCGTTCAGCTGCCGGCCCTCCTGGCGGCGCCGGGGCCGGCACGCGGTCCGGTCATGGCGCAGCTCGCGCCGCGCCAGATCTTCTACATCCTCCGCGTCGCGGAGCTCACGCTCGTGACCGGGGTGCTCAACCTCTTTGCGAGCGGACGCGCCCAGCAGCTCAGTGAGCCGCTTGGGTCGCGCTGGGCCGTGGTCATGCTCCTGGGGATCCTCCTCGCGGTCGGGCTGTACACGCTCGCGCGCGCGACGCTCGTCCCGTGGACGAAGCGGATGCTCACGCTTGGTCCAAAGGCCGCCGCGGGCGACGCGGCGGCTGCGGCCGAGGCGGGCCAGATCATCGAGCGCATCCGAACGGTCGGACGCATCCAGATCGTGCTGGGCAGTCTCATCATCCTCGCGATGGTCACCGCCCGACTCAGCTAGATGCCAATGGTCTTCGCCGCGATCGCGCCGCACGGCAGCATGGCGATCGCGGAGTGGTGCACGCCGCCGGAGCGCACGCTCGCGGACAAGACGCGCGTCGCGATGGAGGAGCTCGGTCGTCGCTTTGCCGCGGCATCGCCCGATGTCACCGTCGTGTTGACTCCGCACAACATCCACGTCGAGCGCGCCATGGCCGTCGTGCTCGCGGGCACGATGACGGGCTCGCTCGAAGGCGGTGCCGCGGTCATCTCGATGCGCGTCCCGGTGGACCGCGAGATGGCGATCGCCATCGCAGCCGCCGTGGGTGCCGCCGGCGTGCCCATGGTCGCCGTCAGCTACGGCGCCAACGACACCGCTGCGGCGGTGTTCCCGATGGACTGGGGCACGCAGGTGCCGCTGCATTTCATGGGCGGTCGCGACGACCCACCAAAGGCGATCGTGATGATCGCGCCCGCGCGCGACCTTGCGTGGGACGCGCACGTCACCGCCGGCGGCGCGATCGCGAGGGCCGCCGAAGCATCCGGCAAGCGCGTCGCGCTCATCGCGTCCTGCGACCACGGACACGCCCACGACCCGAAGGGACCGTACGGATTCAGCCCGGCCTCGAAGGAATTCGACGACCGCGTGGTCGAACTCGTGAAGCGCGACGCGCTCGGGGAGCTCCTGCGTTTCGAGCCCGCGTTCGTCGCGGAGGCGAAGGCCGACAGCTTCTGGTAGATGCTCATGCTCCACGGCGCGATCGCCGACGGCTGGCGCGGCGACTTCCTGTCGTACGAGGCGCCGACCTACTTCGGGATGCTCTGCGCGGCGTATTCCCCAACGAAATAGGCGTCCCGGAACATCCGGCCGGGCCCGTCGTCTAACCGCCATCCGGTCATAGCCGGAAGGAGGACGACGGTATGAGACGGTTCATCGCTGGCGCGGCAGTCCTCGTCGCCGCGCTCATCGCCACATCCCAGCCGGCCGCCGCCTGCGCGGGCCTGATCGGCCCCAACGGCGCGGTCAACCTGCTTCGTACAACCACATTCGCCGGGTATCACAACGGCATCGAGCACTACGTGACCTCGTTCAAGTTCCAGGGCGGTAGCGGCCAGTTCGGGTCGCTCGTGCCGCTCCCCGCCGTTCCGACGTCGGTCGAGAAGGGCGGCGACTGGACCCTCCAGCGCCTGATCCGCGAGACCGAGGTCTTCGCGAAGCGCTCTGTTCTGTTCCAGACCGCAAGCCCCGCGGGCGCGCGCGAGGACGCGCAGGTCCTCATGCAGGTCAAGATCGACGCGCTCGACATCACCGTGCTCAAGGGCGGCGGCGAGGCTGTCGGACGCTGGGCCACCGAGCACGGCTTCCGTCTCCCGCCGGATGCTCCTGAGGTCCTCGACTTCTACGCGGCGCGCAGCCCGATCTTCATGGCCGCGATCTTCGACGCGGACGCCGCGAAGGCCAAGGGTCAGGAGATCGGCGACGGCACGCCCGTCCACATCACGATGCCGACGAACAACCCCTGGGTCCCGCTGCGCATCCTCGGCACCGGCAAGGCCGCCGACGACCGCATCGAAGCGGACGTGTACCTGCTCACCGATCGCAAGCCGGTCCTGCTGCCCGCCCCCTTTGCGAACGGAATGAAGCTCGACCACAGCGCGACGGCTTCGGCATCGCTGCTCGACGACCTCCGTTCCGACAAGGGCATGGAGTGGGTCCCCGAGATGGGTTGGCTGACCAAGATCAGCATCGACGCGAAGGCGAGCCAGCTCACCTACGACCTCGCGGTAAGCGCGAACGGCACGGTGCCCTCACGCGTCGCCGCCGGGCTCGATGCCCCCGCGACCAACAACAACGTTCCCGCATCTCAGTCAAACGAGCCGCTGGTGCTCGCGGGCATCGCGATCACCGGTCTCGGCGCGCTGCTCCTCATCGCACGCTTCGCACCCCGGACCGCCCGGTAATGCGTCTCCTCGTGGCGCTCGCGCTCGCCGCACTCGCGGCGAGCGCCTGCGCTTCGGCGCAGGCAGCGACGCTGCCGACCGAAGTCGGCATCCGCATCCACTACTCGCGCTTCATGCTCGAGCGGATCGAGGTCCCCGCGAATGTGCCGATCACCTTCACGATCGTGAACGACGACCCCATCGACCACGAGTGGCTCATCGGCGACGCGGCGTTCCACAACCGTCATCGCACCGGGATCGAGCCGGCGCACGGCGATCGTCCCGACGAGGTGTCCCTCGCGCCGATGGCGACGAAGACCACGACCCTCACCTTCGCGCCGGGCACGTACATATTCATCTGCCACTTCCCGGCGCACGAGGCGTACGGGATGGTCGGAGTGCTTGTCGCGAAGGGCTGAGGCCAAGGCCGACATGAAAAGAGGCGCCGCTTGGAGTCATCCTCCAGCGGCGCCTCTGTTGCGCGTCCGAGCTGCGCGGTCAGCTGTACGAGTTAGCTCTGCTCTTTGAACTCGCCCTCGATGGTGTCGCCGTCCTTCTTCTCACCGGCCGTCGCACCGGCGGGCTCGCCCTCGGGCTGCGGCTGGCCATCCTCGGACGGCTGTTGCTTGCTCATGGCTTCGCCTATCTTCATCGACGCCTGACGCAGGTCCTCCATCGCGGTCTTGATCCGCTGGGTGTCGTCGCCCTTGAGCGTCTCGCGCAGCGCGGCGATCTTCTCCTCGACATCCTTCTTGATGTTGGCGGGAGCCTTGTCACCCAGATCGCGGAGCGTCTTCTCGATCTGGTAGGCAAAGGTGTCCGCCTCGTTGCGGGTCTGGATCCGGTCGACGTTGCGACGGTCCTCTTCCGCGTGCGCCTGCGCGTCCTTCACCAGCTTCTCGACCTCGTCCTTGCTGAGGCCGCTCGATGCCGTGATCGTGACGTGCTGCTCCTTGCCACTCGACTTGTCCTTCGCCTTCACGTTGAGGATCCCGTTCGCATCGATGTCAAATGTGACTTCGATCTGCGGCAGGCCACGCGGAGCCGGCGGGATGCCGTCGAGGATGAAGCGCGCCAGGCTCTTGTTGTCCCCGGCAAGCTCGCGCTCACCCTGAACGACATGGATCTCCACCTGGGTCTGGCCGTCGCTGGCCGTCGTGAAGATCTGGGACTTCGACGTCGGGATGGTGCTGTTGCGCTCGATGAGCTTGGTGGCGACACCACCAAGGGTCTCTATCCCGAGCGACAGCGGCGTGACGTCCAGAAGCAGGACGTCCTTGACCTCACCCTTGAGCACCCCCGCCTGGATCGCGGCGCCCACGGCCACGACCTCGTCGGGGTTCACGGTCTTGTTCGGCTCCTTGCCGAACAGCTTCTTGACGGTCTCGACGACGAGCGGCATGCGCGTCATACCACCAACGAGGACCACCTCGTCGATCTTGTCCGCGCTCACGCCCGCGTCGGCGATGGCCTTCTTGACGGGATTGATCGTCTTCTCGACGAGGTCGCCGACAAGCTGCTCCAGCTTGCTCCGTGTCAGGGTGATGACGAGGTGCTTCGGGCCGGACTGGTCCGCCGTGATGAACGGCAGGTTGATCTCGGTCTGCTGGGTGCTCGACAGCTCGATCTTCGCCTTCTCCGCGGACTCCTTCAGACGCTGGAGCGCCATGCGGTCGTTCTTCAGGTCGATGCCCTGGTCCTTCTTGAACTCCTCGATGAGCCAGTCGATGATCCGCGCGTCGAAGTCGTCGCCCCCCAGGTGTGTGTCACCGTTGGTGGCCTTGACCTCGAACACGCCCTCACCGAGCTGCAGGATTGAGATGTCGAAGGTGCCGCCGCCCAGGTCGTAAACGGCGACGAGCTCGTCCTTCTTCTTGTCGAGCCCGTAGGCCAGCGCGGCCGCGGTGGGCTCGTTGATGATCCGCAGGACCTCGAGGCCGGCGATCTGGCCGGCATCCTTGGTCGCCTGACGCTGGCTGTCATCGAAGTACGCCGGGACGGTGATGACCGCCTGCGTGACCTTGTCGCCGAGGAACGCCTCGGCGTCGGTCTTCAGCTTGCCGAGGATCATTGCGGAGACCTCGGGCGGCGTCAGCTTGCGACCGTCGGCGAGGACCACCTCGACGCCGCCGTTGCTCGCCTGCAGCATCTTGTATGGGACCTGCTTCACCGATCGCTGCACTTCGGGGTCGCCGAAACGCCGCCCCATGAAGCGCTTGATCGAATAGATCGTGTTCTCGGGATTCGTGATCGCCTGTCGCTTCGCGACCTGGCCGACCAGACGCTCCCCGTTCTTTGCGAACGCGACGACGGACGGCGTGATCCGTCCACCCTCCGAGTTCGGGATGATCGTGGGCTCCCCACCCTCCATGTACGCCATGGCCGAGTTCGTGGTGCCCAGGTCGATCCCAATCACCTTTGGCATGTTCGTTACTCCTTCTTCTTGGCGACCGTGACCAACGCTGGGCGGATGACCCGGTCGTGTAGTCGGTACGCCTTTTGGTGTTCTTCGATGACCGTGCCCTCTGTCTCATCGGATTCGATGTGGGCCACGGCCTGATGCAGGTATGGATCGAACGGCTCGCCGAGCGAATCGATGGGCTCGAGGCCCTCGGACTCGAGGACCCTCCGAAGCTTGCGCTCCACAAGCCACATCCCTTCGACCCACGGCTGCCCCTTCAGCTCATCCGGAACCGTCGACAGCGCGCGGTCGTAACCGTCGAGCACATCGAGCAGCTTCGCGATGAGATCCGCTTTCGCGAATTTGGCGAACTCGGCCCGCTCGGATTCGTTCCGCTTACGGAAGTTCGCGAAGTCCGCGGTCATCCTTTTGAGGTCGTTGGTGAGCTCCTCGACTTTTGCCGGCGGCGCCGGCGTTTCCGACTCAGCGTCGGCGACGGCGCCGTGTGGCTCACCGTTCGTGCGCGTCCGAAGGCGCTCGGCCAGGAGCTCCTCGGCCTTTCGTGCTTTGTCGTCCATTTTCTAGTGACCCTCCGTGACGCGTACGAGATCGCTCATGAGCGAACCGACGTAGCGCACCGCCCCGATGCTCCGCGCGTAATCCATGCGCGTCGGTCCGACGACGCCGATGTACCCGAGGTACGCGGTGCCGGTGCCGTACCGGCCGAACACGAGGCTGCAGCCGCGGAGCGGCTCCAACCTGTGCTCGCTGCCGATCGCGATATGCACCTCGTCATCCCCGAGCGTCGGCGGCAGCAGATCGATGAGACTCGTGCGGTCCTCGAGGAGCCGCAGCATGTCCCGCATCCGGCCGCTCGTCGCGAACTCAGGTTGCGCGAAGATGTTCTGGATGCCGTCGGTGTAGACGTCGTGTGTCCGCGCGGCGTCGTGCTCTTCGAGCGCGCGGGCGACCGACGCGACCACTTCCGCGTCGACGCCCGTCTCGCCAGTGGTCGCACGTCGCACGCTCGCGGCATCGTGCGAGGCCAGCGATTCAGTGAGACGCGCGGAGAGCGAGCGCAGATGCTCCGGCGTCGTGGCGACGCGAAGCTCGAGCAGCTGCTGTGCGACAGCTCCGCCCTCGAAGACGACCACGACCAAGGCCCGCCGCTCGCTGATCGGGACCACCTCCACGTGGCGCAGCGTCGCGCGGCCGGTCGCCGGCGGCGTCACGATCGCGGCCTCCGCGGTGAGGCGCGCGAGCGTCGAGGCCGCCAGTCGCAGCCACTCGGAAGTGTTAGAGAGCGCCTGCTGGAACTGGTGGCTCACGGTCACCTGCTCGTCCGGAGGAAGGCTTGGCCGCGGCATCAGGCTCTCGATGAAGTAGCGGTAGCCGAGATCGGTCGGTACGCGGCCCGCGGACGTATGCGGGTGAGTGAGCAGGCCGAGCTCCTCGAGCGCGGCAAGCTCGTTCCGCACCGTCGCCGACGAAACGTCGAGCCGGTATTGCCGGACAAGCGTCGCCGACGCCACCGGCTGAGCCGATGCGATGTACTCGCGGATCACGGCACGCAGCAGATCGCGCTGCCGCTCGCCGAGCTGTGGGAACTGTTCCGTGTTTTCAGGCATTAGCACTCTCCAATCGAGAGTGCTAAAAGGCTACCAAGAGCACGTAGCGCCCGTCAACAATGTGTCTGCACACCCGCGTGCTTTCGCGCGCGTGTGCAGCAAAGGCGCAGCTTTGTAACGCTCGCTTTCTCGCCCGTAGGCCTGGCACCCAGCGTGCTCAATGCCACGGCGACGTAGGCGTGGAGGTTCCTGGCAATGATGTCCGAGTTCAAAGAGTTCCTGGTCAAAGCAAATGTTCTCGCGCTGGCTCTCGCGTTCATCATCGGCGTCGCACTGGCGGCAGTTGTCAACTCGCTCGTCAAGGACATCCTCATGCCCCCGGTCGGCAAGCTCTTCGGCGGGGTCGATTTCAACAACCTCTTCATCAACCTGTCCGACGGGAGCTACCCGACCCTGAAGGCGGCGCAGGACGCAGGCGCGGCGACGATCAACTACGGCGTGTTCATCAACACCGTGATCACGTTCATCATCGTCGCGTTCGTGGTGTTCTTGATCGCGAGGTCGATGATCCCGAAGGCCGAGCCGACGAAGTTCTGCTCGTTCTGCGGCGAAGAGATCCTCGCCTCAGCGACGCGCTGCCGGTACTGCACCAGCCAGCTCGCGGGGGCGCGCGCGTAACTTTCAGACCGGCGTTGGTGTGATCAGAGCGCGCACGCGGCCGACGAGGTCGTCGAGCTCGAAAGGCTTGGTGACGTAGTCGGCCGCGCCGAGCTCGGTCGCGTAGTTGCGTTCGGATAGACCGAACATCGCGGTCACCACCACCACGGGCATCTTCGCGATCCGGCCGTCAGACCGCAGCTCTCGAAGCACGGAAAAGCCGTCACGCCTGGGCATCATGAGGTCGAGCACCATCACCGACGGCCGGAGCTCATCGACGAGACGCATCGCCTCGTCGCCGTCGCTCGCGAGCTTCGACTCGAGACCATCGTCGCGCAGCGCCGTGACGATCACGTCGCCCAGAGCGGGATCGTCCTCCACGACGAGGATGAGTGGACGCTTCCGCGCCACTAGACGCGGATCTCTTTCGCGAGCCTCTCGGGATCGACGATGACGATGTGGCGGCGCCGGATCCCGATGATCTCGCGCCGTTCGAGGTCGCCGAGCACGCGGTTCACCGACACGCGAGACGCCCCGATGAAGGCGGCGAGCTCGTCCTGGGTGAGCGTGAGCTCGAGCTTCGCGGTGCCACTCGCCGCTCCGTCCGACTGCGCGAGGTCGAGCAGGTACTTCGCCACCCGGCTCGGCACGTCAAGGAAGATAAGGTCTTCGACCCGGTCGGACAGCCGGCGGATGGTCCTCGCCAGCGCATCAAGTACGACACGCACTGCCGCGGGGTGCGCCTCGAGGAACGTGAGGAAGTCGTCCCGCGCGAGGAGCGCCGCTTTCGTGTCCTCGAGCGCCGTCGCGGACGCGGAGCGCGGGCTGCCGTCGAACAGCGAAAGCTCCCCCAGGAAGTCGCCGGTGCGCATGATGGAGACGAGCGCCTCCTGGCCGAACTCGCCCGGGAGCGCGATCTTTACCGCCCCCTCCAGCACGACATACAGATGCATGCCGGGATCGTCCTTGCGGAAGAGCATCTCGCCGCGCTTGAACGAACGCGTGCGCATCCGCTCGGCAAGCTGCGCGACCTCGACGTCGGCGAGCTTGGCGAACAGCGGATAGCGCCGCAGATGCTCCGGGAGACGTGTCTCCGGCACGGCGCGATTCTAGGTACTCGACCACTTCGCGTATCCCGTTCCGTCCTTGACGAGCGTGCGAGCATCGAGCGCCCATGGACAGCGAGACCACGGTCCGCACCGGCGAGGCGTACGTCTCGGGCGCGCTCACCGCGCTCGAGGAAGGCGCGCGCATGCGGCTGTTCTACGAGCTGCTCGCGGAAGTGGTGGAGTCGGTCGGCCTCCGCGCCTATCTTCCACACCGCGTCAGCGATCCGGTGGCCGCCGCCCATCTGGAACCGCGTGCCGTGTATGACATCGACCGCGCGCACGTGACCTCGGCGCGCGTCGTCGTGGCCTACGCGGGCATCCCCTCCTTCGGCGTCGGCATCGAGGTGGAGCTCGCGCGCGAGCACGCCGTGCCGGTCGTCCTCGTGGTCGAGCGAGACCGGACCGTCTCGCGCCTGCTGCTCGGCAATCCAGCCGTCGTGGAGGTCGTGCGCTTCGGGGACCTCGACGGGCTGCGTCGCGGCCTCGCCGCGGCACTGGGTCGCATCGCCGCCACGCCGCCCGGCTCCGCCATGCCCACAGTCTCCGATGACGTCGTGGTCCAGCGCTTCCTTGCGTCGCTCGAGCAGGCGCGGCACCTGCCCGACGGTGAGATCGCCGCGCTCCTTCGCATCGGCGAGCTCGACGGCGAGGCCGCATCGACGATCCGCGATGCCGTGGCGACCGGACGCCTCTTCGGCGCCGGCCTGCGCGACCTCGTCGGTCGCCACGCCCTGCGCGGTGCCGACCTTGGCGTCTTCGTGCTGAGGGACGTGCTGGAGCGTCCGCTCGCCGATACCGCGCGCGCGATCGGCCTCGACCCGCGAACCACCCGAAAGCGCCTCGAGAGCGCCAGAACGCGCGTCGGCCTCGCGGCGGACGCGCCGGGCTCCGACATCTCACAATGGCTCGTGACCGAGCTGATCGCCCCGCCGACGCGGGCGCTGCAGCTCCATCTCTTCAGTGGAGGGCACGACGCCGCATGAGCAAGGGGCAGAAGAAGCAGAAAACGACCGGCAAGCTGGCTTGGCGCAGCAAAAAGGCGAATCACGGGCGGAAGCCCGGGATGGGTCGCGGCAAGCGCAACTAGCCGTTTCTCCGCGTAAATGAGACACGCCGCCCCTTCGGGCGGCGTGTCTGGTCTCAGCGGGTACGCACTAGCGCCGGCGCTTGCGGCCGGTGCTCTTCCGTGCGGTGGACTTGCGACCGGTGCTCTTGCGCGTGGCCTTGCGTGCGGTGGACTTGCGCTTCGTCCCCTTGCGCGCGGTGGTCTTCTTGGCTGTCGTCTTCTTGCGACCGGTGCTCCTCCGTGCCGTCGTCTTCTTCTTCGCGGTCGTCTTCTTGCGAGCGGTGCTCTTTCGGCCGCTGCTTTTCTTGGCCGCGCCGCCCATTGATGATCCGCCGCTGGACTTACCGCCGCCCATCGAGGAACCACCCATGGACCCGCCACCCGATCGGCCGCCACTCGTCGACGACGGTGGCGTTGGCGGTGTGCCGGCCGGCTGCGGCGCCGGCCAGATCGATCCCGGCTGCTTTTGCGATGACCAATCGTTGCCAGTGTTCTCGTCCTGCATCGAGGCCTCCCCAAATTTTTCGCTCGCGCTGGGAGAAGTGCTGTGTGTGATGTGTCATATCGCGTTCGGCATCTGGCCGCAAGCGCGCAGTCGTACTAGACCAAGGTCTACACCTTCACAGCGTCGGGCAGGAGACGAACGAACACCTCGTTCGCGAGCAACCGGCCTCGCGCGGTCAGGCGTGCTCGCTCACCGGACCAACGGATGAGACGAGTGCCGTCGAGCGAGCGCAGCGCGCTGCGAACGTCCGATGCGGCGGCCTCCCCGAACCGCGCTCCGTAACGCGCCAGATCGAGCCCATCGTCGAGGCGCAGCGCAAGCATCGCTCCGTCGACGGCCGCGTCAGCGGTGGCATCGACGATGCGCTGCTCGTCCCGATCGATCGCGGCGATGTACGCGGGTAACACGCCGGGGTTACGCGAGCGAACGCCCTCTAGATGCGAATGCGCGCCCGCGCCGACGCCGAGCCAGTCGCCGTTGCGCCAGTAGACGAGGTTGTGTTGGCAGCGCCTTCCCGGCCGGGCCCAGTTCGCGATCTCGTAGTGCCGGTAGCCGTTACGTTCGAGGAACGCTTCGGCGAGCTCGTACAGCGACGCGATGTCGCCGTCGTCGGGCTGTGCCGCGGCGGAGCGCCGCCGCCAGCGCTCGACGGACCGCCAGCCGGCGCCGGGCCAGTTCGCGACTGCCTCCTCCGGCTCGAGTGCGAGCTCGAGCGGGTAGCAGGAAAGATGGTCGGGAGCCAGCGCGACCGCCGCCGCGAGGTCCGTCCGCCAGGCCTCGCTGGTCTGGCCGGGCCACCCGAAGATCAGGTCGAGGCTGACGTCGAGGCTGACCGAGCGCGCCGCCGCGACTGCCGGCGCCACGTCCTCCGCGCGGTGGGTCCGGCCGAGCGCTCTCAGTCCCTCCGCCGAAAGCGACTGCGCGCCCAGCGAGAGGCGCGTGATCCCAAGGGCGACCCAGGCGTGCAGACGCTCGCGATCGAGCGTCGCAGGGTTCGCCTCGACCGTCGCCTCGGCCGGACGCAGGTCGAACGCGCGCTGGAGCGCCGCGCCCAGGCGCCGGATCTCGGCTGGCTCGAGAAGACTCGGGGTCCCACCGCCGAAATAGAGTGTCGAGACGTGTGGCCGCCCGAGCCGTTCGCCTCCGCGTGTGATCTCCGTTTCGAGAGCGTCCAGGTACCTCGACCGAAGCGCGCTTCGCGCGGGCGCAGTCGCAAAGTCGCAGTACGGGCAGCGCGCTGCACAGAACGGGATGTGGACGTAGAGGCCAAGACCGCCGTGCGCGCTCATCGGCTGATCCCGCCGAGCAGATCAGGCAGATCGGCGTCGGCGGACAGGTCCGCCGTTTTCCCAAGGTCGACCAGCCACTCGCGCGACTCGTTGACGAACGCAATGAGGTGGGACGGGCGCCACTCGGCCTCGCTGACGACGCGCTCGTCCCCGAACTCGGGCAGGAGAAGGACGTACGCGGTCGAGCGGTCCACCAAACGCGCGCCGGCGACTCCGTAGCCGCCAACGCGGTCCGCGCCGCCAAGCGCCACCAGGACCGACGCGCGAAGCGGCGCGACGATCTCGACGAGGCGTGCGTCGGCCGCGGACGCTTCCACGCCAGCGGCGTTCCGCAGCGCGACGCCGGTATGCGCCGCGTACAGGCCCTCCAGAAGGCCGCGCGTCTCGCGCGACAGGTGCGCCCATGCCGCCGCAGCGTCGCCCGCAACGATCGCCTGCAGGAACGTTGACGCGTTCGTCTGCGTCGGGTGGTCGAACTGCAGCTTCGGCTGTTTCATTCGTCGTCCTTGATGCGAAGCACCGCGAGGAAGGCCTCCTGTGGGATCTCCACCGATCCCACCATCTTCATGCGCTTCTTGCCTTCCTTCTGCTTGTCGAGGAGCTTCCGCTTGCGCGAGATGTCGCCGCCGTAGCACTTCGCGATCACGTCCTTGCGCTTTGCGCTCACGTTCTCGCTCGCGATGATCTTTCCACCGATCGCCGCTTGGATGCGCACGTCGAACATTTGCTTGGGGATGAGGCCACGCAGCTTCGAGACGAGAAGGCGACCGATCCGCTGCGCCTTCTCGCGGTGGACGATGATCGACAGCGCGTCTACCAGCGTGCCGGCCACCAGGATGTCGAGGCGCACGAGTTCGGCTGCGCGATACTCGCCGAACTCGTAGTCGAGCGAGGCGTAGCCCTGCGAGCGGCTCTTCAGCTGATCGTAGAAATCGACGATGACCTCGGAGAGCGGCATCTCGTACTTGAGCATCGCGCGCGTCGGGTCCACATAGGTCATCTCGAGCATCGTGCCGCGCTTGCCCTGGGCGAGATCCATGATCGGACCGACGTAGCTGGTCGGCACGATGACCGTGGTCTTCATCCACGGCTCCCGGATTTCTTCGATGGTCCCCGGGTCGGGGAGCATCGCGGGGTTGTCGATCGCGATCTCCGCACCCTTCTGCGTGATCACGCGGTACTCCACCGATGGCGAGGTCGCGATCAGGTCCATGTCGTACTCGCGCTCGAGTCGCTGCTGGATGATCTCGAGGTGGAACAGTCCGAGGAAGCCACAGCGGAAGCCGAACCCGAGCGCCTGTGACGTCTCCGGCTCGTAGATCAGCGACGCGTCGTTGAGGCGCAGCTTCTCCAGCGCCTCGCGCAGCGACGGGTAGTCCTCGGAGCGCTGCGGGTAGAAGCCGGCAAAGACCATCGGCTTCGCCGGTCGATAGCCCGGAAGTGGCGACGAGGCAGGTCGTGACTCGAGCGTGAGCGTGTCGCCGACGCGGCAATCCGCGACGGCCTTGAGCCCGGTCGCGGCGTAGCCGACCTCACCCGCGGCGAGGCGCGCGATCGGGCGCGGCTCCGGCGCGAAGACCCCGAGCTCGAGCATCTCGCTCGCCTTTTGCGTCGCCATCGGCAGGATGCGATCGTCGGCGGTGAGAACGCCGTCAACGACGCGGACGTGCGCGACCACTCCTTTGTATGCGTCGTAGTGCGAGTCGAAGATGAGCGCGCGCAGCGGCCCGCTCGGATCACCTTTGGGCGACGGAACCCGCTCCACGACCGCGTGCAGCAGATCGGCGACGCCCTGTCCGGTCTTGCCCGAGGCCAGCAGGATCTCGTCATCTTTGAACCCGAGCGTCGTGCGCAGGTCCTCGCGGACGAGATCGAGGTCGATGCTCGGCAGGTCGATCTTGTTGATGACCGGGATCACCTGAAGGCCCTGCTCGACGGCGAGGTACGCGTTCGCCAGCGTCTGCGCCTCGATGCCCTGCGAAGCGTCGACCAGTAGCAGCGCGCCCTCGCACGCCGCCAGCGACCGGCTCACCTCGTAGTTGAAGTCGACGTGGCCGGGGGTGTCGATGAGGTTCAGCTCATAGATCACGCCGTCGCGGGCCGTCCACGCCATGCGCACCGCGCGGGCCTTGATCGTCACGCCATGCTCGCGCTCGAGCTCCATCGAGTCGAGCAGCTGCTCGCGCATCTGCCGCAGCGCCACTGTTCCGGTGAGCTCGATGAGGCGATCGGACAGCGTCGTCTTGCCGTGATCGACGTGCGCGATCACACAGAAGTTGCGGATCCGGGATTGGGGGTCGGACATCATGTTCAGACTAGGGTCCCGCGCGGGCTGCGGTGCTAGCGGTGGATCATCCCCCGCCCGTCGCTCCCTGTACGTCGCGCCGCTCGAACAGCCAGAACGCGACCCCGCCGAGGACCAGCGTGTATACGCCGAGCACGATGATCGCCTGCGTCGCGTCCGGCAGCGCCGCGGTGCCGGGGAAGCCGCCGGCCGCTCCCGTCCAGGCCGAGATGTTCCTCACAAGGAAGAAGTCCGCGACGTTCTGGAACCAGCTGAAGAGGTTAGAGAAAAGGGCGACGATCAGCTGCTCGAAGAAGTAATAGCCGAGGCCGATCGCCATGCCGGCCGCCGACGATCGCGCGACGACTGTGACGAACGCGGTCAGTGCAATGTACGGAAGGAGCGAGACCCACGCCTTGAGCAGCGCGATTCCCGCATCCGACCACGTCGCCGCGATGCCCGCGGTCGCCGGCGCGGCGCCGGCGAGGCCGCTCGCGACGGTGCTGCTCACCGCGACGCTGGCCACGGCGACCACCAGCCCGAGCAGTGCGAGGAGTGCCAGCGTGATCAGCTTCGCAGCGAGGTACGGCCAACGCCCCGTGCCCTGCGTGAGCACCGAACGCAGCGTGCCGGCCCCGTAATCGATCCCGATCGCGGAGGCCGTAAGGATCGCCATCAGGATGAGGCCGAGCGTCTGCACGGTTCCAAGGGCGCTCGGGATGCTGCCCGGCAGCGTGAAATTGGAGTAGCCCCGAGCCAGTCGCGCCGGAAGGGCCGCCGCCTGCTGCTGGCACTGGGCCCTGAGGCCCGCGACGACCTGCGTGTCGAGATCGGTGGGCTGCCGCGCCGTATCGCCGGAGAGCAGGTCGTTGCACCGGACGGTGCGCGGGATGCGCCCTTGCTGCTGCTGCAGCGACGCTGGCACGGTGAGCTCGCCACCCGTCTCTTTGACGCCGTTGTACGAGAAGAAGGCGCCCCACACCGCGAGCTGCGCGAAGAGGAGCGCGAAGAGGAGGAGGATCCACAGCATCCACCGCCGGCGGAGCTTGAACCATTCCCAGATCGCAAGATTCCCGATATTGGCGATCACGACTTCTCCCTGCCGGTGCTGGGATCGGTGCCGGTGATCTCCATGAAGAACTCCTCGAGCGTGCGGTGCACCGGCACGAGCTCGTTCACGTAGATCTGACGGTCGGCGAGCGCGCGCGCGACCTCCCACGCCCGAGCCTGCGGAGCCGCGACCAACAGGGTGCCGTCCTGCTGGTCAAGGCTTTCGACCCACGGCAGCGTCCCAAGCACCGTCCGTGCGGCCGCGTCGTCGGTGGTGCGCAGGCGCAGCGCGTCGTGCTCGCGCAAGAGCTCTTTGATCGTGCCCTGGGCGATCAGCTTCCCGCGCGAAAGGACGGCGACGTTGTCGCAGACGAGCTCGGTCTCGGCGAGCAGATGGCTGGAGAGCACCACGGTGCGGCCGCCGGTACCGAGCTCGCGGATCAGCTCGCGCACTTCGACAACGCCCGCCGGGTCAAGGCCGTTGGTCGGCTCGTCCAGGAAGACGAGCTCGGGGTCGCCGAGAAGCGCGAGGGCGACGCCGAGCCGTTGTTTCATGCCGAGCGAGTACGTCGCGAACTTGCTGTCGGCGCGCTTGCCGAGATCGACGAGCTTCAGCAGACGGTCGATGTCGGCCGGCGAGCCACGCCTGCCGATGGCCTGGAAGTAGCGCAGGTTCGCGCGTCCGGTCAGGTACGGATAGAACGTCGGCGTCTCGACCATCGCGCCCACACGGCGCAGCGTGGCCGGATGGAACGCGGAATCTCCGAAGATGTGGGCCTGGCCGGATGTGGCATGCACCAAGCCCAGCAACATGCCCATGGTCGTCGTCTTCCCCGAGCCGTTGGGACCGAGGAAACCGAAGACGCCGCCACGTGGGACTCGAAGGGTGAGGTCGTTCACCGCCACGACATCGCCGTAGCGCTTCGTCAGGCCGGTCGTCTCGACGACGTGATCGGAGATACCCATTCCCACGCCTATACCTTCGAGCGGCTCGCCGTTTTACGTCGCCCTGCCGCGCCCGGGGTCGGCTCGATGCGCAGCAAGGCGCGGAGCGTGGTCACGAAGGCTCGACGTTCCTGCTCGTTCATGAGCCGGATCGCGCGGGTCAGGGGGCCACTTTCCCTCGGCGAAGCCTCGCCTGGACGACGGCGATGATCTCCTGCAGCTCGCTGATGCGCATCACATACGCGGCGAGGAGATAGACCCCGACGCCGAAGCTCGTCGCGAGAAGTGTCTGGACGAACAGGAGCAGCTTCGGTGGATCCTGGGCGAGGTTGAGGGGGATGTTCGTGAAGTTGATGAACAGGAACATCGCGACGCCCATGAAGAGCGCCGCGGTGACCTGTTTCAGCGTCGCGTAGCCAAGCCCCACCAGCCGCAGACGCGCGCGCGGGGCCAGGAGCGCGAGCAGCAGCGCCGCCTCCGCCAGCGTGGCGATCGAGTTCGCCAGAGCAAGGCCGTTGATCCCGAAGATAGGCGCGAGCGTCACGGACAACACGACATTCGCGCCGATCGAAATGAGCGTCAGGGCCACCGGCGTCGTCGTGTCGCGCGACGCGTAGTACGCGCGCGCGAGGATCTGCACCAGCGCGTGTCCTGCGAGTCCCAGGGCGTAGAAGAGAAATGCCGCCTGGACGAGCTCGCGCATGTCGGGGCCGAACTCCCCGTACTGGAAGAGCAGGTTCACGATGGGACGTCGCAGCACGACCATGAGGATCGCCGTCGGGAGCGTGAGGAAGAGGATCCAGCGGATCGCCTGCTGCAGCGCATCGCGCATCTTCAGGGCCTGACCGAGGGATGCGTAATGCGAGAGCGCGGGGAACACCGCGGCCGAGATCGCGATCGAGAACACGCCCAACGGAAGCAGCATCAGCTGGAATGCATACGTGAGCGCAGTGAGCGATCCGGGCCGCATTCCCGAGGCGAGATACGTGTCGACGAAGAACACGACCTGGACCGCGCCGAGCGCGAGTGTTCGCGGCCCGGCGAGGATGAATATCTCACGCACGCCCGGATGGCTTAGGTCGAACGTGAATTGGTACTTGGTGCGGCGGAAGGTCAGCTCCGGCACCTGAACGAGGAACATCATCGCCGCGCCTGCGACGACGCCGTATGCGAGCGCGTTGATGCCGAGGAAAGGCTCCGCGAAGATCGCGAAGAGTATCTGGACTCCGTTATAGACGAGAGGAGCGATGGCACCCGCCAGGAATTGCCGGTATGACTGAAGCACGCCCGTGACGAGCGCCGACAGACCCATGAAGATCGGGCTGAGCAGCATGATGCGGGTAAGCTCGATCGTGAGCTCCAGCTGCCCGGGCCGACTCGCGAAGGCCGGCGAGACGATGAACGTCGGCACCAGCCACGGGGCCGCGAGCCACATCACGGCGGACAGGACCATGAGCCCGACGACGAGGACGTTCATCACGCTCGAGGCCACGTGCCAGGCCTCCTGCTCTCGCTCTTTCGCGAGATAGCCGGCGAACACCGGGATGAACGCCGACGTCAGCGCCCCCGCGACTACCAGATTGAACAGCGCGTCCGGGATGCGGAAGGCGGCCCAGAAGGCGTCGAGCTGAGCCGTGTCGCCGAAAGTTGCGCCGAAGACCGAAAGGCGGAGCCAGCCGAGGACGCGACTGGCGATGAGCGCCGCGATCATGACGAGCGACGCCCGGGCGATGGACATCGTCACGCGCGGAGTATGGGCGAGGTACGCCTTAGCGATACGGCTCTGTACCACGCGTCGTGTATCGTTCCGGCCCTATGGCGAAGAAGAAGCGGTCCGCTCTCAAGCGCATCCGTCAAACGCAAAGGCGCACCACGATCAAGACCGTCGCGCGTTCGGCCGCGCGCAGCGCGGTCAAGACCGCCCGTGCCGCGATCGAGAAGGGCGGAGAAGCAGTGCAGGGGGCCGTCGCCGAGGCTGCGAGCATGCTCGACCGCGCCGCGAAGCGGGGCGCGATCCACAAGAACGCGGCGCGCCGCAAGCGCAGCCGGGTGGCCAAACGCGCGGCAAAGAGCACGAAGGCGAAGTCGAGCTAGACCCCGAATACGACCTATCTCCCGAAGCGAGGAAAAGCGTCTCGGCCGGGATAGCGTGCGGCATCCTGCAGCTCGTTCTCGATCTCCATCAGGCGGTTGTACTTCGCGTTGCGCTCGCTCCTCGATAGAGAACCCGTCTTGATCTGCCCGCTGTTGAGGGCGACCGCGAGGTCGGCGATGGTCGTGTCCTCGGTCTCACCGGACCGATGCGAGATGACCGTCGCGTAACCCGAGCGGTGGGCGAGCTCGACGGCGTCGATCGTCTCCGTGAGCGTTCCGATCTGATTGAGCTTGATGAGCACCGCATTGGCGACGCCCTCGGTCACCCCGCGCCGGATGCGCTCGATGTTGGTGACGAAGAGGTCGTCGCCGACGAGCTGGAGTCGGTCGCCGAGCTTCGTGGTGAGATGCTTCCAGCCGGCCCAGTCGTCCTCCGCGAGCCCGTCCTCGACGGATACCAGTGGGTACTTCGCGCGCCATGAGGCGTAGCGCTCGGTCATGACCGCGGCATCGACCGTGACCTTTTCACGCGCAAGCGTGTACTTACCGTCCGCGTAGAGCTCGGTCGCCGCGGGATCGAGAGCGATCGCCACCTGCTCGCCGGCGCGGTAGCCGGCCTTCTCGATCGCTTCGAGGATCAGGCGGATGGGCTCCTCGTTGTCCTTGAGACCCGCCGGCGCGAAGCCGCCCTCGTCCCCGACACCCGTCCCCATGCCGCGGTCGTGCAGGATCGCCTTCAGCGCGTGGAAGATCTCCGCGCCCGCCCGGACGGCCTCCCGGAATGATGTCGCCCCGAGCGGAGCGACCATGTACTCCTGCATGTCGGCCGAGTCGGTCGCGTGCTTGCCGCCGTTGAGGATGTTCATCAGCGGAACGGGCAGGGTGCGCGCGAGAGGTCCGCCCAGATAGCGGTACAGCGGCAGGCCGACGGCGTTCGCGGCGGCGCGCGCGCACGCGAGCGACACGCCAAGGATCGCGTTCGCACCGAGCTTTGACTTGTTGGGGGTGCCGTCCAGCTCGAGGAGCAGCTTGTCGATCGCGGTCTGGTCCGCGGCGTCTTCCCCCATGAGCTCGGGAGCGATGACGTCGTCGACGTTGCTCACCGCTTTGCGAACGCCCTTGCCGCGGTAGCGCGCCTTGTCGCCGTCGCGCAGCTCGACCGCTTCGTGTGCGCCCGTCGACGCGCCCGACGGCACCATCGCCGTGCCACGCGAGCCGTCGGCGAGGATGATGTCAACCGCGACCGTCGGATCGCCGCGGGAGTCGAGGATCTCGCGCCCGCGGATCATCTCGATCGTGGTGTCGCTCACGCGGCGCGGACCTCGGTCCGGTCCGGGATGGCGGCGACGCCCGGAAGCGTCTTTCCCTCGATGAGCTCGAGCGAAGCGCCGCCCCCGGTCGATACGTGTGTCATCTTTTCGGCGAGGCCCAGCCCTTCCACGGCCTGCACCGACTCGCCGCCACCGACGATCGTCGTGGCTCCGCTCGACGCCATGAGCTCAGCGACCCGCTTCGTGCCCCTCGCGAACGCGGGGATCTCGAAGACGCCCAGCGGCCCGTTCCAGAAGATGGTCCTCGCGCTCCGGATCTCGTCCGCGTAGCGCTGCGTCGTTCGAGGGCCGATGTCGACGATCGCGAGATCGTCGGCCACCTCGGCAACGTCCTTCACCTGCGCCGCGCTGGCGCCGGCATCGTCCACGGAGGGCGCGCAGAGCACATCCTCCGGCAGCAGCACCCGCTTTCCCTGCGCCTTCGCGTCGTCGAGGATGGCCCTCGCCTCGCCGGCGCGATCGGGCTCCGCGAGCGAACGTCCGATCTTCTTACCCGTGGCGAGCAGGAAGGTGTTGGCCATGCCGCCGCCGATCGCGAGCGCGTCGACGCGAGTAAGCAGCGCACGCAGGACTTTGATCTTCGTGCTCACCTTCGCACCGCCGATGATCGCGAGGAACGGGCGCTGCGGATTCTCGAGAAGGCCACCGAGCGCGACGAGCTCCTTCTCGAGGAGCAGGCCGGCGTACGCGGGAAGGATCTTCGCGACCCCCTCCGTCGAAGCGTGCGCGCGATGCGCCGCGCCGAAGGCGTCATTCACGTAGAGGTCGTATCCGCTCGCAAGGTCGTTCGCGAACGCCGGATCGTTCTTCTCCTCCTCCGCGTGGAAGCGAACATTCTCGAGCAGCACGACATCGCCGGGCCGAAGATCCGAGATGACCTTGCGCACCGCCGGCCCGACGACGTCGGGCAGCAGAGTCACGTCACGTTCGAGCAGCTCGCCGAGCCGCCGCGCGACGGGCACTAGGCTCAGCTTGGGGTCGGGTCCTTTCGGTCGACCCAGGTGCGAGCAGAGCGCAAGTGCCGCGCCGTGCGCGAGCAAATAGCGGACGGTCGGAAGAGATGCCTTGAGTCGGGAGTCATCTGCGATCTCGAGCGCGCCGTCAGCGGCGTGAGAAGTGGTCAAAGGCACGTTGAGATCGACTCGAACGAGGACCTTCTTCCCGGTCGGATCGACGTCGCGGACCGTTCGCTTCGCGAAGCCCGTCACGCGAAGCTAGGCCGCAGCGGGAACTCGCAGCTTCGACGCCACGAATGCGGCGATGTCGGCGAGGCGGCAGGCGTAGCCCCACTCGTTGTCGTACCAGGAGATGACCTTCACCGTATCGCCGAGGACGATCGTGTCGATCGCGCTCACGATCGTGGAGCGGTCGTCACCCTTCAGGTCGCTGGACACGAGCGGCTCCTCCGTGTACCCCATGATCCCCTTCAGGTCGCCCTCGCTCGCGCGTTTGAAGGCGGCGTTCACCTCTTCCTTCGTGACCTCACGCCCGAGCGTCGCGACGAAGTCCACGACGGACACGGTCGACGTGGGCACGCGGAACGCCATACCGGCGAACTTCCCCTTCAGCTCCGGGATGACGAGCGCGACCGCCTTCGCTGCCCCAGTCTCGGCCGGAACGATGTTCTCGGCGGCTGCTCGCGCGTCTCGCGGCTCCTTCGCGGCCGTGTCGAGCGTGCGCTGCGAGTTCGTGTACGAGTGAACGGTCGTGAGGAAGCCCTTCTTGATGCCGAACTCGTCGTTGAGCACTTTCGCGACCGGCGCGAGACCGTTCGTCGTGCACGACGCGTTGCTGATGATGTTGTGCTTGGCCGGATCGTAGAGCTCCTCGTTGACGCCGAGGACGACGGTGATGTCCTCGTTCTTGGCCGGTGCCGAGATGATGACCTTCTTCGCACCGGCGTCCAAGTGCGCTTTCGCCTTCGTCCCATCGGTGAAGAAGCCGGTCGATTCGATGACGATGTCGACGTCGAGCGCCTTCCACGGAAGCTTGGCGGGGTCCTTCTCCTGCAGCACCGTGATGCGACGGCCGTCGATCACGAGCGAATCGGCTGTCGCCGAGACCTCGCCCTTGAAGTTGCCGTAGTTGGTGTCGTGCTTGAAGAGGTATGCGTTCATCTGCGGGTCGGTGAGGTCGTTCAGGGCGACGACCTCGAGCTCAGGGTGTCGCTCAAGGACCGCTTTCAGGAACTGCCGACCGATGCGTCCGAATCCGTTGATGCCGATGCGCACGCCCATGGCTGACCCCCCTTGTTGAGGTGAGACTAAAGGAACCACTCCCCTCGCCCCGATAGGCGCTCCCGGGCAGCGAAGACAGCACCCAGCATGCCCACGTCCGCGCCGAGGCCCGCGGGCACGACCTGCACCGCGGCCGCCGGCGCGCGAAACGCGCGCTCGGCGATCGCGCGGCGCATCGGGTTCAGGACATGCGCTGGTTGATTGTCCGCAATGGATCCGCCGACGACGATCAGGGCTGGGTTCAGGACGTTGACGAGGCCGACCGCGAGATTCGCGAGAGCCCGCTCCGCGCGCGCGATGATCGTCCTCGCGCGCTCGTCGCCCCGTGTGGCGGCGTCAAAGACTTCCGCCGCATCCGCGACCCCGTACGCGTCGGCCATGTTCCGGCCCGCGGCGAACGCCTCTGCACAGCCAAAGGAGCCGCAGCCACAGCGCGGCACATCCGCGGCCGCGTCGCGCAACACATCCATCTGGAACGCCACGGGCCAGTGCCCGATCTCGCCGGCGGTGTTCGTCGCGCCGCGCACCATGCGACCGCCACTGACGATCGTGCCACCAAGTCCCGTCGACACCGTCACATACACGAAGTCGCGCGCGCCGCGCGCCGCGCCGGCCGCGTGCTCGGCGATCGCGGCCATAGCCGTATCGCGGTCGACGAAGACGGTGAGCCCATCGAGGGCATCGCTCAGTCGCGACGCGAGAGGGAACTCCACGAACCCGACGAGGTTTGGGGCCTCGTGAACGAGACCGGTGCGATGGTCCAGCGGTCCGGGCGCTGCGCAACCGACCGCGACGAGCTCGTGGAGCGGAAGGCCGGCTTCGCCTGCGCTCGCACGCGCGGAATCCGCCAGAGCGCGAACGATGGACTCGGCGCCATCGCGTGGCGTCCGACGCTCATCACGCGCGAGGATCTCGTAACGGTCGCCATCGAGCGTTGCGATCACCGCGCGGATGTGAGTGCCGCCGAGGTCGACGCCGAGGAAGTTGTTGTCGCTCAGACCCGGGGAAGCTTGCCCGCGAGCTCCGGCGAGGACAGCACGCTCGCGTCGCCGAGCAGGACGCTCTTCTGCGCGGCCTTGTACCCCTTCTTCGCCTTGTCCTTGCCGAATGCTTTCTCGGCGTCGGCGAAGATCGTCGTCACAAGCAGGGCGAGATACGGCAGCGCTTGCGATTCTGCGAGCTGCTCGCGCTCGAGCGCTTCGACATCGATGCGATCGTCGACGATCGGCAGTGGACGATCGATCGGATCCGCCTGCTCGTCCACACGCATCAGGAGGTTCGCGATGCGCTCTTCGATGCGGGTCTTGCCGTACTGACCGTTGTTGTATTCGGCGATGAGCGCGTTCGCGAGCGCCGCGATCATGCCGACGCGACTACCGACGATGCCTGCGGTCGGCAGCGGCTTGCCCGCGATAGGAGGCGGAGCCGGTTTCTCGCGACCGAAGCCAAAGAGCCCGCGCTTCTTCTTCTCTGGTTGTGACGCGGCGGGTGGGCTCCACTCCTCGACCGGCGGCGTGCTCGGCTCAGGGACCCGGAAGGACGCGTTGCGCGAGTCGGCCTTCGTGGGAGTGCCCCACGGATCCGCGGAGCTCGGTGCCGCTGCTGGCGCCGACCAGGTGCTCGCCGCCTGCGGCGCCGCCGGAGAGGGAGCGGTCCAGGTGTCCTTCTCGGTAGCCGGCTCGGACGGTGGCGTGGACCACGAGCGCTGCGTCGGGGTCGACGCTGGTGGCGTACCCCACGGATCGTCGGATGTATCGGGGGTCGCCGGCTCCGGGGCGGCGGGCGGCTTGGTCCAGCGATCGGACGTGGGGATCGGCTCCGGCGGCGTGCCCCAATGGTCCTGGCTGGTCGCGGACGGTGCCCAGGAGCTGGGCGGCGACTCCGCCGGGGGCGGCGCCTCGGGCTCGGACGGCGATGGACCGAAGATGCCGGACAGGGCGCTGAGGCGGTCGTCCAGCGCGGGTGCCGTCTCCACCTCTTGCGGCCTGATCCATTCGGGCTCCGCCGCAGGGGCATCACGCTTGGTGGCCCAGCCCGGAATGACCTCGGAGATCGGCGCCGCCGTTTCGGTCGGGGGCGGGGGCGCCCAGTCCTCCGCGGGTGCCGCCTGATCGGGTGTTATCCAGTCCTGCGTTGCCGCCGGCACTTCGGCCGCGGGCTCCGACGTGAAGTCCGACGCGGGCTCGGGAGTCGGCGCCGGCGCCCACGCGTTCCCCGGAGCCTCGAACGACGGCGTCTCCGCTTCGGGCGCCGGCGGAGGCGACTCGACAGCGGGATCCGGCGCGTAGGGGTGCGTACTCGGTGTCGACAGATCGTAGGCAGGCGGCTCGTACGGCGGCGCGCTCGGCGGGGCTTCCGCGGGCGGCGCCGGCCGCGGTGCGGCATCGATGATCCCCTTGCGCACCAGATCGGCGAGAGCGGTGAGCGCCGGGATGTTGTCGAGGCGCAGCATCGCGGCGATGGCGTTCAGGTCGCGCTCGCCGTTCACCGCGAGCACCAAGCGCCAGTCCTCCGGGTCAAGGGTGACGGAACCTTGTTCGACCGCGCGCGCCGAGAGCCGGAACGGCAGGTCGTCGCTGGGGATCAGCGTACGGAGCTCCGCGATGCGCTTGCGCTCGGCTTCGGCTTCTTCCTCGGCCTTCTTGCGCGCGGCCTCGCGCTCCTCCTCGGCCTTTCGGCGCGCTTCATCAGCCTGCCTCTTCGCCTCGGTAGCTTTGCCCAGCAGCTCGTCGAGAGTTCCCGCGTCGAGATTCGCCGGCGGCGCGTCATCCCATGGCGTGAATTCGAACTCGGCTCCGTCGATCGCGAAGATCGCTTTGAGCGCCAGCAGCGGCTCCTCTTCGCCGAACACCGCCGTGACCACCCGACCAGCGGCAATGCCGAGCGCACCGACGTTATCGCCGGCGCGGACCTGCAGCTCGCCGGTCTTCTTCGTCTGCCCGAGCAAGTCCAGGACGGAGCGCAACGGAAAATCCTGGATATTCCCGCGCAGCGTCATCGCAGCGCTACCTCGGTGACCTTATCGAATACGTGCATCTTTCTCAGATTGAAGCCTACCCGCATCGTGGCGCCCGGACGCGTCTGCGTGTCCGTCGACAAACGCGCGACGAAGGTCTTTCCATCCGCCGACAACTGCAGCTGCAGCTCGTTGCCAAGGAATTCCACCACTTCCACCTGTGCCTCAACGGGTAAGTGGCCGTTCTGCTGCGCGTTCGAGAGGTCGTCGATGTCCTCCGGCCGAATGCCCAGCACGACATCGCGGCCCACCGCTTCAGCGGCTTTGCCCTTCACCGGCGCCTGGAAGAAGCCGGCGTCGGCGACCGCCCCGCCGGCACCGCCGGTGATCTTGGCGTCGAAGAAATTCATCGACGGAGAACCGATGAAACCAGCGACGAAGAGATTCACCGGACGCTCGTGAAGGTTCTCGGGTGTATCGAGCTGTTGGAGCTCGCCATTATTCATTACCGCGATGCGGTCACCCATCGTCATCGCCTCGACCTGATCGTGTGTCACGTAGATCGTCGTTCGCAGCAAACGTTGATGAAGCTTCTGCAACATCGCGCGTGTCTGGATCCGCAGCTTCGCGTCAAGGTTCGAGAGCGGCTCGTCCATCAGGAAGACCGCGGGCTCACGCGCGATCGCGCGGCCGACGGCGACGCGCTGCCGCTGACCACCGGAGAGCTCCTTCGGCTTGCGCTTCAGCAGCTGGCCGATCGAAAGCATCTCGGCGACCTCATTCACGCGCCGCTCGATCTCCTTGCGGTCGACGCCGCGGAGCTTCAGACCGAAGGCGATGTTGTCGTAGACGCTCATGTGCGGATAAAGGGCGTAGTTCTGGAACACCATCGCGATGTCGCGATCCTTCGGTGCGACATCGTTGACGCGTCGTTCGCCGATGAAGATGTCGCCGGAGGTCTGCTCCTCGAGCCCGGCGAGCATGCGCAGCGCGGTCGTTTTCCCACAGCCCGAGGGGCCCACGAGCACGAGGAACTCCTCGTCTCGGACCTGCAGGTTGAGGTCCTTTACCGCGCTGACATCGCCGAACTTCTTGTTGATGTGTTCGTAGGTGACCGTCGCCATTGGCGAATGAGTCTAGGCGAGCGACGAGCCAGTCGGCCTAAGGGTCACGGCCCGTCCGGAAGCAGCCGCGAGAACAGCGAGCCGAAGCGGGTCGCTGCCCGCTCGATCGACGTAACGCGCACGTGGATCGCGTCGTCACGTGAGCGCTCGACGCCCCCGTGCAGTCGCGCCAGGACACGGACCCGGTAGGCGACGGCACCCGGCGGCGGATCCAGCGGCACGAAGAGGACACGGCCCTCGCCTGCACCGACTGCCTCGCTGTCGGCGACGGCGATCTGCCGGGGCCGTCCCCTGGCGCTCGCGTAGTACGCGATCCGCGCGAAGGCTTCGCGCACGTCGTCGTCGGAGACGCTCAGGCGGACGGCGAGGGCGCCTTCCGGCGGCAGAGGACGAAGCTCGCTCTCGATCCCCCACGCGCGGCCCGACGGGACGCCCAGCGTGAAGGTGCCCGCGTTCTCATCGAGCGTTGCGCGTGGTGTGGTGCGACGGAAGTGAGGGCGATCGTCGTCGGCTGCCGCGGGAGCGGAGACTGCCGCGAGCAGGACGAGCACGAGCAGGAGGGTCCGGTGCATGCGGCGACGTTAGTCCGCGAACTGCCTCGCGTCTGTCCCTCGCGTGTCGCACGTTCGTGCGACGAAACCGGACACGAAAGAGGTACCTCGTTCAGGCGAGGCGGACGAGGTAGGTCCCGATCTCATACGGAGCGAGCCGGATCGCGACGGCGCCGTCCACGACATCGGGCGGCGTCGCGGTGCGCACGACGTCGAGCCCGGTGTTGCCGAGAGCCTGATCGCCTTCGCGCAGATCGACCGCGCGCGCCTCCAGCGTGGCTCGCGCGAAGCGGAGCGTCGCAGATGCGGGCTCGCGCGAGGGATTGAAGACACGCGCGACGATCGCGCCGTCCGGGCCGGCGCGCAGGGCCGACGGCTGGACCGCGGCGTCGCCTTCGACCGAATAGAAGGAGCGAGGGACGGTGTCGCCCTGAGCGCTCCAGGCGGGCGAGAGCCATTCGCGGACCTCACGTGCAGCGCGGGGCAGCGTCATGTCGCCGCCCAGCCCCACGACGCAGTAGCGGTATTCGCGCTCGCCGATGCACTGCGCGCTCGGCGTCGTGAGCGCTGGCCCCGCGTGTCCCTTGCGTTCGGGCAGGTCTCCGCGCGAAAGCCACCCGACGGCACGGAGCAGCGTGATCGCGATCGTGCGTCCGTCGTGAAGCACCGCATATTCGCGGAGGCCATCGACGCCGACGGCGAGCCCGCGCGTCGGACCCTCGACGGCAACGAGGTCGTGCAGGGCGCGCTCGGCCGTCGGCTGCTCGATCCAGCCGGGTCGCGGCGCGACGCGGGTGTCGCGATCGAGCCACGCGAACGCCGCGCCCGCGCGGTGGGTCAGCGATCGCGTGCCCGTCTCGCAGAGGACACGCAGCCGGTGATCGCGCGCCTGGTTGTCGACGACCAGCCGAACATCGACACGCCGCGCGCCGGCATCGAGCGATATCTCCGCATGCACGGCGCACGGGACGAGGTCAGGAGCCCGCGCGAGCCGGTCGTCGCGAAGACCTGTTGGGAGGCGAAGCTCGAAGTCGACCGTCACGGTCGCGCGGTCACCGGCGACAGCAGCAGTTCGCGCCCCGGCGAGATCGCGTGATCCAAGCGTCGGACCCGCATATGAATAGGTGTACTCGTCACCCCGGTCCCCCTCGTCCAGCAGCGCTCCATGCGGACCGGAGCGCACGCCGGTCGCGCGGTCGACCACCATGAACGAGCCGTCCAGCGCGACCTCGACCCGCAGCGCTTCGTTCTCGATGACCCCGTCCTCCGGTGACGACACACCCGGACCATCGACGCGCCGCGCGGGCGACGTGCCGAGGGCGGAACAGCGCACGCGCGTCGGCCGTCCGTCGAGCGCGACGACGGCGTCCCGTTCCCAAGGAACGGCACTCCAAACGATCGGCGCGCTGCCGCTTCCACTCAGCTGTCGCGCAAGACGCGCGGCCAGGGCCTCGCCGTCGCCACGCACTCGAGCGAAGCGCGGCGCCATGTCGACGTCGTGGACCTCATCGATCGAGCAGCCGCAGATCGAATCGTGCGGATGGTTCTGGAGCAGCGTGCGCCAGAGCGACCGCACTTCCTCCCGCGCCGCGCCGCCCGCGAGCGCGTCGAGCGGCTCGCACCGCTCGAGCAGGAGCCGCTCGCACGCCACGTTCTCCTGCTTGATCCACACGCGCGCGGAGTTCACGCCGCGCAGGATCGGCCGGTAACGGCCGCGCACCATCTCGCCGACCACCAGGCCGCGTGGCTGGGCCATGTTCACCTCGTACTCCTCGAGACTCGTGATGCGAGCGTCGACGTTCGGCAGCAGCTCGTCCCATGCCGCGACCGCCTCGGGCAGGCGCGCGTACGCATCCACATGATCGTCGCCGACCATGAAGAGAAGCGACGTGCCGTTCGCGTACGCGGTGGTGACGTCGAGCATGCGCCCGAGCCGGCTTCGCACCCGCGCGCGAAGCGCCTGCGGGGTCTCGGCTGTATCGCCGACAAGCTGGAGCCCGCCGGAGTAGTGGTCGACGAGATGCGTGGCGAGGACGCTGTCGCCCGATGGTCCCTGCCAGCGAAACTCGGCGCCGACGCGCTCACCCTCGTCGCCGACGCCGCGCGAGAAGACGTACGAGCTGTAGCCGAAGCCGCGCAGCAGCTGCGGCGTCTGAGCCGGATGGCCGAAGGGATCCGCGACGTAGCCGACGCGCATCGCGCGCCCGAAGGACGCGGAAACGCGCAGCCCCTCCTGGAAGTTCCGAAGCAGGGACTCGCCCGAGACGAGGAGGTTGTCGGCGAGCACGTACCACGGACCGATGAAGAGGCGCTCCGCGCGCACGAGTGCTTCGATGCGCCGCCGGTCATCGGGACGTTTCTCGAGATAGTCCTCCGCCCAGATCGTGTGGCCGTCGAACGTGAACGATCTGAACGCCGTGTCGCGCTCGAGCAGGTCGAGGAGCTTCGACACCATGGGCACGAGCCGCGCGCGATAACCCTCGAAGCGCTCGTACCACTCGCGGTCCCAGTGCGTGTGCGGCACGACGAACGCGCGCCAGCGCATGCGGCGCCGCAGCACCGCGACGGCGAGCGGCGCCGTGAGACCGGAGATCGCACCGATGGCCGACCCTGCGATCACGTCGAGCGGGTAATGCACACCAACCGCAACCCGCTGGAAGGCGACGGCGACGGCGAACAGCAGCGCGGGCAGTCGCCAGGCGGGCGCCACACGACCCAGGGCCACCGCAGCCCCCATGGCGAAAGCGGCATCACCCGAAGGGAAGGAAAAGGACGAGGGCTCGGTGATGAGCGGTGCAGGAAGGTCCAGAACGACGCTGAACGGGCGCGGACGCCGGACAACCAGCTTGAGCAGCTCGGCGACGAGCCAGCCGTCGACCAAGCCGAGATAGACGGTCAGCGCGCCCCAGAGTCCGCGGCGGCCCCAGCCACGCGCGCGAGCGACCAGCACTCCGGCGATCCACCAGACCAGTCCGTTGAAGTTGATGTACGCCACCGCGATCGCGAGCCCGGCGAGCAGCCCGTTGTTGGCGACGGCGGTCACGATCGCGCTGAAGAGCTGACTGTCGAACGCGAAGAGCCCGTCCATCAGCGACGGCGCACGTGCCGCCACACGAAGAGACCGACGCCGAGGAGGATCACGGCAGCGATGAGGTAGTCGAGCCCTCTGAGGTTGTGCTTGAGCTCGAGCCAGTGATCGCCGAGCTGCATCCCGCCCCAGACGAGGAGCATGACCCAGGGGATCGCCCCGAGGATGGAGAAGAGCGTGAAGCGCCACAGCGGCATCCGCGCGATCCCCGCGGGCACCGAGATGAATGTCCGGACGATCGGCAGCATGCGGGAGAAGAACACCGTCGCCTCGCCATATCGGGCGAACCAACGATCCGCGAGCTCGAGGTCGTGCGCGCTGATAAGCACGTACTTTCCGTAGCGCTCGACCAGCGGCCGACCGCCGTATGCTCCAATCGCGTAGCTGGCCAACGAACCGACCGTGTTCCCAACGACCCCGGCGACGACCGCGCCCCAGTAGCTCCACGGTGACGAGGTGAGCGGTTCGGTCAGACCCTTCGAAACGCTCCAGCCCGCAAAAGGCAGGATGAGCTCCGACGGCAGCGGGATCGCGGCGCTCTCGATGGCCATCGCGATGACCACCCCGACGTAGCCGAACCGCTCGTAGAGCGCTTCGAGGAAGGGAATGACGATGGCATCGATCGCTTCGAGCACGCCGGTATGATGGCGTCACGGCGGGAAGGGTGCGTGAGCTCAATTGGAGGGACGCATGCCTGACCAACACTTGACGCTCGACGCGCGCCTCGCGGGCAGCCTCACCAAGATCGGCTCGGCCGATGTCGTCGTGGGGATCCCCAGCTACCGGAACGCGGCGACGATCGGCTATGTCGCGACGACCGCCGCGAAGGGACTGCGTCAGTACTTCCCCGGCGCACGCGTCGCGATCGTGAACGCGGACGGCGGCTCGGAGGACGGCACGCCGGAACGGGTGGTCGAGGGCGCAGCGGACGTGCCGGTGGCTGTCGGCCGTTACATCGGACCGCCGGGGAAGGGCTCCGCCTTCCGCGCGATCTTCACCGCTGTCGGCATGCTCGGAGCGCGCGCGTGCGCCGTCGTCGACAGCGACCTGCGGAGCATCACGCCCGAGTGGATCGGACGCCTGCTCACGCCCGTGACCAAGGGCGACGCCGACTACATCACTCCTCTTTACGCACGTCACAAGCACGACGGCACGATCACGAACTCGGTCGCCTATCCGCTCACCCGCGCGCTCTACGGCTTGCGGATACGCCAGCCGATCGGCGGCGAGTTCGGCTTCCGCGCGGATCTCGCGACCGCGTTCCTCGAACGACCGGTGTGGGACACCGACGTCGCGCGCTTCGGCATCGACATCTTCATGACGACGACCGCGATCGCGCGCAAAGCGAAGGTCGCGCAGGCATTCCTAGGCGCGAAGGTGCACGATCCCAAAGACCCCGCCGCTGACCTCGGACCGATGTTCACTCAGGTCGTCGGTACGCTCTTTCGGATGGCGTCTGAGAACGATGCAGCGTGGTCGAAGGTCCGGGGCTCGAAGGACGTGCCTGTCATCGGCGACGTGATGCCGGTCGAGCCCGAGGCGGTCCCAGCGGATCCCGCGCGCCTGCGCGAAAAGTACGCCGCGGGTAGGGGCGAGCATGAGAGCACCTGGCGCGAGATCCTGTCCGCCCCGGTGCCGAGCACCATCGACACCAAGGCATGGGCGCGGATCGTGTTCGACCACCTCGCAGCGGCACTGCGACGGCCCGCGGCGAGCGAAGAGATCGCGCGCTCGCTGCTGCCGCTGTATCAGCTGCGGACCGCCTCGTTCATCGAAGAGGTGCGCGACATGACCACGACACAGTCTGAGACCGTCATCGAGGACGGCGCGCGCGTCATGGAAGAGGAGAAGCGCCACTTCCTGGACCGGCGCAGCCAGGACAGATCAAGGAGCGCGTCCACCGCGTGAGCGTTTCGCTCAAAGAGGACGGCATCGTCCTCATCACCGAGAACGACGGCTCGCTCCTGCTCGGTAGCGCGAGCCCGCTGGGGCTCTACTACCACGACACGCAGTTCCTCTCGGGGTACGCACTCCGCGTGAACGGGACGCCGCCGATCCTGCTCTCGGCCAACACCGAGCAGAACTACGTCGCGACGTTCCAGCTCATGCGCTCCGAGGGAGCCACCCTCGGCACTGCGCGTCATGCGGCCGACGCGCTGTCGATCCGGCGCACCCGCTTCCTCGCGGACGGCATGCGCGAGCGCATCGGTGTGCTGAACGCAAATCCGCGGCCGGTTCGCGTCGCGCTGGAGCTCGAATTCGAGGCGTCGTTCCGCGACATGTTCGCGGTGCGCGGCCGCCGCGCCGACGCGACAACGCCCCATGAGATCAAGCGCGGCGCGCGCGAGGGCGGCATCGTCTTCGAGCGTGTCGGCCGCGACGCCGTGCGGCGAACGACGGACATCACGATGCGTCCCGCTCCCGACCGCATCGACGGCAATGTGTTCCACATCGAGCGCGAGCTGCCACCGCAGGGCGTTCTCACCATCGAGCTTGCGGTGATCCCGCGTGAGGACGGCGCGGGCGCGGCGCCCTCGCCGGACCGCTTCGATGACGCGATCGACGCGCTCAATGCCCGCTATCGCCGTTTTCTGCGCAGCTGCGCGCGATACACGACGAGCTCCGAGACGCTGGACGAGGGTCTCATCACCCGCAGCGCGCTCGACCTGCGCGCGCTCATGGAGTTCCACGACAGCGGACCGTACCCAACGGCGGGCATCCCCTGGTACGCCGTGCCGTTCGGGCGCGATGGCCTCATCTGCGCGTACCAGACGCTCGGCTGGAACCCGGACATCGCCCGCGGGACGCTGCGGCTCCTCGCGAAGTACCAGGGGCAGAAGGTCGACGACTACTCCGAGGAGGAGCCCGGGAAGATCTTCCACGAGCTGCGGCGCGGCGAGCTCGCGCGATTGGGAGAGATCCCGCACCGCCCGTACTACGGATCCGTCGACGCGACGCCGCTCTTCGCGCTCCTCGTCGCCGAGACCGTGAAGTGGACCGCCGACCGCGAGCTCTGGCGCGAGCTGCTGCCGGCGGCGGAGCGTGCCCTCACGTGGTGCGACACCTACGGCGACGCCGACCGCGACGGGTACGTCGAGTACGGCCCGAGAGCCTCCGACTTGAAAAGCCAGGGCTGGAAGGACTCGCTGCAATCGCTGTCCGAGCCCGACGGCACGTTCTCGAAGCTGCCGGCCGCGCTCGTCGAGGTCCAGGCCTATCTCTACGCCGCGAAGATGGGACTCGCGGATCTGTACGCGCTCGACGGCGACGCAGCGCGAGCGGACCGCCTCCGCGGCGAGGCGCGCGAGCTGCGCGAGCGCTTCGAGCGCGACTTCTGGATGCCCGACCAGGGCTGCTACGCGCAAGCGCTCGACGGCGACAAGAAGCAGGTGCGCGCGGTGACGAGCAACGCGGGCCACGCGCTGTGGTGCGGCATCGCGAGCCCGGACCACGCGGCGACCGTGGTGCACCGGCTCATGACACCCGACATGTACACGGGCTGGGGCATCCGCACGCTCTCCAGTACGTACCCGACGTACAACCCGATGAGCTATCACAACGGCTCGGTCTGGCCGCATGACAACTCGCTGATCGCGCAGGGCTTCGCGCGGTACGGCTTCCGCGAGGAGGCGGCGGAGATCACCAGCGCGCTCATCGAAGCGGGCCGGCGTTTCCCGGACGCGCGTGTGCCCGAGCTCTATTGCGGGTTCCAGCGGGACCTGCGCTTCGCGTCGCGGCCGGCGGAGTACCTCGTCTCGTGCATCCCTCAGGCGTGGTCGGCGGGGATGATCTTCCTCTGCCTACGCACGCTTCTCGGCCTCACGCCGGATCTCGGCACGCAGCAGCTGCAGATCGATCCGGCCCTTCCGCCGTGGCTCGAGCGCATCGATGTCCGCGATATGCAGGTCTTTGGCGCGCGCATGACGTTCCGCGTGCGGCGCGGCCCGAAGGGCGACCACGTCGCCGGCGGACAGGGCCGCCTCGCGCAGACTAGGACGGCCGCTCCCGCGTGACCCGCGGCGTGCGCCGCGTCCTCTTCGTCCACTACACGACGCCGCAGGTCCTCGGCGGGGTCGAACAGGTCATGGCCGCGCACGCGGCCGCACTGCAGGCCGCGGGCAGGGAGGTCGCGATCCTCGCCGGCCGCGGCGGCGCGAAGCCGCGCGGGGTACGCGTGATCCGCGTCGCGGAGGCCGACTCGCGCCATCCGGTCGTGGAGCGCGACCTCGCCGCACTCTCAACGGGAAACCGACCGCCTGCGCACGATGCGCTGGTCGCGCGTCTTCTGAAGAAGGTCCGCCCGCACGTCGAGCGCGCCGACCGCGTCGTCGTGCACAACGTCATGACGATGCCGCTGAACCTCGCGCTCACCGAAGTCCTCGTAACGCTGGCCCGGGAGCATCCGGATCGTTTCATCGCCTGGACCCACGACATCTCGTACTTCGACGAGCGGTACGCGTCGATGCGACACGAGGGCTCGCCGTGGGATCTCGTCGCGCGCGCCGTCCCGGGCGTCCGCTACGTCACCGTGTCGGAGCAGCGGGC
>CAJDUG010000025.1_pt1 | contig 59976 bp, 56 predicted proteins | sample 7390021 | NCBI WGS metagenome assembly CAJDUG01 (sample SAMEA7055676, study PRJEB34461) | soil metagenome | biome: terrestrial ecosystem; feature: Peninsula; material: soil | place: Antarctica | collected 2016
GGGACATGAGCGTCATCTATCACGACGGCAGCCGCGAGCTGCAGGACCGGTTCGACACGCGGCGGATCGCCGACCGCATCGAAGAAGTCCTGCTCCACGACTTCATCAGCGAGCACGACGCCGCCTTCATCGAGGACGTCGACATGTTCTTCATCGCAACGGCGGATGAGGATGGCCGTCCCAACTGCTCGTACAAGGGCGGCGAACCGGGCTTCGTCCGAGTCGTGGACGAGAAGACGATCGCGTTCCCGAACTACGACGGGAACGGCATGTACATCACGATGGGAAATCTCCGGAAGAACCCGAATGTCGGGCTGCTCTTCATCAGCTTCACGCACCCGAACCGGATGCGGCTGAACGGCGTCGCCAGCGTCGACCCGAACGATCCGCTCATGGCCGACTACCCCGAGGCGCAGTTCATCGTCCGCGTCAAGGCGCGCGAGGTCTTTCCGAACTGTCCCCGCTATATCCACAAGTACCAGCTGGTGCAGCGCTCGAAGTTCGTTCCGAAGGCCGACTGCAAGACGCCGGTGCCGGACTGGAAGCGTTCCAACTGGGCGTACGACGCACTGCCGACCAAGGATCCCGCGAGGGAGGCGGGGAGCTAGCGATCAGCCGCGGACGGTGATGTCCGCCTGACCCTCGAGCGCTGACGCGACGCGCGCCTGCGCAGCCGCGCGGTCCGCGGCCTTCACCAGCAGCGTCACGTGATACGTCTCCTCGACGCCGGCTGCGGCCAGTGCCGCGCGGTCGGCGCGCACCAGGCGGAAGTGCCACGCGAGCGCGATCGCGCCCACCGCGCTGTCCACCGCGAAGTGCCACATGTCGTGCACGACGTCCATGTCGAACGAGAACGCGAGCACGGCCTTGAGGACGTTGAAGAGGAGCGCGGAACCGAAGACGAGCACCGCGCCGACGCTCCCGAGGATCGCCAGGTACAGGTACACGCGACGCTGCAACGAGCGCCGCTCGTCATCGTCAAGTCGCCGCTGCTGCGCGAGCCAGTGGAACGCCCACGCCGGAGCACCGACCAGGACCAAGGCGATGAACGTCGCCGTCTCGCGGGCGTCGTGATCCATCAGGCGGAGCAGACCGCTGCCGACGGCTCCGATCGCCCCGGCTGCGCCGATCGCCGCCATCGCGAGCCCGATCGCCGCGACGAGGTAGTAGTAGCCGCGACGGACGCCGACGGCGCGGCCAGCCTCTGTCGCGCGCGTCGCCTCGCCTTCGACGACGCGCCGGTGGTACCACCACACGACGCCAAAGACGATCGCGAAGAACACCGGCGATCCGAGCTGCCGTCCCAGATCGACGTCGCTGATGCGCTCACCGAGAGCGCGCGCGAGGACCGAAGCGATCGCCAAGGTGAGGCTGAATAGGACGATGAACGCGGACACAGCTATCACGAAGTACAACGCCAGCCTGCGGGCCACGGACATTCGTTCGATGTCGCCCAGCCGCGCAGCCGCGCGCTGCGCGGGGAGCCACGCCGCAAGCCACAGCGCGAGGCCGGAGAGGATCCCGGGAAGAGCGTTGGCGAGGTCAAAGAGCAGGGACGTCTCGCGACTCGGCCTGGGCGGCTGGATCACACGCCCGCCCGGCGGGAACACGGGCTCCGGGAACGGAAAGAGCAGCCGCTCCCACAGGCCCGCGACAGTCGTGGCCAGCGAGAACGCGAAGAAGAAGAGACCGATCACGGCAAGCGCGTAGCGCACGAGGTGGCCGAGCTCCGCGGCGCGACCCGAGAGGGCGCCGCCCGCGCGGTCGACCGCGGCGACGCGCACGTGGAAGACCAGAGCACCCGCTGCGGCGAGCACCATGGCGAGTGCGCCCATGGCCCGCGCCTCCCAGCTGGGCTCGGGAGAGAAGAACTGGTTGTCGCCGACGAGCACAGCCTGCAGGACCAGACGCAGGACACGCATGCCGTACCCGAAGACGAGCAGCGCGGTGATCAGCACGACGATCTGCAGGTACGCGCTCCGCAGCGCGGACCCGCGCTCCTGGAGCGAGCGCCGCGCCGCGCCATCCGCGGCCCGGTAATGCAGGTACCACGCGGGCACGGCAACGAGCAGCAGCGCGATGGCGAGGCTGGCCTGCTCGCGGTATTGCTCCCGGGGCCGGTTGAACTCCGCGAACACGAACGGCAGACCCGTGAAGCCGCCACTCGGCGCGCTGAGCGCGATCTCGGCGCCGACACGGAGTAGATTCGCGACTCCGAGCACGATCATGTGGATCGCGACCAGCAGCACGACGTAGAAATACGCGCGCTGCACTGCGGGCAGCGGCCGCTCGGTAGCGTTCATGACCGCATCATGATGGTTCGCGTACGATTCCTAAGCGAGCACGCAGGCGAAGGGGAGACTGCTCTGACCCACCGCATCACGCTGATCCCGGGCGACGGCACGGGCCCCGAGATCGTCGACGCCACCCGCCGCGCCATCGAAGCGACGGGTGTGTCGATCCAGTGGGACGTTCACGACATCGGCCTGCCCGCGCTCCAGAAGCTCGGCGATGCGTTCCCCAAAAGCGCGCTGGATTCGATCCGCCGCAACAAGGTCGGCCTCAAAGGTCCCCTCACGACGGAGCTTGGGACCGGGATGCGCTCGGTCAACGTCGCGCTGCGCAAGGAGTTCGACCTTTACGCCAATCTCCGTCCCGCGAAGACGTACCCCGGGGTGCAGGCGCCGATGGGGCCGATCGACCTCGTCGTCGTCCGCGAGAACATCGAGGACCTCTACGCGGGGATCGAATTCGACATCGGAACGCCCGAGCTCGCCGAAGTCCGTGCCGTCATCGAGAAGGCGGCGCATACGAAGATCCGTGAAGATGCGGCGATCGCGATCAAGTACATCAGCGTCATGGGCTCGACGCGCATCGTGAAGTTCGCCTTCGACTACGCGGTCGCGAACGGCCGCCGCAAGGTCACCGCGGTGCACAAGTCGAACATCATGAAGTTCGCCGATGGCCTGTTCCTGCGCATCGCGCGCGAGGTCGCGCAGCAGTATCCGAGCATCGAGTTCGACGACCGCATCGTCGACAACATGTGCATGCAGCTAGTCCAGAAACCGGATCTCTACGACGTACTCGTGCTGCCGAACCTGTACGGGGATATCGTGAGCGACCTCGTGGCCGGCCTTGCGGGCGGGCTGGGCGTCGCGCCGGGTGCGAACATCGGCGAGAACGGCGTTGCCGTGTTCGAAGCCATTCACGGTTCCGCGCCGAAGTACGCCGGCCAGAACAAGGTCAATCCGATGGCGCTCATGCTCGCGGGCGTCCTCATGCTGAAGCACATCGCCGAACGCGATGCCGCCGACAAGCTCGAGCGCGCCATCGCAGCGGTGGTCGCGGAGGGCAAGGACGTGACGTACGACTTGAAACACGAACGGGACGACCCGACCGCGGTCGGCACGCGCGAATTCGCCGATGCGGTCATAAGGAGGATGAAGGGCTGATGCCACTCCAGGATCCGAAGCATCCGGGGCGCTACATGCATTCGACATCGACGAAGTACGAGTTCCAGTTCGGCTACTCGCGCGCCATTCGTCACGGAAAGGTCGTGCGCGTCGCGGGCACGGCCGGGATCGGCGAGGATGGCCAGGTCGTCTCCGACGACGTGGTCGAGCAGATGCGACACGCCATCGCGATCATCAAGGACTCGCTCGAGGACCTCGGTACCTCCCTCGAAGAGGTGATCATGACGCGGATCTATGTTCGCGACGTGCATGACATCGATCGCGTCGCCGTGATCCACGGCGAGGTCTTCCGTGATATCCGCCCGGCGACGACCATAGTGAAGGTCGACTTCATCGACCCCCACATCCTGATCGAGATCGAAGCGGAGGCGGTCTACGGCGGCGCCGACGAGAAGGATCAGACCGGGTGAGCAAGACCGCGAGAGTCGTCGTGACCGGAGCGACCGGTCAGGTCGCCTACGCGCTCCTGCCGCGCATCGCGGCGGGTGAGATGTTCGGTCCGGATACGGATGTCGACCTGCGGCTCGCGGACATCCCGCAAATGATCGACAAAGCGAAGGGCGTCGTCATGGAGCTCGAAGACGGCGCGTATCCGCTGCTATCCCGGGTCACCGCGAGCGCCGACCGCGCCGAGTCCCATGGCGACGCGGATTGGGTGCTGCTGGTCGGGAGCGTTCCGCGCGGCCCGGGCATGGAGCGCGGCGACCTCATCCGGAAGAACGGCCCGATCTTCGTGGACGAGGGCAAGGCCATCGCGCAACGCGCCGCGAAGGGCGTGCGCGTCGTCGTCGTGGGCAATCCCTGCAACACGAACTGCCTCATTGCCCGCGCGAACGCCAAGAGCGTGCCCGACGACCGCTGGAGCGCGATGACGCGGCTCGACCAGAACCGCGCCCGTGCGCTGCTCGCGACGAAGGCCGGGGCGCGAGTGAAGGACGTGAAGAAGCTCGTGATCTGGGGAAACCACAGCGCGACGCTGTATCCCGACTTCACGAACGCGAGCGTGAGCGGGAAGACCGCCGCAGAAGCGGCGGACCGGACCTGGCTGGAGAACGACTTCATCCCCGCGGTGCAGCAGCGCGGCGCCGCGGTGATCGCGGCACGCGGCGCGTCGAGCGCGTTCTCGGCCGCACAGGCTTTGATCGATCACGTTCGGAGCCTTGTGACCCCCACCCCGCGCGACGACTGGTTCAGCGCAGCGGTGGTCTCCGACGGAAGCTACGGCGTGCCTACGGGCCTGGTCTCGTCATTCCCGCTCCAGTCGAAGGGCGACGGCGCATACGAGATCGTGCGCGACGTGGAGCTCGACCGATTCGCGACCGACAAGCTCGCTGCGACCATCGCGGAGCTCGAGAAGGAGCGCGATCTCGTGAGAGACCTTCTGGCATGACGGACTTCAAGAGCGCATATCTCCCCGACACGAAGCTCAGGTACTTCCCGCTGTTGCAAGCGGGCAACGTGTCCGAGCTGCCCACGACGGTGAAGATCCTGCTCGAGGGCGTGCTCCGAGCCGCGGCGAGCGGCGGGGCGAGCGAGCGCGACGTGATGGCCCTCGCGCGCTATCCGGCGGCGCCGAGCGCGGACGCATCGGTGCCCTTCCGCCCGTCGCGCATCCTGCTGCAGGACTACACCGGAGTCCCGGCAGCCGTGGACCTCGCCGCGATGCGCGCCGCGATGCAGCGCGCTGGCAAAGATCCCGCGCGCATCGAGCCCCTCATCCCGGTGGACCTGATCATCGACCACTCAGTCCAGGCCGATTTCTTCGGCGCGAAGGACGTTTACGAGCGCAACCTCGAGCGCGAATACGAGCGCAACCGCGAGCGGTACTCGCTCCTCCGCTGGGCGGGCCAGGCATTCAAGACCTTCCGCGTCGTTCCGCCCGGCGCGGGCATCTGCCACCAGGTGAACCTGGAGCGGCTCGCGGAGGTCGTCGTCGAGCGCGATGGCGTCGCGCTGCCCGACACGCTCTTCGGCGCCGACTCGCACACCACGATGATCAACGGCCTCGGCGTGCTTGGCTGGGGCGTGGGTGGCATCGAGGCCGAAGCCGCGATGCTCGGTCAGCCGACGTACCTTCCGTGGCCGGTCGTCGTCGGCGTACAGCTCACGGGCAAGCTCCCCGTAGGAACGACGGCGACCGACCTGGTACTCACGCTCACCGAGCTCTTCCGCAAAAAGGGCGTCGTCAACAAATTCATCGAGTTCGCGGGCGACGGGCTGTCGTCGCTCGCCGTCGCCGAGCGCGCGACCGTGTCGAACATGTGCCCCGAATACGGCGCAACGAGCGCGCTCTTCCCCGTCGATCAGCAGACCCTTCGGTTCCTGGAGCAGACCGGGCGGCCCAGCGCGCTCATTGCTCTTGTCGAGCGCTACACGAAGGCGCAGGGCATGTTCCGGTCGGACGGCGCTCCAACGCCGAAGTTCGACGAGCTCATCGAGGTCGACCTCGGCTCGGTGCGACCGTCGGTGGCCGGGCCGAAACGGCCCCAGGACCGCGTCGATCTTCCGATGATCTGGGACTCGTTCGTCGGGCCGAAGCCCACGAAGGGCGTCACCGTGCCGGGACACACCGAAGGACCGAAGCCCATCAACGACGCGGCGCCCACGCTGGTCCGGCCCGCGACCGCCGCGACCGCGGCGGTGGCCGAGAAGCCGCGCGATCTCCAGGTCAGCGACGGTTCGGTCGTCATCGCGGCGATCACGAGCTGCACGAACACATCCAATCCGTCGGTGATGATCGCCGCGGGCCTTCTCGCGAAGAAGGCGGTCGAACGCGGCCTGGCCGTAAAGCCGCACGTGAAGACGACGTTCGCGCCCGGCTCACGAGTGGTGACGCGCTATCTCGAGGCAGCCGGCCTCACGCCGTATCTCGAGCAACTCGGCTTTTTCCTCGTGGGCTTTGGGTGCACGGTCTGCATCGGGAACACGGGTCCGCTCGCGACTCCCGAGATCGAGCAGGAGGTCAAGGATCACGACCTCAACGTCGTCTCCGTCCTCTCGGGGAACCGCAATTTCGAAGGCCGGATCCATCCACTCGTGAAGTCGAGTTATCTCGCGTCGCCGCCTCTCGTCGTCGCGTTCGCGCTCGCCGGCACCGTACACATCGACCTCCAGGACCAGCCGATCGGCGACAGCAAGTACGGAAAGCCGGTCTTCCTGAAGGACCTGTGGCCGACGACAGAGGAAGTCAACGACGTCATGGGCAAGGCCATCACGCAGGAGATGTACGCGACCGAGTACGCAAAGATCTTCGAGGGCGACCGCTTCTGGAAGACGATGCCGTCGCCGACAGGTCTCTCCTACGCGTGGGACCCGAGCTCGACCTATGTACAGGAGCCGCCGTTCTTCCAGAACTTCTCGGCGACGCCGCCCGCGACGATTCCGGACATCGTCGGCGCCCGGGTGCTCGTGTCGGTCGGTGATTCGGTCACGACAGACCACATCTCCCCGGCAGGGGCGATCCCGGCCCCGAGCCCAGCCGGGCAATACCTCATCTCAAAGGGCGTGAAGCCCGTCGACTTCAACCAGTACGGCACGCGGCGCGGGAATCACGAGGTGCTCATCCGCGGGACCTTCGCGAACATCCGACTGCGCAACAAGCTCGCGGACAAGGAAGGCTGGTGGACCCGCCACTTCCCATCCTGCGAGGAGATGACGATCTACGACACGGCCGTGCGCTACCAGAGAGAGCGCGTGCCGCTCCTGGTCTTTGCGGGCAAGGAGTACGGCTCCGGCAGCTCGCGCGACTGGGCCGCGAAAGGCCCGAACCTCATGGGCGTGCGCGCCGCGATCGCGGAGTCGTTCGAGCGGATTCACCGCTCCAACCTGGTGATGATGGGGATCCTGCCGCTCGAGTTCCTGCTCGGCGAGACGTTGGCTTCGCTCGGACTCACAGGTGAAGAGACGTTCACCATCCGTGGTCTCGACAAGCTCGCGCCGCGCGCGAAGCTCACGGTCGAAGCAACCTCGGAGGACGGGAAGAAGACGTCGTTCCAGGTACTCGCCCGCGTCGATGACCCGACCGACGTCGAGTACGTGCGGCAGGGCGGGATCCTTCAGCAGGTGCTTCGGGAGCGGATCGCAGCGACCTAGCTCACGGCTCCGTCGTGACCTTGACCTCTGGAGCCGGCGTCTGAGCCGGGTGAAGGTATGCGCCCCAGTACCAGTCGCGCCATGAGTTGAGCTGTTGACCGACGAAGAGACCGCTGAGGATCACGGCTGTCGCGAAAGTCAGCTCCACCATGAGCGTCGCGACGCGCTCCACGAAACGGGTCGTCTGTTCGACCACGGCCCAAATACGCATGCGGGCACTCTCCCGCGGCGAGGCCCATCCGCGCATCCGCGGTCGCTGCGATAACTCGTACAACCGACGTAGTCGGAGGTTCCGTCAGTTAGCGACGTTGGGGGAACCGACATTTCAGGACGAGGCGGCAACAACGGCGCGGCACTCCTCGAGCGAGCGTCTGCGCCCAGCCGGCCCGAGCGGCGCACGCCCGGTGAACGACGGGCCGGCGTAGCCAGCAGCGAGCGAGAGGAGTGCCGCGCCGTTGAGCTCAGCCTGGGGCGCCGAACGTCAGCGAGCGGCGAGCCAACCACTGACGGGGTGAATGAGCCGGCCGGCGGCGACGAGCTCCGCGATCGTCTGTCTCGCGACCGGCCAGGAGAACCAGTTCCGCACCTCGTCTTCGTGCGTCAGGACGGCAGCGCGCACGCCGAGAACGACGAGCTCCTCGAGCGCGGTGTCCTCGGTTGTCTTCCACGGCTTTCGCCACACCTGATCCCAACGCGAGAGCACGCTCGAGTGCCGGTGCCCGCCCTTGCTGTCCTCGACAGCCATACCTTTGGCGACGATCGCGCCGTCGCGCTCGAGAGCTTCGCGCACCTTGCGCAGCGTGGCGGCCGCGAGACCAAGCTCGGATTTGAGATCCTCGACGCTGCTCGGCCCCGCGCCGGCCAGATGCCGCACCAGCCGCGCGGCGTCGTCGTCACCGGACTCCGCCTGCGCCAGGGCGGCGCGGCAGAGCGGGTCTGCAGCACGAGCCGCTTCGGGTGCGAGGAACAGCGTCTTGCCGCGGTGGATCTTCGTCTCAAAGACATCGGGTCGCTCCGTCAGCTCGCCGCCCCAGCTCCACTTCGTCTTGGGCCACGACGCGAAGCCTTTCTTCGTTGAGTCGTACGCCTCCTCGTGCGTAGCCGCGAAGAGGCTCGGCAGCGCCGCGTCCTGCGTCAGCGTGAGCATGCGCCGGTCCTGGAGGAACGCGTGGGCGTCGTCGAGCGTCCGCAGCTTCCGGTCCGGAGTGAGCCTGCAGTCAAAGAGACGCTTCGCGCGCAGCTCCGTTAGCGGGATCGTTTCCTCGCGTAGGCGCGCGTGTCGGCGTTATCCACCAGCTCCTGCGCGCTGCGACCGTCGAGCGGGTACGAGGCGATGCCCCACGAAAGCTCCGGCATCCGGATCCTGCGTCCGTCTTGAAGCTCCACGTCCGCATTCTCAAGCGTTTCCATCAGTCGTGCGACGACCTTCTCCGCCTCATCGCGCGGCGTGTCGGGCATGACGATCGCGAACTCGTCGCCGCCGTACCGCGCGGGAACGTCCTCGGTGCGCACCTGGGCACCGATGCTGCGCCCGAGCGTACGAAGTACCTCATTGCCGGCGAGATGTCCGTACGTGTCGTTCACCGTCTTCAGCTTGTCGAGGTCGAAGAATGCCACGGCGAGCGACTGCTCGCGGCGCGCCGCGCGCGCGATCTCCTCCTCGAGGCGGTCGTAGAAGTAGCGGTAGTTGTGGAGACCGGTGAGCGCATCGGTGTTCGCCGCGCGCTTCAGGCGCTCGTGCAGCTCCGCAACATCGATCGCGGCCGCGATCTGCGCGCCGACGGCTTGCATCAGCGTGAGGTCACGCTGCGAGAACGCGTGCGGCACGCGATGCGATACCGCGAGGACGCCGATGGGTCGGCCCGCGCTCACGAGCGGGATGATGATCTCCGAGCGGATCTCGGGGTCGCCGATGTAACGCGCGTCGAGATGGACGTCGTCGACCAGCTGCGGCTGGCGATGCTCGAGCACCCAGCCGGAGATGCCGCGACCGGACGGGATCCGGAGTGACATGCCCGGCGCGAGAGGCAGGCCCGTGAGCGCGCGGATCACCAGATCGTCGGTCTGATCCTCGCGCAGCAGGATCATGAGACGGCTGCCGGGCATGCTCTTGAGCAGGATGCTGAGGATGCGGTCGAGGAGCTGCTGAAGGTCGAGGATGGTGTGGAATTCGGGCGTGAGGTCGGCGAGGATCGCGAGCTCGCGACTCGTCCCGACCTCCTCCTCGGCGGCCTCGATCACGCCGCGCGCCTCGATCATCGCGACGAATTGGTCGACCATCGTTGGGTCGTACCACGCACCCGCCAGGCGCCGCAGCTCTCCGAGCGCGACGTCGGAGCGCAGCGCGATCCGATACGGACGGTCGGCGAGCATCGCGTGGTACCCGATGACCATGTTGAGGATCCGCGCCGCGCGCGGGATCGCTTCACCGGCGAGGCCGTCCGGATAGCCCGTGCCGTCCCAGCGCTCGTTCGCGTGGCGGACGATCGGCACGACGCCCTTCAGGAAGCGGATCGACTCGAGGATGCGCGCCCCGAGCAGCGGGTGCTCGCGCACGATCGTGACTTCCTCGGGCGTGAGCGGACCGTTCTTGCCGAGGATCGAGGCGGGGACGCCGATCTTCCCGAGCGAATGGAACAGCGACGCATAGCGGAGATCGCGCAGCTCCTCCGGTCGAAGGCGCGCGCGCTCGCCGAGCGCCAGCGCATCCGCGGCCACGCGGCGCTGGTGGTCCTCGCGATAGTGGTCGCGGGCCTGGATCGTGGCGGTGAGGGCCGAAACCGTCGAGAGATAGGCGTCGTCGAGCTCCCGGTACAGGCCGATGCTGCGGATGGCGGCGGCGCCGAAGCCCGAGAGGACGCCGACGAGCTCGTGCTCCTCGCTGGAGACGACGTGCTGCTCCTTCCAAGTCACGAACAGCACGCCGACCAGCTTGTCCGCAAGACGTAGCGGTTGGATCAGCAGGCTCTGGTGGCCGAAGCGCCGAAGGAGCTTGCGCTCGTTCTTTGAAGCGTCGTCTTCGTCGTGGATCTGCATCGGCGTCCCGGCTTCGAGGAACTTTGCGATGACCGGGCTGCTCTTCGGGAGCATGAGCACGTCGCTCGAAGGCGCGCCGGTCGTCGCCGAGAACTCGAGACTGTCGCCTCCGGAATCGAGGTACACCGAGACCGCCGACGCCCGCATCATCTCCTGGACCGAATCGGCGAGCGCCCGGACCAGGGCGTGCAGCTCCTTGTGGGTCGCCAGCTCGAGGCCGATCCGGTGCAGGTCGAAGAGGCGGCGTGACAGCGCGAGGGTGCGGTCGTACAGGTCCGCGCGCTCGATCGCGATCGCAGCCTCGTTGGCAATGGCGGAGAGCAGCTCGAGGTCACCCTCGTCGTACGCATTGGGCCGCGAGCTCTGGGCGGAGATGGCGCCGATCGCCTTTCCGTGCAGTCGCAGCGGCGCGACGATGATCGATCGCTCGACGACCTTTCCCCACGCACTGCGCGGTGGGAGCTTCAGGCGCACGCGATCCCGCTCGGCGTCACGGAGCAGGATGGGCTGGTCGCGCTCGACCGCGAGTCCACCGAGGGTGCCGGCCATGGGGCTTTCCTCCGGCTCCATCTCCTCGCCGCCGTCGTAGAGATAGCGGAACGAGAGCGTGCCCCGCTCCGGAACGGCGATCGCGACGTAGAACGCGTCGACGTCAAGCGCCTTCCGCACCTGCTCGAAGACCTCGCGGAAGACCTTGACCGGATCGAGCGAACTGCCGACGGAGTGGCCGACGTCCACGAGCGTCGCGAGCAGGCGCGCGCGGCGCTCCGCCGCGAAGCGCGCGCGGATATCGAGGTAGCCGAAGAAGAAGAGCGGGATCCCCGGCACGAGGAACCACGGCTCGATGAGCACGACCTGGACGGTGATCACTGCCGCGAGACTCCACAGGAGCTGAGCGCGCACTGTGCGGTCGACCCATAGACGCGTGACCTTGTCGAAGCTCACGTTTCGTAGCGCGCGCTGCAACAGCACGATCTGCGCGATGTCGACGAACACCAGGATGAGGACCGAGGCGACGCCCGCGATGATCGTGGCGGCGGTCGGCTCGACCAGAGACAGAAGCTCGCCGCGGAAGAGCGTGTACACGACGGCGGCCGTGCCGGTGGCGACCGCCACCGATGCGGCGTTGCGGATCATCTGGAGGGGGCCCTTCCCCGAGAGAACGTCGATGAGCAGGCGCGCCGCTGCCGACATGCACGCCACCGCGCCCGGCGGCATGAGGACGATGCCGGCGATCACGGCGACGTCAGACGCCGACAGCTCCGTGTTCGTCTGGACGCGGATCGGGCGGACCGAAAGGACGAAGGCGGACAGGAAGAGGAGGCCCAGGTACTCCGGGCTGACACGTCCATCCAGCGCGTCGCGAACCCCAAGCGCCACGTACGGCGTGGCGAGGAGAACGGTGACCGCGATAAGGAACTTCGCGGCGCGCGGAAGTGGCTTCATTTGCTGTGCTTTTGCCCCTCTTCGGCCGAGCGTAGCACCCAAAACCCCCGAAAAGGGGGTCAGCAGGGCATCAGCGCGTCCGGAGCCACCGTTCGACAAGCAAGACCGCGGCGAAGATCGCAGCGATCACGAGCAGCTCGCCGGCCCCGCCGCGGTCGACCGCGGGCCTGATGACGAGAAACAGGAGCGTCGTCGCGAGGACGACGCCGACGACGATCTGGAACAGGAGACGCTGGCTCAGGCCGATGGAGGCTCCGGCTCTCCCGCGCCAAGGTCGGCTGGCTGACCGCGCATCCGTCGCAGCGCCCACGCGATCGGGTCGTACGTCCGCGTCACGATGCGCTCCTTGAGCGGGACGATGGCGTTGTCCGTGATGTGGATGTCCTCGGGACAGACGTCCGTGCAGCACTTGGTGACATTGCAGTAGCCGAGGCCGTGCTTCAGGCGCGCGAGGTCGATGCGATCGTTGGTGTCGAGCGGATGCATCTCAAGCGCCGCGAGCCGCACGAAGTACCGGGGTCCCGAGAACGACGGCTTGTTCTCCTCGTGGTCGCGGATGACGTGGCAGACGTCCTGACACAGGAAGCACTCGATGCACTTGTGGAACTCCTGCACGCGCTCGACGTCCTCTTGGTACATCCGCCGGGTGCCGTCGGCCTCCTTCGGCTTTGGCTTGAAAGCCGGGATCGTCTTTGCCTTCTCGTAATTGAAGGACACGTCGGTGACGAGATCCTTGATGACGGGGAACGTCTTCACCGGCGACACCAAGATCTCCTCACCCTCCTCGAAGGTGTTCATGCGTGTCATGCACATGAGCTTCGGGTGGCCGTTGATCTCCGCGCTGCAAGACCCGCACTTGCCTGCCTTGCAGTTCCACCGCACAGCGAGATCGGGCGCGTGCGTCGCCTGGATGCGGTGCACCACGTCGAGGACGACCATACCCTCATCGGTGGGCACGCTGTATTCGACGAACGCGCCACCCGAGCCGTCGCCGCGCCAGATCTTCATGCTGACGTCGGTCACGTCTATTCCTTCGCGCTTGCCGCGGCGACCGGTTCGAGCGCGACCTTGCCGGTCGGCTTGTCCTCGCCGATGAGCGGGCGCAGCTCCGCGGGCACGCCAGGCAGCGGCTCGGGCTTCAGGACGAGCTGGCCGTCGCGCCGGCGCACCACCACGTTCTTCTTTCCCCACTCCGGGTCCGGCTTCGGGAAATCGTCTCGAGTGTGCCCGCCGCGGCTCTCCTCGCGCAGCAGCGCCGACCTCGCGATCGCCTCCGAGACGGTCAGTAGGGTGAACAAGTCGAGCGCGAGGTGCCAACCGGGGTTGTAGATGCGCGAGCCCTTCACACCGATGCGCTGCGCACGCTCCCGAAGGAGGCCGATCCGTGTCAGCGCCTCCTCGAGCTCCGCGCGCGTTCGGATGATCCCGACGAGCTCGTGCATCGTTTCCGTCAGATCGGCATGCACCGCGTACGGGTTCTCGCCTTCGCGTCGGTCGAACGGTGCGAGCATTCCGGTCGCGGCCGCATCGACCTGGCGGTCGTCGACGCGCGCCATCTTCGCGACGCGCTTCGCGTACTCAGCGGCATAGAGCCCGGCGCGCCGGCCGAAGACGAGCAGGTCGGAGAGGGAGTTGCCGCCGAGCCGGTTCGCGCCGTGCATCCCAGCGGCAACCTCGCCCGCGGCGAAAAGGCCCGGAACCGTCGACTGAGCCGAGTCGGCATCGACCCGGACGCCGCCCATGATGTAGTGGAGCGTCGGCCCGACCTCCATCGGCGTCCTCGTGATGTCGACGTCGGCGAGCTCCTTGAACTGGTGGTACATCGAGGGCAGGCGCTTCTTGATGTAGTCGGCGGAGCGGCGCGATGCGATATCGAGGAAGACGCCGCCATGCGGGCTGCCGCGGCCGGCCTTGACCTCGGCGTTGATCGCGCGCGCGACTTCGTCACGCGGCAGCAGATCCGGTGTCCGCCGGTTGTTCCGCTTGTCCTCGTACCAGCGGTCGGCCTCCTCTTCGGTGTCCGCCGTCTCGGCGCGGAAGAAGTCCGGGACGTAGCGGAACATGAACCTCTCGTCCTTGTTGTTCTTCAGCGTTCCGCCGTCGCCGCGCACGCCCTCCGTGACGAGGATCCCGCGGACGCTGGTCGGCCACACCATCCCGGTCGGATGGAACTGCGTCATCTCCATGTCGATGAGGTCGGCGCCAGTGTCGAGCGCCATACCGAGGCCATCACCGGTGTACTCCCACGAGTTCGAGGTGATCTTCCACGCCTTGCCGACGCCACCCGTCGCAAGCACGATGGCCTTGGCGCGGAACAGCACGAACTCCCCGCTCTGTCGCCAGTAGCCGAACGCGCCGGAGACCGCGCCGTCATCAGTGAGGAGACGGTAGAGCGTGCACTCCATGAACACGTCGATGCCACGGTGCACGGCGTGGTTCTGGAGCGTGCGGATCATCTCGAGACCGGTGCGATCGCCTACGTGCGCGAGCCGCGCGTACCGGTGGCCGCCGAAGTCGCGCTGCAGGATCAGGCCATCCTTGGTGCGGTCGAACAGCGCGCCCCATTCTTCGAGCTCGAGGACGCGGTCCGGGGCCTCCTGCGCGTGCAACTGCGCCATGCGCCAGTTGTTGAGGAGCTTGCCGCCGCGCATGGTGTCGCGGAAGTGGACCTTCCAGTTGTCTTCCTTCCACACGTTCCCCATCGCGGCCGCGATCCCGCCTTCGGCCATCACGGTGTGCGCCTTGCCGAGGAGCGACTTGCAGACGAGCGCGGTCTTCACGCCCATCGCGCTCGCTTCGATCGCCGCGCGCAGCCCCGCGCCACCCGCGCCGATCACGACGACGTCGTAGTCGTGGGTCTTGTACTCGGCCATTAGGCGCGCTCCGCTTCCGCTCGGCGCTTGATGGCACGGAGCCACATGATGCGGATGAAGGCGCTGCCGAGATTGATCAGCCGCCAGTACGCGGCGAAGCGGCGGCGCGCCGCGTCGTCGGTCGCGTAGACCCGAGTCTCGGTGGACACCTCGCAGGAGCCATCCGCGCGTGGCGTGACGACGAAGTTCATCGTGGCGAGCGCATGACCGGGCCGCGCGGCGAGCGCGGCGAACTCGTCGGCGTTGACGGGTCTCGCGCGCGCGCCCAGCGGCGCGATGACGACCGTGCCCACAACGACTTCCCGCGGGCTGTCGGCGAGCGTGATGAACGACGTTCGCGTCGCGAGATCGAGAAGGGGCTGGCGCTGCGGGGCGCTGAGGATGCTTTCCGGTCCGCGACGGCCGAGACGCCGCAGCCACGTGAGCTCGCGGAAGAACAGGATCTCCGAGGCCGTGACCTCCTTGATCGCGCGATACGCGCGTTCAGGCGTGGCACGGACCGTCGTCCGATGGATCTCGTTGAACTGATATGTGGGCGCCACGCGATCGAGCTCGCTGCGCAAGGCTAAGAGCGTCACGAAATCCACCGGAGATCCGTGACCACGCCCATCGCCGCGAGACGGATGTACAGGTCGGTCAGCATGACGCTGAAGAGGCTGAACCAGGCATAACGGCCGTGGTGCGCATTCAGTCGATTCGCGAAGCTCCAGAGGCGGTAACGCAGCGACGCGCCGTGGAAGGAGTCCAGGTAGCCGCCGACGAGGTAGCGCGCCGCGTGGCAGCCGAACGTGTACCCGCTGAGCAGCAGGACGTTGGCGAGCATGATCCCCGTGCCGAGCCCAACGCCGAAACGACCGTCAAAGTTGAAGGCAAGGAACACGTCCCACCAGAGGATCGCGAGAACGACGAGCGCGAGATAGAGCGTGTAGCGGTGCAGGTTCTGTAAGAGGAACGGAAAACGCGTCTCGCCGCTGTACTTCGCGCGGGCATCCGGCACTGAGCAGGCCGGCGGCGACCAGAAGAAGGCGCGGTAATACGAGCGGCGGTAGTAGTAGCAAGTCGCGCGGAACGCGAGCGGCGAGCCGACGATCAGGAACGCGGGCGAGAGGTTGTACCAGTCGCCGATGACAGGGAAGGTCGGATGCACGCAGCTGGTCGTGAGGCACGGTGAATAGAACGGCGAGAGATACGGGTCGTAGTAGTAGTTGCCGTTCAGAACGCTCACGACGAACGCGTAGACGCCGAAGAGCCCGAGGACGAGCACGATGGTGAGTGGCTCGATCCACCACCGATCCTGACGCTCGTGCGGACGCTCGCGGACGCTGGCCGTCGTCGCCACCGCGTGCCACGGTACGCATTGCCTTCGCTGTAGGCAAAGATATCGAAGTGCTCGTGACGATAGCCTTAGGCTATGGCCGTGGAGCTACACCAGCTGCGCTACTTCGTGGCCGTCGCTGAGCTGCGTCACTTCACCAGGGCGGCGCGCGAGCTCGCGGTCGCCCAGCCCTCGGTCTCCAAGCAGATCCGTCGCCTGGAAGACGAGCTCGGCGCGCCGCTGTTCCACCGGATGCGCGGCAACGTCTCCCTCACCCCGGCCGGCGAAGCTCTCCTGCCTCTCGCGCGTCGGATCCTCGTCGACGTCGAAGGGGCGGAGAGCGAGGTCCGCGACCTCACCGGGATGCGGCGCGGACGGCTCTCGGTCGGCTCGACACCGAGCCTTTCCACGACGCTGATCCCGCCGGCGCTCGCGCGTTACCACCAGAGCTTTCCAGGGATCGAGCTCGTCCTGCACGAGGCGGGCTCGCGCGATCTCGTCAGCGAACTGGAGAACGGGGTCCTGGACGTAGCGCTGGTGATCCTGCCGATGCACCACGACATCCTGGAGACGACGCCGCTGCTCCGGGAGGAGCTGGTGCTCGCGGTGCCGAAAGCACATCCGCTCGCGCGACGCCGGACCGTCGCGATCGCCGAGCTGCGCGGCGTGCCGCTCGTGATGTTCCGCGACGGCTACGACCTCCGCGCGACGACCGTCGCCGCCTGCCGGCGCGCGGGATTCGAGCCGACGTTCGCGCTCGAGGGAGGCGAGATGGACGGCGTCCTGCGCCTGACGGCGGCGGGTCTTGGTGTCGCCGTCGTGCCAAGCCTCGTCGTCGAGCGCGGCGGACCCCTCCGCGCGGTGCGCATCGCGAAGCCGGAGCTCACGCGGACGATCGGCTTCGCGCATCGGCGGGACCGCAGGCTGACCCGCGCCGCGCAGGAGTTCATCGCGACCGTGCGCGCGCTCGTTGCGGCTCGCGAGTGGCTCGCGCGAACGCCCGCGGGCCTGACCGTCCTCGACGGCGCGGCCGCCCCTAGGGCTCGTCGTGCGGTCAAGACCTAGCCGAGCGTGAAGATCGAAAGGGTCTCGGACTTGCCGCGGACCTGAGCCTCGCCGAGCGAGCGGAGCTCCAGTCCATCGTCATGAAGATGTCCGGCGGTCGCACCCGACAACACCGCGTCGACCTTGTACTCCTTCGTCAGCGTTTCCATACGCGACGCGGTGTTCACGGTGTCGCCCATCGCGGTGTAGTCCGAGCGCTCGGGTAGCCCGATCGCGCCGAGCACGACATCGCCGGTGTGCATGCCGACGCCGAACTGCACGACCGGCTCGCCTGTGCGCTCGCGAACGGCATTGAGCGCGCGGATGTTCGCGCGGATCGCGAGCGCGGCCCGCGCGGCGGCGGGAGCGCCGTGCGCTGGCTCGCCCATCGCGCCGAAGATCGCCATGAGGCCATCGCCGGTGAACTTGTCGAGGATCCCGCCCGCGTCGATCACCGACCGCGCCATCACGCGCAGGTAGGCGTTCACGATCGACACCGCCTCCTCGGGCAAGAGATTCTCCGCCAGCGCGGTCGAGCCGCGAAGGTCGGCGAAGAGGATCGTCACCGTTTGCCGTTCGCCCTCGAGGCGCAGTGGATCGCCGCCGATGACGCGCTCGACGACGGTCGGCGGTAGGAACCGCTCGAGACCGCGCCGGCGATCGAGCTCGAGGAATAGTGCGCCCAGCGCGATGACCGTCGCGGCGAACATCAGCGCGTGGTACTCCCACCACGAGAGCGTCCAGACCGGACCGAGGAACTGAGAGAGCTGCGCCTGCGCGAGCAGGACATACGACGCCGCGAGCGCGCCCTGCATGGGAAGTCGCGTCCGGACGTAGTCGCGGCCCTGCGCCCAGGCAGCGAACCCGAAAAGGGCCACCGCGCTCCCGGACACGAGATACGGGAGGAGACCCGCGCCGCCGAAGATGTCGGGCGGCGTGTATCCGGCGGTGCCGTAGACGCTCGGGTCGTAGCTCGCGTACGCGCCCCCGCCGACCAGGATCCAGCGCGCGAGGCCACCGAGCGCTGCAGGCCAGCCGATCGCGACCACGGCGTACGCGCCGATCGCGGCGGTGACACCCAGGAGGAGCGTCCGCGGCGGCACCTCTCGCTCCAGGAAGGACGCGGTCGGGGTGTAGCGGATCGCGAAGAAGAGCGCGGAGGTCCAGAGGGCGATCTGGGCTGAAACGCCGACCACGAGACCGGCGTCGTCCCGCTCCTCGCCACGCTGGAGCACGTCGGGCGTCGACAGTCCGTGCACCATAAAGATGCCGGCCATGCAGAGAAACCCGACAGCGACCAGGAGGCTCCGGTAGTGGCGGGCTCCGAGCGCGGCGCGCGCGACGAAGATCGCGACGAGCAGCGCCACCACCGAGACGTTCGTCGTGATCACGAAGTGCTCGACCGGAATGAACAGTGGTGTGTTGCGCAGTGGATCGGCAAGCAGCACGGCTAGCACGAGCGTCGGTGACAGCACGAGGAGAAGCAGGAACAGCGGACGCCAAGGGACGGGTATCACGCTGGCAGTCTAGGAAGGGGCTAGTCGGTCCCCGCGGCGCGCGCGACCTTCGGAAGCAGCTGATCGAGGTCGAACGGCTTCCCGACGACATCGGTCGCGCCCAAGGATCTCGCGTGACGCTCCAGGTCGTTCGCGGCCGAGAGCACGACGATGGGAATGGTGTCCCGCTCGCGCAGGCGCTTCGCGAACGTCCAGCCATCCATGATCGGCATCATCAGGTCGAGCACGATCACGTCGGGACGCCAGCGCTCGCAGACCCTCAGCGCATCTTCGCCGTTCCGGGCGGGCATCACCTCATAGCCGTCGTCCTCGAGCGCGGTCGAGAGCAACTCACGGATGCTGGCATCGTCATCCACAACGAGGACACGCTTTTGACCCACCGACGCGGAGCATGACATACCCGAATGGGTAGACAGCCTACTTAGCGACTCGATCTGAGTGATAAGGCAAACATTGCTGGTATCACGAGAAAGCCGATGACGAGTGTCGCGACCCACAGCCAAAGGGCTTCCGGATGGCAGGTGACAGATCCGACGCAACCTTCGATCGAGCGCTGTCGCTCGACGAGCAGCAGGGGCAGGCTCGCCGGAGACGCCACCACCGTCGCGGCAGCGAAGGTGGTCGCGATCGTCGGGATCGAGCGCGAGATGCCACCGACACGTGGATCGATCGCGCGTGCCGAGCGCCTCGCCCAGAGGAGCGCGAGGAACGTCGCGAGCACCCCGAAGGCGACGGACGAGCCGAAGCGCTCATCACGCGGACGAGGGTCGAGCGGGAGCACGAGCTCGAACACCGTCAGGGCGGCCCAGTAGGCGAGCTTGATCGTCGTGATGCGGCCGACGAGGAGCGCGAGCGTGGCCTGCCTCGGCAGCGGTCGCTGAGCCTCGGTGCCTACCGGTAGGTGGTCCACCACTTCTGCAGGAAGTAGAGCACCGCGATCAGGATGACCGTGGTGACGAAGACCATATAGAACTCGGTGGACTCGCCGACCTCAGCGATCACTTATTTCCCCAACCCCTCGAGATACTTGACGAGCGTCCGGATCGTCTGCTCGTCCAGCGAGCCGCCTTCGGTATTCAGCCACACCGGCATGGCGGCCCCGGGCTTGACCTTGGGTGCATTCGCTATCCACTTGTACAGCCAGTCTGCGTCACCCCTGGCCCTCGCCGCTTTGTTCTCGTCGTTGATCGGTCCCTTCACGCCATAGTCGCCCAGATTCGGCGCCGTCGGATTCAAGCTCGGCGAGTTGAGGTCAAAGCTATGGCATGAGGTGCAGTACGCCTGTGCGGCTTCGGCGCCGGTGAGAAGTGCCGGAGGATCTCCGGGATCGGGATCGATCGACGGGCTACCCTCGAGATGCGCGCGGACGGTGACGACATCGGCCCATTCTTCTTCGGTGCCGTAGGTGATGAAGTTCACGAGCTGACTCACCTGCTCAGGGTTGAACGGCCCGCCCTCCGATATCGCCCACGCCGGCATCGAGAACATCGGCGGCACGTTCTTCTTGCCACGCGAGATCGTGAGCCGGATGTGGTCCTGCGTTGTCTTCAGCCTCGCCGGGTCGTCCTTGAGCGTCTCGTATTTGAACGCGGGATTGTTGAGCGGCTTGCCGGGCAACGGTTTTCCGTCTGGGTCGTTCTCGGCGCTTCCGAGGCCCTGCTTGCCGTGGCAATCGAAGCAGAAATTCGCGTACAGGTTCTTGCCGCGCTCGATCGAGTGCTCGAGCTGCCTTTCGGCGGCGGCGGCGCGCAGCGCGAGCGGACCCGAGGGGATGATCTGTAGGAGCAGATAACCGCCGACTAGGCCGAACATCGCGAACACCATCGCGCCGGCGGCGACGATCTTCCGGTCGAGGTTGCCCGAGATCTCTAGCGGATCGGGCGCCGAGGGGATCGGCGCGACCCAGTACGGCGTCGGCTGCTCGATCGTCTCTCCGGCCCCGTAGTGCTGGCGCAGCAGCTCCACGCCGGTCGCGGGCTTCTCGTCCGGCTCGATCTGCTGCTGGTGGTACGCGATGTAACCGAAGTAGCCGAGCAGCGCGACGAACAGAAGGAGGCTGGCCACGGCCAGGATGACGTTGAGATCCACTACGTGTCCGTGACCTGTACGTGCGCCGGATTCCACTCGTTATCCGGCCGCTTCAGCACATTCAGCGGGTTGGTATCCACGATGAGCGAGCCGGTCGCGGTCTCGGAAACGTTGAACAAGTCGAGCCCGCGCGGCGCCGGTCCGCCTATAACGAGCGCGGTCGTCTTCTCGTACAGCGACCCGTGGCACGGGCAGTGGAACTGCCCCTCGCTCTTCGTGTACGGGACCGTGCATCCGAGATGCGTGCACTTGACGTAGGCCGCCGCGATCGCGCCCGGCGCGTGGATAAGGAAGAAGCGGCCCTGCTGGTTCAGGATCGGCTCGTCCTTGTTGGCCTGGAATCTCGCGAGGATGTCCTTTTTGTTGCCAGCCGAGACCTTCGCGCCAAGGCCTTCGATCTTGAGCACCCAGAGGAAGGGCAGGATCGCAGCGGAAAACTCCGTCAACGCCAGGAGCGTGCCGGCGAGAAAGCCGACCCGCAGAAGCTGCCGCCGCTTGATGCGCGAGACCATCCCGCCGCGGGCGATCGAGGTGTCATCGTGCGGTCTTATCACGCCGTCACTCCGCCGGCGCGAAGCAATGGTGAGTTTCCGGCAGGGACCACGGCGCGTAGAGGTCCATGCCCGGACCGCGCAGCGACGTCCCGACGACCGTAAGGACGACGAACGAGACCACGAAGCCCGTGTAGATCGCGATCATCCACTCGCGCGTGCCCCCGCCGAACAGTCGCTTGACCAGCATCACCAGGACTACCGGCAAGATCAGCATCACGAGTATCGGGATGATGTAGTTCGGGATCAGCTCTCGGCCGCCGGGAAAGAACTGGCCGGCGAATTCAGCGTAGCCCGGCCAGCCGGTCTTGATCTTCGTGACGGGATCAGTGACCGAGCGGTCCACCTTGATCACCGCATCGATCGCAATGAGGGCTGACACGACCACGCCCGTGAAGACCGCGGAGAAGATCGCGATGCGCTTCCCGACCGCGTTCGTGAACCAGTGGCCGATACCCGAACGATCGCGGTCGATGTACGGGATGGCGGCCATGAAAGTCAGCCAGATCGCCGGCACGATGACGCCCGCGAGTCCCTTGTCCATGTGGAGCAGGAGCTCCTGGAGGTTCAGCAGGTACCACGGGGCCTTCGACGGATTGGGTGTGCAGTCCACGGTCGAGTGGTCCTGCAGCGGCGCGTTGAAAAGCGCAGAGATCGCGAACAGGCCGAGCGACCAGATCATCATCGCGATGAACTCGATGACGAGCAGGTGCGGCCAGACCATGGCGGTGTCCTCGACGCGCTTGTCGACCCGCACGACTGAGTCCTGACGGACGAATGCGAGCAAGCGGAGTCGCTTCTCCTGCCCGGGGAACGGCTGCGGGCCTCGCGGAGGCGTCATGAGTAATGCGCCGGGCGCGCGAGCGAGCATGCGGCGGCGCTCCTCGAGCGAGCGTCTGCGCCCAGCCGGCCCGGACGCCGCACGCGCCGCGAATGGCGGGCCGGCGTAGCCAGCAGCGAGCGAGGGGAGTGCCGCCGCGTGGCGCTCGCGCGCTCAACGAGGTAGCTCATAGCGGGCCCGAGATCCCGCCGTCCTTGCGGATGCGCCAGAAGTGGATTGCGATCAGGAAGGCCGTTAAAAGCGGCAGGGCCACCACGTGGAGGACGTAGAACCGGAGCAAGGCGTTGGGTCCCAGTTGATAACCGCCGAACAGGAGGAAGCTCACCTCGGCTCCGACGACGGGCGTTGCGTTCGCGATCTCGTACCCGACCGTGACGGCCCATAACGCGAGCTGATCCCATGGCAGCAGGTAGCCGGTGTACGAGAGGAAGATCGTGAGGAAGAACAGAAGCGTGCCGATGACCCAGTTGAACTCGCGCGGCGGCTTGTACGACCCCGTGTAGAACACGCGGATCATGTGCAGGAAGACGGTGATCACCATGCCGTGGGCCGCCCAGCGGTGCATGTTCCGCAGCAGCTGGCCAAAGATGACGACCGTCTCGAGGTCTTTGATGTCCGAATACGCCCACTCGGTGGTGGGTCGGTAGTAGAACATCAGCAGCGTCCCGGTGAGCGTAAGGACGAGGAACAGGAAGAACGAGAGCCCACCCATGCACCAGGTGTAGGGGATCGCCAGCGCGTGACGGCGGACCTTGACCGGGTGCAGGTGAAGGAACACGTTCGTGAACACCGCGAGCGATTGGTTCTTGCGTGAGTCCGGGTAGCCGTGGCGGAAGAGCGACTTCCAGAGCGGACCCTGTTTCACGCGCTGCCAGACCTGCATCGGAATGTCGAGCATCTAGTGAACGTGCTCCTTCTGTGGTTCTGTCACCGGATGGCCGACGTGCCCGTTGTGGCCGTTCTTGTGACCGGGGGCACGGGCCGGATCGTACATAGGAAGCGGCCGGATCGTCCTGCCGCCGCCGACGGTGAGGTCCAAATGGACCTCGTCGTCGATCGACTCTTTGGGCAAGGTCTTGCCGACCGCAGGCATGACCGCGCCGTAGCGGTTCATCGTGATCGCGTCGGTGGGGCAGCGGATGATGCACAGCGCGCAGCGGATGCAGGCGGTCTCATCGAGGAAGAACGCGACGCCCTGGCCCCACTTCTTTGCCTCGCCGACCGCAGGGATCGCGCCGTCGTCGACGATGTCCGACATGTCGACCATGTGGATGACGTCCATCGGGCAGACGTCGACGCAACCGCCGCAGATGATGCAGAGCTCGCCGATTATCTCGATGTTGAAGTTGCACTTGAGGCAGCGGTCCGACTCAGCGACCGCCTGGGCGTGCTCGTAGCCCTGGTTCACCTCGAGGAACAGTCCGCGGCGCTCCTTCGTCGCAAGCTTGGGCATCTCCTGCCGCGGGATCCGGTCGTAGTCCACTGACATGTTGTGATAGACGCGCGCGAGCTCGCCCTCGCCGGCGATCTGTCCGACGTTATCTGGCGTGCTCGACCGACGCAGCGTCACGATCTCGTGGTACTCGGGCACGTTCACGGCGGACGCGATCGGATCCAGGAAGCGCGCGACCTGCTGAGCCGCGGACCGCCCGTCGGCGACCGCCGCGATGATCGTGGACGGCCCCTCGCGATAGTCACCGGCCATGAAGATCTTGGGGACGGACGACTGATAGGTCTCCGGGTCGATCTTCAGGTCGCGGTAGCGCTTGACCCGGAATTCCGGGATGTCGGCGAGCCAGGTCGTGTCGGGGTTCTGGCTCAGCGCGAGCAGGACTGTCTCGCATGGAACGTCGAACTCGGACCCCGCGATCGGCTCGGGGCTGCGGCGTCCGCTCTTGTCGGGCTCGCCGAGCTTGTTGCGGATGAACCGCACTCCGCGTACGTGACCCCACTCCGTCGTGAGGATCTCGACCGGTGACGAGAGATACACGAAGTGGATGCCCTCGCGCTCCGTCTCGTTGAGCTCCTCTTCGTCGACCACCATCTCATCGCGGCCGCGGCGATAGACGATCGATACCTGGTCCGCGCCGAGTCGCCACGACGTCGATGCGCAGTCCATCGCGGTGTAGCCGCCTCCGAGGACCACGACGCTCTTCCCCACCTCGACCGGGCGGCCGCGATACGCGCGCTCGAGGAAGACGATGCCCGCCATCACGCCATCGGCGTCGAGGTTCTTGATCTCGGCCGGATAGTTCGGCTCGAAGCAGCCAGCGGTCACGAGCACGGCGTCGTACTCGTCGCGCAGCTGACTCAGTGTCACGTCGCGGCCGACGTACGTCGACAGACGCAGTTCGACGTTCTCGTTGACGATCCCGTTGATGTCTCGGTCGATGACCTCGCGCGGGAGGCGGAACGGTGGCACTCCTGCGAGCGCAGTGCCACCGGCCTGATCGAGCGCGTCGAGCACCGTGACACCGAACCCGAGCTTCGCGAGGTCGCTGGCGGCGGAGAGGCCGGCGCAACCCGCGCCGACCACCGCCACGCGTCCGCGCGGCGGACCGATGACCGGTGGCGGCGGCTGCGTGTACGCCCCACCGTCGATGCGTATGTTCGCGTGGGTCCAGTCGGACAGGAACTTCTTCACGTAACGGATCGAAAGAGGCTTGTCGACCTCTTTGCGCCGGCAGGCCGTCTCGCACGGCGCGGCACACACAGAGCCGCAGATGGATGCCATCGGATTCGGGTCGAGAGCGAGCTCCCAAGCCTTTTCGAACTCGCCGGCCGCCGCGAGGTTGAGGTACCCACGGCAGTTGGTCTTCACGGGACAGGCTTCCTGGCAAGGGATGTTGTCCTGGTACCAGGACGGCCCGACCTCCACCACCTGGTACAGCTCTCTCACTCGTGGCTCATGCTACCGACGGCACATGGCGCGTCAAACGAGCGCAACGATCATCGAGCGCAAGACCCGACTTGACGGATCGGTGAGCGAGTACCGCTGCGAGCCGTTGTCGCTCGAGGTCGATCGCCACGCGGTGTTGCGTTACGTGATGGACCGCGAGTGGGTCATCGGCGACACCGGCATCGTGCTGCGCCCGGGTCACATTACGATCGCGCACTACTGGAGCGACCGCCCGTACAACGTCTATCACTGGTTGGATGGGCAGCGGACCATCGCTTACTACTGCAACGTCGCGAGCGACACGATCATCCGCGAGGATGTGGTCGGCTACACCGACCTCGTGATCGACGTGCTCCTCCGACCTTCGGGGGAGACCGTTGTGCTCGATGAGGAGGAGCTCCCACCGGACCTCGCACCTTCGCGGCGGATCCATATCGCGCGCGCGCTCGAAACGATCGCCTCAGGCCCGCGCCGGCTGGCCGCGGAGATCGAGCGCGAAACGCGCGCCGCGCTGGGCGCCTAACCACGCCAGAGGGGGGTGGGTCTTCCCCCAAGTGGGGGTCGCCGGTGTTGTTTAGCCGGACGACACTTCCCGGAATGGACGACTCCCGGCTCGCGAACCCAGGAGCGAGCGACCCCCTGGCGGAGGTCGAGATGAGCGCGCCGCAAAGCGGACCCAATCGCAGCGACCTCGAGGCGCTGAAGGACGGCGCCGCGATGATGATCCAGGCCGGGAACCGCGTCGCGGCGATGGCGCTCCTTTGGTCCGCCGTCGCCGTCTCGCCGCGACTCTCGCGAGTGGTGGCGACATCGACGGCGCGGCGGATGAGTACGCGCGCTATATCGAATTCATGCTTCCGCTCGGCGAAGTCGGCCGCGCGACGCTCGAGCTCTCATACGGAGCGAGCATGCTCGGCGGTCACCACACCCTGCACGAAGCGGCGGAGAAGATCGTGAGCGCGGTGCGTTCGATCGTGCCGCCAGCTGGCGTGGCGATCGCGCCGACCGCTCCGATCATGCGCGTCCCGGCTCCCGCGATGCGCCCGCTCGCGCCGACCATGGCGCCAGCCAGCGCGGAGCTCACGACGCCGCTGCGCGCGCCACGCCTCCTGCCAAAAGTGCCGTTCCGTTTCTGCGTGCACGCCGACGGCGATCGTCACTGGATGCAGCTCGAGGGTGGCACCGCGGAGCTCGTGCCGACCGCGGTCCGCGTCGTCGACGCGAACGAGAATGTCGTCGAAACGCGTCTCTGCATCCCGCTCGCGGCCGGCGATAAGGGACACGCGCCGGCCGTCGAACAGCAAGGGCCCGGCGTGGCGTGGGTGGTCGTCGGGATCCCGAATGACATCGTCGCCGCGATAGACGCAGGCAAGCCGTCACCGTACGGATTCCAAGCGAAGGTCGACGACGAATGGCTCTCGCTCGATCTCGTCGACACGGGCTGCCGTCTCGGCCGCACGCGGACGAAGAGCGCGGCCTCCTAACACCGCAGACGCGCGTCTAGCCCCTCCATACTTCCGAACAAATGAGGTTCCTGAGAGACGCACTCCCACTCCGCCGCGGCGAATGGGGCCTCGCCCTGTTCCTCTATTTCCTGCTGACCGTCATGGTCGGCGCGGACTGGGTCGGGAAGCTCGGAGCCGATGCGTTGTTCGTGAAGCGCTACGGCATCCAGAACGTGCCGTGGATGTACATCATCACGCCGATCGCGATGCTCGCGGTGTCCGCGCTCATCTTCTTCTTCATCGATCGCATGCGCCGCCGCACGATGCTCCTGGTGTACGTCGCGGCGGTCGCACTGCTGTCGGTCGCGATCCAATACGCGATCACCTACGGAACGATCGGGAACGTGGTCCAGCCCATTTCCTACGTGTTCGCGCACGGCGTCAAAGAGACGATCTACATCCTCTTCTGGGTCTATGCCGGCAACCTGTACGACGCCGAGCAATCGAAGCGGCTGTTCCCGTTCTTTGCGGGCTCGGTGCTCGTCGGGAAGATCCTCGGCGGTGTCGTGGGCGCGGCGATGGCGCCGATCATCCACGCCGAGAACTTCATTGGAGCGCAGGCTGTCGGTTTCCTCGTTTGCTTCGTCGCACTCATCATCTATCGGGGACTGCCTGAGGGCCGGTCGGGTGAGGTCAAGGACAAGCATCGGCCGCAGGGCGTCAAGGCGACGATCCGCGAAACGACGGATGGTTATCGCGCGGTCACATCGGACGGGCTGCTGCGTACCTTCGGCGTGGGTGTCTTCTTCTGGTACTTCCTCATGCAGTTCGCGAACTTCCTGTACCTGCTCGGGCTCGACCAATCGTCCACGCAGCAGGCGACCGGGATCGACCGCGAGGACGTCTTCAGCCAGCTCTACGCGTCCGTGTACACCAGCTCTTCGCTCGTGGCTCTCGCGATCCAGAGCTTCATCACTAGCGGACTCCTCCGCCGCATCGGCATCGCCTGGATGCTCTTCGTCCTGCCGCTCTGGTTCCTGGGAACGTACGCGGCCGCGGCCTGGTGGAACCTGAACCTCGTGACCGGTGTCGCACTGCAGCTCGGCGAGCGCATCTGGATCCCCGCGATCCACCGCCCGGCCAGTGAGCTCGTGTACAGCCAGGTGTCCGCCGCGATCCGCCCGCGCGCTCGCGCCTTCCTCTCCGGCGGCGTCAACGCGTTCGGCAACATGGCCGCGGCGGTCGCGCTGATCGTCGGTCTCCGCTACTCAGACGTGCAAACGCTGCTCGCGACCGGCACGGGCCTCTCCCTCGTCTACGTGTACAACGCCTGGCACACGCGCCGGCTGTTCGGCCGCCGGATCGCCAGCAACCTGACGTCGCCCGACCCGGACCTGCGGCGCAACGCCGCCGACATGCTGTCGTCAGAGGGCGGGGCGGTACCCGACGATGTCCTCAAGTCGCTCGGCGGCCGCGTCCCGGCGGACGTCGAGCACGGCGTGCGACTCGCGCTGACCCGCAAGGGCATCCTCGCCGTGGCCGCGGACGTGACCGACTAACTGCTCGGCGCGTGAGCACCGAGGTGGACGAAGCTGAGCAGAAGCCCGATGACACCGGACAGCACGACCATGCCGCTCAGCGCGTGCACCGTCCAACCACTTCCGACCGTCGCTATGACGACGCCGAGGTAGATCGTGAAGTAGACGACCGGAAGCAGGAACGCGAAGACGTGGAGCTGGAGGCGCCGCGAGTCCGACGGACGGAGGCGCCAGAGCAGTACGTCGCCGATCGCGCCCGCGGCGATCGCGACGAGCGAGAACGCCGCCTGGATCTCGAAGGGCGCGTGCCCCTGCATGAGGATCATCGCCACCGCGTTCGCACCCAGCAGCACCGTGAGGGATCCCACCGGTAGCGTCCCGCGCCGGAGCGCCACGAGCGCGAGGCCGACCACGAGCCCACTGAACAGGTACATGCCCAGGAGCGTGCGCACCAGGATCGTGCTGGACGGACGCGCGCCGGAACCGAGCACACCGGAGTACGGACCAGCGAAGAGCGAGAAGAACGTGAACACCGAGAGCAGCACTGTCAGCGAGAGCACGGCCGGCAGCTGCACGGCGAGTCCGCCGGACGCACCGCGACGCCACGCGGCGAGCAGCGGACCGCTCACGATCAGCGCGATCCCGATCCCGAGGACGAGGTGGCTCGGGCTGAGCAGCGCATCCGTGCCGAGCTCGATCCCGAAGAGCGTGTGCCAGATCATGTCGAACGCGCCCCCAAAGCCGAACAGGAAGACGCCCGCGACGGCGCCCTCGTAGCCGGCCGGGATCGCGGCGCGCCATGCCGGCGCACGCGGACGCGCGCGGGCGACGGATCCGAGGATCACCGCCGCGGCGGCGGCGTAACCGGAATAGAAGGCGGCGTGCCAGATCGTCCAGAACGAGTCGGGTAGTCCATAGCCATGGGCCCAACCGTCCCAATACAAGCCGCCGAGCAGCCACGCGCTCGCGGCGAGCACCAGCCAGTCGAAGCGGACGCCGAGCGTGTCGGCTCGCGGGAGCGCCGCGGACCTGGCCGCCGTGAGGGTCGCCATCGATACCTATATACGCGGCGCGACGAGCCGGCGTTGCGTCTCGAGCCAGCGATCCGCGTCCGCGGGGCGCGTGAAGCGATGAACGGCGAGGTGCGCGTACTCAGGCTGGGCGAGCATTGCCGCGATGCGCCGGCGCCGGCCGCGATGCGTGCGCAGCGCGAACCACAGGAGTGGATCGCGGTTAAGGAAGGCGTTGCGGACGGTCTCGCGATTGCCCGTGCCTGCCCAGAGCTCGGCGCCGTCGCGGATCCGCGCCAAGATCCTGCGCAGGAGCCGCGACAGCGTCACGGCGAGCGGGTAGTCGAGCCAGATGACGGTGTCGGCACGCGACCACACCAGCGTGAGTGCGCCGGCCGCCCGGTAGTTGCCGTCGACGACCCATTCGTCGCCCGCGATCGCGTTCGCGACGCGGGCACGGAACTCGTCCAGGTTGGCCATCTTCCAGCCACGTTCCCAGAAGAGCGCATCGAGCTCCACGTGCGGAGAAGCGATGAGCGGCCCGAGCGCTCGCGCGAAGGTGGTCTTGCCACTGCCTGTCGTCCCCACGACCGAAACGCGTCGCATCGAACGCGACGATATCCTCGCTCACACCCCGTGAAGCTCCACGAGTACCAGGCCAAGCAGCTCCTCGCACGCGCCGGTATGCCCATCCCCGACGGTCGGCTCGCGACGACGCACGAGGAAGCCGAGGCCGCGGCGCGCGCGCTCGGCGGCACTGTCGTCGTGAAGGCACAGGTGCTTGTGGGCGGACGCGGCAAGGCCGGCGGCATCAAGGTCGCGAAGACGCCGGCGGAAGCGCGCGAGCACGCGTCGACGATCCTCCACATGCAGATCAAGGGACTGCGCGTGCGCAAAGTGCTCGTCGAGCGCGGAGCTCAGATCGCGAGTGAGCTCTACCTGGGCATCACTCTCGATCGCGATCGGCGGCGCCCGGTGGTGATGCTCTCGACCGTCGGTGGTATCGACATCGAGACGGTCGCCGAGGAGACGCCGGAACGCATCGCGCGCGGATGGCCCGATCCCCTGGTCGGTCTCCTTCCCTATCAGGCGCGCGCGCTCTGCTTCGACGCCGACGTGCCTGCGGCGCAGCGAAACGCGGTCGCGGACATCGCGATCCGTTTGTACGGCGTGTACGCGCGGACCGACGCGATGCTCGTAGAGATCAATCCGCTGTTCGTACAGACGGACGGCTCCGTGCTCGCGGGCGATGCAAAGCTGGATATGGACGACAACGCGCTGTTTCGGCAGACGGAGCTGCGCGATTGGAAGGAGGTCGCGCCCGACGAGGAGGTCGAGGAGCGCGCTCGCGCGCTCGGCTTCAGCTTCGTTCAACTGGACGGCGACGTCGGGATCATCGGCAACGGCGCCGGACTGGTCATGGCGACCCTTGACGCGGTCCGGAACGCCGGCGGGCGCGCGGCGAACTTCCTGGACGTCGGTGGCGGCGCGAAGGAATCGGTGGTGCGCTCCGCGCTCGAGATCGTTCTCGCGAACCCAAAGGTGAAGAGCGTTCTCATCAACATCTTCGGCGGCATCACCCGCGGCGACGAGGTGGCGAAGGGGATCCTCTCCGTGATCACGACGCACCCGCCGAGCGTGCCGCTCGTCATCCGGCTTTCGGGTACAGAGGCCGAGGCCGGCCGAAAGCTGCTGGAGGGCGCGAAGCTCGTGTCGAAGGCGACGATGGACGACGCGGCGAAAGAGGCCGTGCACCTGGCAGCCGAAACGAGGGGGGTTGCAGGGGGTTCTCGCCCTGCGATGGCAGGGGGTTCTCCCCCTGCGATTGATAAATGAGCGTTCTCCTCGGTCGCGACACGCGCGTCCTCGTCCAGGGCATGGGACGCGAGGGCACCTTCCACGCGACGCGGATGCGCGATTACGGCACGCAGATCGTCGGCGGCGTCGTGCCCGGCGCCGGCGGCACCACGCGCGAGGGCTTCCCGATCTTCGACACGGTGTCGCGCGCGGAAGCCGATACCGGCGCGAACGCGTCGATCATCTTCGTGCCCGCGTCGGGCGCGATGGACGCGATGCTCGAAGCGCTCGACGCCGAGCTCGGTCTCATCATCGCGATCACCGAGGGCACCCCGGTGCAGGACATGCTCAAGGTCGCGTCAGTCCTTGATCGCTCCGCGAGCACGCTCATCGGCCCGAACTGCCCGGGCGCGATCACCCCCGGCGAGTGCAAGATCGGGATCATGCCCGCGGAGAACTTCAAACCGGGTCCCGTCGGCTTCGTCTCACGCAGCGGCACTCTCACCTATGAGATCGCTGACCTACTCAGCCGCGCCGGTCTCGGTCAATCGACGTGCCTCGGCATCGGCGGCGATCCCGTCATCGGGCTGCCCACGCCGAACGCGGTGCGCCTCCTCAACGAGGATCCGGCGACGGAGGTGATCGTCATCGTCGGCGAGATCGGCGGCAGCGCCGAGGAGAGCGCCGCCGAGTACATGCGCGCGAACGGCAAAAAGCCGGCGGTGGCTTTCATCGCCGGACGCTCCGCGCCGCCCGGAAAGCGGATGGGGCACGCGGGCGCGATCGTCTCAGGCAACCAGGGCACCGCCGAGTCGAAGGTGAAGGCATTCGAGGCGGCGGGCATTCCCGTCGCGAACGCACCGAGCGAGATCCCCCGACTCGTGAGGGAGGCCCTGCGCAGTTGATGCATGACGGACGCGCCACACAGGCAGGCGGCCGTCACAAAGCGGTCGCATCACACGTTCTGGCGCTTGTGAGGCTCTTCACCTTTTTTCTGACTCTGGTGCTTTGCTTCACCACGGTCGTACCGGCATTCCAGCCGGGCGGCGGGCGGGCCGCTGCGCAGACGCTGGCAAACGGCTTCACCCTCGTCGGCGACTTCCGAGGTAACGGCGCGCAGCAGCTCGCCTCCATCTACGACCCGAACGACGACTTCGGCCTGCGCATCGTCGTTCTCGACCGCGAGGCGGACGGCAAGTTCACTCACACCCAGTGGTTCCTCGCCGGCGCGAATCAGTTCGACCTTTCGGCGATGAAGCCGGTCGCCGTCGATCTGAACGGGGACAAGAAGACCGACATCGCCGTCCTCTACAACGACGGCAACCTCTCGGTCCGGCTGCTCGTCTGGCTCTCCAGCGGAACGAGCTTCACTTACACGGGCAATAGCGGGTGGTGGCGGCACGCGATGCTCGATTGGAACAAGGCGCATGCCCCGCTCGCGGGTGTCTGGGACGCTACGCCGAAGACCGGACTCCTTATCCCCTATCTGCTCGGCAATTCGCAGCTCGTATTCCTTTATCTCATCGCCACCGGGTCGGGGCTCTTCTATGCCGGGGACGGGCCCGCCTACGCCTCCGCACCAGGACAGATCGACCCGGCGAAGGCGCGTTTCCTGACCGGTCATTTCACGCGGGCCGAGGGCGTCGAGCAGATCGCGATGGTCTACCAGCACCCGAACGATCAGATCAAGGTCCAGATCTTCGACCCCGCCCCGCAGGCCAATCCGCCGGTCGGCGGATTCGCGGAGATGTGGACATCGCCACCCGGCACCTTCGATCTGACACGCGCGAAGCTCGCGGCTGGCGACGTCGACGGCGACAAGATGACCGACATCCTCGCGCTGTACGGGAGCGCCGACGGCAAGACGCGCCTGCAGCTGATGCCGGCCAACGCGCGCTTCGTGCTACGCGACGCGAGTGGCATCGCGCCGATCGAACCGTCGGTGCTGTCGTGGAGCGAGACCAGCTTTGTCGCGGGCGATTGGAATAAGGACGGCAAGGCCGACGCCGCGACCATCTCGGCATATGACGACGGGACGACGCACGTGGGCGCGCTCGACAACACGGGCACGGTGACGTTCGCCTACAGGCCGGACACCTGGATCACGCCGCCGGGCGAAGTGCAAAAGATCGTCGGTTGCGTCCGGTGCTGGCCGCTGAACGGGATGCCCATCACGGCAGGCGGTCCGAGCGTGCTGCGCCGGCCGCTCGCCGTAAAGATCGACAACGCGCCGAACGCGCGACCGCACCACGGGATCAGCCAGGCGGACATGGTCATGGAGCTCCTCGTCGAGGGCTTCATCACCCGGCTCGCTGCGTACTTCCACTCGCAGGATCCCGACACCATCGGCGCGGTCCGCAGTGTGCGGTTCTCCGACCGCTACACGACGCCGATGGTGCGCGGCTCGCTCGTCTTCTCCGGTGCATCGCAGCTGATGGAGCGCCTCGTGCGTGAGGACATCGACGCCGGGTTGTACGTTGGCGTCTCGGGGCAGCTCGGACAGGGCAGCGCCTTCTACCGCACGAACGTCGACGGCAAGGTCGCGCCGCACAACCTGTTCACCTCCTCGCAGCGGCTGCGCGACGCGACCAACGAGGTCGGCGGTGGCGCTCCGGTGGTCGTGCCCCGCTGGGACTTCCTCCTATCGGCGCAACACGAGGTGACCGCGGGCGGATTCGCGGGAAGCGTCGCAGCGGATCGGCTGCTCATCCCGTACCGCCTAGACGCCCGCGTTCGATACGAGTACGACGCGGCGTCGCGCACCTACGCGCGCCTTCAGAGCGCGAGCAACGCCCTGAATTACCGGCGTGAGGTCGACGGAATGAACGGCCAGGAGATCGCCGCGCGCAACATCGTGATCATCAACACCGACATCTGGGCGACCGACGTCCGCGACGACGCGGGCGGCGCGGCGAGCCTCGACATGCGTCTTACCGGCAGCGGCAAGGCCAGCATCTTCCGCGACGGGCGTCGTCAGGACGGGACCTGGTCGCGGGCCTCCAACAACGACGCCTTCGTGTTCACGAACTTCTACAACCAGAAGATCTACCTCTCGCCAGGTCAGACGTGGATGCACATCCTCCCGCTCGACTGGCACGTGCCCTCCAGCTAACGTCGGGCTCCGCTCGCGCGTCGGTCCGCCGTCGACGCAGCGGGTCCTCTAGCCTCAGCGCGTGCCACAAGCGGCTCCAGTGCTCGAGATCGGTGTCGTGCTGCTCGCTGCGGCGCTTGCTGGCGCGCTCAGCCGTCGCCTCGGCCTACCCGCCGTTCTCGGTTATCTCCTCGTCGGGCTTCTCGTGGGGCCATTCACGCCCGGTTACGTCGCCGATCGACAGCAGATCCAGGTCCTCGCCGACGTCGGCGTAGTTTTGCTGCTCTTCGAAGTCGGCATCGAGCTCGATCTGCGCGCGCTGCGACGCGAGCCACGTGGGATCTTCCTGGCCGTGCCGCTGCAGATCGGGATCGGGACGCTCGCCGGCGCACTCGCGTTCATGTGGCTCGGCACCGGCGTGCTCGGCGCGGTGACGCTCGGTCTCGCCGTCGCGCTCTCGAGCTCCGTCGTCGTGGTCAACATCACGCGCAGCCGCAAACGCACGACTGACCCGATCACCGACCGCGCACTCGTCGTGTGGGCGATCCTCCAGGACGCCGTGACGCTGGTCGCCGCGACGATCCTCGCCGTGCTCATCGCCCCGAGCGGCGACCCCGCCGCGCTCGCGTTCGGCAAGGCGATCGCGTTCATCGCCTTCGCCGCGGTGGCGCAGCTCGTGGTCATGCCGTGGCTGTTGGCCCGCGTGCGCGAGCAGCCGGACAGCTTTCTCATCGTCGCCGTCTCGGTGGCGCTCGCGAGCGCCGGCGTCGGTGCGGTCGTGTTCGGCGTCCCCGTCGCGCTCGCGGCGTTCGTCGCCGGCCTGCTCCTGTCGATCCGGCCGGAAGCCCAGGAAGCGCGGCGCGAGGTGCTGCCGTTCCGCGATCTCTTCGCGGTGATGTTCTTCGTCGCGATCGGCACGCTGGTAGAGCCAGCCACCGTGTTGACCGAGATCGGCGTGCTCGGCCTCGTGCTTCTTCTGGTGGCGCTGAAGATCGTGACCATCGCGGCACTGGCCGCGCTGTTCTCGGTGCCGGCGCGGCGCGCGCAGCTCGGCGTCGGCCTTGGCCAGATCGGCGAATTCAGCTTCGTCGTTATGGGTCTCGGCCTCGCTGCGGGCGTCGTCTCATCCGGTCAGTTCAGCGCCGTGCTCGCCGCCGCGGCGATCACCATCGCCGCGTCCGCGGTCGGAGCGCGTCTGTTCCCGAAAGTGGCTTAGCTGTTCATGCCCCGAGGAATCCGATGATCATCCCCTGGACGACGAGCGCGAGTACGGAGTAGCCGGCGACGATCGCGAAGAGGCGCGGGTGCCGTCCCGCGAAGAGCACCTCGGCGAACATCGCCGCGGCCACGATCCCCATCCCGACGTAGAGGCCCACGATCGCCCCGGCGGCGCCGCTGTTGGCGCCGGTCTGTCCGATGAGCCAGGCCATGGTGATCGCCTGAACGACCGCGGCAACCGCGGTCATCGCGTAGAGCGGGCCAGGCCCGGCCGGAAAGTTCTCACCCATGTTGTGACCGGAGAGCTTCATCCAGCTCTTGCCGAAGGCCCACGTTCCGTACCAGAGAAAGCCGATGACCATGTTCGCGAGCGCGGCGATGAGTATGGCGAGCCAGTTCACCTTTCCCTCCTAGGCGCGACTAGCTCCCCTGGGCCGGAAGGTTAAGGCAAGGGCACAAGCATCGGGACCTCTCGGGCGTACTTCTCGTACTCCGCGCCGAATCTCTCCCGCAGCAGGGTCTCCTCGGCACGGGCACGCAGGTAGAAGGCCGGGAATGTGACGAGCAGTGTCCCGGCGATGAGCAGCGCGTTGCCGGTGGCGAGGCATAAGCCCGCGAAGTGCACGGCGAGCCCGGTGTACACGGGATGCCGCACCAGGGCATAGGGGCCGCCGCGGACGAGCTCGTGGTCCTGGTGCACCTCGAGCACGAGGTCGTAGTGGCGGCCGAGGGTGACGATCGCCCAGAGGGAGAAGGCGACTCCGACGGCGCTGAGAACGGTCCCGACCCACGCGAGGAGCTCGGGAACCCGAGTCTCAGGACCTGGCCGGAGCGCGATGACGAGGTAGGGCACCCAGAAGAAATACGGCACGAGCGCGGCAAGACCGCCGGCCGTCCGGATCGTCGCACCGCGCCGCGCGACCGCCCGCCGCTGCGCGATCTGCGCCGTCACCATGAATACCAGCCCGCCCAAGACCGCGGCGGCGGTTATGAGATCGCGCGTCGGAGACGCTCCGCTGAGAGGGCGTTCGAGCCGTCCTCGTCGTGGCGGAAGTACGCGTACACGTCTTTGCCAGATGCGAGGATCGCACGAAGCCGCTCGGCCCACGCGTCTACGGCGTCGTCCGGATAGCCGCTGGCGTTCCGGAGGCGTGCGTAGGCGAAGTCCCCGGTCTCGCCGAGGGTATCGATCGGCGACGGCGACTTCTCCCCCTCCGCGTGGACCAGCGGAACGTTTGCCGTGCGCAAGAGGTCGTAGACCTCCGGCGCGTACCAGGACGGATCGCGCACTTCCAGAACGCACCGCACGTCGCGCGGCAAAGCGGCGAGGAACATCGCGAGCCGGTCATCGTCGCGCTTCACCCACGGCGGGGTCTGGAACAGGATCGAGCCAAGGCGATCGCCCAGCAGGCGCGCGCGCTCGAAAAAGATCGGCAGCGTCTCCGCGGGCTCCCGCAGCTGCTTGCGGTGGGTGATCTGCTGCGACGCCTTCAGGCCGAAAACGAAATCGCCGGGAGTCGCGCCCGTCCACTCGGTGACGTTCTTCTCGGTCGGGAGGTGATTGAAGGTGTAGTTGATCTCGATCGTCGCGAGACGCGTCGCGTAATAGCCGAGGAATGCGGCGCTCTTGGTGCCTTCGGGATAGAACTTCGGTCGCCAGGACGGGTACGCCCACCCCGATGTGCCGACGAACGCGCGGCCACTCACGCGGACTTAATCCTCGACGCCCTTCACCGCGTGCCGTCCAAGGACGGCGTACGCGATGCCCGCGACGAGCGAGTTCGTCCTCTTCAGGTTCGCCAGCATGTCGAGATGGATGCTCGAGGTGTCGATCGTCTCGCGGAGTCCCTCGTGCAGACGCCGGATGTGCGTCTGGCGAAGCTGTCGCTCGAGGACGTTCACAACGCTCTTGTGACGGATGACCTTCTCGGCGATGGACGCGTCGTTCGAGGCGAGCGCGGACATCGCGAGCTCGAGGTTCTCGACGACCTTGGCGTGCAGCTCGCGGATCTCTGACCAGCCTTGCTGGCTGAACACGTGGTGCCCCGTGATCTTCTTCGCGGCGAGCTCCATCAGGTTCTTCTCGATCACATCGCCGATCTCCTCGAGGTTGGCAATGACGAAGATGAGGGCCGTCTCCCGCTCCGCCTGCTCCTCGGTGAGCTCCTGCTGTCCGACGCCGATGAGGAACTGCTTGATGTCCTCCTCGAGTTGGTCGATCACATCGTCGCGCGCGATGACCTGACGCATGAGGCGCTCGTCGTCGCGCACGAGCACGACGAGCGAGTCCCGCAGCGACTGGAGGACGATGTCGCCCATGCGGAGGGTCTCCCGGAGGGCCTGACCGAGCGCGACCGCCGGGGTGTCGATCGTCTGCGGATTGAGGTAGATGGCGCCGGTCGAGGTCGTCGTCCGATCCGGGACGAGCCGTGTGAAGAGATCCGCCGCGATGTGAGTGAACGGCAGGAAGACCGCGGCGAGGATCACGTTGAACAGCGTGTGGGCATTCGCGATCTGGCGTGGCACGTCGGGCGCGGTGCGCGCGACGAGATCCGCGAAGACACCGGAGAACGGTATGAACAGCACCACGCCAAGGACCTTGAACGCCGCGTGCGCGGCCGCGACGCGTAGCGCTTCGGCGTTCTGGCCGACCGCGGCGAGGAGCGCGGTGGCGGCCGTGCCGATGTTCGCGCCGAAGATGATCGGGATCGCCCCCGATAGGGGCATGAGGCCGCTGGCGGCAAGAGAAAGCGCGAGCCCGATCACCGCCGCGCTCGATCGCACAAGCGCCGTGAACACTGCCGCGACGAGCAGCAGGATGAGCGGCTGACCCGTGAGGGCGGCGAGCACATCGCGGAAGAGAGGGCTCGTCGCGAGAGGCACCGTCCCGTCGGACACGAGCTTCATGCCGAGGAACAGGAAGCCGAAACCGAGGACGGCCTGACCGATGTACCGCGGCGTGCCGCGTCCGACGGTCCACAAGAGCCAGCCCACGAACACGACGAGTGGCGACACCGCGAGCAGGTCGAAGGCGAGCAGTTGCACCGTGACGGTCGTGCCGACGTCGGCACCCAGGATCACGCCGATGGTCTGTCGGAGCGAGAGGAGGCCGGCGGACGCGAATCCGACCAACATCACGGTCGTCGCGCTCGAGGACTGAAGGACGGCGGTCACACCGGCGCCGACGGCGAGAGCCTTGAACCGATTTCCGGTGAGCGTGGAGAGGACGTGGCGAAGCCTCGTTCCAGCCGCGCGCTGCAGACCTTCCCCGAGCAGCCGCACGCCGTAGAGAAGCAGCGCGGTACCACCCAGAAGCGAGAACAGCACGAGCTCGGCAGATGTCACCGGGGCAGTATCGCCCGGTATCCGGGACTCAGCGGGCGACGGTGAGTACGGCCCTCCCCGATGTGCCGCCCGCGAACACGAAGACCGCCGCCTCGCCCTCGGTCGGCGGTGCCGCGAAGCCGAAGCGCGCGTTGCCGAAGGCGTCCGTCGCGAAGCTTCCGATCGTGATGAGCCCGACCGATAGCGTTGCCCGCGTGCCGGCCATGCCAGTTCCGTTGTTCGTCACGCGGATGTTGGCCACGACGATCTCACCCGGGCGCACTCGTGCGCGATCGAGCGTGACTGTTACCACCGTCGTGGCACTGGCGGGCGCGCGCAGCGTCACGTTCGACTTCGCTGTCGTTTCATTGCCGGCGCGGTCGCGCGCGATCACGGTGATCGCGACCGGGCCTACCGGCGGAGTGAACGTCTCGCTGAACGACCCATCCTGTCCGGGCACGACCGTCCGCCCGTTCACGGTCACGACCGCGCCGACCTCGGTCTTCCCCAGCACCACCACGTTCGGACCTTCAACGCTGGCACCTGTGGTGGGTCCGAGCAGCGTGAGCACCGGCGGCTCGCGATCGAGGATGACGGTGTAGGAGGAGCGCGCAACCACCTCCTTGCCCGACAGGAGTGTCAGGCCGATCGCGTTCGCTCCATTCCTCAGGATCAGCGTCGCCGCGAACGTACCGGTGTCATCAAGCTCGGCGTTCCCGACGACCACGGCGTTGAGCACGATCTCCACGCTTCGGCCCGGCGCGAGAGCGAACGACGGCACGCGGCCGGACAGCTGAAGCTCGTTGTCGCGAGTGAAATCCGGAAGACCATTCACCACCGGTTCGGCGCCAACGACGTTGCCCGCTCCACTTGGAAGCTCGATCTGGGCGGTACCGGGCTGTCCGCCGATCGACTCGCTCACGCTCGCCGTGATCTGGCGGATGCCGTCGGCGACCCCAGAGCCGATCAACGGCCCGGTCACGATCAGGAAGGCGCCGGCAACGGCGAGGATCGCGGCGTCGAGAGCCAGCGTGCGCCGCCGTAAACGCGGAGCGATACCCGCCGAGCGCGCGGTGGCTCGATAGGCGTCACGTGGGACACGGGGACGACGCACTTGAACCGTAGCTCCTGCCTTCACCGTTCCTCCAGCCAAGATAGCGAAAGGGCGCCGGCCCGATGGCCGCCGCCCTCCGCTGGTGGGTGGGATGAGGGGCTTTCAGTTAAAGGCGGGCACCCTAAGGCGCCTAACGCGGCCGCGCCGCGTCCGTTTCGTCCTCCCCACAGTGTTTAGTCACCACTGACCCTGAGGGCGCGACTGTACTCCGGGTTCTCCGCGCAAGCAAGAGGAGGTGGCGGCCGAGTGAGCGGCAAGCAGCCGGTCGACACCGTTATGCGACACTCGAAACGTGACCGACGAAAGCCGCTCGAAGGTCGCCTCGCGCGGGCTCGAAGGCGTAGTGGCGACGACCACCGCGATCTGCAAGGTCGAGGACAACAGCCTCGTTTACCGCGGGTACTCGATCGACGAGCTCGCCACCAAGGCCGAGTACGAGGAAGTCGCTTACCTGTTGCTGAATGGCGACCTTCCGACGAGGGAACAGCTTCGCGATTTCAAAGCGGAGCTCGTGAAGCACCGGACGCTCTCACCGTTCCTGCGGAACATCCTGCAAGAGATGTCGGAAAGCGGCACCGCGATGGACGTCCTGCGCACGGTCGCGTCGGCGTCGGCGGTCGAGGATCCGGCGGAGGGCGACAACTCCCAGGAAGCTGAGTACAGGAAGTCGATCCGGCTCACGGCGAAGCTGCCGACGATCCTCGCGTCCTACATGCGACGCCGCCGCGGCGAGCAGCCGGTCCCGCCGGACCCATCACTGGGTCACGCAGCGAACTTCGCGCACATGGCCGGCGTCGACTCACATCAGCGCGCGGCGGACGTCCTGAACACGTGCTTCATCCTTCAGGCCGAGCATGGCCTCAACGCATCGACGTTCACCGCGCGCGTGGTCGCCGGCACGAACGCGGACATGCATGCGGCCGTGACCGCGGCGTTCGGGGCGCTCAAGGGCCCGCTGCACGGCGGCGCGACAGACGGCACGATGAAGATGCTGGACGAGATCGGCTCGCCCGACCACGTCGAGACATTCGTCGACAAGGCGCTCCAGCAGAAGTACAAGTTCCCCGGCTTCGGCCACCGCGTGTACGTCACCGAGGACCCGCGCGCCAAGCACCTTCGGCGCTTCGCGATGGAGCTCGCGAAGGACTGGAAGGGCAAGCCGTTCTTCGAGATCCAGGACCGTCTCGCGAAGGCGATCGCCGAGCGGCGTCCCAAGATGTCACCGAGCGTGGCCGCGAAGGTCAACGTGGTGAACGTCGACTACTACGCCGCCACGACGTACACGTTCCTCGGTATCCCCGCCGACCTCGGGACATCCATCTTCGCCCTCGGACGCATCGCTGGGTGGAGCGCGCACATCATGGAGCAGCACGGCGACAATCGACTCATCCGTCCTGAGTCCGAATACACCGGACCTCTAGGTAAGCGCTACATCCCCATCGCGGAGCGCTAGCCGGCTCTTCGTCGCCGCGGTCAGCCCGCGCAGGAGGCCATCCCACGTGAGCGGGCCATGGATCACCTGACGCACGATGTGGTCGCTGTCGAGGATGAACGTCTGTGGAAGTAGGCCGGGTGAGATCTCTTGCAGGACCGTCCTGCTGCCGACCAGCGGCCGCACGCGCCGATGGTCCTTCGCCACTTCGAGTGCCGACGCTTCGCTCTCGTCCACACCGACGGCGATGATCTCGAACCGCCGACCGATCGCGACATCGGAGATGAGTCCGAGCTGCTGGGTGCATACCACACAGGATTTCGTCCAGGTCGTGACCACGACCAGGCTGCCGCCGAAGTGATCCAGCGACTGCGGCGCGCCGTCCGTCATCCGCCAGGTGAGCACCATCTTCCTGCCGACGGCCGCATTTCGCGCCGAGCTCACCGTGCCCGCGATCGCGTTCGGCCTGTCCGTCGCGGCGACGGCGCGCGCGGGCGCGGCTCGCGCGCCGACACCATCCAGAACGTACGGCGCGCCGTCGTCATCGAAAACAAGGAATCGACCACGCGACAGCGCGTAACCCGCGGCCTGGAGGATCTGCCCAACTTCGGCTTCGTGCCACTTGTCGTCGCGATCGATGTCGAGAACGCGGACCCAGCTCCGGCCGGGGCTCGACAACAGGACCCGGCCGGACATCGTGGTCGGCGGCACGCGGTCATCGTCCTTGATCGTCAGGATCGGTCGAGTGGTCCCGGTCGCGATGTCGTACGCACCGAGAGCGCCACCGAGCGCGTACGTCAGAGCCTCGTGGGCGGTCAGTCGGATATACAACGGCGTACCGGTCTTGTACGCGCGCAGCTCGCGGGCGACGAGCGTTCGGTCCGCTGCGTTCCTCTCCGCGGTGCCCGGGAATGGGCCGTCGGCCTGGATCGTCAGCACTGTCGCGATGCCGTCCGTGGTGCGTGCGCCGGGCGCGATGTCCGTCGCATGCACCCCGCCAGGCAGCCCGAGCGGAACGCGGTAGCTGCTTCCATCGGCGCGGGCGACGTCGAGCGCATCGCCGCCGGCCCAATAGACGACGTGACCGTCCGCATCCCAGGTGAGCACGGCGAGCTGCGACGGTGTGGAGGCGATCTCGCGCGACGCGCCGCCGATGCGCGAGAGGATCACGAGCTTTGAGGGGCAGCAGGGCGTGCTGAACGCCAGCGACTGGCCATCAGGTGAGACGAGCTGTCCTTCCGCGCGCGGGTAGGCGAGGCCCTTCCCGATCTCGCGCACGCTGCCGCCCGGTTCGAGGATCGAAACGTCGAGGTGAAGGAATGCGCCGCCCTCTTTCGTGATCTTCTTGCCGATCACCACGCCGGACGAATCCGGAAGCCAGAATGGATTCATCCCGATCTCACCGAGCTTCAGCGTCGCGAGGCTGCGACCCGCGAGGTCGTAGATGGTGTGCGCGAAACCCTCGCGCTCGATGACCAGGATCATCTCCCCGTTCGGCGACACGCGGATGCGACCGCGGGCGCGGGACGCGCGGACGACGACGCCGGCGCGCCGCTCGGACGTGACGGTTCGGTGGTGCAGGAGATCACCAGCACGGCGAGAGCTGCGAGAGCGGTCAGCGCGCGCATTCCTCTATATCAACGTACGCCAGGATCGTTCAGCGCGAACGCAGACCTTCCCAGCATTTCGCGTCCTCCCACCGTCACTGGTCAATGGCCTGGATGATGAACGCGTCCGGCGCAACGGCGAAGACCGTCCCGATCATCCGGCGCGTGGCCTCCTGTCGCTGCTCGAAGCCAACGGCGAAGATGATGTTGTCTCCACTGTGCTCGCCGCCCGGCCCGACGTAGTACGCGCGGTCTCGGAGCGTCGTCACCACCGTCGTTTCAGACGTGCACGCCCGGCCGTCGTCACCGAAACGGATCAGTGTGTGACCGTCGCGCCGCGGCAGCAGCGGACAAGAGGCGGTGCGTACTGCAGGACGACATAGCCGCGGTACCCCGCGGGGATCTCGAGCTGCGGTGGCGCCGCGGTCGCGAGCGGGGACGGAAGCTGCCCCTGCTGACACGCGACCACGGTCCCCACCGCAAGGAGGAGCGCTACTCGTCGTAGCACGCAAGCACCGCGTCCCACGCCAGCTCCGACGCGACGACACCGAGGCTCACCTCGTCGAGCGCGGGATCGTCGGCGGTCTGCGTCGAGCATGCGTACAGGATGTCGCCGTCCCAGCGCGAGTGGAACGGCTGGATCGCTCTCGCCATCGACGTGTGCACCTGTCTCGCGATCGATCGCAGCTGCAGTGCATCGAGACGCTTATCGGTGGCGACGACGGTGAGCGTCGTATTGCGCGAACGCGGCTCCGCCGGCGGGTAGTACGCGCCCGTCGCATTGACGACCTCGGCCGCGTGCTGCCGAAGACCGTTGATGTCGCGGTTCCCGCGCACGACGTTCCCATGCCGGTCGATGATCGCGCCGTACGCATTCACGACGGTGAACACAGCGACGCGCGCCCTGCCCACGACGCGGAACGCGGCGCCTTGACCCGACAGCTCCGCGGTGTCGCCATGCCCCGCCGTCGCGGAGCAGCCCGCGCCATGTGCGCCCATCGGGAACACCCCCGGACGGAGCGCGCGAACGGCCGCGCGACCGAGCTCCTTGTCGGGATAGATCGCGTTCTGACGGCGACCGTAATCGAAGATGATCGCGCCCGACACGAGCGCGATGTCCATCCATTTCGTCGAGTACCCGCGCTTCGCGAACAGCTCCGCGGCGACGCCGGTCGACGCCTCGAGCCCATAGAGCGATCCGCCCGCGAGGCAGATCGCGTTGATCGCCGTCAGGTGCTCGCCGTTGATGCCGGGAGAGCCGCCGCGCACGTCGATCTGCATCGACGCCACCTTCGGGAAGTGGACGACCGTGCAGCCCGTCGGACCCTCGGCGTACTCGGCCACGCCGATCTCGAGCCCGGGGAAGTCGAACTCGAGCGAGCGAGCGACAGTGATGTCGGCCCGAGGCGCGGGATGCAGCTGGTCGTTGCTCAACACGTCGACGTCACCGCGGACATCTCACGCACGAAGTGTCGCGCGCAGTTTCGCGTCGGTGGCGATGCGCACCGCCGCGGCGGCGAGGATCTCCGCCGTGGTCATCGCGTTCCTGTGCGCCAGGTCGCTGGCTGACGACTCGCGCATCACGTGCGAGTGGCCGGAGATCGCCTTCTCGCTCACCGGGAATCCGATGTAGTCCGCAGGCGCGACCTGCGACACGTTGCCAAAGTCAGTGGACGCCAGCACGAACTTGCCGCGCACGCTCAGCAGGTCGCGTCGCTTCAGCTCGTCCGCCAGGAGGTCGCCCACGCGCGCGTTCGGCCTCACCGGCGCGTAAAGGCGCATGTCGTCCTGGATCTCCGCCTTGGTCCCGGTCTGCATCGCCGCGCCCTCGACCATCTGCGCGAACGTGCGCTGCATCTCCTCCAGCTTCTCGACCGTCGCAGCGCGCAGACCGATATCGCACTCCGCGAGCTCGGGGATGATGTTCTGCGCCACGCCGCCCTTGGTGATGATCCCGTGGACGCGGGTATCGGCGGGCAGGTGCTGGCGCCATCCATCGATCGCGACGAAGAGGCGGATCGCCGCGGAGAGCGCGTTGCGTCCAAGGTGCGGTGAGAACGCGGCGTGCGCGGCGACCCCGTGAAAGATCACGCGCTTCGCGACGACGCCGAGGGAGCTCCCGCCGAACTCCCAGTCCGGGTCGCCGGATGGGTGCGACGACAGCACTGCGACTGAATCTTTGAACACGCCGGCGTCGATGAGGTCGATCTTGCCGCCCCCGCTCTCTTCCGCCGGCGTGCCCACGAGCTCGACGCCGACCGTGAGCTCCTTGGCGCGTTCGGCGGCGAGGAGGAACGCGCCGACGTTCGACATCGCGATGAGGTTGTGGCCACAGGCGTGCCCGATCTGCGGCAGCGCGTCGTACTCGGCAAGAAGCGCGACCGCGGGGCCAGATGGACCGATCCGCGCGCGGAAGGCCGTCTCCACGCCGCCAAGCTTCTGCTCGACCTTGTGACCGTGCTTCTCGAGCAGCGCGGCGATGTTCTTCACCGCGGTCCGCTCCTGATACGCGAGCTCAGGCGTGCTGTGGATCGCGCGCGAGAGAGCGACGAGCTCAGTACGCAGCGCGTCTGCTGTCATTCCTTCACCTTGGCGCCATTCTGGATCGACTGCCGCAGGGACGCGTCGGACGCGAGGCGGTGCGCTGCGGCCGCGAGCGCCTCCACAACGAGCAATGCGTTGCGATGTGCGAGGTCGGTCACACAGGCGTCCCGCATCGCATCGGAATGACCGGCGATCGGCGCCGGGGTAACGGGGAAACGGACCCAGTCCGTCGGAAGTTTCTGCGAGATGTTGCCGAGGTCGGTCGACGCCGTCACCAATTCGCCGCGGTCGGCCTCGACGCCGCGGCTCCGTAGCTCAGCGGCGACAACGTCCCCGAGGGCGGTGTTCGCCGCGACAGGCGCGTACAACGGGAGGTAGTCGGTGATCTCGACTGTCGTGCCCGTCTCGAGCGCCGCGCCCTGCGCGACCTCGGTGAACATCGCGACCATCTCGTCGAGCGTCGCGAGATCCTTGGCGCGGAGCCCGAACTTCGCCTCGGCGCGCGCCGGGATGACGTTCACGGCGTCGCCGCCGTGCGTGATGATCCCGTGCACGCGACTGTCGGTCGGCAGGTGCTGACGCCACGCGTCGATGCCGATGAAGAGTCGGATCACACCGTTGAGCGCGTTGCGGCCCCGCTCGGGCGACGAACCGGCGTGCGACGCCGAGCCGCGGTAGATCACGCGCTTTCCGACGATCCCGAGACCGCTGGCGCTCACGCCCCAATTCCCCTGAGCCGCCGGGTGCGTCGACAGCGCGAACGCGACGTCGTCGAAAACGCCGGCGGTGAGCAGGTCGATCTTCCCGCCGCCGTCCTCCTCCGCCGGAGTGCCGATCAGCTCGATCGCCATCCCGAGGTCCTTCTCGCTCGCGGCGTGCAAGAAGGCTCCGACGTTCGTCATGGCGATGAGGTTGTGACCGCAGCCATGACCGACGCCTGCCAGTGCGTCGTACTCCGCGATGAGCGCGATCGACGGTCCGTCAGGGCCAACGCGCGCGCGAAAGGCCGTCTCGAGGCCACCGATACCCATTTGCACTTCATGACCGTGCGTCTTCAAGAGGGCGGCGATCCGTGCGGCGGCGCGGCGCTCCTGATATGCGATCTCGGGATCGGCGTGGATCTCGCGGGACAGTCGCACAAGGTCTTCGGCGAGTCGAGAGGAAGGTGATGTCACGACGCTGTATACTGTCCTATAGCGACTTTCCCCTATTGGCTTCTGCCGGGCGCGAGCGCACCTCGAATGCGCCCCCGGTCCCCACAGGACGTAAAGCAGTAGCGCAAGCACACACCAGCAAGGAGCAACACACCGCTTGGACACCCCAGAGCCCACCCAACCACAGGCATCCGAATCAAGCACGTCGGCAGCAGCGACCCCCCCGACCACTGATACCAACGGGACGAACGTGCCGAGTAACGGCCCGACCAACGGGCCCAGCGCGCCCGCGACCGCGCGCCGCGAGGCGGCGCCACCCGCACCGACACGGAAGTACTACACGATCACCGAGCTGAACGAGGCGAAGCCGAAGGACATGCTGGCGATCGCCAAGGAATTCAGCGTCACCGACATCACCCCCGCGACACTCAAGCCGGAGCTGATCACACGGATCCTGCAGGCGCAGACCGAAGCCCAGGGGAACATCTTCGCCCAGGGCATCCTCGAGATCGTCGAGGACGGCTTCGGCTTCCTCCGGCGCCGCAGCCTTCTCCCCTCACCTGACGACGTCTACGTCGGCTCGAGCCAGGTGCGGCGCCTCGGCCTGCGCACCGGCGACTACGTGACCGGGCAGACCAGACCCCCGAAAGACAATGAGAAGTACTTCAGCCTCCTGCGCGTCGAGGCCGTCAACGGCGTCGACCCCGAGGTGGCGAAGCGCCGGCCGCTCTTCGAAGCGCTCACGCCCGTCTTCCCCGACGAGATGTTCGACCTCGAGATCGAGGGCGCGAACCTCAGCCAGCGGCTGATCAACCTCGTGAATCCGCTTGGCTTCGGGCAGCGCGCGCTCATCGTGTCGCCGCCCAAGGCCGGCAAGACGACCCTGCTCAAGGACATCGCGAATGGCATCGCCGGCAACCACCCCGACGTGCACATCATGGTCGTGCTCGTTGGCGAGCGACCCGAGGAAGTCACCGACATCCGCCGCTCGATCAAGGGCGAGGTGTTCTCGTCCACCTTCGACGAGCCCACCGAGAACCACACGCGTGTCGCGGAGCTCGCGCTCGAGCGCGCGAAGAGACTGGTCGAGACCGGCCGCGACGTCGCGATCCTCCTCGACTCGGTGACGCGCCTGGCGCGCGCGTACAACCTGGCGGTACCGCCGTCAGGCCGCACGCTCTCCGGCGGCATGGACCCCGTCGCGCTCTACCCGCCGAAGCGCTTCTTCGGCGCCGCGCGCAATATCGAAGGAGCGAACGGCCAGCCCGCAGGCTCTCTCTCCATCTTCGCGACCTGTCTCGTCGACACCGGCAGCCGCATGGATGACGTGATCTACGAAGAGTTCAAGGGCACCGGTAACTCCGAGATGATCCTCGACCGTAAGCTGCAGGAGCGCCGCACCTTCCCCGCGATCAACATCCCGGCCTCGGGCACACGGCGCGAGGAGATGCTCCTCTCACCCGAAGTCATGAAGCAGGTCATCCTGCTCAGGAAGATGCTCTCGGCCGTCGGTCAGATCGAAGGCACCGAGCTCCTGCTCCAGCGACTCGGCAAGACGAAGACGAACAAGGAGTTCCTCGCGTCGATCGCCAAGGCGATGGACGCTGACGCCAAGAACTAGCGGTCAGAACCCGTAGAACATGTGTAGGACGTCACCGATCGTGCGCGTCGTTCCGAGCAAGAGCGCGCCCGCGAGGCAGGCGTAGCCGACCAGCCGCGGTAGTCCCAACACACGCACGATCGCGGCGACCGCGAGCGCGCCGATGATGACGATCGAAACGACCGTATTGCTACTGGCGCCCGTAAACGCCCCCACGACCGCCAAAGCGATGGCGAGCGCGGCCGGTCCCAATACAAGCAGGCCGACAATGTCCAGCACCCGCGCGGTCGTTCCGGCCCTCGCTGAGATGACGCGTAACCGATCGAAGAGCCAGGCCGTGACCACGCCGAAGATCACGAACAGCGCCGCGAACAGCGCCACGTTGAGCGACAGTGATCCGAAGCGCGCGAAGTCGAAGTTGAACGGATCCAGCACCGTGAAGCCGACTCCGGCAAGCAAGGCGATGCCGTAAGCGAGACCGTGCCAGGGCCGTAGCGAGCGAAGCCACGGCTCCACGATCCCGTACACCACGCCGCCCAGGAGACCTGCGGGAATGCCAACGAAGAAGACCAGCGCAAGCGTTCCAGCAAAGGTGATGTCGCCGACGAGATTGCCGGCCTCGGTACGGACGCCGACCATGCCCGGTCCCGCTACGAACCCGCTGATGCGCATGGCGACTCGACCGAGCAGTCCACCCACGACGATCCCGGCGACGACGCCCGACAGCGACGCCAAGCCAAGGTGGCGAGCTAGCGCTATCCAGTCAGGTATGGCGCGAAATGTACTGCCCGCAAGTGCTGGCCGTTCGTCTGACCGAGTCCTCGTGGGAGGTAATCCCGTGGTTCGCCCATCCGCGACGGGTCTCGCGACCGCGTTCTACCGCCTGTATCTCCTCGAGTCGCTAGCCTCGACGACCGCGCGGCCGGCGACGCTGCTCGCGGCGATCTCCGCCGAGCGTCTTCCGCTGGCGAGCGGCGCGTTCGGGCGCGCCCTGCAATCCCTGCTCGAAGGCGGCCACCTCGTTCCCGCGCCCGAGGCAGCGGTCGCGCTGACGCCGCTCGGCGCCGCTGAGCGCCTTTCGGAGCGGGAGCGCTGGCGAGCGGTCATCCCCACGATCCTGCGCCTCATCGCGGAGCCCGAGCCTGGGCCGCGACCAGCGCCGGTGCTGGCGGAAGCGCCGGCAGTCGCCTACCGCGCCGCGGCCGTCGCCGAGTCATACCTCGACCGCGTGCTGGTCACCGCGCTGCGGGAGCGCGTGGCCGACGCCCGCGATGGGGGACGCGCGTTCTCACTCGTCCTGGGAGTCGCCGATGTCGACGCGTCGTCGGAAGCAACGAGGCGCGCGATCGTGCATCGCTGCATCCGCGCGACGCTTGGTGGTGCTTCGACGCTTTTCGGCGGAGACGCGAGCGCATTCCGCTACGGCGACTGCGGCGTGGCGCTCGTCGCGCCGATCGTCGGGGACGAAGGACGCGGCGCGCGGATCGCGACACTGCTCCGAGCGCGACTCGATGAGCTACTGCGAACGATGACGGCCGGCGTGCGTGCCTTCACCGGCGCGCGCTGGTACGTGCGCGTGGGGCACGCCACCTGGAGCTCGGACCTCGTGACCACCGGTGCAGTGCTGCGTATCGCACAGGATGCGCTCGCCCGCGACAGCTCGGAGCGGCGGCCAGCGGCCTAGAGCGGGCACGCGGCCACTCTATCCGGAGGCATCCTCCGACCAGGACCGGTACTCGGCGCCGTCATGCAGCCCGCGGCCCTGGCGCTGCGCCGCGCGCCACACCGGGCACGCGAATGTGAAGTGCGCCTGGCAGACGACCTCGGGTCGCTCGCGTGCCACGACACCGACGCGGCGTAGGGCGAAGTAGACATGGCACAAGGGAAGTCCGGTGATGTTCGCGAGGCATCCCTCGTACGACTCGACGACCCGCCGTCCCTCGCCCTGGATCGCGTAGGCGCCGGCTTTGTCGAGCGGCTCGCGCGTTCCGACGTAGCGTTCGATCTGCCGCAGCGACAGGTCGTGCAGCGTGACGCGCGACCGCACGGCGAACTCAAGTCGCGCGCCGCTGGCGGCTACGACAACGACATCGGTGCGCACGTCGTGCGCTCGGCCGGACAGCGTCGCCAGCGTCGCGACCGCGTGTGACTCGTCCGCCGGCTTCCCGATGCGCTCGCCATCGAACAGGATCTCGGTGTCCGCCGCGAGCGTCACGTCGCCGGATCGCGCGACGACGTCGGCCTTCGCGCGCGCTGGAGAGGCGAAGTGTGCCTCGTCGACGTTCGGCGCGGTCGACTCGAAGGGGATCTGCAGCAGCCGCAGCAGCTCGACGCGGCGTGGCGACGACGACGCGAGGCGCATCATCTAGCCAGGGTAGGTCGGGGTATCGACCTCGCGCCGGGCGAGCACTTCTGCTGTGGCGCCCACCTCGAGGACCACACCGTGGCCGTACAGCACGACGGTGTCCGCGAGGCGTCTTACATCGGCGATGTCGTGGGTCACGAGGATCATCGGGACCTGCGTACGCGCATGGATCGCGCGCAACTGCTCGCGCAGGTGGTCGCGGACGAACGAGTCGATCGCGGCAAAGGGCTCGTCGAGGAGCACGAGGTCCGGACGTGGCGCAAGGGCGCGCGCGAGCGCGACGCGCTGCTGCTGCCCACCGGAGAGCTCGTGCGGACGTCGCTCAGCGAAGCCGGTGAGACCCACCATCTCGAGGAGCTCCTTCACGCGTGCCGATCGGTCCGTCGGGGAGGCATCGTGAAGGCCGTAGGCGATGTTCGCGGCGGCGCTGAGATGCGGGAACAACGCGTAGTGCTGGAAGACGTAGCCGATCCGCCGGTCGCGTGTCGCGACGTCGGCGCCGGAAGCACTGTCGTAGAGGATGCGCTGTCCGAGCGCCACGCGGCCGCGGTCCGGTCGCAGCAAGCCCGCGACGCAGCGAAGCGTGAGCGTTTTTCCGGACCCGGAAGGGCCGAACAGCGCGGTGATCCCCGCTGGCGCGGAGAACGCGACGTCCAGTTGGAATGAGCCGAGGGTGCGGTGGACGTCGACGGCGATGATCACCAGCGAGCTCCGCGACCGACGCGCGCGAGCAGGAACAGCACGCCACCAGCGACGATCCCAAGAGCGAGCGCCATCGAGGTCGCTTGTTCGAGCCGGCCTGCCTGCACGGCGTCGTAGATCGCGATGCTCGCGGTCTGCGTGCGCCCCGGGATATTGCCCGCGAGCATCAGCGTCGCACCGAACTCGCCGATCGCGCGAGCGAAGCACAGCGCGATGCCGGCGGCGATACCCCGCCACGCGAGTGGCGCCGTAACGCTCAGGAAGATGGCGAACTCGCGGCGGCCCAAGGTGCGCGCCGCCTCCTCGTATGCGACGTCGAGTTGTTCGAAGCCGCCCTGCGCCGCCCGTATGAGAAACGGCGTGGCTGCCACGAACGCCGCGACGACCGCCGCGGCGGGCGTGAACACCAGACCCTCGCCGAAGAGTGCCTGGATGACCGGATCGACAGGACCCTGCCGTCCCAGCAGAACGAGCAGGCCGTAGCCGAGTACCGTCGGTGGCAGCACCATCGGCAGGACGATCAGCACCGAGATGAGGTCGCGGCCGGGAAAGCTCTTCCGCGCGAGGACCCAGGCGAGCGGCACTCCGACAGCGATCCCAAGCGCTGTGGCCACCGCTGCGACCCGCAGCGAGAGCGCGAGCGGAGCCAGATCCATATCAGCCCTCGCCGGGAAGCGTGAACCCGTACTTCTTCATGATCGGCCGTCCGACGGGACCGTTCACGAACGCGAGAAAGTCGCTCGCGGCCGCGAGTTGACGCGGGCGAGTGATCACACCGGCGGCTTGTGCGATCGGATCGTGCAGCGCGGCGTCGATCACCGAGTAGCGCGTCCCGGGGGTGGCGATGGCAAGCGACAGCGCGACGACGCCGGCGTCCGCGTTGCCAGTCCGCACGAACTGGAAGGTCTGCGAGACGTTCTCGCCGAGCACGAGCCGCGTCTGGATCGTCGGCCACAGACCGACGCGCATCATGGCGTCGCGCGCCGCGCGGCCGTAGGGCGCGTGATCCGGATTCGCGATGGCGACCCGGCCAATATCGGAGCGAGCCAGATCCGCGACGCTTGTGACCGGCGGCAGACCCGTGCGTTCGACGAGCACGATCCGTCCGATCGCGTACAGCTGACGGGTGCCCGCGAGGACCAGTCCCTTCTGCTCGAGGCCGATGAGGTATTCCTCATCGGCGGCAAAGAAAACGTCGGCGGGCGCTCCGTTCTCGATTTGCTGGCTGAGCGTGCCGGTCGATCCAAAGCTGATCGTCGGCTTCGGATGCCCGGCGGCAGCGAACGCGCTCGATACCTCGGCAAGTGCGAACTGGAGATCGGAGGCAGCGAAGACGACGAGCTCGCGCTCGGGTGATGGCGACGCGCCGGGCATGACCGCGCTCGGCGCGGTCGGTCCGCAACCGGCGAGCAACAGCATGACGGCCATGACGACTCGCGGTCCGCGCATAACGGTCTTCACCCGCGATCGCTCGACGACCGGGAGTGCTGGACGATCTCCACGACCACGTTCGTCGACTTCACAGCACACACGACGGCGACGCCCGGCCGCAGCCCGAGCTCCTGCGCGGCTTCCGCCGTCATGAGGCTGACCAGCCGATGCGGGCCTGCCTGGACCTCGACGACCGCGGCGACGCGGTCTTTCTCGACGCGCGTCACGATCCCTGCGAAGCGATTGCGCGCCGACTGCGCGACGATGGGCCGCTCCCGACCCTCTCGCTTGCGCGAAGCCTGGAGACGGCGAACCTCTGCGAGCGGGACCAGCCGTTGTCCGCCCGCGGAACGCCGCACTTTGACCTCGCCCGACGCGGCCCAGCGGCGCAGCGTGTCGACCGATATGCCGAGGACCGCGGCCGCTTCGCCCACGCGCAGCGCGCCATCCTTAGGTACTTGCCGTTGGTTCGCCATGAATACATAGGTATGGTACACACATTCCCTGGTCCCATCGCTTTCCGGGGCTGCCCGGCGGCCGCGTCGTCGTTCCGCGGAGCACCGCTCCTAGACTCGTGGCGATGCCCGCCAGCTCAAGCGCAGCGCGCGCAGCGGTCTCGACGCTCAGCGTCGACGAAGCGCTGGAACGCGTCCTCTCGCGGATAGCGCCGCTGGAGGCGACCGAGGTCGGGCTTCTCGACTCGCTCGGCGCGGTCCTCACCGAGGACGCCAGCGCGGACCGCGACGTGCCTCCATTCCGCAACTCCGCGATGGACGGCTACGCCGTGCGCGGCGCCGACGTGCAACAGGGTGGCGTGCGCCTTCACGTCGTCGGCGCGGTCGCGGCGGGCTCGCTCCCCGATCGTGCCGTGGGGCAGGGCGAGGCGATGCGCATCATGACCGGAGCGCCGATGCCCGACGGCGCCGACACCGTCGTGCGCGTCGAGGACACCGACAACGGCTCCGAATCGGTGACGATCAACGTGGCGGCGCCGCTAGGCATCGCGGTGCGGCAGGCCGGTGAGGACCTGCGGGCCGGCGATGTCGTCCTCGCGCGCGGCACGTGGCTTCGGCATGCGGACATCGGCGTGCTCGCATCGATCGGCCGCGCGAAAGTGAACGTCATCCGCCGACCCAACGTCGCGGTGCTCTCAACCGGCGACGAGCTCGTCGACGTCGGCGAGCAGCCCGGTCCAGGGCAGATCCGCGACGCGAACCGCCATGCGCTCGCGGCCGCTGTTCGCGCATCGGGATGCGCGGCGTTCGAGCTCGGCATCGCACGCGACAGCGCCAGCGATCTGCGGCACGCGCTCGGCAACGCGGCGTTCGGCGACCTCGTCGTGACGAGCGGCGGCGTTTCCGTCGGCGACCACGACCACGTGAAGCCCGTCGTGGACGCGATGGGACAGATGGACTTCTGGTCGATCGCGCTGCGCCCCGGACGCCCGCTGGCGTTCGGCGAGCTTCGCACCAAGCGCGGCGCCGTTCCGATCTTCGGCCTCCCAGGCAATCCCGTCTCCGCGCTCGTCACGTTCGAGCTGTTCGTTCGGCCTGCTCTGTTGAAGATGGCAGGCCGGACGAAGCTGCACCGTCCGCGCGTGAAGGCGCGGCTGCTCGACCGTATCGACAAGCCGACGGGACTGCGCATGTTCGCGCGCGGCATCCATGACGACGCGGCCGGGACCGTCCGCTCCACCGGCCCGCAGGGCTCGGGGATCCTGCGCTCGATGTCGCTGGCAAACTGCCTGATCGACCTACCCGAAGCGACTACCGCGGCGGAGCCGGGCGACATCGTCGTCGTCCTGCTCACCGACAGACCGGAGGACCACTAGGGTGCCGGCCCCGAAGCGCGCCGCTGCGGGGCGGACGAGCGCGCGAAAGACGCTCACCCACGTCGATGAGCACGGCGCCGCGCGGATGGTCGACGTCGGCGCCAAGGCCGTGACCGAGCGGCGCGCGACAGCGCGGGGCATGCTGCTGCTGACAAGCGACACGCTCGCGCTCGTGCGCGACGGACGTACCCCGAAGGGCGACGTGCTCGCGAGCGCGCGTCTTGCCGGGATCATGGCCGCGAAGCGGACGTCGGAGCTGATCCCTCTCGCGCATCCGCTGCCGATCACGCACGCGAGCGTCGAGCTCGTCATCGAAGCGAAGGGGATCGCTATCGAGGCCACGGTCGCGACGACAGCGCAGACCGGCGTTGAGATGGAGGCGCTCACTGCGGTCGCCGTCGCGGCCCTCACTCTGTACGACATGCTCAAGGCGATCGAGCGAGGCGCGCGCATCACCGATGTGCGCCTTGTCGCGAAGAGCGGCGGACGCAGCGGGGAGTACCGCGCGCCTTGAGCTCTGTGCGCGCCGCGATCATCACCGTGAGCACCCGAGGCGCCGCGGGCGATCGAGCCGATGAGAGCGGCCCGGCCATGCGTGACGCGCTCGCGGCCGCGGGACACGAGGTCGTCCACGCCGCTCTAGTGCCGGACGATGTCGCCGGTGTCGCGACCGCGATCCTCAGCGCGGTGCGCTCGGGCGCGAATGTCGTGCTCACCAGCGGCGGGACCGGACTATCCCCGAATGATGTGACGCCGGAGGCGACGCGCCGCGTGATCGATCGTGAGGTGCCCGGGATCGCGGAGGCGCTGCGCGCGCGGTCGCTCGAAAAAACGCCTCACGGCATGCTCTCGCGCGGCGTCGCTGGAGCGGTCGGCGCGACGCTCGTCGTGAATCTGCCCGGTTCGCCGCGCGCAGTACGCGAATCGCTCGAGGTGCTGCTGCCGATCCTCACCCACGCGATCGAGCTTCTCGCTGGCGAGAGCGGCGAGTCCGGCCACACGCGCGGCCGCCCTTAGTGAAGCTCGCGGTCCATCCCGAGGTCGCGGCGGCGCTCGCGGCGCGTCGAGCCGTCGTCGCGCTCGAGTCCACCGTCATCGCGCACGGCCTGCCGCGACCGCAGAACCTCTCCACCGCTCGCGCGCTGGAGGAAGAGGTGCGCGGCCTCGGCTCCACGCCCGCCACGATCGCGATCGAGGACGGCCAGGCCGTCGTCGGCGCGGACGATGCGTTGCTCACGCGGCTCGCGCAGGACGCGGCGGTGGCGAAGGTCTCGCTCCGCGACCTCGCGCCGGTGCTGGCGCGCCGTGGCCTGGGCGCGACGACTGTCGCGGCGACGGTGGAGATCGCGGCACGCGCCGGGATCTCGGTGATGGCCACCGGCGGTATCGGCGGCGTCCACCGCGGGGCCGAGCGCTCCTTCGACGAGTCCGCGGACCTCGAGGCGATCGCGCGGAATGCGGTATGCGTCGTGTGTGCGGGCGCGAAGCTGGTACTCGATCTCAAGCTCACGCTCGAGAGGCTCGAGACGCTCGGCGTGCCCGTCGTGGGCTACGGCACCGACGAGCTCCCGGCGTTCTACGTGCGTTCGAGCGGACTGCCGCTGGCTCATCACGTCGACGATGCGCTCGCAGCGGCGCGCGTCGTGCGCGAGCAGCTCGCACGCGGAGCCGGGATCGTGATCGCAGTGCCCATCGCCGCGGCCGATGCGCTCGACCGGCAGGAGGCAGAGGCTCAGGTCGCGCGGGCGCTCGAGGCAGCCGAGCGGCAGGGTGTCCGTGGCGCCGCACTGACACCGTTCCTCCTGGGTCAGCTGAGCGACGCGACCGGCGGACGCAGCATGGCCGCGAACGTCTCGCTACTGCGCGCGAATGCGCGGGTCGCGGCGCAGATCGCCCTCGCGCTCGCGATCTAGGCGCGCTCGCTAGCGACGCGAGTCGAAGCCCAGCATCTCGCGCATGCGCACGTAGCCGACGACCGACTCGCGGTACAGAATTCCGACCAACGGACCGTTGTCGACCACGGCGAGCATCGGGAAGTCGCCGGTGCCGAACTTATCCAGCGCCGCCACCAGCGGTTCATCCGGCGAGACTGTCTCGAGCTCGGAGACGGGCGTCATGACGGCTTCCACCGGTGTCGTCGTCCACCGATCCTGCTCGACCTTGCGCAGGTCCGCGATCGTCACGATCCCGACGAGCCGGTCGCGCGCGACCACCGGGATCGCTTGCAGGTTGTACGGCAACACCACGTCGCGGATCAGCTGCCCGATCGGGATCCCCGCCGGAGCGGAACGGAATTCAGTGGTCATGAGCTGACCGACGCGAACGCTTCCGACCGCCGCCGTGACGCGCTCCTGCTGCAGGGATTGGGACGCCGCGCTGTACAAGAAGTACGCGATGAGTCCGAGCCATAGGCCGGCGGTCGGCTCGCCGTCAAAGACGCGCGACGCCGCGTACAGGACCATAAGACCCGCGACGAGCTGGCCACCCCTCGCCGCGATCCGCGTCGCCGCGACCCGATCACGGCGCAACCCCCAGATGACCGAGCGAAGCACTCGCCCGCCGTCCAGAGGAAAGCCCGGCAACAGGTTGAACAGCGCGACGTAGAAGTTGATGACGCCGAGATAGCCCGCCACCGCGCCGACGGGTTCGAGCGCCGGGAGGCGGCCCATGTTGTCGCCCGCGTAGATCGCGATGAGCGTCGATACGCCGGCGATCACGAAGCTCGCGGCCGGGCCGGCCGCGGCCATGAAGAACTCCGCCTTCGCGCTCGGGGGCTCCTTGGTGAGGTTCGCGACACCCCCGAGCAGGAACAGAGTGATCGACGAGACCGACATCTTGAAGCGGAGCGCGACGATCGCGTGCGCCAACTCATGCAGCAGGACCGCCGTGAAGAAGAGGAACGCCGCGATCGCCGAAACAATGAAGGTCTTTTGCTGCGACCACTGGGGGTATGTCGCCGGGAACACCTGGTCCGAGAGGGACAGCAGCACCAGAAAGAAGATGAGCAGCCACGAGATGTGTACACGGATGTCGATGCCGAGAATGCGCGCGACGCGGAACGACCCGGGCACACGGCGAGCATACCCGCGATGCGCCCTGCGATACTTGAGACGGATGAGGACGATGGTCGGGTTTCGCCAGCGACGCCCCAAGGTGTGACACAGGTCGCCACCGGTCGTTTCGGCACGCTGGAAGTCCATCCCGACATCGCGCGGGCCATCGATGAGCTCGGGTTCATGGCGCCGACCCCGGTACAGCAGGAGGCGATCCCGGTGCTGCGCGCAGGGCGCGATCTGTTCGCGCAGGCGCAGACCGGTACGGGCAAGACGGCGGCATTCGCGATCCCGGTCATCGAGCGCATCGACCCGGCCGAGAAGCGACCGCAGGCCCTCGTCGTCGTGCCGACGCGCGAGCTAGCCATCCAGGTGACCCGCGAGTTCGGCGCGCTGGGGAAGTTCCGGCACACGCACGAGGTCGCGATCTACGGCGGCGTCCCATACGGACCACAGGAACGCGCGCTCAAGCGCGGCGTACCGATCGTCATCGGTACACCAGGCCGGCTGCTCGATCACATCGACCGCGGGACGCTCTTGCTCGACGGGATCCGCGTCGTCGTGCTGGATGAGGCGGACCGTCTTCTCGACATGGGCTTCGCGCCAGACGTGCGCAAGCTGCTGCGCCTTTGCCCCGCGAAGCGCCAGACCGCGTTGTTCTCCGCGACGCTCTCGGGCGAGGTGCGCGATCTGGCGCATCGCTTCACAAAGGATCCGGCGCAGATCGCGATCGATCCGGGTCAGATGAACCTCGAAGCGATCGAGCAGGTCTATGTCGAGGTCCTCGACCAGGACAAGCCCAAGGCGCTGGCAGAGCTGCTGCGCCGCTGGGAGACCGACCAGGTACTCGTGTTCCGCCACACCAAGCGCGGGGTCGACAAGCTCTTCGACGATCTCAAGCGCCGCGGACAGAAGGTCGCGGCGATCCACGGCGATCTCTCGCAGCGCGAACGCGAAAGGACGCTCGATCAGTTCCGCAGTGGCGAGATCAAGGTTCTGATCGCCACCAACCTCGCGGCGCGCGGCCTTCACGTTGAAGACATCAGCCACGTCATCAACTACGACCTGCCCGAGGACGCCGACACGTTCACGCACCGAGTTGGCCGCACCGGACGCGCGGGCGAGGCTGGGGTCGCGGTCACGTTCGTTGGGGAGTGGGACCTCGACGAGTTCGAGCGCCTGCGCGGCAAGGCCGGCGTGCCATTCCGGCGCGAGGTGCTCGAGCTGTACGGCAGGTAGGGTGGCGGACTGCGCGTTCTGCGCCGTCGTGAACGGCGCGGAACACCAAGCGGTCTACCGCGACAAGCACGTCGTCGCCTTCCTCGACCATGCACCTGTTTTCCCCGGACACACACTCGTCGTGCCCGTGCGTCACTACGACACGCTCGAGGACCTCCCCGAGAGCGACGTCGCTCCGCTGTTCCTGCTCGCGCGCCGTCTCTCGATCGCGTTCCGCACCGCGCTCGGTGCCGAGGGCTCGTTCGTCGCGGTCAACACGCGTATCAGCCAGAGCGTGCCCCACGTGCACGTGCACGTCGTGCCACGGCGCAAGGGTGATGGCCTTTTCTCACCGGGCAAGGGAATGTGGGTGCGGCGACGCTATTCGGAAGGCGAGGCAGCGAGGGTCGCCGAGAAGCTGCGAACCGCCCTCGCGGCCTAGCCCACGAACTCCCGCGCGGTCTGCTCCCAGAGCTCGCTCATCAGTCGGAGCGTCTCCTGGTCGACCCGCTCGTCGTTTCCATGGAACATCTTCGCGAACTGCCCGAACGGGATCTTGTCGCTCATGAGCCCGTAGCCATACGAGACGACGCCCTTGCGGCGGAAGAAGCGCGCGTCGGTCGCGCCCACGATGAGGAACGGCACCGTGCTCGAGCTCGGGATGAGCCGCTGCGTCACCAGTGTGAGCGCGTCCCACAGTGGCGTGTCGATCGCCGAGGAGCTCGCGGGGTTGCTTCCTTCGTACAGGACCTCGACGTCCTTCCAGAGGTCGCCGATCGCGTCGCGCAGCATCTTCCGAACGCCCTCACCGTCATCGCCCGGGAGCGTGCGAATATCGATATCGACCTCGGCGCTGTCGGGGATGACGTTCACCTTGACACCGCCGTGCGCGATGTTCGGTGAGAAGGTCGTCCGCGTCGCCGCATAGAGCATCGGCTGGGCCCCCTCGGGCGCGCGCTCGAGCGCGACATCAAATGCGGCGGGATTCGTCAGTGCCACGCGCTCGACGGTCCCGAGGTCGATCCCTTCAACGAAGGCGCGCCACAGCTCCGCCAGATGCAGCGGCGCCTTGTACCGCGCGACGCGCGTGATGATCTCCGACGCTTTCACCAGAGCGTTGTCGGACTTGAACGGCATGGAGCCGTGGCCAGGCGTCCCCTTCACTCGCAGTCGGGTCCACTGCGAGCCCTTCTCCGCGGTCATGATCGGCAGCTTCGCGCCTTTGCCTAGCGGGAAACGAGCTCCGCCGAACTCGGTGACAAGGTAGTCGCTCTTCACGTCGTCCCAGACGTTGTCGGTCAGCCACTGCGCGCCGTAGGTGCCCAGC
>CAJDUG010000004.1_pt1 | contig 59853 bp, 57 predicted proteins | sample 7390021 | NCBI WGS metagenome assembly CAJDUG01 (sample SAMEA7055676, study PRJEB34461) | soil metagenome | biome: terrestrial ecosystem; feature: Peninsula; material: soil | place: Antarctica | collected 2016
GACCTTCCAGGAGCCGGACGTGCAGGCGGTGACCGGTTGGCGCATCGGAGGGAAACTTGGGGTGCGCACAGCGGTGTTCGTACCCGTTGGGCGGGATCGCGGGGACACGGGAAGGATCGTCCTTGGACGGCGTGCCGTACGGCCGTTCACGGAGCAGCAGATCGATCTGGTCGAGATGTTCGCGGACCAGGCTGCAATCGCGATCGCCAACGCTCGGCTCTTCAAAGAGATCCAGGACAAGAGCCGGCAGCTCGAGGTCGCGAGCCGGCACAAGAGCGAGTTCCTCGCCAACATGTCACACGAGCTGCGGACGCCGTTAAACGCGATCATCGGATTCTCCGAAGTCTTGGTCCAAGGGCTTTTCGGCGACGTGAACGAGAAGCAGCGTGAATATCTGCAGGACGTCATCGGCTCGGGCCAGCATCTTCTTTCGCTGATCAATGACATCCTCGATCTGTCCAAGATCGAGGCCGGCCGCATGGAGCTCGAGCTGTCGACGTTCAATTTCCGCGACGCGCTCCAAAGTGGGGTGACGATCGTTCGCGAGCGTGCATCTCGGCACAACATCACGCTCGCAGTGGCCGTGGCGGACGACCTTGGTCAGGTCGAAGCGGACGAGCGAAAGGTGAAGCAGATCCTGTACAACCTGCTGTCGAACGCCGTGAAGTTCACGCCCGACGGTGGACGAGTGGACTTGACGGTGCGTCGCGACAATGGCGACGTCCGCGTCGAGGTCAGGGACAACGGGATCGGCATCGCCGAGACCGATCAGGCGCGGATCTTCGAGGAGTTCCAGCAAGTGGGCCGCGAGCGCTCACGCGAGGGCACCGGTTTGGGCCTCACGCTGACAAAGCGATTCGTGGAGCTGCATGGTGGGCGCATCACGCTCGAGAGCGCGCCCGGCAAGGGCAGCACCTTCGCGTTCACGCTTCCGCTGCGGCACGCAACGCCGGTGCGCGCGTGAACGAGCTGATCCTGATCGTCGAGGACAACGACAAGAACCTGAAGCTGACGCGCGACCTTCTCCGTTTCCACGGCTTCGACACGATCGAGGCGATGAACGCCGAGGACGGCATCAAGCTCGCGCGCGAACGCCGGCCGCAGCTGGTGCTCATGGACATCCAGCTGCCGGGGATGGACGGCGTGAGCGCGCTCCGCGAGCTCAGACAGGACGAGGCGACGGCCGCGATACCGGTCGTCGCCCTGACCGCGTCGGTGATGAAGGAGGACCGCGAGCGCTTCGACAAGGCCGGGTTCGACGGGTTCATCACCAAGCCGATATCGGTGAAGGAATTCCCCGATCAGGTGCGCGGCTACATGCGCGGTCGCACCACATGAAGAGGCGCCCGAAGATCCTCGCGGTCGATGACACGCCCGAGAACCTCAAGCTGCTCGACGCGATCCTCACGACCCGCGGATACGAGCTCGCGACAGCGCCAAACGGGACCACGGCACTGGAGATGATGGGGACGGTGCAGCCTGATCTCATCCTCCTCGACATCGTCATGCCCGGCCTCAACGGCTATGACGTCTGCCGCCGGCTGCGCGACGATCCCGCAACGCGTTTTCTGCCGATCGTGATGATCACCGCGAGCGGCGATCAGGAGCGGGTGCAGGCGTTGGAGGCGGGCGCGGACGACTTCATCACGAAGCCCTTCAACCAGCTCGAGTTACTTGCTCGCGTGCGGTCTCTTCTGCGCCTCAAGGAGTACCACGACACCATCAAGCAGCAGTCGAGTGAGCTCGCGGAATGGAATCGCACGCTTGAGGCTCGCGTGAGGGATCAGGTGGAGGAGATCGAGCGCGTCAGCCGGTTGCGGCGCTTCCTGTCGCCGCAGATCGCCGAGCTCGTGCTCTCCCAGGAGGCGCTGCTGCAGCCGCACCGTCGCGAGATCAGCGTCGTGTTCTGTGATCTCCGCGGGTTCACGACGTTCTCGGAGACCGCCGAGCCCGAGGAGTCGCTCGCCGTCCTACGCGACTACCACCAGGCGGTGGGCGCCGCCGTGTTCCGCCATGAGGGCACGCTCGAGCACTTCGCGGGCGACGGTGTCATGGTGTGGTTCAACGATCCGGTCGCGCAGGAAGATCACGCTCTGCGCGCGGTCCGCATGGCGCTCACGGTGCGAACGCGGATGGCCGAGCTGTTCGAGACGTGGAAGAAGCGAGGACACGCTCTGGGATTCGGCGCCGGCATCGCCATGGGACACGCCACTCTCGGCCGCATCGGATTCGAGGGCCGCTACGACTATGGCGCCGTCGGCAACGTGACAAACCTGGCGCAGCGCCTTTCCGCCGAGGCGAAACCGGGCCAGATCCTCGTCAGCCAGCGGGTCTTCTCGGCGGTCGAAGAAGCCGTCGATTCGGAGAGCCTCGGAGAGATGGCCCTGAAGGGATATTCGCGCCCGGTAGCCGCCTTCAATATCGTCGCGGTTCGCGCCGTTGCCTCCCCTACCGGCGACTGACGTCGGCGACTGACGTCTTCGTCGGACATCTTGACTACGGTCCGACCAGACAAGCAGGCGCACGCCCAGGAAGTCGCAGTTCCCTTCGGACGGATTAGGGCCCATCATCGCCAGATGAGAAATTGCAGCTCGCCACAGCGGGTGCTTGTCGTCGAGGACGTCGCGGACCTCCGCGATTTCTACGCGATCCTCCTGCGCGAAGAGGGCTACGAAGTGGCCTGCGCATGCGACGGCAGCGACGCCCTCCGCTGGCTATCCTGGCGACCCGACGTGATCTTGCTCGACCTCATGATGCCGGTCATGGACGGCTATGAGTTCTACGCGCAGATGCGCAAGCTGCCGGGTGACCATCCCCCGGTGATCGTCGTTTCGGCCGTCGCACCGATACGGAACGCGCTCCCCGGAATCCACGCGGCGCTGCCAAAGCCCTTCGATTTCACGCAGCTTCTGCACCGCGTCCAGGCGGCCGTGTCGCAGGGTCCGAGCGCGACGGCGACCGCGAACTAGGCGACCTTCGCGCGCTCGAGCAGCGCGGGTAGCGCCTCCGCGGCCTTCGCCCGCACCTCGATCGGATCGAAGAGAAGGGGCGCGCCGCCTCGCACGATGAACGTTCCGTCGATCAGCACGTCGCGCACGCCGCGCGAACCACCGCCGAACACAATGCGCGCGACCGGATCGCCGCCCGGACCCGCAAGCCGTTCGCTGTCGATCACCACGATGTCGGCGCGGCGTCCGGCCACGAGCACACCGGTCTCTTCCTCGAGACGCAGCGCGCGGGCTCCGTCGCGCGTCGCCATCACCAGCGCATCGCCCGCCGTGAGGGCGCCCTGGCCGCGCAGCGTGCGTGCAAGGAGCGTGGCGAGGCGCACCTCCTGAAAGCCGTCGAGCTCGTTGTTGCACGCCGCCCCATCGGCGCCGAGGCCCACCGTGACGTGCGCCTGGCGCAGGCGCACCACATCCGCGACACCCGAGCCGAGCTTCAGGTTCGACGACGGGCAGTGCGTCACCGCGCTCCCGCTCTCGCGCAGGAGCGCGAGCTCCGCGTCGTCGACGTGCACCGCGTGCGCGAGGACCGTCCGCGGCGTCGCGATGCCCACCTGCGCGAGGTAGCCGATCGGCGACATGCCGGTCACGCTCTGCACCGCGGCCCGCTCCTCGACGCTTTCGTTGGAGTGCGTGTGCACCAGCGTTTCGCTCATCTTCGCCAGCATCGCGACAGCCTCGAGCAGCTCGCGCGTACAGGAGAGGGCGAAGCGTGGCGCGTACGCGTAGCCGATGCGACCCGCGCCGGCCTTGTTCCAGCGCTTTAGAAGAGCCGCGCTGGCATCGAGCGACGCCCGCGTGTTCTCGAGCAGGTCCGGTGGAACGTGCTCGCCCGTATCCATCATCGCCTGACCGAACCGCGCTCGGATGCCCGAGCGCACGAGCTCTTCCGCCACGACGTCGCCCCAGCGCGTCGTGCCCATGTCGAGGATCGTCGTCGTCCCGGTGGTGATGAGCTCGCCCAGGCCGAGCCGCACGCTGGCGCGAACGGATGCCTCGTCGTGCGCGGCCTCGAGCGGCCAGATGAAGCGGCGCAGCCAGTCGAGGAGACCGAGGTCCTCGGCGAGGCCACGGAACATCGTCTGCACCAGATGCACGTGCGTCTGGACCAGCCCCGGCATCAGGTAGCAGCCCGAGCAGTCGACCACCTCGGTGTCGGGCGGCGTCTGCAGGTCGGTGCCGATCTGGCCGATACGTGCGCCACTTACGAGGATGTCGGCGGTCGTCGGACGCGCTCCATCGGCCATCGGGAGCAGCGTTCCGCCGTGAAGCAGGATCGCCACTACGAGTACGCAAGCTCGCGAAGCGCGGTCGCGAGCGCTCGCGTTCCGAGGATCACGTCCTCGGCCGCCGTGGCTTCCTCCGGGCAGTGCGAGCGACCGCCGATGCTCGGGACGAAGATCATCGCCGCGTGCGCCGCTGCGCTCAGCACCTGCGCGTCGTGGCCTGCCCCGCTCGTCATGTCGCGCGGCGCGACGCCGCAGGCGACGCACGCACGGCGCGCGACATCGGTGACGCGCTCATTCAATTGGACCGGCGGCCGATCGCGCAGCGTGCGCACATCCACGGCGAGCTCGCGCTCGCGACCCGCCACCTTGCAGACCTTGGTGATCTCCGCGACCAGCGCCACGCGCTGCGCGTTGTCGCTGTGGCGGGCGTCGACGGTGAAGCGCGCCACACCCGGCACGACGTTCACCTGCGCGGGCTCGACGCTGAGGGTCCCGACCGTCGCCACAGCGGGTGGTCCCATCTCTTTCGCGGCTTCGGCGATGGCCAGCGTCATCGCGGCCGCGCCGAGGAGAGCGTCGCGCCTGCGGTCCATCGCCGTGGCACCGGCGTGGTCGGGTTGTCCGCGAACGGTCACTTCGAGATGTGCGGTGCCGACGATCGTTCGTACCACACCGAGGCGCGGGCCCTCTTCCTCGAGGATCGGCCCCTGCTCGACGTGCAGCTCGAGGAACGTATCGATGTCACGGCGGATCGCCTGCGCGACATTCGCCGGATCGAGACCGACCAGCCGCATCGCATCGGCCAGCGTGACGCCGTCGGCATCGCGCACGCGCGTCGCCTCATCGGGCTCGATGCGATCGGCGATCGCGCGCGCGCCCCAGAAGTTCGTGTTGAAACGGCTGCCCTCCTCTTCGCAGATCGCGACCGCCTCGAGGATGCGCGTCGGCCGGCCGAACTCGGACACGAGACTAGCGACCGCCTCGACCGCGGCGACGACGCCGAGCGCGCCGTCGAGTGCGCCGCCGCCACGCACGGTGTCGATATGCGAGCCGGTGACGATGACGCGCCCGCCGCGCGAACCTTCCACGCGTCCCCACACATTTCCAACGGCGTCGCGCCGTACGAGCAGTCCCGCTTCCTTCATCCAGCCCGACACGAGCTCGGTCGCGGAGACCCACGAGGGCGTGTAGAGCGCGCGGTAAAGCCCGCCGCTCGGGAGAGCGCCGCGCTGTGCGAGCTCATCGAGGCGCCGCAGCAGGCGCCGCTCGTCGATCGCCACGCCCTCCGCGGTCTTCATGACGCCATTCTCGCCACCAGGCGGCCGAACCGGGCAGCGCGCTTCTCCTCGATAAAGTCGCCGCCGTCGAAGACCGTGACGCCGCGCACCAGCGTGCGCACGACCGCTCCGCGGAACGACTGCCCGACATACGGGCTGAGGCCGCTGCGCGCCTGCAGCTGCTCGGCCTCGAAGGTCCACTCACGATCGAGCGCGACGAGCGCGACATCGGCGTCGGCTCCCGCGCTGATCGCGCCCTTCTGCGGCCACAGCCCAAGGAGTCGCGCGGGCGCGCCCGCGACGAGACGCGCCAGCGCGGGGAGGCGCAGGCCGCGCCGGTGGACGCCCTCGCTGAGCATCACGGGAAGCATTGACTGGATCCCGGTGACGCCACCCCACGCTTCCCAGATGTCGTTGTCGCCGCGTGCCTTCAGATCGGCGGTGCACGGCGAGTGGTCGGACGCGACGAGATCGATGTCTCCGTCGAGCACGTGCTGCCATAGCCGCTCGCGGGACGACGCGTCGCGGATCGGCGGTGCGCATTTCAGCGCGGGCCCGATGCGATCGACGTCCTCCGCACTGAAGAGCAGGTAGTGCGGACAGGTCTCGACCGTGACGTCCGCGCCACGCTCGCGCGCGCGGACGACCGCGGTCACCGCTGCCGAGCTCGACGCGTGCACGACATGCACACGCGCACCGGTCTCGCGCGCGGACTCAGCGAGGCGCTCGATGGCGCGCCGCTCCGCGGCCGGTGGCCGGGACTCGAGCCACGCCGCGCGGTCGCGCCGGTTCATCGCGTGCAGCTGCTCGGTCCCCTTCGCGACCAGCGCCTCATCCTCGGCGTGCACGGCGACGAGATGGCCGGCGACCGTGGCCGCGGCAAGGGCGGCCGTCAGCGTCTCGGCATCGAGATGCGGGAACTCCGGGACGCCACTGGGGCAGAGGAATGCCTTGAGGCCTACTGCGCCGGACGTCTTCAGCTCGAGCAGTGGCGCAAGGTCCGCGCTGACCAGTCCGCCCCAGAGGGCGTAATCCACGATCGCGGAGACGCCGCCGAGGACCGCCTTGCGACGGAACGACGCTTGGTCGAGCGTCGGAGGGATCGAGTTGAGGGGCATGTCGGCCAGTGTCGTCACGCCGCCGGCCGCGGCGCCGCGCGTCGCCGCGCTCCAGCCTTCCCATTCCTCGCGACCGGGCTCGTTCACATGTGCGTGCGCGTCGACGACGCCGGGGAACACGTGCAGGCCGCGCGCCTCGATGTCGTCGAAGGCCTTGCCCTGTCCGGGCTCGACGATCGCGTCGAACAGGCCGCCCGCGATCAGCACGTCCGCCTCGCGGACGCCGTCCTCGGTGACCACGCGCCCGCCGCGGATCGCCAGATCTGCGGTGGCCGTCCTAGACCTCTTCGACGACGAAGTCCTGCGCGCCCTCCCAGAGCGTGAGGCGGCCGATCTCGGCGAGATGCTCGTTGCCTTCGATCACGGTCGCGAAGTGGTTGCCTGTGAGCTGGCCGACCTTGCTCGAGAAAAGGCACGAGCCGTACGGAAAGAGGATCTCCATCTCGGAGATGCCGCCTGGATAGATGAGGATCTCCCCCGGCGCCGGATGACTTGTGTGGTTCTCGAAGTCCACGCCGAGGCGCTTCTCGCCCATCGGGACCCAGGTGGACTCGCCGCTCCAACGAACGTGCACGAGCTTGCTGCGCAGCGGGAGCATGCGACGGACCGCGGCCACGGTCTTCGGCGCGTCCTTCTCTTCCCAGCGCGCTTTGAAGGTATACGGCCCGGCGGTGATGCGAAGTGTGGCCATCGCCGGCGTACGATACCCGCCCGATGACACGCGCGACGCTGTCCACACACGTGCTCGACACGACCAATGGAGTTCCCGCCGTGGGCGTCGAGGTGGCGCTCTATCGGGACGCGACGCTCGCCGCGAAGGCCACGACGGGAAAGGACGGCCGCGTGGCCAAGCTCGGCGAGGAGCACGAGCCAGGGACGTACCGCCTCGTGTTCGACGTCGGCGCGTATTTCCGCTCCCGCCAGCTTGATACGTTCTTCGGAAGCGTGACGCTGGAAGTGCGACTGGTCGGCGGCCATCAGCACATCCCGCTCCTCGTTTCGCGCTACGGCGTCGTGTCGTACCTCGGCAGCTAGATGCCGTCCGATGCGATCACCGGAAGGCTCGCCGCCGTTTTCGAGCGCGCGCCGGGCCTCGCGGCGGCGCTGCGCCACGCAGGTCAGGACACCCCCCGCGCGATCATCGCGAAAGCACGAGCGGCACTCGAGGCGATGACCGAAGAACAACGGATCGCTGTGCTCGATGCGCACCCACGCATCGGCGCAGACTCCGCGTCTCTCTCACTCCATTCGCGGCGCGAGCAGGGCGACGCCCCCGACGCCGGGACGGTCCGAGAGCTTGCTGAGCTGAACGACGCGTACGAAAAGAAGTTTGGCTTTCGGTTCGTCGTGTTCGTCGCAGGACGGTCCAAACGAGAGATCGTTCCCGCCCTTCGCGAGCGCCTTGCGAACACGAAGGACGCGGAGCTGAAGACAGGGCTCGACGAGTTCCTTGCGATCTCCCTGGACCGCTTGGAGCAACCGCGATGACGCCGATGGAGATCCAGTACGGCAAGACGCGCGTGATCTTCTTTCGCCTCGCAAAACGCTCGGCACCGCCGTTCGCGGCGTCGGTGACGATCGACGTGTTCGGGGAGCGTTTCGCGGCGGCGTATACCGAGGGCGACAACCGCGAGGTCGTCGCGACCGACACGATGAAGAACTTCGTCTACGCGACCGCCGCGGACTTCGATGGACGCTCGCTCGAGTCGTACGTCATGTTTCTCGGCCGTCGGCTTCTCGACACCTATCCGCAGATGGAGCGCATCCGCGTCACGGCCCAAGAGGTCCCGGTCGACCCTGTCGACGGTAACAGCGATGTCGTGTTTCGGATGACGCGTGGCGACATCGTCATGTCCCATGCCGACTTCGAACGATCCGCAAACGAGATCAACGTCAGCGATGTGCGCAGTGGGCTGGAGGGCATGCGTCTCCTGAAGACGACCGGGAGCTCATTCGAGCAGTTCGCCCGTGATCGGTACACGAGCCTGCCGGAGCTGACAGATCGCCCACTCACGATCCGCATGGATGTGCATTGGCGATACGGCGACGCACGTGACGTGACGGAGGGCAGAGGTCACGTGCCGGCGGAGGATGTCCGTCGTGCGATCGAGCGCACGTTTCACGACTTGAACAGCCGCTCGATCCAACAGCTCGTACACGTCATGGCGACGACCCTGTTGAAGGACTTCCCTTCCCTCGCCGAGGTCGAATTCGCGGCGGAGAACCACACGCCCGACGTGGTAGCGGAAGGAAAAGGCGACGTGCGGGTGTTCGCCGAGCCGCGCCAGACGTTCGGAAAGATCGGGCTGGTGCTGCGCCGCTAGGATGGCGTGCGGTCGTTCGGGTGGGGAGTATGTGAGGGGAGAAAGGTGGCGCGCCATGCGGCGTTCGCTCATCGCGCTCGCGGTCGGCATCCTGACCATCGCGACCAGTGGGATCACGCTCGCGGGACCCGACAAGAACAGCCAGGAGCTGTTCCCCAACGAGCGCCGGATCCTCAGTAACTCACAGAAGACGTACAACGGCGGCACGAAGGCGGGCTCCGCTTGGAACATGGCGGTCGTCGGACACGAGAGCATCGGCGACCGCGGCTTCAATGGCGACGTATGGGTCCACGCGGGGTATGCCTACGTCGGACATTGGGGCTTCCGGGACTGGGCGACCGGCAACGACCGGTTCTGCCCCGAGGTGCCTGCGTCCGGCGTCGCGGTCATCGACGTACGCAACCCATCGATCCCGACGCGCGTCGCGACACTGCAGAATCCGGCCAACACCTCGGCCGAAGACGTGGTCGTCTATCGAGCGCGATATGGAGCTTCTGCCGGCCGGGACATCGCTGTATCGGGCATCCAGACGTGTGGCTCCCGTTTCGACCGGGCCATCCCGCGTGGACTCATGCTGTGGGACGTCACCGTCCCGGCGAATCCCGTGATCCTTGGCATCTACGACACTGGATGCTGCACGCGTGGGGTGCACGAGTTCGAGGTCGGGCATCGCCCTGACGGACGGACCTTCGCCTACGTCAGCGTCCCGTTCAGCGAGCGCGCCGAGGCAGCCTCGCCGAGCGGCACACGCGACGAGTTCGGCCGCGGGGACGCGCGGATCATCGACATCACCGACCCCAGGAGTCCATTCCAGGTCTCCACCTTCGGGATCAGGAAGGACCTTCGGATCGATCCCGCGAGCATCGGGCAGGGCTGCGACCCGGACGCGTTCGGGCACGGGATGACGCCATCCGCCGACGGCAAGCTGGTCGTGGTCTCGTACTGGGATGCCGGCTTCATCGCGCTTGACACCACGATCCCGGAGGCGCCGACGTTCCTCAGTCGCACCATCTACAAGCCGTGGGAGGACGGTGACGCTCACTCCGCGTCGTACGACGACACACGCAAGTTGCTGTTCAGCGCGGACGAGGATTTCTGTAAGGGCGGCCCGGCCGAGCAAGGTTGGGGCTACATGCGGATCTGGGATTACTCGGACCCGCGCGCCCCGCGAGAGATCGCGCAGTTCAAGACCGTCAACTCGCTTGGTTCTTCCGACCCGGGCGCGGGTGACTACGTGATCCACAACCCGCTCGTCGTCGGGACCGACGTGTACATCTCCTGGTACACCGACGGCGTGCGCGTCGTCGATACGAGCAATCCGGAAGCGCCGCGCGAGGTCGCGTACTTCGTACCACCCGCTGGCCAGAACCCGGTGAAGCCCGCGCAGCGCGGCATCTTGACGAATACGGCGCAGATCTGGGGCGTCGTCGTCGATGAGACGACCGGATTGGTTTACGCCAGCGACATGAACACCGGTCTATGGATCCTGCGACGGACTGACACGCCGTAGCGTCAAGGGGCACGGCGGCATACGCCGCCGTGCCTCTAACTCAGTCCACCCAGACCGACGAGGGCGCGTGCATGCTCGAGCTCGCCGAGGTGGCGGACGGCGTGCTGGAACAGGTAGGCCTCGCACACATCGCTCACCCGGATCTCCCCTTCCGGCACCAGCAGCGCGATGAACGCGCCCTTCAGCGCGGAGGCGGGCGGCCGGTCCATCGCTTTCTCCGCGAAGCGGCCGATGGGCAGCGACTCCAGCGCCTTTTCGGTCCGCGCGAACACCGCAGTCTGGTAGACGCGCCAGGCGTCGACGTCTCCGAGCCGGATCCGCTCGGCGTCCGCCATCGGTGTGCCGCGCAGCGGGGCCTCGCCGACCAACCCAACCCGCGTCGCCCACTCCTGCTCGTCCCACAACAGCGCGCCGGCACCGAGATATCGCGCCGCGTTGCGGTCCTCGCCGACGACGAAGTGCATGAGCGTGAACGCGATCGGTAGGACTCCCGGACGCTCGAAATGATTCACCTGCGCGTTCGTGAGATCGGCGACGCCCTGCTGCCAGAGCGCGTGCGCCGCGCCGATGCGCTGGATGATCGACGCGCGCCATTCCTCAGACGCTTGTGGACGCGCGACTCTGGTCTGCACGCGGCCGAGTCTAGTCGGGGCGGAAGTCGGGCCAGCGCGACTCGTCGTTCGCGAGCCCGGACGCGATGAGCACCGCGAGCGCCTCGATCACCGGGCCGCGCGCGAGGCCCGTGAGCTCGGTGAGACGCGTGACCTCGGTGCGGCCATCGATCGCGGGGATCAGTGCGCCGACACTCTCCGAGACCACGGCGCGATTGTGCCGGTCCCGCACGAGCGCGCCGCCCAGACGCGAGTCGTGCACGATCGTGAGGTTCGGGCTCAGCTTCACGCGGGTCCGGTCGCCGATCGTCTCTTTGATCTCACGCAGTCGCGCCTGATACCGGACGATCTCGCGCGCGACGTCACTCAGTCGCAGCTCGTACAGCCACGTCTCCCCCACCGCGGCGTATCCAACACCGCGCTGACGCTGTATGAAATCGCCCGGCTCGGTCCGCTCGCCGCCGTCAACGGGCTCGAGGGCGCCGCGACGCACGAGATACCAGTCGTCGTCGCTCCCCTCTACCAGCTGGTCCTTCACGAGCATCCGTGGACGCAGCTGCGACGCGAGCGACGCGACGATGTCGGACGGGAGGTCACGCAGCGGGCTCTGCCGCTTCAGGAAGACGTCCGCGAGCCACATATCGGTACGCTCCCGCATCGCGACGGCGAAGACCGGCTGCTCGTCCATCAGGTGGCGCAGCTCCTTGCCCGGCAGCACATAGGCCGTGCACGGCGTGTCCGCGACCACGGTGGCCGCCATGTCCTTTTCATCGAAGAACACGAGCTCGCCGACGAGCGATGGCGCGCTGACGATAGCAAGCGTCCGAAGCTCGACCGTGCCGACCACGCGCAGCGTGCCGTCGACGACCACGTACGCCTCGTCCGCCGGATGCCGCTCGTCGATGAGCATCTCGCCGACGTCGAGCTGGCGCTTCGACGCCTGCTTCTTCAGCCGTTCGCGTGACGACTTTTCGAGCAGCGCCAGCGGTCCGAAAGCGAATGGGTCCGGCAGCTTGCTCATTCGGCGCGCGGCAGCGCGACGCCGACGATGTCGCGGATCGACGCGAGGCCCTGTGCGCGCACGTACGCGGCGAGGCCCTCGATCACGCTGAGCGGAGCGATCGGATCGGCGAAGGTCGCGGTCCCGACCTGCACCGCTGATGCGCCGGCCATGAGGAACTCGAGCGCGTCGCTCGCGTTCGTCACGCCGCCGGCGCCGATGATCGGGATCGAGACCGCCTGGGCGACCTGATACGTGAGGTGCAGCGCGATGGGACGGATCGCCGGCCCGGAGAGGCCGCCGCTGCCCGTCCCGAGCATGGGCCGCCTCTTCGCGACGTCGATGCGCATGCCGAGGACGGTGTTGATGGTCGTAAGCCCGTCCGCTCCAGCCTCCTCGCACGCGCGCGCGACGGCGACCACGTCGTTCGCGTTCGGCGTGAGCTTCACGATGACCGGCTTGTCGGTCGCGTCCTTCACCGCCCGCGTCACCTCTGCGGCGAGGCCCGGGTCCGAGCCGAACAGCATCCCGCCGTCGACGTTCGGACACGACACGTTGAGCTCGAAGGCGACCACGCCCGGCGTGCCGTCGAGGGTCTCCACGACGAAGACGTAGTCCTCCACGCTGTAGCCCGCGACGTTGACGATCACGGGGACGCCGAGCTTCGCCCAGAGCTTGCCGTATTTTCGGGCGACCTCCTCCGCGCCGGGGTTCTCGAGGCCGATCGAATTGAGGATGCCCGCCGGCGTCTCCGCGATGCGGTATTGCCGGTTGCCGGGGCGGGCGCGTGGCGTGGTGCCCTTGTTCACGATCGCGCCCAGCCGCGTCACGTCGATGAGCTCCGCGTACTCGATGCCCTGACCGAACGTTCCCGACGCGGTGAGAACGGGGTTCTTGAGCCAGAGACCGCGCGCGGCCTCGACCGAGAGATCGACCCCGTGCTCGGCTAGCGTCTCCGGCGGCGCGTGCGATACGGCGCGGACCTCGGTGATCACGGCGCCGGCCAGGGTCTCGCGCAGCTTGTCGGCGATCTCGGTGGGAATGCGCTCGTCATCAGCGTCACCGGTCGCCGCCTCCGTGATCGACGCGCCATCGAGATCCACGAGCTCCACGAGATCCTCTTCCTCTTCGCCTTCCGACGCGGTCTCGAGCGATTCTTCCAGCGAGCGGCGCACGTCGATCGGCCGCTCGACCTGCCTCTTCGGCCGCCGCCAGGGCACTAGTGGACGCCAACGGTCGCCGGCTCGCCGGCTTCGAACGCGATATCGCCGAGTACGAACACCGGACCCTCGCGGCACACGCGCGCGTTGCCCTCGGATGTGACGATGACGCACGCGCGGCAAACACCCATCGCGCAGCCCATGTGCTGCTCGACCGCGATCTGCGCCTCGATCAGTGCGCGCCGGCCTGGGAACGTGGCGGCGGCGCGATCCGCGGCGTCGCGCATGCGGCCGAGCGCGGCGAGCATCGGCCAGGGCCCGCACGCGAGGAGCTGGTCGGCCCACGGGAGCAGTGCCGGCAGCACGTCGGTGACGCGCCCGCGCGTACCGAAGCTCCCGTCGTCGGTCGTCGTGACGTACTCGACGCCGGCCGGCAGTCGATCCGACGGCCACAGGTACGCGACCGAACGACCACCCATCACGAGCGTCACGTTACGTCGCGGGGCCTCCTGCTCGGCAATCACCCGCATGGGTGCGATACCCGTTCCGCCCGCGACGAGAAGCAGGTTCCGCGTGTCGCGGCGCACGACGAAGGACGTGCCGAGGGGCCCGAGGAGATCGAGCGCGTCACCCTCGCGCCGCTCCGCGATCCACTCTCCCCCGGTGCCGAGGGGCTTCACGATCAGCTCGATCTCCCCGGCGCGACGATCGATGCCGCAGAACGAGTACGGGCGGCGCAGAAGCGGATCCCACCCGACCCCCGGGCGTACGTGCACGAACTGTCCGGCATGCGCCAACGCGGCGATCTCGGGCGCGCGGACAGCCAGAAGCGCTCCCAGATCGCCGACCTGTGCGTTCGACACGACGCGGCCTTCCTCGAGCATCACAGGCGCAAGTCTCGCAGGAGCGGTATGCCCACGGAGAACGTGTAGCCATCTGGGTCTTCGATGAGGCAGTCACGCCAACCGTGCGGCGGCCAGTCCTTCGCCGGTGCGAGCACCGCATAGCCGCCCGCGCGGGCGCGGCGTTCTGCCTCGTCCGGATCGATGCCGAGCAGTCGGATCTCGACGCCGAAGCCGCGCTTCTCCGCGCCGGTGAGCCGTGAGCCCCACGGCTGGCGCGAGTAGGTCCGATCGGTGTGCAACTGGATCGTCGCACCGTCGCGCTCGAGCGCGGCGTAGTCGACGGTCTGGTGCAGCACGCGGAAACCCAGGACGTCGACGTAGAAAGGAGTGCTCCGCGCGACGTCACGGACGATCAGGTTGAGGGACATACCGGCGAGCGTGCGACCGTAGTCGTCCGCGTTCATGAACGGTCCCGTCATACTCGCGCCACTGTCCACCAGAGCGGAATTGTGAGACTGAGCAGCGCCGCGCCGACGAGCAGCGCGGGAGACGCGCCGATCACCGCGAGCACGCCCCCGAGCAGGGCGCCACCAGCCGCGCCCGCGTCCTGCCAGGTGTGCAGCGCGGCGAGGATGCGCGGGCGGTCGTCGTCGCGAGACCGCCGCGACACGGCGAGCTCGACCGCGATCGTCGCCGTGAGGCCGCTCACGAACGCGCACCCGCCGATCACGACGAAGAGGATCGCATCGAGCTCGAGCGATGCGAGTAGCACGACCGAGATCACCGACACGATGGTCGATATGACGAAGGCTCCGTTCGCGGAGCGGTCGCTCAAACGACCCGCGATCGGGGTCCAGGCGACCTGCGCGACACGCTGCGTGAGCAGGAACGCAGCAGCCACGAACGTCGCGGGCACGACGCCGGCGAAGACCGGCGCACCGTCGTGGAAGAGCTCATCGACACGGAAGCCACCAGCCGCGACGAGGATCCCCGCGAACAGGCCGAGCTGTACGGTCGCGGTCACGAACAGCGCCAGCAGCCGCGGCTCCCACACGGATGCCGGAAAGTGCCCCTCCTCGGGCACGCGTACGCGTCGCTGCCAGGGCGCGGCAACGTACGCCGGGCCGATGCCCGCGACGAGCGTGAGTGCGGCCGCGACCAGGCACGCGCCGGTCCACCCGAGACTCTCGATCGCGAACGGGGCGAAGGCCGCGCCCGCGAAGTAGCCGATCCCCCAGATCGACCGCGTGTTGCCGATGCGTCGGCCCGCGTGCGTCGCCGCGTCCTCGAGGGTGGCGAGGAACGATCCGAGACGCAGCAACGAGAAGCAGAAGCCCCAGAGCAGTCGGCCGAGGAGGAACACGGCCAGTGCCGCGGGCAGCGCGTACATCGCGGTCGACACCGCGCTGAGAACGATCGCGACGACGACGAGCGCACCGGCGGGGAAGCGCTCGTAGAGGCGGGCCGCGAGTGGGTTCGTGAGGAGCCGCACCCAACGGTTGAGCGACAGGATCACGCCGACCATCGGCCGCGAGATCCCGAGCGAGGCGGCGGTCACCGGAAGGACCGTGTAAAGGAGCGTGTCCCCCAGCAGCGAAGCCGAAACCAGGAGTGCGGTGGAGATCGCCGGCGCCCCGCGGTTCACCGGCGCCTCGGCGGATCGGCTCAGTCCGCGGCCGCCAACGCGGCCGGCGCCCGATACTCAGCGAGCGGCGCGACCGAATAGCTGACCGCGCTCGCGCGCAGCGCGGTCACGACCGCGAGCGCGGTGTCGAGCGAGGTGAGACAAGGCACGCGCGCCTCGACGGCCGCGCGCCGGATCAGGAACCCATCGCGGTCGACCGTCTTGCCGAGCGTCGGCGTGTTGACGACCGCTGCACAGCGGCCCGAGCGCACGATGCGAAGGATCTCGTCGTCGCCCTCGGAGAGCTTGCCGACCTCGCGCACGTCGATCCCGAGGGAACGGATCAGCGCGGCCGTTCCGCTCGTCGCGACGAGCTCGTACCCCAGCCAATGGAACCCCTCGACGATCTGGACGACTTCCTGCTTGTCCTTGTCGGCGACGGTGATCAGCACGCTGCCGGTGGATGCGGGTGCGAGGCCCGCGGCGACGAGCGATTTCCACAGCGCGGGCGCGAACGTGCGATCGATGCCCATCACCTCGCCCGTACTCTTCATCTCAGGACCGAGATAGGTGTCGACGTCGAGCAGCTTCGCCATCGAGAACACCGGAGCCTTGAGCGCGACGAGGTCACCCGCGGGCCAGAGGCCGTCCTCCCGCGCGTATCCCTCGGCCGCGAGCGTGGAGCCGAGCGAGATCGCGACCGCCAGCCGGACGAGCGGAACGCCGGTCACCTTCGTCAGGAACGGCACGGTGCGACTGGAGCGCGGGTTCACCTCAAGGACCCATACGCGGCCCTCTTCGACGATGAACTGGATGTTGAGCAGCCCCTTCACTGGAAGGGCCGCCGCGATCTGCCGCGTCAGCTCGACGATGCGATCGCGTTCGTTCGGCAGCAGGTTCTGCGCGGGGTAGACGGCGTAGCTGTCGCCGGAGTGAACCCCCGCGCGCTCGATGTGTTCCATGATCCCCGCGACGAGCGTGTCGCGGCCGTCGCTCACCGCGTCGACCTCGACCTCTTTGCCACGCAGATATTTATCGACGAGGACGCGACCGGTGCCGGCCTCGAGTGCCGAACGGAAGTACCGCTCAAGATCGTCGTCGCTATAGGCGATCTCCATCCCACGCCCGCCGAGCACGTAGCTTGGACGAACGAGGACGGGGTAGCCGATCTGGGCCGCGATGATGCGGGCCTCGGCGAATGACTCCGCGGTGCCGCCGGGCGGCTGTGGAATGCCGATCGCGTCGGCGAACTCGTGGAAGCGCCGCCTGTCCTCGGCAAGACCGATCGCGTCGGACGACGTTCCGGCGATCACGCCGCCGATGCCCTCGATGCGCTCCGCGAGGTTGAGCGCGGTCTGTCCTCCGAATTGGGCGAACACCGGGATCGCCGGCCCGGGGGACGCATCCGCGCCGAGGACGCCCTCGTTCTCAAGCACGGCGGCGATCGACTCCTCGTCGAGCGGATCGAAGTAGAGACGTGCGGATTCGTCGAAGTCGGTGGAGACCGTCTCGGGGTTGCTGTTCACCATGATCGAGGCGACGCCGCGGTCGCGCAGCGCGCCCGCTGCCTGGACGCAGCAGCAGTCGAACTCGATGCCCTGCCCGATGCGTATCGGGCCGGAGCCCAGGATCACGGCTTTCGGTCCTGGCAGTGGTTCGGCTTCGTTCTCCTGCTCGTACGTCGAGTAGAAGTAGGGCGTCACGGCTTCGAACTCAGCGGCGCACGTGTCGACCATCTTGTAGACGGGACGGATCCCCCACTGACCGCGGAGGCGGCGCACATCCGCGGGCAGCATGCCCGCGAGCGTCGCGATGTCGCCATCCGCGAAGCCAAGCCGCTTCGCGCGTCGGAGCAGCGACGGTGTCGGCGTCTTGCCCTGCAGCTCGTCCTCGGCGAAACGGACGATCGTCGCGAGCTTGCGGAGGAACCAGCGATCGATCTTCGTGCGCTGGTGCACATCCTCGACCGTCGCTCCGCGCCGTAACGCGGCGAAGAGACGCCAGAGGCGGTCGTCGGTCGCGCCGCTGGACAGGAATCGGTCGAGGAACGGCCCCGGCTCGGTCACCTCGACCCATGCCGGCGATTCCCAGAGCAGACCCTGGCCCTTGACCTCGAGCGAGCGCAGCGCTTTCTGCATCGCCGCCTCGAACGAGCGGTCGATCGCCATGACCTCACCGGTCGCCTTCATCTGGGTCCCGAGCGAGCGGTCGGCACCGGGGAACTTGTCGAAGGGCCAGCGCGGGATCTTCACCACGACGTAGTCGAGCGCGGGCTCGAACGCCGCCGAGGTCCGCTGCGTCACCGCGTTCGGGATCTCGTGCAGCCGCTTGCCGATCGCGATCTTGGCCGCGACGCGAGCGATCGGGTAGCCGGTCGCCTTCGAGGCGAGCGCCGACGAGCGCGAGACGCGTGGGTTGACCTCGATCACGAAGTACGGGACCTGCGCGTCCGGGTCGGCGGATGGCGCGCGCTCGGGATGGAGCGCGAACTGCACGTTGCAGCCGCCCTCGATGCCCAGCGCGCGGATGATCCTCAGCGCCGCGCTGCGGAGCATCTGGTACTCCTTGTCGGTGAGTGTCTGCGACGGCGCGACGACGATCGAGTCGCCGGTGTGGACACCCATCGGGTCGAGGTTCTCCATGTTGCAGACCGTGATGCAGGTATCACCGGCGTCGCGCATGACCTCGTACTCGATCTCTTTCCAGCCGAGGAGCGAACGCTCGATGAGGACCTGCCCGATCGGAGACGCGGCGATGCCGCTCGCCGCGCGCACCAGGAGCTCCTCGCGTGTTGTGGCGAAGCCTCCGCCCGTGCCACCAAGCGTGTACGCGGGTCGCACGACCAACGGAAAGCCGACGCGATCCGCGAAGGCGACGGCCTCGTCGACACTGTGGACCGTGAGTGACTCGGGCACCGGCTCGCCGAGGCCGACCAGCAGCTGCTTGAACGCCTCACGGTCCTCGGCCTGCTGGATAGCCGACAGCGGTGTGCCGAGCAGACGTACGCCGTACCTCTCGAGGACGCCCGCCTCCGCCAGTGCGACCGCCAGATTCAGACCGGTCTGCCCGCCGAGCGTTGGAAGCAGCCCAGCGGGACGCTCTTTCGCGATGATGCGCTCGAGCACCTCCACCGTCAGCGGCTCGATGTAGGTGATGTCCGCCACGCCGGGGTCGGTCATGATCGTCGCGGGATTGGAATTCACGAGCACCGTCTCGATGCCTTCCTCACGAAGCGCACGGCACGCCTGCGAACCCGCGTAATCGAACTCGGCGGCTTGCCCGATCGTGATCGGGCCCGACCCGATGATCAGTACTTTCACTTGTCGATCGTTCTCGACGCCCAGGTCTTCTTCGCGCGTCCGGCGGCGCGCACGAGCGCGACGACCGCACGTTCATCGAGATCGCCGAGCTTCTTGAAGCGCACGCAGCTCTTCCCCACATCGCCCTTGGGAAAGCGCTCCTTCTTGATCTCGGGCATCGGCGATCCGTCCGCGGGCAGCATGACGTGGAGCGCCAGGCCGTTCTTCCTAAGGGCGAGGCCAACGACCATCCAGTCGACCTCGCGGCCCGACGCGTAGCGAACGTGCATCGGCCCGTACCCGATCCCCCCGTTGGCGACGAACGGCTTCAGCGATGGCGCCGTCTTTCGGATCAATCGATGGAGCCGACGCGCGTCGGTGCGCTGGCCTTCGGGGATCGAGGCCAGGAACTCGCCGGGAGTCCTGGGCACCGCTGCGCGCGCGCTCACGGGCGCGCCGCCGCTTCGCGGACGTCTGTCAGGAAGCGATCGAACACCGGCTCGTTGTCGCGCGGACCCGGAGCGCCTTCGGGGTGGTACTGGTAAGTCCGGATCGGCAGGGTCCGATGCGCCAGGCCCTCGACCGACCCGTCGTTGAGATTGCGCGCGCTGACGTAGAAGTCGCTGCCGCTGGGGATCGAGCTTTCGTCGACCTGGAATTCGTGGTTCTGACTCGTGATCACCACACTGCCGCTGCGGACGTCCTGCACTGGATGGTTCGCGCCGTGGTGGCCGAAGGGCAGTCGCGACGTCGTCGCGCCGATGGCGCGCCCGATCAACTGGTGGCCGAGGCAGATACCGAGGATGGGCACCGGTCGCGAGGTGCCGCGTTGCGAGACCGCGTCGAGAAGCAGCTTGACGTTGTGCGCGATCTGCGAGATCGCTGCGGGATCGCCGGGGCCGTTGCTGATCACGATGCCCTCGGGCGACCACGACATGATCTCGCGCGCGCTGGCAGTCGCCGGGAACACCCGCACGGTCGCGCCGCGTTGGGTGAGGCAGCGGATCTGGTTCTCTTTGACCCCGGTGTCGAGCAGCGCGATCTTCGGACCGCTTCCGACCTGTCGGCCGACGCCACTTGCTTCGACCACCAGCGGTCGCGCTCCGAGCGGCGCGGACGCGCGCGCTTTGGCCACCGCCTCCTGCTCCACGCCGGGATCGTGCGCAAGTCCCGGCGCTACCTGCAGCAGCGCGCCGCGCAGGGTGCCTTTCGCCCGGAGACGGCGCACCAGCGCGCGGGTATCCACGCCGGAGATCCCGGGTACGCCGTACTGGCGGAGATACGCGTCGAGGTCGACGGTGTCTTCCCGACACGTCGAGTTCAGCTCACGCACCACCAGCGCCTCGACCCAAGGCCGACGCGACTCCGCGGCGCGTTCGAACGTGCCGTAGTTGCCGATGAGGGGATAGGTCAGCACGACGACCTGCCCGTTGTACGAAGCGTCGGAGGCGATCTCCTGATAACCGGTCATCGCGGTGTTGAAGACGACCTCGCCCGACGCGGCGGATGCGTCCCCGAACGCTTCTCCCCACCACGCCGTGCCATCCTCGAGCGCCAAGACCGCCGCCCTGGTCATTGGTGCATAACTATACGTTTCTGGTGCATAAAGATGCAACTGCGACTGGGCGAGAGTTCGCTCAGCGAGAGCCGACCGTCGTCGCGCCACGCAGACCTCCCTCATAGCGCACTTCGCCGCCGACGACCGCGTAGACGACACGTCCTCGGAGCGTCATGCCGAGCAGCGGCGTGTTCTTTCCCATCGAGACGAGCGACTCCGCGGTCACGGACCATTCCGCGTCGGGATCGATCGCGATCCAATCGTCGTCGTGAACGCTGATGCCGAGCACGCCCGCCGGACCGGTCGTGAGCGCGCGTATGACCGTGTCGCGATCGGCCCATCCCGCGGCGACCCCACCCAGCACGAGCGAGAGCGCGGTCTCGAGTCCGCTGATCCCGAACGCCGCCTGATCGAACTCGACGTCCTTCCTCACGGACGCATGAGGAGCGTGATCGGTCGCGATCGCGTCGACCGTGCCGTCCATGAGACCTTCCCACAACGCGCGGACGTCGCTCCACCCGCGTAGTGGCGGATTGACTTTGGTCGACGAGTCGTACGGGGTCGCGGTGTTCCTGGGAGCGTGAGGCTCGGCTCTCGTTCGCGGAGCCTGACGCTCCCACGCGAACTCCCGCAGACCTGCGACCCAGTCGTCCGTCATTGCGAGGTGGTGTGGCGTCACGTCGCACGTGATCCGAAGGCCACGCGCTTTGGCATTCCTGATCGACGCGATCGCGCCTCTCGTTGAGACATGGGTCAGATGCAAGCGTGCTCCCGTCATCTCCGAGATCGAGATGTCTCTATTGACAGCAGTCTCTTCGGCCGCGCTTGGCACGCCCGGCAGTCCAAGTCGCGCTGACACTTCACCTTCGTGCATCACGCCATTACTTGAGAGCCGCATGTCCTGGGCGTGCTCGATGATCAGAAGGTCCCGCGTCCGCCCGTACTCCATGGCGTGACGGAAGAGGCGCGAGTCGTCGACGGGTGAGCCGTCATCCGAGAAAGCCACCGCGCCGGCGGCAGCAAGCTCGTTGAGGTCGGAGAGCTCGCGGCCAGCGCGTCCGCGCGTGATCGTCGCGATCGGCAGCACGCGCGCACCCTTCGCCGCCTGCGCGCGGGCGATGATCTCGGAAATGAGGCCGGGTGAGTCGATCGCGGGCTCGGTGTTCGGCATCGCGCAGATCGTGGTGAAGCCGCCGCGCAGCGCCGCGCGCGCACCCGACGAGATGGTCTCTGAATCCTCGAAGCCCGGCTCGCGAAGGTGAGCATGCAGGTCGATGAAGCCGGGCGTGACGACATAACCCCGCTCCTCGAGCTCGCCGCGCCGCATCAGCTCGCCTCCAGCGTCGGAGTGCCGACCAGCAGGTAGAGCAGCGCCATGCGCACCGCCACGCCGTTCGTCACCTGACGCTCCACGAGGGAGCGTGTGCCGTGGGCGACGGCCGCGTCGATCTCGACGCCCTCGTTCATCGGACCGGGGTGCATCACCGGCGCGCCCGGCCGCATCCGCGATACGCGCGCCTCGGTCAGACCCCACACGCGCGTGTACTCGCGGAGGGACGGCAGCAGACCACCCTCCTGCCGCTCCTTCTGGAGACGGAGCGCGATCACGCCGTCAGCGCCATCGAGAGCGCGGTCGAGATCGGGCTCGTATGTCGTGCCGGCCGGTGCTTGCCCGCACCGCCAGGCGCTCGGCATGAGCGTCGGCGGACCGGAGAGCGTGATCGATGCGCCAAGCGGGACGAGCGTGTTGATGTCGGATCGCGCGACGCGGCTGTGCGCCACGTCCCCAACGATCACGATGCGCTTCTTCGCGAGATCTCCCAGTGCGCCGCGCAGCGTGTACGCGTCGAGCAGGCCCTGCGTCGGATGCGCGTGCCACCCGTCGCCGGCATTGATCACCGCTGCATCGGTGCGCTCCGAAACGAAGTACGGCGCACCTGAGGAGGCGTGTCGCATGACGACGATGTCTCCACCCAGCGCCTGCAGCGTGCGCACGGTGTCGTACAACGACTCGCCCTTCTCGACCGACGAGCCACTTGCGGAGATGTTCACGACGTCGGCGGACAAAGTGCGCGCGGCCAGCTCGAACGACACGCGCGTGCGTGTCGACGCCTCGGCGAAGAACAGCACGACCGTGCGCCCGCGCAGGGGCGGCGCGCGGCGCACCGGCCGCGAGAGGACCTCGAGCATGGCGCCGGTGGTGTCCAGCACCGCCTCGATCTCCGCCGTCGCCCAGTCGTCCGTGTCGAGGACGTGGCGCCGCGACCACCTCATGCGCTCACCCGCTCGCGGGCGATGAGCTCGACCTCGTCGCGGCCGTCCACCTCGGTGAGATGGACGCGGACGTCGTCGGTGGGCTTGGTGGGCACGTTCTTACCCACGAAATCGGCGCGGATCGGGAGCTCACGGTGGCCCCGATCGACGAGGACCGCGAGACGGATCGCGCGCGGCCGTCCGTAGTCGACGAGCGCATCCATCGCCGCCCTGATCGTGCGTCCCGTGAAGAGCACGTCGTCGACGAGCACGACGACCTTGTCGTCGACCGAGAAGTCCAGCGCGGACTCGTGGACGATCGGCGCGTATCCGATACGCGTGAGGTCGTCGCGGTAGAGCGTGATGTCGAGCGAGCCGAGCGGCACGCTTGCGTTCTCGTTCGCGCGGATCGCGTCGCGCAGCCGGGCAGCCAGGACATCGCCGCGCGAGCGGATACCAACGATGGCGAGCTTGGAGAGATCGCGGTCGCGTTCGACGATCTCGTGCGCGATCCGAGAGATCGCACGACGTACATCGTCCGCGGCGAGCAGCATGGTCAGGCCCTGACTCCTTCCCGGCCTCACAGGACCGGTCGTTAAAGGGGTACTGGGTGAAAGTGTATTCGGGCGGCGAAGGGCGCGCTGAGGGCTAGCCGACGCGGAGGATCGCGACCTGGCCCTGCAGTCCCTTGTAGTTCACGACGAACGGATAGTTCCCGGGGAGCGCGGCGCTCGGCATGTTCAGCACGAGGCGTCCGTTCGGATCGAGCGTGCCCGAAGAGGTCTTCGAGCCGCCTGTGCTCGAGTTGCCAAAGCTCACGAGGAACGTTCCGGTGCCGGGCGTGTTGTTGCCGTTCCGCACCGTGAACGTGACGGTGAAGGGCGAACCGATATTTACTCGCGATGGTCCGCTGTACGTCACGACGCTGCCATCCGCGAGCGTGATAGCAGTTCCCACCGCCGGCGGGAGCGTCGGCGCGGCCGTACGCACCGGAGGCTGCGTTACGTTCGGCCTCGTTGTCGCGCCGGGCGCCTCCGTCGGAGCGGGGGTCGCGTCGACCGGGGTCGTCGGTTGAGCCGAGACGGCACCGGGCGCAGTCGGATTCGCGCTCACACCAGGCGCGGCCGTTGGCGCGACACTCGCGTTAGGCGAGCTCTGCGTGCCAGCGACGACGGCGGCTGCGCCACCGCCGACGATGAGAAGTACAAGGACCACAGCGAAGATCGGCGCGGGACTGCTCTTCTTGACCCCGGTGGCCGGCGCCACGATGCGTTCGGGGACTTTGTACGCGCCATGCCACTGCGCGGCGAGCTCACGACCTCGAGGCGCGAGGACCGTCGCGATCCACTCCTTGCCATCCGGATCGAAGAAGTACGTCTGGATCGCGTGAATGTCCGGCGGCGTCGGCGGCGTGGCCATCTCGGGACCACGTTCGTGCACCCAACGCGCGTCCACCGGGTTCCAGGTGAAGACCGAATGCTCCTGTGCCACGAGTGCATTATTGGAGTGCTGCGGTAGCGTCTTCGTATATGCGACCAGTGCTGGCTGTACTCGTCGTGCTCACGTTCGCGGTGATCGCGGTCGCCGCGACGAACGCGGCGACACCGCCAAAAGCCCGTGCTGGCGCGGTGAATGAGGCTCCGCGAGCTACTGCCGATCCCGCGAATACCGCGCGTGTCGAGCGCGATCGCCACATCGGAAGTTCCCCCGGTCAGGGGAGGGGGATATCCCCCGTTGTCAGAGGCCTGCTGTTCCCGATCGAAGGCGCCGAGATCGCGACCGCGCCAGAGCTGTTGCCCAACTCACCGCGTGAGTACCGCGCGGGCTGGCACGAAGGGATCGACTTCGCGGCGGACCGCGGTACGCCCGTGCGGACGGCCGCCGCGGGAACTGTCGTACGAGTGGACCGCGAGTTCGTCGACTGGGATCCCGACGTCCTGACCGCGTCGCTCGAGACCGCGACGGCGCTCGGGTACACGCCCGATGAAACGCTTGACCGCATTCGCGGCCGCCAGGTCTGGATCGATCACGGCCGTCAGATCGTGACGCGCTACGCGCATCTCGACTCGGTCGCGGATCTCTTCGTCGGTCAGACGGTCACGCGCGGACAGGTGGTCGGCACTGTCGGGAGCTCCGGATTCGAAGAGGGCGGACCGCATCTTCATTTCGAGGTCCGCGTCGGTGACCGCTACCTCGGCGACTGGCTCGAGGGCGAGGAGCTCATGCGCGTCCTCACTCGATCGTTCGATTAGTCCCCCGCTCGAGGAAACAGCGCGCGCACAGCGCGCGGTTGTCAGTGCCGAGGATGTTGAGTGTCTAGCGGAGGCCGGTGCGGCGGGCGCGGAGCGCGGCCTCGAGCACGATCTCGACGGCCTCGGATGCGATCGGACGGGGCAGGCGTGTGAAGACGCCCAGCTCGGCGGACTTCTCCTTGTCGGGGGCGTCGTACCACCAGGACAGCCGATCCAGATCGCACATGTACACGTATGCGGTCGTCGGCTTGGGCAGTTCGTAACGGATCGCGCCCAGCAGATCGAGCCGGTTTGCCACGATCCGCGCGGCGTCCCAGAGCTCCCGTCGAGCTACCTCGAGGATCGTTTCGCCGGAGCGGCGAGCGCTGGTGGGGAAGTGCCAGCCGCCGGCGTCCGGGGTACGCACCCAGACCGTGAGGCTGCCGTAGAAGGGAAGGACCATCGCGATCTGCGCCGAGGCGGGCGGGAACTCTTTGAAGCTCGAATCCCGGCGCGATACGAAGGTCAGATCCGCCATTGGCAAAAGTAAGCAGGACAGCGAGCGTCGCGTCAATAGCCCGCGGGTCACAGAGGGTGGCGGAACGGTGTTAGCAGTCAAGCGCGCAGCGCTTCGGCCACCCGGAACGGGTCAGTAGCAATCACGGACGCGGCGTACAGCTCCATCGCGCCGATGTCGCTCGTCTTGTTGGTCGGGTCGCCCCGGTCCACCAGACGCGCGAGCGGTGGGAAGCGTCTCCAGTCCTCCCCGTCGGGCGACAGCGGCGGGACGTACAGCGCCATGTTGTACGAGACGACGCCGGCGGCGCGGTAGGCGGAGACGGCCCTCGCGATCGCTGGAGCGAGTGACGATTCATCGGCTCCGGGACGTCCCAGCACCAGGATCTCGCGCTCCTTGATCGGCACGAGTGACGCGATGGAGCGGACGCCGTCGGTCTCAGCGCCCAGGCCGAGCGCCTCGTGCACGACCCACAGATCGTCGAAATAGTCGCTTCCGTGCTGCGCGTCGTACGCGATGGCTTGGCGGCGGAGCAGCTCGATCTTCGGGTAGTGCATGCCCCGCGTGGCGGTCATCTGCATGTGACCGTGCACGATGGAACCGCCCGCGCGCCAGAGACTGTTCCACATGAGGAAGTAGTACCGGGCCGCGGGATCCGCTTCGAGCGCGCGCTCGGCCCAACGGCGCGCGGTCGCGAGGTGATCGCGGATCGCGTCCGCGTCGATCGGAGCGAGCGGATCGTGCTCCTTGAAGACCAGCACACCGTGGAAACCGTCGTACTTGGCGACGTTCGAAGCCGTGATGCCGCGCGCGCCCTCGACGCGCCCGAAGATGTCCGCCGGCGTCCCGGTCTCCGGCCGGCAGAAGGGGTCGTTCGCGGACGACGCGATCGTCGCGCGCACCTCGTCGGCGCCCTTTACTTCCATCGGCCGCAGCGCGCGCAGCTCGTTGAACAGTGCTCCCTCGAGCGTGACGTGATTGTTCACACGCACGATGCGCTGCTCGCGCACGGCGTCGACGGATCCGAAGAGCTTTCGGATCCACTCGTGCATCTCCGGAGGCGCGTCGAGGCGTCCGACGGTCGTCGAGATCGCGAAGATGCGGCCAGCCGCCGCGCGCGCAGCCGCGGGGAGCGAGGCGACCGCCTCCTCGAGATCGACGATGGATGCCGTCACGCCGCTTTGCGCACCCTCGAAGCCCTCTTGTACAGGTCGACGTAGCGCTTCGCCGACGCGCCCCAGGAGTGGTCCTCTCGCATGACTCGTCGCACGAGCTCGGTCCACGCTTCGGCACCCGTCCGGTACCGACGCATCCCGCGAGCGATCGCGTCATCGAACGCCGCGGGCGAGTAGTCAGCGAAAGAAAAGCCGTTGCCACGCGCGCTATCGCGGTCGACATCGCGGACCGTCTCGGCCAGCCCACCGACCTCATGCACGACAGGGATCGTCCCGTAGCGGAACGAGATGAGCTGACCGAGCCCGCACGGCTCGAAGCGCGATGGCATCAGGAAGAGGTCGCAGCCGGCATAGATCCGCTGCGCGAGCGCGGCGTCGAACCCGAGCGTCAGCCACAGCTTCCCGGCGTAGTGCGACGCGAGCGCCTTCCACTTCGCCTCGTATGCGGGATCGCCCGAGCCGAGGACGACGATCTGACCGCCGGCGTCAAGAAGCTTCGGGGCCGCCGCGGTCAGCAGGTCGATGCCCTTCTGCTCTACCAGACGTCCCACAACGCCGAAGACCGGAGCTCTGGGATCCGGATCAAGCCCGGCCTCCTTCTGGAGCGCGGCCTTGCAGACCGCCTTGCCGCTGGGATCGTCCGCGCTGTGATGCGCCGCGATGTGCCGATCTGTCGCGGGATCGAAGGCGACCGTATCGATGCCGTTGACGATGCCGGACAGGCGCCGCCGTCGCTCCCGAAGCAGTCCCTGCAGGCCCTCGCCGAACTCGTCCGTGAGGATCTCCTGCGCATATCGCTCGCTCACGGTGCTCACGACGTCGGCGCTGAGGATCGCACGCGCCATCGGATTCGCTTCGCCCGGGTCCTCTAACGGCAAGCGCGCGCGAGGGAGACCGATCAGCGCGAGCACGCTCTTGTCGGTGCGGCCTTGATACGCGAGGTTGTGGATCGTGAAAACCGTAGACGTCGCGGCGAGAGAGCGCGCGCGCGCGACGAGTGGAACGAGGAGCGCTGCGTGCCAGTCGTGCGCGTGGACGACATCGGGTGGTGAGTCGCGTATGTCCTCGAACACCGCGCGGCAGAAGAACGCGTAGCGCTTTGCGTCGTCGGGCTCTCCGTACACGCGGTCGCGGCCGATCCGCTTGTCGTTCCGGACGAAGACCACGCGCACGCCGTCGCGCACGACGCTCGGATACGAGACGCGCACCTTGGCCTTCCCGTAGGGAACTGACCGCGACGGCGCGCGATCGGTGATCTGGAACTTCGCGCGGTCGATGGTCTTGTGCAGCGGCAGGTAAAGCGTGACGTCGTGACCAAGCGCGGCGAGTGCCTGCGGAAGACTGCCCGCCACGTCAGCGAGGCCGCCGACCTTGGCGTAAGGGGCGGCCTCGGCGGCCGCAAAGACGATCTGCACGAGCCACGGATGTTAACGAGATGTAAGGAATCGGCGTGTTGTGACCAAAACCGTACTCCCGCGAGCGGCCGGGTCGTTAGTGTTTCTGCTAGTGGGGGTAGCGAATTCCGACCCCGAAGGGAGACACACGTGATGCTTCTTAACAGGAAAGTGGCGCTCGCAGCCGGCGTCGGGACACTGACGGCTGTGCTGCTGGGCGGTGCGGCGCTGGCCGCGTTCGCGCCCGTGACCGAGAACCTGCCGAGCGTGCTCGAAGGAGAGATCGGGACCGCGGCGCCCGCGAATAGCGGCACTGACAAGCTCAAGACGATCCTCGACGGGCTCGTCGCCAAGGGTCTCATCACCGTCGGCCAAGCGGACGCGATCCTCGCCGCGGTGAAGGCCGCTGAGCCGGTGCGCGACAACGGGGCGGTGAAGCGGATCTTCGCGAGCCTCATGGAGGAGAGCGCGAAGTACCTCGGCCTGACCGTCGGCGAGCTCAAGGCGAAGCTTTCCGGAACGACGCTGAAGGGCGTCGCTGAAACGACCGCGGGTAAGACGCAGGCCGGCCTCTCCGCGACCTTGCAGAACGCGGTGAACGCCGCGACCGACAAGGCGCTGGGAGAGGCGAAGATCACGAAGGAGCAGGCCGACAAAGCCAAGGCCGAGGCTCCGGCTCAGATCAAGAAGTTCGTCGAGCAGACCCACCCGCAGGCGCGCTCGACAAAGCCGAAGACGAGCACAGGCGACCTGCCGAAGACGAACACCCGCGCGATGAAGGTCACCGAGTTCGTCGGCGACATCTACAGCGCCGGTCGCGCCTACCTTGGACTCTCGCAGGCCGATCTGCTGACAGCGCTACGCGAGGGCAAGACGCTGGGCGAGGTCGCCACGAGCGTTGGGAAGAACAAGGCGGACCTTGTCGCGACGATCACCGCCGCGGCCAACACGAAGATCGACAAGGCCGCGACCGACGGAAAGCTAACGGCTGAGCAGGCGACAGCGCTGAAGGCGCAGGTCGGTCCCGCCGTCACCGCGCTGGTCGACGCCAAGCTTCCGGCTCTAAAGAGGCGCTGACCCAGCACCGCAGGTATCCATTCGGTCGCGGGGCCGTGGGCCGCGGAGAGTAACGACGCCGCCCGGCCACCCGTTGGCTCTTCGCAGGACGCCCGCGGTCCGGCGGTATAGTCGGCGCGCGGTCGGCTCGGCGAAATCGCACAGGAGCGTGTACTGGATAAGCGGTACCAGATCACTCGACCCCTAGGCACCGGCGGGTCCTCCCAGGTCTACCTGGCGAATGACACCGCCATGAACCGCGAGGTCGCGATCAAGGTGCTCGACAGCGCGGCCGCCGCGGACGCCACGGTCCGCCGCATGTTCGTGAAGGAAGCGCGCTCGCTCGCGCAGCTCAAGCATCCCAACATCGTGCTGGTCTACGACGTCGGCGAGGTCGACAACCTTCCCTACATCGTCATGGAGCACCTCGCCGGTGGTTCGGTGAAGGACCGTATCGAGCGGACCGGTCCCCTCAAGGCCGGAGAGGCTGCGCGCATCGCGATCGAGGTCGCGAACGGGCTCGCCTTCGCTCACTCGAAGGGCATCATCCACGCCGACCTCAAGCCCTCGAACATCCTCTTCGACGCCGACGATCACGCGAAGATCACCGACTTCGGTATCGCGCGCACCCCAAAGGACGACTCGGCGACACCCGAGCTGTACGCGACCGCGTTGTATGTCGCGCCTGAGCGCGTCGAAGGAAAGCAAGCGACGGTGCAAAGCGACGTCTATGGCCTGGGCCTCGTTCTGTACGAGATGCTCGTGGGCAAACCGCCGTTCACGAGCACGAGCGCCGGGGTGCTCATGCGCGACCACGTCGTGCGCATGCCGGTGCCGCCAAGCCACCTCCGCCCCTCGCTGCCGCAGGAGCTCGACACGATCGTGCTCAAGGCGCTCGCGAAGCAACCCAAGCTGCGCTATCAGAAGCCAAGTGACCTCGGAAACGCGCTGGCTGCGATCCAGAACATCGACAAGGAACTCGCGACCACTCGTGTGACCGCGGTCATGACCGAGCCGATGACCGACTTCATGCCGACCGTCGATCAGAGTCCGGTCGTCGCGCTCCTCTCGAATTACGGACAGCCGATACGGCGAGCATTCTTCGCGCTGTTCGCCGCCTTGCCGGTCTTCGCACTGATGTTGCTCGCCAGCTTCGGACTCATCGCGTCGCTCGCGGTCGCCGGTCTGGTCGCGGTCGTCGCCGTCGCCGGGCAGCTCGGCGTCGCGCTCGCGATCGCGTGGGTCATCCTGAGCGCGCTCATCTTCCTCTTCGTGCCGGTGCTGGCCGTGCTCTTCGCGCTGATGGGCGTGTGGGTCTGGGTGCGCAACGTCAGCAGCGAACAGGCGATGATGGCGCTGGCGATGCCCGTCGCCGCGCCGCTCGGCCTGGCCCCGGCTCTGATCCTCACCGCCGCGGCGGTCAACGGCCTGATGGGCGTGATCACTGCGGCATGGGGCGCGATCATCACGGTCATCTTCGCGATCGCGGCGGGCGAGCAGTCGTTCGGTCCGTTCGTGCAGACCGGCTTCACACTGAAACAGGAAACGCTTTTCAGCCCACTGCGCGCGATCGAGACGAAGAGCGCGATCATCGGTGTGCTACAGGGCCGCGGGACCACATTCAGCGAGGTGATGAACCCGGAGCTGCTCGTCGGGCAGGCCGCCGCGTTCGTGTCGCGGCTCGTTGGCGCGGATGTCGCCGCACTCGCGACGGTCATCGCCTGGACCGTCGCCGCCCTCACGGTCTGGTCCGTGACGCGACTCCTTCGCACGTTCTTCGACACGCTGCTCCGCCGTCCGAAGCGCTGGTTCTCCCTCTACGTAGCCGCTCACGCGGTCGGCGTCGCCTCGGGCGCGATCATCCTGTTCCTGCTCTTCATGACCTGGAGCCCGCTCGAGAACGCGGCCGGACGACCGGCCGAGAACGTCCTCGCGGTCTCCGCTTTCGTCGGTCTAGCTTTCGCGCTCGCCTGCGGCGTCGTCATCGGTGCGACGCAGCGACCCGAGCCGGAGGACGAGGCCGCACCGTCTGTCGCGGCGCGGAGGTTGCCGGTCCGCTAGGCGCGCGCATCCTTATCAGCGGAGTGAGCAGCGAGAGGTACGAGCGCATATACGACGTCGTGCGCCGGATCCCGCGTGGCCGCGTGGCGACGTACGGGATGGTCGCGATGGTCGCCGGGTACGCGCGTGCTGCGCGTTTCGCCGGATTGGCACTGCATCACTGCGACGACCCGACCGTGCCGTGTCACCGCGTCGTTAACGCGAGCGGCGGGCTCGCCCCCCACTTCGTTTCGCAGCGCGCGCGGCTCCAGCGCGAGGGCGTGACGTTCGCGCAGCGGAACGTCCAGCTCGTGCGCCACCTTTGGACGCCGCGACTACCGAACGCGCGCGGCGGCGTGGCCTCGTCTCGGCGGCAGGCGCGCGCTCGAGCAGGATCACCTTGAACGACTCGCCGTACTTGTAGCCAGCGGATCTGCCCGTCCGCTTGTTCCAGTCGCGCACGAACCCTTCCGCCTCAGGACCTAGCTGCGAACCATGCAACAGCAGTGCTTTGATCTTGGTCTCCATCGTGTCGCTGATGTCGACGACAGTCCCCCCATCCCCGAAGGTCTCGAGGAAGAGCGCCTTTGGCTTGTGCGGCTCCAGCTTCTCATCGCGCCAGAGCTCGGGGAACATCTGCCGGGTGGACGCGTCGGGGTTGATCGTGCGAAGCGCTACCTCGCCCGCGGCGATGTGGTCCGGATGGTTCACGTACTCCCCCGCCACGCGGAACTCCGGGTCCATCGCGATGATCACGTCGGGCTTGTGGATGCGCACCTGACGCGCAACGTCCCTACGGACCTCGAGTGTGGGGTAGAGATAGCCGTCCTCGTAGCCGAGGAACACGACGTGCTTCACGCCGAGGACTTTCGCGGCCTTCCGCTGCTCGGCGTAGCGGATGTCGCGCAGCTTCCTTCGCGTCATCTTCGGATCCTGTGAGCCCGACGCGCCGTTGGTGACCATGCAGTACGTGACCTCGACGCCGGCCTTCGTCCACTTCGCGATGGTGCCGGCGACGCTGAACTCGGCGTCGTCGGGATGCGCGTAGATGACCATCGCGCGCTGGATGTCGAGGTCCTTGCTGAAGCGCATGCGTGAAGCATGACAAGACCGGACTGCGCGAAATTCCCTTGCACCGGCGTTCGGGTTCTGCTAGAACGCATGTTCTAGAGGCCGACCAGAAGGCGTTTCGCCACGGTCCCTCGGAGGCGACCGTGCTCACCTGCTACATGTGCGGCGAGACCAAGCCCGAGGCGGAGTTCGCTTTCGCTGACATGGCTAAGGGAACGAGACAGAGTCACTGCCGACGGTGCCAAGCCGCGTACCGGCATGCGCACTATTTGGCGAACCGGGACGACTACATCCGTCGCGAGGTCGCGCGCATGGCCGGATACCGCGACGCCAACCGCGGACTGTTGCTCGCGTATTTTTTGGATCATCCCTGCATCGACTGTGACGAGGCTGACCCGATAGTGCTCGATTTCGACCATCGGGATCCGTCCACCAAGCGCAACGAGGTCGCTCGACTCGCCACCACGAAACCCTGGCCGCAGGTGCTGGCTGAGGTCGCGAAATGCGACGTGCGCTGCGCCAATTGCCACCGCCGCAAGACCGCACGGCAATTCGGGTGGAAGAAACTCCTGCGTAGCGCTACGGCCTCCGCAAACTTCATGGACCAGCCGCTTCTTGTTCAACTGGAAGATGTCCGCCTGGAATTACTCGCCAATCTTGGAACGCGCATCTGTTGCACGTGTGGCTTGGCCAAGCCAATCGCCGAGTTCGCGGTCAAGAACAAGGAACGTGGAACGCGACGGACGAAATGCCGGTCGTGCCAGGCCGCATATTCACGCGAGCACTACCGGCGGAATCGTCCGGCGTATCTGCAGCGCACAGCTTCTCAGAGAAAGGCCAATCGGGAAGAATGCCGCCAGCAAGTCTTCGACTATCTCATCACGCATCCCTGCGTCGACTGCGGCGAAGCAGATCCGATCGTTCTGGAGTTCGACCATCGCGATGCTTCCTTAAAACGAGAGCCGATCTCTCGGATGATCAGTAAGCGCACCTGGCCGATCGTTCAGCTGGAGATCGCAAAATGCGACGTTCGCTGCGCGAACTGCCACCGCCGCCGTACCGCTGAACAGTTCGGCTGGGCGAAGCTCCAGGCGCCATCGGCTTAGAATGCTGTTTACGCGGGAGTAGCTCAGTTGGTAGAGCGTCTGCTTCCCAAGCAGAAGGTTCGCGAGTTCGAGACTCGTCTCCCGCTCAGTTCTCAATGAAGGTCACTCGCACTCTCTACGTCCATCGCGTCGCCGACTGGCGCGCATGGCTGCGCAAACACCACAAGACCTCGCGCGAGATCTGGCTGATCTTCTATCGCAAGATCAGCGATAAGCCGAGCATCTCGTACAACGACGCGGTCGATGAAGCGCTCTGCTTCGGTTGGATCGACAGCATCCAGAAGAAGATCGACGAGGAGCGTCGGGCCCAGCGGTTCACACCGCGGCGGCCCGGTTCGAAGACGTCGGAGATGAACAAGGCTCGCGCGCGCCGCTTGGTCCGTGAAATGCGCATGACCCCGGCGGGTCTGGCAGCGATCGGCAGTCTCACCGCACCGCGACTGGTGATCGCGCCCGACATCAAAGCCGCGTTCGAGAAGGACCCCGTGGCGTGGAAGCGCTTCCGTCGTTTCCCCATCGCGTACCGACGCATCCGCATCGCGTTCGTCGAGGGCGCCCGCGATCGACCGGCTGAGTTCCGAAGACGACTGAGCAATCTCGTACGCAAGAGCGCGAAGAACGAGCGCTTCGGGATGATCCTCGAGTAGCCAGTCGCTGGTGACTTGCGTTAGGCCGCGGTCTGAGACGCTTCAAGCTTCATGAGACCGTGCATCGCGATCACGCCGCCGACGACGACCCGCAGGACGAGGAGCGCGTTATCCGTTGTTCACAGCCGAAGCGGCTTGATGTCGGCGAACACGGCCGAGGGGTCGTCTTTCCAACGCGCGGGCTGCACGTCGATGTACAGCTCGATCTCGTTGCCATCGGGATCCTCGATGTAGAGGCTGTGCGTCACGCCGTGGTCGGACGCTCCGCTGATCTTCGCCCCCGCGGCCTGGAGGGCGTCGCGCGCCTCGCGGAGCTCGTCGTCGGTCTCTCCCACCTTCAATCCGAAGTGATAGAGGCCGAGACGTCGCCCTGTAGGTAGCGGTGCCGCACTAGGACCGACTTCGATGAGCAACAGCTCGTGATGCGTGCGGCCTGAGGTGAACGCGGCGGCGGGGAACTGCATACCGCCTTCGGGCGTGATCTCCTTCCAGCCGAGCAGCTCACCGTAGAAGCGGCGCGAGCGCGCGAGATCCTTGACGTACAGCACCAGATGGCCGAGCTCTTTGATCTGCATCCTGTCCTCCAGAGTGCTGTCGACGAGAACATCTGACGCGCCGCCGTTGTTCCCGCGGCCTAACCCGCCTCGGCGACCTGCACCGCTCGCGCCAGGAAGGCGGCGCGTTCTGACACTGCACGTCGCTGCTCTCCGTCGTCCAGGACCAGAGCCGCGTCCCACGCGGTGCGGCCGACGATGTAGCCCCGCGCGCCGCCACGCATCGCGTCCCGTAATTGGGCGAGGAAGGTGCGCTCATCCGTGCTGCCGCCGAGTAGCACCCACGGCACGGCGCCGCAGGCGCGCGAGAGCACCTCGCACAGTCGCGCGCTGCCGGGGTACTGGAGCTTGAGCACGTCCGGCCCGAGACGGGCGAGCCGCCGCGCCGTCTCCGCGACCGCGGTGCCGAGCTCCGGCACCTCGCCGTACACGATCGGCTCGATGATCGAGAGGACACCCGCGGCGCGGCAGTCCGCGACGACCCGCGCGACCATCTCCTCCTGAAGACGCGCCACATCCGCAAGATCGGGCCGATACGGAAGCAGGAGCTTGCAGCCGACCGCGCCGAGCGCTCCCGCGCGCGCGGGATCCACATCGCCCAGGAGCGTCGTGATGCGGCCCTCACCGAGTGACTCGTAGCCCTGCGCCTCCAGAGGAACGACGAGCGGCGTGCCGTCAAGCTCGGTGAACGCATCGAGGCCAAGCTCGACGTCGAGCAGAACCACCGTGGCCAGGCGCGCGAGCCCGCGCACCAGTTCGACCTTGAACGCGCGCAGCGAGGCCGCGTCGTCCGGATAACCATGCCGGCGCGCGGCCACACGCAGACTGTCGCGGTGATCGAGCGCGAGCCCGCACACCGCGCCACGGGGTGACGCGATGCTCGCGATCATCGCGCGACGACCGCACCATCGACGACGGCGCCACCCCCGAGTAGCGCGTCGATCTCCGACGTCTTCGGCATCGCGGTGCTGCACGCGAGGCGCGAGGCGACGATCGCGCCGGCCGCGTTCGCGCGGCGCACCGCCTCATCCGCACCGAGGCCCGCGAGGAGCGCCGCGCCGAGGGCAGCGCCGAACGCGTCGCCCGCTCCGAGCCCGTTCACCACCGGCACCGCGAGCCCCGGAACATCGCGCGAGCCGCGCGCATCGATGACCGTCGCGCCCTGCGCGCCCCGCTTCACGATGACGGTCTCGGGCCCGCGCTTCAGCAGATCCCGCGGGTCCAGCGCCGCGGCGTCGAACTCGCTGGCGCCGCCGACGACGAGCATCGAGAACGAAGCGGCGCGCCACACGAGCTCCGGATACTCGCGAGCGTCCTCCCACAGCACCTCGCGCCAGTCGAGATCGAAGATCGCTCGCTGGCGAGAGCGTTCGAGCGCGGCCAGCGTCATCGCGCGGCTCGGCTCACGCGCGAGGCCGGTCCCTGAGGAATACAGGAGTCGCGCCTGCGCGAGGTCCTGCGGCAGCTGAGCGGTACGGATCTCCCAGTCAGGACATGTCGGGGTGCGGTAGAAGGTGATCGGGAAGTCGTCCGGCGGCCACGCCTCGCAGAACGCGAGCGCGGTCCGCAGCGTCGGATGGACGTGCAGCGAGGCGCAATCAATTCCTTCGGCCTCGAGAAAACGGCGGATGAAGCGCCCGTGCCCGTCGTCACCGACAGCGGAGACGATGCCGGTGCGCACACCCAGGCGCGCGAGGCCGGTCGACACGTTCCCGGCGAACCCCCCTACGAATCGTTCAAAGGTCCGCACCTCTTCGAGCGGAGTGTTCAGCTGCAGCGGATACAGGTCGGCGCCGACGCGACCGAGAACGTACGCGTCGACGGTCACGCCGCGAGCACTTCGGTCAGGTACGCGCGACTGCGCTTCGCGTCGCGCAGCGGCGCCGCGATCGGGCTCACGCCGAGTCGCACGTCCTGCTCGACGATGAGCCAGCCGGCGTACCCCACGGCACGCAGCGCGCTGAGCGTGCCGCGCAGATCGAGCGACCCGTCGCCGAGCGGTGCGAACACGCCAAGGCTCACGGCGTCACGAAAGTCGAGCTGTCGCGCGAGCGCATCCGCGCGAACCTCGCGTCGCAGATCCTTGAGGTGCACATGCGAAACGCGCCGCGCATGCGTGCGTGCGATCTCCACCGGATCGCCTCCGCCGTACGCCACGTGGCCGGTGTCGAGACAAAGTCCCACGAGCGTGGGATCCGTGTCGCGCATGAGGCGCGCGATCTCCTCGGGCCGCTCGATGTAGCTCGCGACGTGCGGGTGGAACGCGGTGACCAGCCCGCGCTCGCGCGCGTAACGCGCGACCGTATTCACGCCGTCGCTGAATCGCCGCCACTCGCCGTGACTGAAGCCTGCCGACCCATCCGCGGGCACGCGGCCCGCGATCGCGAAGCGGCGCTCGTCCCCCGCCTCGGCGAGAACCAGCACCGGCGCGCCGGCCGCAGCCAGCAGGTCGATCGTGTTGCGTGCAGTGCGCAGCGAGGCCGCCTGCCGATCGCGGTCGTGGAGCGTGACCGGACAGAACGCGCCCGCGAGCGAGAGGTTGCGCGCATCGAGCTCGCGCCGAAGCGTCGCTGGGTCAGAGGGGAGATACGACCAGGGGCCGAGCTCGGTGCCCTCATATCCGCTCGCTGCCATCTCGTCGAGGACCTGCGCGTACGGAAGCTGATCGCCCCACTTCGGGATCTCACAAGCGCCCCAGCTGATCGGAGCGGTGCCGATGCGAATGCGCGGTGTGTTCATCGTCGGAGGTTGTACTGTACGCACTCCGCGATGAGGCTCACGATGGCACAGGCGCTGGTGCGATTCCTCGCGAGCCAGTACGTCGAGCGCGATGGGATCGAGCAGCGCTTCTTCGCCGGCTGCTGGGGCATCTTCGGTCACGGCAACGTCGGCGGTATCGGACAGGCGCTCCACGAGCGTCCCGACGACCTCCTCTACTACCAGGCTCGAAACGAACAGGGGATGGTCCATGCCGCGTGCGGCTACGCGAAGATGCGCGACCGGCTCGCGACCTTCGCGTGCACGACGTCGATCGGCCCTGGAGCCACCAACATGGTCACCGGTGCCGCGCTCGCGACGGTCAACCGGATCCCCGTCCTTCTCCTTCCGGGAGACGTGTTCTCCTCGCGCGCGCCTGACCCGGTCCTGCAGCAGCTGGAGGTCCCCTGGGCCGGGGACGTCTCGGTGAACGACGTGTTCCGCCCAGTTTCGCGCTATTTCGACCGGATCTCCCGCCCCGAGCAGATCATCCCCGCGGCGCTCGCGGCGATGCGCGTGCTGGTCAGCCCAGCGGACACCGGCGCGGTGACACTCGCTTTGCCGCAGGACGTGCAGGCCGAGGCATTCGAGGTGCCAGAGGACTTCCTGAGCAAGCGCACCTGGCACATCGAGCGTCGACTGCCCGAGGCGGCCGGGATCGTGCGAGCGGCGGAGCTGATCGGTGCCGCGGAACGCCCGCTCATCGTGGCGGGCGGTGGCGTCATCTACTCCGGCGCGACCGAGGCTCTGCGCAAGTGGGTCGACGCGACCGGCATCCCCGTTGCCGAGACACAGGCCGGAAAGGGAGCGCTCCCTTTCGATCATCCGCTCGCGCTCGGTGGCATCGGCGTGACCGGCACGTCCGCGGCGAATCGTATCGCGCGTGAGTCGGATCTCGTCATCGGCATCGGTACGCGCTGGACGGACTTCACGACGGCGTCGAAGAGCGCGTTCCAGGATCCGAACGTCCGCTTCATCAACGTGAACGTCGCCGGGTTCGACGCGCACAAGCATGCGGGACTCGCGCTTGTGGGTGATGCGCGCGCGACCATCGTCGCGCTCGCGGGCTGGATCTACACAGTCGACCCTGCGTACCGCCAGAAGGTGGAACGCCTGGTGCGCGCGTGGTCGGCGGAGGTGGACCGCCTTTACTCCCTCGGGCATACGCCACTGCCCGCCCAAAGCGAGGTCATCGGCGCGGTCAACGAGGCCGCGGGCCCGCGCGATGTCGTGGTCTGCGCGGCTGGCTCGATGCCCGGCGATCTGCACAAGCTCTGGCGCGCGCGCGATCCCAAGGGTTATCACGTCGAGTACGGCTTCTCGACGATGGGGTACGAGATCGCCGGTGGTCTGGGCGTGAAGATGGCGGCGCCAGATCGCGAGGTGTACGTCCTCGTCGGCGACGGGAGCTACCTCATGCTCGCGCAGGAGCTGGTGACGGCGGTACAGGAGCGCATCAAGGTCGTCGTCGTGCTCGTGGACAATCACGGCTACGCATCGATCGGCGGTCTGTCCCGATCGCTCGGCTCGGAGGGTTTCGGCACGCACTACCGCTACAGGAAGTCGGGCTCGCTGGGACTCGATCGTGAGGGGCCACAGGGGGACGCACTACCGGTCGACCTCACCGCGAACGCCGCGAGCCTTGGCGCGGCGTCTGTAAGGGTGCGGACCATCGTCGAGCTGCGCGCGGCGCTCGCCGAGGCAAAACGCGTCGAGGATCGTCCGTACGTGATCACGATCGAGACCGACCGATACGAGGGTGTGCCGTCGTATGAGTCCTGGTGGGACGTGGCGCCGGCGGAGGTCTCCGGTCTCGGAGACGTGCGCGCGTCGCGCGAGCGATACGAGAAGGGCAGGAAGACCGCTCGGCGTCATCTGCGTCCGCCGGAGTGACGAGCCTGCTCGTCCGCGCGCAGGCCGCCGACAGCGATGGCTGCGTCATGCGCGTCACGCCGGAGAGCGCGGGCTGGCGCTACGTCGGATTCGAGGTCTACCGCATCGCGGCGGGCGCTCGACTGCGACGCGAATACCCGGGTCGGGAAACATGCGTCGTCGTTCTGGGCGGCAGCTGCGACATCCGCTCGAAGGCCGGTGAGTGGACGGACGTCGGCACCCGCGCAACGCCCTTCGACGGCCCACCTGCCGGCGCGTATCTGCCTCCGGCCACGGCGTTCGAGATCGCCGCGCGCACCGCGCCGGTCGAGATCGCCCTAGGTCATGCGCCCGCGAAGCGCGGCGCGGACGCCCGCGTCATCGCTCCCGGCGACGCGCGTCTCGAGATCCGCGGGAGCGGCGCGATGGAACGGCGGATCCATCACATCCTCATGGAAGACGCGGCGGCGGAGTCGCTCCTCGTGACCGAGGTCGTCACGCCCGGCGGGCACTGGTCGAGCTACCCCCCGCACAAGCACGATACGAACGACCCGCCGCGCGAGACGGCTCTGGAGGAGATCTATCACCACCGCCTCCGGGAGGAGCGGGGCTTCGCCGTCCAGCGCGTCTACACCGCCGATCGAACCCTCGACGAGAGCGTCACGGTACGTAATGGAGAGTGCGTGCTCGTGCCGCGTGGCTACCACACCGTCTCCGCCGCGCCTGGGTATGACCTGTATTACCTCAACGTGATGTCGGGCCCGCTTCGGCAGTGGAACGTAACGTTCGACCCGGATCACGCACGTCTCCGCGGCTGAGAGCATCCGGCGCGACGCAAGCGCATAGACTGATTTTCGATCAGGGAATGAGGGGGTAGGTATGACACCAAAGCTCGACAGACGCACATTCCTCGCGGGAGTCGGAGTCACCGCTGCGGCGGCCGCCTGCGGCGGCGCACCGACCGCGGCATCGCCGACACCGACTGTCGCCGGTACCGTCGCGGCGACCGCGTCGCCGAAGCCAAGTGGCCGCATCTCCGTGTATTCGGCGCTCAACGAGTCGACGAACAACGAGTTCGTGAAGGCATTCAAGGCGGCCGTCACGGGCGTCGAAGTCGACCTTTTGCCGCTCGCGGCAGCGGGCGAGCTCCAGACGCGCATCCGGGCGGAGAAGGCGAGTCCGAAGGCCGACATCTTCATCGGGGGGGACTCGTCGTTCCACGACGGGCTCGCCAAAGAGGGCCTGCTCGAGACCTATGAGTCGCCGAACGCATCGGCCGTCGCGGCGCAGTCGAAGGACCCGGGTAAGAACTGGACCGGCTTCTACTTCGGCATCTTCGGCATCATCACGAACACCGAGCGCTTCAACAAGGAGATCGGTGGCGCGCAGCCGACCTCCTGGGACGACCTGCTGGACGCGAAGTACAAGGGCAAGCTTCTCCTTGGCAGCCCGATCACGACCGGCGGCGGCTACATCTTCATCGCGACGCAGGTGTTCCGCTTCAACAAGGACGAGGCGAAAGCGATGGACTACATGAAGAAGTTCCACGCCAACGTCGCGACGTACCCCGGCACCTCGCCCGGAGCGATCCTGTCAGTCGCCAACGGTGAGGCGGTCGCTTGCCCCAACTGGGCGCACGACATCCTGACCCAGAAGACGAAGACGCCCGGCATCGGCCTGGCCATCCCGAAGGGCACCGGCTACGAGATCGGCGCCGTCAGCGTCATCAAGGGGACCAAGAACCCGCAGGCCGCGAAGGCGTTCGTCGACTGGGTGCTCACGAAGGAGGCCGGCGAGCTCAACGTGAAGCTCAGCAACCGTGTCTCCGTGCGCAGTGATGTTCCTCCGGCCCCGGGCGCTCCGACGCTGACCTCCGTCGAGATGGTCAACTACGACCGCGACTGGGCTGCAGCGAACAAGGACCGACTGCTTAAGCTCTGGCAGACCACGGTAAACATCTAACGGACTAGGTACACGGGCCGGTGACGAGCCTACGGCGCGAGCCGTCGCTCTTACTCGCGCTGCTGGTCGTCACCGGCCTCATCCTCGTTTTCATCGTCTACCCGCAGACGCGGGTGATCGCGACGCCCGGCGGCACGGGCTACATCGACTTCTTCACAGGCGGCACGTGGGAGCGCCCACTTCGGAATTCGCTCACCGTCACGCTCCTGTCGACGACGACCGCGGTGCTGCTCGGGTTCATTTACGCGTACGCCATGGTCTACACGGACATGCGCTGGAAGCCGTTCTTCCGGCTCGTTGGCATCCTTCCCCTGCTCTCCCCGCCATTCGTCGTCGCGGCTGCCTACATCCTGCTGTTCGGTTCCCGCGGCATCGTCTCGTACCACATCTTCGGGCAGTCGCCGAACATTCACGGCCTCTACGGGATCTGGGGCGTTCAGACCATCGCGTTCTTCCCGTTCGCGTACCAGCTCATCGCCGACGTGCTGTCGCGCAGCGATCCGCGGCTCGAGCAAGCCGCGCGGAACCTCGGCGCCAGCCCGTGGCGTGTGTTCCGCACGGTCACCCTGCCGCTCACTCGGCCCGGTCTTGGCGCCGCGATCCTGACCACGGCGATCTACGTGCTCGAGGACTTCGGAAATCCGGCGCTCATCGGCGGCATCTACACGGTCCTCCCGACGCAGGCGTACGGGCTTATCTCCGGTTTCGGCGACCTCACGGGCGCCGCGGCGGTGAGCACGATCCTGCTCGCGCTCGCGCTCGTCCTCTACGTCGCGAAGCTGCGTCTCGACGGCGGCCGGGCGTACGTCACCGTGAGCGGCAAGGGGTCGTCCATCCCGCGGCCACCCGTGCCCGCGAAGGTCTCCTGGGCGGCGTTCGCCGCATGCAGCGCGCTCGCGTCCCTCATCTTCCTGGTGTACGGCACGCTAATCACGAGCGCGCTGACCTTCGCGTTCCCCACGAACCTGCGCTTCACCACCGAGCACTTTGAGTACGTCGGGGCGCACAGCCTGAGCCTGCAGAACACGCTCACCTTCGGCCTCGCCGCGGCCGCGTTCTCGGCGGTGTTCGCGCTATTCGCGGCGTTCCTGGTGGAGCGCGGGCGCTGGCGGGGTCGCCGAGTGCTCGACTTCCTCCTGATCATGCCCGCCGCGGTACCCGGTCTGTTCTTCGGTCTCGGCTACGCCACCGCGTTCAACGAGCCGTGGCTCGATTGGGTCGACCGCGGCGCGCTGATCACGATCGCGATGATCTTCTGGAACCTCCCCGTCGGCTATCAGGCTGCGGTCGCGGGACTGCGGCAGATCGACCGGACGATCGACGAAGCAGCAACGAGCCTGGGTGCCGGTGGGCTGCGCATGTTCCGCGACGTCCTCGCGCCGATGCTCGGCGGCTCGCTGCGGGTCGGATTCGTCACGACCTTTGTTCGCGCGGTGACGACGCTGTCTGTCGTGATATTCCTGTTCACGCCCTCGTCCGTGACAGCGACCATCACCATCTTTCATCTGGTGGGTGACTTCAACTGGGGCGGCGCGACGGCGTTCACTGTGGCCGATGTCGGGATGGCGATAATCGCGCTCATCATCATCGGTATCCTGGGCCGCGGCCGCATCTCGCTGGGAGCAGCTCGTGGCTGACTCACACCTGCGCGTCGATCACGTTACCAAGCGGTTCGGCGCCGCCGCCGCGGTCGACGACGTCTCGTTCGACATACCGCGCGGCGCGTTCGCCACGCTGCTCGGGCCCTCCGGCTGCGGCAAGACGACGACACTCCGGATGATCGCGGGCTTCTATGACCCCGACGCTGGCGACATCGTGCTGAGCGGCAAGCGCATCAATGAGCTTCCGGCACACCGCCGCGGTACCGCGATGGTCTTCCAGGACTACGCGCTCTTCCCGCACATGACAGTGAAGGACAACGTGGGCTACGGGCTCCGCGTCCAGGGCGCGTCGGGAAAGGATCGTGAGCGGCGCGTCAATGAAACGCTCGAGTTCGTCGGCCTCGGCGGGCTCGGTGGCCGCTGGCCGAACCAGCTGTCGGGCGGACAGCAGCAGCGCGTTGCGGTGGGCCGCGCGCTCGTCCTGCGGCCCGAGATCCTGCTGCTCGACGAGCCGCTGTCCAACCTCGACGCGAAGCTCCGCGTCTCGCTGCGGTGGGAGCTGCGCGCGCTTCAGCAGCAGCTGAAGATGACCTTCGTGTACGTCACCCATGACCAGGACGAGGCGCTCTCGCTTTCGGACTGGATCGCGGTGATGAACGCCGGCAAAGTCGAGCAGGCCGGCACGCCGTGGGAGATCTACTACCACCCGCAGACCTCTTTCCTCGCGGACTTCGTCGGCGCGGTCAACCTCGTTCCCGGGACCGTTCGCGAGGTGCGCGGCGACGAGGTCGTCGTCGCGTTCGGCCAGCGCGCCGTCACCGTCCGCAAGCCGGCGGGACTCACGCTGGACGCCGGACGCGACGTCCGGCTTTGCGTGCGACCCGAGGCGCTCGCGCTCCGGCCGCCGTCAGCGGACTCGGACGGTATACGCCTCCCCGGCGTCGTCGCGCGCCGCGCCTTCCTCGGCGACCTCATGCGTTACTGGGTGACGGTCGACGGACGTGAGTGGATCGTCGACCAGCAGGATCCCGGCGCCGCCGCTGACTTCGATGGCGCCGTGACCGTCGCGGTGAAGCCCGAGCGTATCCACGTGATCGCGGAGGGCTAGGGACGGGCGACCTGGCGATTTGCCGTCCTCCGTGCAGCGCGCAATATGACGCCAACGGGAGGACGAAACATATGAGAAGCATCTCGCGCATCTCCGCGCTACTTGCGGCCACCGCCCTGCTCGCCACGGCCTGCGGGGGGCCGGCCACTCCGACGCCCGCCGCGTCCGGCGCCGCGACCAGCGCAGCTACGGCCGCGGCGTCACCGTTCCCGCGAAAGGCGCTCGACATCATGGCGCCGGCCGCGACCGGGGGCGGCTTCGACACGACGGCGCGTCTCTTTCAGCGCGCGCTGACCGAAGAGAAGCTCGTCACTCAGAACGTGACCGTCTCGAACGTTCCCGGGTCGGGCGGCGTGGTCGGCATGTCGCAGCTGCTCAAGAACAGCAAGGGTGAGCCCCACGCGTTGATCGTCGTGGGACGCGTGACGGTCGGGAACCAGGTGATCGGCAAAAGCGACACGAAGGTCTCACAGCTCACGCCGATCGCGCGGCTCATGGCCGAGAGCGAGGTCATCGTCACGCCGAAGGATTCACCGTACAAGTCGATCAAGGACGTCATCGACGCGCTCAAGAAGGACATCAATGGGATCAAGTTCGCGGGTGGCTCCGCGGGTGGAGCCGATCACGAGCTCGCCGCCCTGCTGGTGAAGGCGGCCGGCGGCGATGTGAAAGCGTGGAAGAGCTATGTTCCGTTCGCCGGCGGCGGCGAAGCCTCGGCCGCGATCATCGGCGGCCAGGTGCAGATCGGCATCTCCGGTTACGGCGAGTTCAAGGGTCAGATCGACAGCGGCAACATGAAGGCGCTGGCAGTCTCCGCGGACCAGCCGCTCGCCGGCCCGACCGCCAAAGCGATCCCCACGCTCAAGAGCCAGGGCATCGACATCGTGCTCCTGAACTGGCGTCTGCTGGCGGCTCCCGGTGAGATCTCAGTTGGCGACCTCACGCAGCTCAAGGCACTCGCGCAGAAGGTGCACGACGGCAAGACCTGGCAGGACTTCGCGACAAAGAGTGATTGGTTCGACAACTTCACGACGACGGACCTTTCCGCGTTCGTTTCCGCGGAAGAGCGGGCGCTCACGACCATCCTCACGGACCTCGGACTGGTGAAGTGACCTCGCATCGCCTAGTGACGTGACGTCGCGTAGCCCTGACGTGATCGGTGCGGCCGTCATCGCGGTCCTCGCCGTCATCACGCTCGCGGGCGGCCTGACGACCCCGGATCCCGGATTCGGGGTCGTCGGCCCAGCGGTGCTCCCCACGATCATCGGCGCTGTCATGCTCGTCACGGCGGTCTGGCTCGCGGTCGATGCCGCGCGCGGCGCACCGCCACCCAGTACGGAGCCGCTCGACCGGCGGCCATTCGCATTCAGCGTCGCCGCGACCGCGGTGTTCCTGTTCGCCTTCGTGCCGCTCGGGTTCGTCATCAGCGCTGCGACGTTTCTCGTCGCGCAGGCGCGCATCCTCGGCAGCCGCAATCTCGTGCGCGACGTCATCGCCTCGATCGTGTTCATCGTCAGCCTCTATCTCCTGTTCGTGCAATTCCTCACGATCGCGTTGCCAAAGGGACCGCTGCCCTTCTAATGGACATCTTCGGATCGCTGCTTGGAGGCTTCGCGACAGCGCTGTCGCCGGTGAACCTGCTCTACGCGGGCGTCGGTGTGCTGCTCGGCACGGCGATCGGAGTGCTGCCCGGGATCGGACCCGCGCTGACGATCTCGCTGCTGTTGCCCATCACCTTCAACCTTGACCCCGTCGCGGCATTCATCATGTTCGGCGGCATCTATTACGGCGCGATGTACGGCGGGTCGACCACCTCGATCCTCGTGAACGCGCCCGGCGAGTCCGCATCGGTCGTCACCTCATTAGACGGCTATCAGATGGCCAAGAACGGTCGTGCCGGCGCGGCGCTCGCCACGAGCGCGATCGGTTCGTTCGTCGCGGGAACACTGGCGACGCTCGGACTGATGATCTTCGCGACGATCCTCGTGCAGCAGGCCGTGAAGCTCGGCCCGCCCGAGTACTTCGCGATCATGATCGTCGCGCTGAGCGCGGTCACGAGCCTGTCGGGCACGTCCGCGCCGAAGGCGGTATTCGCTACGTTGCTTGGCCTCGCTCTCGGGCTCGTCGGTCTGGACAACCAGACCGGTCAGCTGCGACTGACGTACGGCATCGATGCTCTCGAGGAAGGGATCGACGTGGTGCTCGGCGCGATCGGTCTCTTCGCGCTCAGCGAGGTGTTCTGGTACGCCGCCAGTCTGCGCTCGCAGGAAGAACATCGGGAAACGATCCGCGGCTCGGTCTGGATGACCATGAGCGAGTTCCGCCGTTCCGTCCCCGCGTGGCTGCGCGGCTCGGGTATCGGCTTCTTCATCGGCGCTCTCCCAGGAGCAGGCGCGACCGTCGCTTCGTTCATCAGCTATGCCATCGAGAAGCGAGTCTCGAAGCACAAATCGGAATTCGGCAAAGGCGCGATCGAAGGAGTGGCGGCACCGGAAGCCGCCAACAACGCGGCGGCCGGCGGACACCTCGTCCCGCTGCTCGGGCTCGGCATCCCCGGGTCCGGCACGACGGCGGTGATGCTCGCGGCGTTCCAGATCTACGGCCTCCAGCCTGGCCCGTTGCTCTTCAGCACGCGCCCGGACCTCGTGTGGGGTCTCATCGCGAGCCTCTACATCGCGAACGTCATGCTGCTGGTGCTGAACCTGCCGCTCGTCGGGATCTGGGTGAAGCTCCTCGACATCCCAAAGCCGCTGCTCTTCGCCGGGATCACCGTGATCTCCGCGGTCGGCGTGTACTCACTGAACCGGAACGCGTTCGATCTCGTGGTGGTGTTCGTACTCGGGGTCATGGGCTTCCTTATGAAGCGGTACGAGTTTCCGCTGGCGCCGGTGATCCTTGGGATCGTCCTTGGTCCTCTGATCGATAACAACCTGCGGCGCGGGATGATCATGACCGACGGAAACTTCCTCACGCTGCTCACACGCCCGGGCACTGCGGCGATCCTCGCCGTCGCCCTGCTGTTCCTGGTGCTGCCGTTCGCGGTCCGCGTCTACGGCCGCGCGCGCGGACGCAAGGACCTCGCGACGTTCGCAGAGGCGCCGGAAGGCTAGACGCCCGCGGAGGCGCTAGACGACGAGCCCGGTCCCGTCGACGGCGTGCTCGATGTCGAGTTCGCCGATCCGTGCGAGCGTTTCCGCGCCAAGGTGCGTGAGCACGATGCGCTTGCAGTCGAGCTTGTCGCGCTCGGCCATCAGCGTGCGATACGAGATGTGCGATGGATCGTCCGTGTCGAAGAACGACGCGTCGCAGATGAAGAGGTCCGCGCCTTTCGCGACGCGCGCGAGCTCGTTGCTCCACGTCGCATCGCCCGAGTACGCGATGAGCTTGTCTCCCACCCGCACGCGAAGACCGTGCGGCTCGGCCTCGGCCACGTGCTTCACCGGCAGGGCGCTGACCAACGCACCGCCGAGCTCCTCCTCGTTCGCGCCGAGCACGGTCTCACGGATCGCGAAGCGGACCTTCGTCTTGCGGAAGAAGTCCGGATAGAGCGCCGATTCCGCGGCACGCAGCCGCTCAGCAAGCCCGCGCGGGCCGCCGATCACAAGCGGCCCGGTGCGTCCGGCGAAGTGCTGCTCGACGATCAGATACGGGATCCCGCCGAAGTGGTCGCCGTGCAAGTGGCTGATCGCGATGGCGTCGATGGCCTCGGGGTCGATCTCACGCTTGATCGCCGGTAGCGAGGAGCCACCGCAGTCGAGCAGCAGAGAGACGCCGGGAGCGCTCACATGGATGCAGGCGTGCGAACGGCCGCCGTCCGCGAAGGCGTTCCCGCTGCCGATGAACGTGACACGGATCGCCATCTACGTGATCTCGGCGATCTTCACGGTCCGCTTTTCGCGGTACGAGCGGCTCGCGGCCTCGGCGATGCGCAGCGCCTCAAGCGCATCCGCGGCGGTGCAGGCGTTCTCCGCCTCGCCACGCGCGAAGCGCAGGAAATGCGCGAGCTCGGCCCGGTAGGCGCCGTCGAAGCGGACGAAGAACGAGGGATACGGAGGGCCGGCGAGCTGCGGGGCATCGGCCTCCACCGAGCGCCATGGCGTGCGTGGATCGATGCCGATGGCGAGTGTGTCCTTCGCACCGTGGACCTCGACATGGATGTCGTATCCCGCCTCGTTGTGACGCAGGCCCGTGATAAGGCCGAGCGACCCGCCGGAGAGTCGAAGGAGGACGGCCGACGTGCCGACGTCTCCCATCGCTTCGTACTGCGGGAATCCAAGAGTTGACCCGGTCGCGGTCACTTCGACCGCTTCCTGGCCGAAAAGCCAGCGGGTGATGTCGAAGTCGTGGATGAGCTGGTCTTTGAACTGACCGCCAGACGTCGCGACGTAGGCATCCAGAGGCGGCAAGCGGTCGCAGCTCACCATCAGGAACGAGAACACGTCGCCGATCTTTCCCCCGCGGATCTCGTCTCGCGCCCTGCGGTAACCCGAGTCGAAGCGTCGTTGGAAGCCGATCTGCAGCCGCCCCTTGGCGCGCTCGACGTGCGCAACGATGTCGCGCGTCTCGGGGATGCCGATCGCGATCGGCTTCTCGCAGAACGTCGCGATGCGCGCGTCGAGACACTTCTTGATGAGCGGCGCGTGCGTGTCTGTCGGCGTCACGATGACGGCCGTATCGGCACCCTTCAACGCCTCGTCGACGCTTGCTGCCGCTTTCGCCTTGAGCGAGTCGGCGACCTCTTTCGCGCGAGCCCCGTCTGCGTCGTAGACGCGCAGCTCATCCACGTCCTTCGTCTCGCTCAGAACTTTGGCGTGGAAAGCGCCGAGGCGACCGACCCCGAGAATGGCGACCCTCACGCAAAGCATTCTGCGATGGAACGCACGGGTCCGTCAGAATCGCGCCGGTGACCAAGATCCAGGGCGTGTTGTTCGATTGGGGCGACACTCTCTTCTCACCGCCGGATGCGGCCGCCGTCATCGTGACGGCCGCGACAGAGCGCGGCGTCCCGATCGACCCTGAGCATGCCCGCGCCCTCTGGGACGAGCTCTGGGAGGTGGGTAAGAGGCCGGAGGAGCTCGCAAAGGGGCGCGACCTGTCCGCCGCCGCGCACCGCGTGATCTGGACCGAGCTCTTCGAACGGGCGAACGCCGCGGTACCCGGTATCGCGCCGACGCTCTACGAGCGCGTGATGGATCCGCGCGCGTGGATCCCCTATCCGGATACGGCGCCGACGCTGCGGGCGCTACGCGCGCGCGGGATCAAGATCGGCATCGTCAGCAACGTGCCGCAGGACCTGCGGCCGATCTTCGCCTTGCACGGCCTCGCCGATCTTGTGGACGCCTACACGCACTCGTTCGAGGTCGGGGTCGAGAAGCCCGACCCGGCGATCTTCCTGCGGGCCTGCGAAGCACTGGGCACGAAGCCCGCGGAGACCCTCATGGTCGGCGACCATCCGGTCGCGGACGCCGGCGCCCTGAGGGCCGGGCTGCGATTTCACCTCTTGCCACCGGACGGCGCAGCCGACCGCCCGCGCGGCCTCGATCAGGTCGTGCGGCTGGTGGACGCCTCAATGAAAGGATGATCGTCAAGCGAGGAAGTGCCATTTTTGTGCCCCTGGGACTGCTGGTCAGCGGGCGCCAGCTCGCTCCAGGATCGCCGCGATCCGGATGTACCCACGCGACCTCGCATGCTGCAGCGGTGTTATGCGGTTCCTGTCGGCGACGTTCGGATCCGCACCTGCGTCGAGCAGGATCCGAACGATCTCCTCGTGAGCCGGTCCGCCAGTACCCAGGATCACCGCCTCGAGCATGGCGGTCCAGCCGAGGTTGTTGACGTGGTCGATGTCGATCCTGGTCCTCGCGACTCGGCGCACGTAGTCCACGTGACCGCGCTCGCTGGCAGGAATGAGCGACGTACCGCCGAAGCGGTTGAGGATCCCTAGATCAGGGTCGAGGGTAAGGAGCAGCTCGGCCATCGGCACACTGCCGGTGACACCCGTGACCAGCCAGGGCGTGTCGTGCTGGTCATCGAGCGCGTCGGCGTTCGCGCCGAGGTACGTCAGTACCTTTGCCGCCGCGAGAGAGTCGAAGGTGACGGCCAGCAGCAGGGCCGTGCGACGGCTCGCGTCGCGCGCTTCGATTTTCGCGCCAGCGCGCAGCGCGAGAGCGACCCGATCGGCGTCACCGTCGGCGGCTGCGCTCAGAAGGGCTGCGTCCGGGTCGCGCGGACGTTCGTCGCCTATCGCCGCCCGGAGGATGCGGGCGATCTCGTCGTACCGGCGGGACTCCGCGTGCTGCATCGGAGTGATCCCATCTTGCTGTGACCGAATGGTCACGTCGACGCCGGCGGCGACGAGCACCCGCACGGTGTCGACGTACCGTTGGCTCCCGTCGCCAAGGATGATCGCCTCGTGCAGCGCGGTCCAGCCGAGCCGGTTGACGTGATCGAGGTCGATGCCGGCCTGAACAAGCCGCCCGGCGATATCGGCGTGACCGCGGTCGGCGGCGCGGATCAGGCCTGTCCCGTTGAACGAGTCCTTGTCGTTCACGTTCGCGCCACTTCGCAGCGTGAGCTCCAGCAGATCGCGGTAGCCCTCACTCGTGGCGATGAGGTAGGCACTCTGCGTTGTCGAGTCCTTGTAGTTGACATCCGCGCCGGCCCGGATGAGACCGGTGGCGGTGACCACGTCCTTCTTCCATGCCGCATCGATGAGCTGTGTGTTCAAGCTGGGCTCCTTGTCATTCGACGGCCTCACCGGCGCCGTCGCAGTCCGCGGCGGGGACGGGACCTCACTCGGAGCGCCGGTGGCGCAGCCCGCCAGCAGCACCGCCACGACCAGCGCGCGAACTAGTTCTGGCCCGGCCGTCATCTGATCGGCCTCCCGTCCATGTGACGAAAGTGTGCGCTGCGATCAGGCGGCGAAGAGCGGAGTCATGCCCTGGCGCCGCAGCAGTGCCTCCATTTCGTCGTCTGTCGGACGTGACCCGCCAAGCGACGCCGCGTCGAACACCGTCGGCAGCAACCCGACGTCACCGACGGTGTTGAGAAACACGCGCGCGTCACCAAGGACCCAGCGCACGGCGAGCGCGATGTCAGGTTCGTCGTGGAGCGGCTCGTACCAGGTCGTGGGTGTCGCCGGACGTTCCGCGTGCCACGGCCCGAGCGTGATCGCCTTGATGGTCTGCATCGCGACACCACGCTCTTCGCAGGCACGCATCAGGGCATCCACGTCGGCGGCGTAGCCGGAATCGCGGAGCTGGACGTAGTTGTAGGGAAAGAGCACCGAGTCGAAAGGGAATCGCTCGAGGCTGCGGTGATGCTGGGCCGGCGCGCGGAGACCGTGACCGGTCACACCGATGAAGCGCGCAAGCCCGGCGTCTCGCGCTTCGACCGCCGCGCGCAGGGCGCCGTCCGGTCCCATCGCGATGTCCCACTCCGTCTGGTCGACGAGGTTGTGCAGCTGCAGCAGGTCGACGTGGTCCGTGCCGAGGCGCTCGAGCGAGCGGCGGATCTCGTCGCGCGCTTCGCGGTATGTGCGCTGGCCCGTCTTCGTCGCGACGAAGAAGCGGTCGCGTCCCGTTCCCGCGAGCCACGGCGCGATCCGCAGCTCGGCATCGCCGTAGCTGGCAGCCGTGTCGATGTGGTTGACGTCGTAGCGCTCGAGCAGCTCGAGCACGCCGTCGGCAACGTCCTGAGAAACGCGCGAGAGCGCGGCCGCGCCGAAGAGTGTCCGCGTGCTGTCGTGCCCGGTGCGGCCGAATGGCGCGCGAGCGATCACGCCGTCACGTTAGCGCACACCAGGTGCGCGCGCGGCCTCGGCGGGCTCCTCCGCCGGGATCGTGACCATCGAGAACACCGCGCCGAGGACCTGGAAGACGATCGCAGCGGCCAGCGCGGCCGCGATCGAGAGCGGCACGACCACACCCGCGATCGCCGAGCCGATCGGAAAGCCCGCGAAGTTCAGAGCCATCGAAACCGCGAAGGCGCGGCCCAGCCAGGCCGGATCGGTCCGGCGCTGCCGGAGCGTGAACAGCACGATGTCGAACGGCCCGCTGCTGATCCCGAGCACGATCATCGCGATCGCCGCGACGATGGGAGTCGGGAACAGCAGGATCAGAGCGAAGGCGGCCGCGTGTCCGAGCATCGACGCGGCGAGCAGCTGACGCTCGCGGCCAAGCGTCGATACCCGGCCCATCAGCAGCACCGAGATCGATCCCGAGATCCCCAGGACGGCGAAGAGAAGCCCAACGAGCTCGGGACCACCGCCGAACTCCTGCAACACGAGCACCGGCAGTGTGAGGAAGAAGATCCCCCACCCGAGGTTCGCCGTCGACACGGACAGCGCCAGCGCGCGCAATGTCGGATGCCGCGTCACGTAGATGAGGCCGCGCCACGCATCGCCCAAAAGCCGGCCGGTTTCGGTGGGGGTCGCGGGGTCCCGCAGCCCGATGGCCACCACGCCTGCGATTCCGAAGAGCGCCGCGGTGACCGCCAGCGCCGTGGGTGAACCTAGACCCGCGACGAGGCCGCCCGCGAGCGCCGGCCCGACGATGCTCGCCACGACGTAACCGTTGCTGTCGATCGCGTTCGCGCGCTCCCACATGGGCTTTGGGACGATGAGCGGGAAGAGGGTCCGCACTCCCGTGTTCGAGAGGGGCTGCGTCAGCGACGATACGGTGACGATGACCAGCAGGACCGGGACCGGCAGCGCGTCGCCCGCGGCGAGCCCGGCGATCAGCGCAAGCGATGCCGCGGCGATGAAATAGTCGAGCACGACCAAACGCGTGCGGCCGTGACGGTCGAGCAGCGCGCCGGCGATCGGGCTCCCCAGGATCCCGGGCGCGACAGCCAGGAAGGTGACCAGTCCCGCGAGCTCCGCCGAGCCGTACTCCTGCAGCGCGAGTAGAACGAGGACGAGAGCGACCATCTGGCCCGCGGTGCGGGCGAGCATCATGCTCGCGACGAGCCGGGGGAACCCGGGGATCGCGAACAGCCGCCGATAGCTCGGTGCGCCGTCGGTGGAGAGGGTCACGGACTCGCGAGGCTAGCCGAGGCTACTTTGCGGCGCTGCTGTCGCGGTCGCGGCGCGCGGCGCGCCGCTCTTCGTACTTGCGCGCGGATGCATCGAGCTTGTCGAGGAAGCTACGGAGACGCTCGCGGTCCTGCTCGGCCTCGGCGTCGAGACCGGTGAGCTCGAAGATCTTCCAGTAGCGGAGCAGTGGCCAGACGATGTCGTCGTGATGGATGCGCAGGTCGTAGATCCCGGCGTCCGCGATGCGCGCCGCCTTACGGGTGAAGCCGGCAATGCCAGCGCCAGGCATCGCGAAATCCAGGACCTCGCGCGTGATGGCCTTCACGACCTCGGATGGCGCGACCTCGATCATCGCGGCGAGCGAATCGCGATAGAAGACCATGTGGAGGTTCTCGTCCTGCGCGACGCGCGTCATGATCTTGTCGGCAACGGGGTCCTCCGAATAGCGGCCGGTGTTCTGGTGCGACACGCGCGTCGCGAGCTCCTGGAACGCCGTGTAGGCCAGCCCCTGCAGCACGTCCACATCGTGGTCGTAGCCGGTCAGGATGGTCTGCATCCGGCCGCGCTCGAGCATGACGGGGTCGATGTTGCGCGTCACGATGAGGTAGTCGCGGATGACGATCGCGTGCCGCCCTTCTTCGGCGGTCCAGCGATTGATCCAGTTCTTCCACGCGCCATCACCCTTGCTGAACATCTTGTGGATCAGACGGTGGTACGAGGGGAGGTTGTCCTCGGTGAGGAGGTTGACCTCGAACGCCGTCTGCGCGACACCGGTCAGCCGGGGCTGGTCGGGTGTCCAGGGCTCCTTGTCGAAGTCACGACCGAGGCTGTACGGGATGTAGTCGTGCGGGAACCACTCCTTCGCGACACCGATGTGCCGATCGAGGAGCTTCGCGACGGCCGGCTCCACCTCGGCGAGGAGGGAGGCATCGTCGTGACGGGTCTTCACACGACCGAGAATAACGCTTGAACGCTCGTTCAGACGGCGGCAGCCTGCTTCTTACGCTGCCCGGCGAGCCGGTCGCGATCCTGCTTCGCCAGGACGCGCTTGCGGATGCGGTAGTTGACAGGTGTGACCTCGAGCAGCTCGTCGTCGGCCAGGAATTCGACGGCATCGTCGAGCGAGAGGTCCTGAACTCCATCGAGCTTCGCGGCGATGTCCGACGTGCTGCTGCGCATGTTCGTGAGGTGCTTCTTGCGCACGACATTCACTTCGAGATCGCTGGCGCGGATGTGCTCGCCGACCACCATTCCCTCATATACCTCGATGCCGGGTCCGATGAACAGCTGGCCGCGCTCCTGGGCCTGGTTGAGGCCGAACGTCGTCGTCGTGCCGGCTTCGAACGCGATGAGTGAGCCGAGATCGCGCGACTCGATCGGGCCCGCATACGGCGCGTAGCCCGCGAAGAGCGTGTTCATCACGCCCTTGCCCCGTGTGTTCGTGAGGAACGCCTGGCGGAATCCAAGCAGACCGCGCGTGGGGATCTTCCACACGCAGTGCGCGCTGCCGTCGTCGCGGTACTTCATGTCGACGAGCGCACCACGCCTCCTGCCCGCGAGCTCTACGACCGGGCCGAGCACGTCCTGCGCGACCTCCACCTCGAGCTGCTCGAAGGGCTCCAGCCGTTGGCCACCCTCATCCTTGTAGATGACCTCGGGACGAGAGACCTGGAATTCGTAACCCTCGCGGCGCAGCGTCTCGATGAGGATCGCGAGATGAAGCTCGCCGCGGCCGCTCACGACGAGCGTGTCGGCGCTGTCGGTGTCGGCGACGCGCAGCGCGACGTCACGCTCAAGCTCCGCGTACAGACGCTCGCGGATCTTGCGGCTCGTGACGTGCGTGCCTTCGCGGCCCGCGAAGGGGCTCGTGTTCACCGCGAACGTCATCCGCAGCGTTGGCTCCTCGACCTTGATCGGCGGCAGTGGCCGCGGGTCCGCGGCATCGGCGATCGTGTCGCCGATCCCGACGTCGGGAACGCCGGCCACGGCGACGATGTCACCCGCACGCGCTTCGTCGACCTCCTCGCGCGCCAGACCCTGGAACGTGAACAGCTGCGTGACGCGCGCGGGCGTGAGCGCGCCCGAGTGGTCGATGCGCATGACCGGCATCGCCTTGCGCAGCACACCGCTCTGCAGCCTTCCAACAGCGATGCGGCCCTTGTAGTCGTCGTAGGTCGTGGTCGTGACGAGAAGCTGCGCCGGCGCGTCGGCATCGACGTCCGGGGCGGGGATCGTCTCGACGATCGCTTCGAAGAGCGGCTCGAGCGTCGTGCCGATGTGGCGATGGTCGGTGCTTGCAGCGCCGATGAGCGCGTTCGTGTACACGGTGACGAACTCGGCCTGCTCGTTCGCGGCGCCCAGGTCGAGGAAGAGATCGAAGGTCTCGTTCAGGACGTGCACCGGCCGCGCGTTGGGACGGTCGATCTTGTTGATGACCACGATCGCGCGGTGGCCGCGCCGCAGCGCCTGCCGCAGCACGAATTTCGTCTGCGGCATGGGCCCGTCCACGGCGTCGACGAGCAGGAGGACGCCATCGACCATGTTCATCACCCGCTCGACCTCGCCCCCGAAGTCGGCGTGGCCCGGCGTGTCGACGATGTTGATCTTGGTCCCGCGATAGGTGATGGCGGTGTTCTTGGCCATGATGGTGATGCCGCGCTCGCGCTCGAGGTCGTTGGAGTCCATGACGCGCTCGGCGACCTGCTGGTTCTCACGAAAGATGTGGCTCTGGCGGAGCATGGCGTCGACCAGCGTCGTCTTCCCGTGGTCGACGTGCGCGATGATCGCGATGTTTCGGATGTCCTCGCGGCGCATGGCTACGCGAGGCCTTGGCAAGGGGACATGTAACAAGTCTATCGTGCGCTTCATGCGCCGCGGCCTTCTCACCGCTCTCGCGATCCTCTGCGACCTGACCGGCGGGGTGTGGATCCTTCAGGGGATCGGCGTACTTCCGGGCTCGTTCATGACGGGCGACATCACGTGGGCCGCGATCGGTTCGGTGCTTCTTCTCGTTTCCGGTCTACTGCTGTGGTCCGCGTACAGGCCGACGGCGCCGGGAAGCTGACACCGTTGCGCTACTAGCGCCGCTCCAGCGCGAGGCGCACGCCGAGGGCGATCAGCACGCCGCCGGTCACACGCTCGAGCCAACGGCGCACGCCACCGCGGCGGAGCAGGGCGCTGATGCGCGACAGAACGTACGCGTAGGCCGTGAGGACGTTGTCGCCGGGCGACATGAACTGCGGCATGAAAGTCAGATAGAAGACCGCGACTTTCGGATTCAGCACGTTCGACAGCAGTCCCTGCAGGAACGGTGACGTTGCGCGTCGGGGCGCCGCCGTTGCCAGGGCTTCGTCACGGAACGAGCTTCGTAGCGCCTGCACGCCCAGATACACGAGGTAGGCGGCGCCCGCGAGCTTCACGACGGTGAACGCCTCCGCCGACGTCGCCAGGATCACCGATAGACCGAGCGCCGAGGCGGTCGCGTGCACGAAGAGGCCGGAGCAAATGCCCATCGTCGCGAGCAGAGCAGCTCGCCGTCCTCGCTCGAGCGTGATCTTCGCGACGAGCGCCATGTCGGCGCCCGGAGAGATCGTGAGGAGCGCGAGGACGGCGAGCCCGGCGATGAAGAGCGGATCCATCGTCACCTCGGCGGGATGCGGCGCATCAGGTTGGTGCGGGCCTCGCCGTCGAGCGGCCGCCCGCGCTCCGCGAGCTTCGCGGCGATCGCCTGCCGGTGCTCCACCGTGCGGTTCGCGCCGAACTTGAACTTCGCGCGCACGTCCGTCACCTCCAGACGTATCCCGCGGATGGAGCCGAGCAGCTTGCCGTATCGGTTCTCGCCCGGCTCGACCGGCGCGTGCTTGCCCTCTGGCTGGAAATGCGAGAGCTGGCGCTCGAGGATCGCCGCGACCTGCGCCCCGTCGTCGATCACCTCGGCGTCACACGCGAGCTGCACGGCCGCGTAGTAGGAGGTCGGGACGCCGTACTCGTCCTGGTTCCAGTGGCCCGGGATGTACGTGTAGGCACCGAACACGGAGAGCATGGCGCGCGGCCGTTCCGCGAGGGCCACCCAAACGGGATTCGGCTTCGCGAGATGGAGCAGCACGGTCTTGTCGCCGTCGTAGATGAAGTGCGTCGGCACGACGATCGGCAGATCGCGGCCGACACCGGGCACGATGAGCTCACCGAAGTCGTGGTCGGCGAGGAACGCGCGCCACTCGGCGTCGCTGAGCGGTTCATCGTGGCGGTGGATCAGCATGGCTACGGCTCCGGCGCAACGGGCACGCTTGCCAGCGTATCGCGGTAACGGGCGCTCCGTGCCGTCACGGCACGCAAAGCGCAGAGTTGGTGTACTGATGGGAACAGTGGTCGGAGTGCTCATGCTTCTCGCGAGCCTTACGTCCACGGGCCCGAGCCCGACGGGTGTCGCGAGTCCCGCACCGATGGCCGCGACGTGCGCCGGTGCTGTCGGCCCGGGCATCCCACCACCGCAAAACGTGCCGCGAGGCATCGCGGGATTCCACGCGTCCTGGTTCGGCCAATCGGGATACATGAGCCTCTGCGCCGGTGAACGCGCCACGGCGACCGTCGCGTACTACAACACCGGCTCCCGTGGTTGGGTCCGCGGACGGCTGGGCGAGGTCGCGTACCTCGGGACCTGGGAATCCGAGCCCGGTCAGGATCAGCCGAGCATCCTCGGCGGCGACGGCGGACGCGGCTCGCCCGCCACGGGCTGGCCCCGCTTCAACCGCGTCGCCCTGCAGCCCGCGTCATACGTCGGTCCGGGACAGGTCGCGTGGTTCCAGTTCAGCGTGCAGGCGCCGTCGGTGCCAGGTACTTACCGCCTCGGCATCCGTCCACTCATCGAGGGCGCGACATGGATGGAGGACTACGGTGTGTTCTGGGTCGTCACCGTGCTCCACGCCGATGGCTCGGCACCGCGACCCACGCCGGCATCACCTGCGGGTGTGACGTACCGGATCACCGGGAGCGTGAGTGCGTCGGATATCGCCGAGGTGCACGAGGGAGTCGCGCGCGCCGGCGCGTACCTCGGCGCGAATGTGGATGGTGACCGCACACACGCGCTGACCGTCAACGTCATGGTCGGTAACGGCTCCGAGCGCTTCTGCTGCACAGCCGCCGGACCGACGTTCGACATCGTGACGAGCAACACCGCGTGGTCCGCCCCGACCGCTGCCGCGCCCGATACATGGACTGCGTCGACGGAGCGCAAGGAGCTCGCGGCGCATGAGTACGCGCACACGTGGCAGTACTCGGTCGGTGGCAGGGCGTGCATGGTCGGTGGTCCGCGCTGGCTTACCGAAGGCATGGCCGAGTCACTGGCGTACCGATCGCTCGTCGACGCGGGCCTCATACCCGCGGCAAACATGGACGTGTTCACCAGACGTCAGCTGCGCAACGCGCAGTACGTGACCCTCCGTTCGCTGGAGACCGCCTGGCCGGCGGAAGCGAATCCGTTCGCGGTCGGCTATCTCGCGGTCGATCGGATGCTGGCGGCCAACGGACCACTCGCGCTACGGAACTGGTGCGCGCGTGTAGGTCGCGGCGAGTCCTGGCAGTCTGCGTTCACCGCGGCGTTCGGCCAGAGCCCGGAGGCGTTCTACGCGAGCTTCGAGAACTTCCGCGCGGCGTACGTGCGGTAGAAGGCTGGCGCGCCGCTAGCTCTTGCCGCGTTGCTTGAAGCGGCGGCGTGACTTGTGATAGCCGCCGCCCTTTCTCGGGATGACGCTGATCGAGCCATCTACCTCGAGGATCGCCGCGGCCACCTCCTTTAGGTCGGCGATGCCGTGTTCGCGAGCGGCCATCTCGATATCCGCAACATCGACGTGCTCGCTCTTCATGTTCTCCTTGATGGGCTCACCATCCTGGAGCAGCAGGGTGGGCTCCTCGACCACCAGGCGGCCGAGGACCGGGATGCCGCGGCCGAAGCGGCCGAGCACAAGATTCACTCCGACGAGCGTCGCTGCCGACACAAGACCTCCGATGAGCGACACATCTCCACCATTCATCGCGTTTTGCACCGCGTTCGCGATGATGAGGATCACCACGAGATCCGCCGGGCTCATCTGACCGAGCTCGCGCTTGCCCCCGAGGCGGAGTAGAACGAGCACCGCGACGTAAACGACGATCGCCCGCAGGATCAGCTCCCACAACGGAACGCCCAGATCAAACATCGCGCGCATCGTAGCGAGACTCATCCATCGCTCGCTTGATCGCCTCTCAAGTCATAGCCGGCCGGTATGACTTGGCCGGCGCAATTGCGACGACGGGCGCATTCTGGCGCCTCATCATTTGCGCATGACCAGATTGCGTCTTGCCCTCGCCGTTGTCGCCGCGGTTTGCGTCGTCGCGTGTTCCGGCACGCCGACGCTTACGGTCGCGACCCCCACGACGACACCGACACCTTCGGCGACGACCACGAAGCCCGCGGCGACGCAGGAGCCGCTCGCACCACCGACATACGTCCGCTGGGCCGTCGACAAGGGCGCCTTCGCGGAACGTCCGTACTCTCTTGTTTTCATCTACGACGGCGTCGCGACGAACTTTCGCGTCGTTGACGGATCAGGACAGGTCGTGCTTCGCGTCCCCATCGCGGGATCCGGCGTCTTCGGTCCCGAAACATGCGTTGTGCGCGCCCGGTCGGTCGGAAAGACGGAGGGCTTTACCTATCTACTCATCGACTCCGACACGCACCAGCGCTTCATCGCCAACGCGTCCTCTTATCGGATCGAGGCGGACTCGGTCGGCGGGCGCACGGCTACCGTTCCATTAACCGACAGCGGATGTCGCGCAGTCTGACTAGCTGAGGTCCTCATGGACATAGGTCACATCTAGAGAGAACAGGCCCCCCGACTAGGGTGGCGGTGCTCAAACCAGCCACTTCTAGTCGGAGGGTCT
>CAJDUG010000023.1_pt1 | contig 58572 bp, 69 predicted proteins | sample 7390021 | NCBI WGS metagenome assembly CAJDUG01 (sample SAMEA7055676, study PRJEB34461) | soil metagenome | biome: terrestrial ecosystem; feature: Peninsula; material: soil | place: Antarctica | collected 2016
CTACCTCAACATCCCGGCGATCATGTCGGCCGCGCTGATCAGTGGAGCGCAGGCCATCCATCCCGGCTACGGCTTCCTTGCGGAGAACGCGGACTTCGCGGAGGTCTGCAAGGAGCACGGGCTGGTGTTCATCGGTCCGCCGCCCGAGGTCCTGCGGCAATTCCACGACAAGGTCGCGACTCGCGTCGTGATGAAGAAGCTGGGCCTGCCGGTGATCCCAGGCTCGGATGGTCCGGTGAAGGGCATGGCCGAGGCGCTGCGCATCGCAGAGGCGATCGGCTATCCGATCATGCTCAAGGCGCGTTCCGGCGGCGGTGGCCGTGGCATGCGCAAGGTGACCGCGCCTCAGGAGCTGCAGAAGCTCTGGGATCAGGCGAGCACCGAGGCCAAAGCCTCGTTCGGTGACCCGGGCCTCTACGTGGAGCGGTGCCTCGAGGGCGTGCGGCACGTCGAGGCGCAGATCGCCGTCGACGAGTACGGCAGTGGCATCTGCCTCGGCGAGCGTGAGTGCTCGATCCAGCGACGCAACCAGAAGATGATCGAAGAGGCACCGTCAGCGTCCATTAGCGAGGAGCTCCGGCAGGAGATCGCGCGCCGCGCGGTGGACGCCGCCGTCCGCTGCGGCTACCGCAACGTCGGCACCTTCGAGTTCCTGGTCGACGCTGTCGGCGAGTTCTATTTCATCGAGGTGAACTCGCGGATCCAGGTCGAGCACACCGTGACGGAGATGACGACCGGCATCGACCTGGTGAAGGAGCAGATCGCGCTCGCGTCCGGTCAGCCGCTGTCGTTCAGCGAGGAGCAGATCTGGATCAGCGGCCACGCGATCGAGTGCCGCATCAACGCCGAGGACAGCGAGCAGAACTTCGCGCCGTCCACCGGTGTCCTCACCACGTGGCTGCAACCGGGCGGTCCCGGGATTCGCATCGACACGCACTGCTTCCAGGGCTATGAAGTGCCGCCGTACTACGACTCGCTGCTGGCGAAGGTGATCGCGTGGGGTCGCGACCGCGCTGAGGCCGTCACGCGCATGCAGCGGGCTCTCGACGAGTTCACGATCGTGGGAGTGACGACGAATATCCCGGCGCACAAGAAGATCCTCGCCAGCGAGCTGTTCCGCTCGGGTCAGGTCACGACGCACCTCATCGACACCGTTGGGGTCGACGCCCTCAGCGCCTGATCCCGTTAGCCGTACGCGAACTTCCGGACCGATTCCAGTAGACGCTCGAGGTTGTACGGCTTGCCCATGAACTCGTCGATCACCAGGTCTCGCGCGATCGGATCTGCCCTCGCAGCGCCGCTGATGACGATGACCTTCGCGCGGCCCCCCGCGTGCCGGTACTGGGCGAGGAACTCTCCACCGTTCATGCCGCCGCTCAGGTACAGATCGAGCACGATGACATCGGGATCTCGCTTCGCGACCTCTCCCAGCGCGAGGTGGCCGGTGGCCGCGGTGGCGACCTCGTAGCCGTTCTCGCGGAGCGCGAAACCCAACATCCGCACGCCTTCGGCGTCGTCTTCGACCAACAGGATCCGTCGCATTTCGCCTCTCTCCGGTCAGCGAGTCTCGCCCGGCAGTCTAGTAACTAGACTCGCGCCGTGACGTCGCTGGACCGCGCGGGTATCGAAGCGCTCATTCCTCACCGTGATCCGTTCCTCCTCATCGACCGCGTGACCGAGCTCGAGCCCGGCGTGCGCGCCGTCGCGGAACACACCTTCACCGGCGAGGAGTGGTACCTGAAAGGTCACTTCCCGGGCAATCCGATCGTCCCGGGCGTGATCCTGGTGGAATCCTGTGCGCAGGCCGCCACCGTGATGGCTATGGCGCTGCCTGAATACCGCGACGGCCTCGGGCTCTTCGCCGGCATCGACGAGATGCGTTTCAAGCGCATCGTGCGGCCGGGCGACACGGTCCGGTACGAGGCGGTCATCGACAAGATGCGGCGTGGCTACGCGCGCGTGAACGTGCGCGCCTTCGTCGGCGACGAGCTCGCCGCCGAGGGCGTGATCCAGGCGATCTTCCAGGCGCGGGCCGCGGTCGGGCCGAAGCAGGCAGCGCCGTGAGCGGAGAGCCGTACATGCGCGAGCCCGACCCCGAGAAGATCCGCCGCATGGAGGCGCGACCGGTCGTCGAGATCATCGGCGTCCCGATGGACCTCGGTGGCAACCGCCGCGGTGTCGACATGGGCCCCTCGGGGATCCGCTACGGCGGTCTTGTGGCCAAGCTGTCAGAGATCGGCTTCCGCGTGAAAGACCGCGGCAACATCCGCGTCGCCGATCCCGACGAGGGCCTCGCGACGCATGCGTACGAGAAGGTCGATGCCGAGCGGCTGTCGCGCGCCCCGCGCGCGCACAACGTGAAGGAGATCGTGCGTGCGTGCGAAGAGCTCGCGACCGTCGTCGCCGACATCGCGCGCGCCGGCAACATCCCGCTCGTGCTAGGTGGCGATCACTCGATGGCGATGGGCACGCTCGCCGGCCTCGCTCGGGCGGGAAAGAAGCCCGGCGTGATCTGGATCGACGCGCACGGCGACATCAACACGCCGCAGACCTCGCCTTCAGGCAACGTGCACGGCATGCCCTTCGCCGTCGCGCTCGGCCTCGCGGGCGACCCGTTCCCCGCCAGTCTCCGCGGGACGACGAGCGGCGACCGCGGCGTGCTTCTCGGCCTGCGTGACGTGGACCCCGGCGAGCGCGACAACATCAAAAAGGCAGGCGTGACCGCGCTCACGATGGCGGACATCGATCGTCTCGGCATGGGCCCGGCGATGGAGAAAGCCATCGCGGTCGCGGGCAAAGGCGACGGCATCCATCTCTCGCTGGACATGGACGCGCTCGATCCCGATGAAGCGCCAGGTGTCGGAACGCCGGTGCGCGGCGGTCTCACCTACCGCGAAGCGCAGCTCGCGATGGAGATGCTGGCCGGGTCGGGGAAGCTCCGGTCGGTCGAGATCGCCGAGGTCAATCCGATCCTCGACGAGAGCAACCGGACCGCGGCGCTCGCGGTCGAGCTCGTCGCGAGCGCGCTCGGAGAGACGATCCTCTAGGGGCGCTTCCGGTTCGTGACCGCGCGGTGCAATAGCGCCGCGACCTCCACGTTGCGGCGGTCCCGGGCGACGTCGAGCGCGGTCAGGCTCTTCGCGTCCGTCACCGCGGGATCGGCGCCGTACGCGAGGAGCAGCTCCGCTGCTTCGAGGTCTCCCGTGAATGCGGCGCTGTGTAGCGGCGTGCCACCATCGCGGGTCTTCGCGTTCGGATCCGCGCCGGCCTCGAGCAGCAGCCGGACGATCTCGTGTATCGCGTCGCCGGCGTCGGTCGCAACGGCCGAATGCAGCGGTGTGAAGCCCTGGTCGCGTGACGGCACGCTCGGCTTCGCGCCACGCTCGAGCAGCACCTTCACCACGTCGCGACGCTTGAAGAACGACGCGAGTCCAAGTGGCGAGTAGCCGTCGTGCGCGACGGCGTCCGCAAGCGAGCGGTCCGCGTCGACGAGTGCCGCGACACGATTCGCGTCGCCGGCAGTCGCGGCCTCGAAGATGTCGAGGTCAGGCGCTCGGGATAGCAGCGCGGCGGCCACGTCCGCCTTTCCGTAGTAGTGGGCAAGCAGAACAGCCGACGTCCCGCTCCCGTCCTTCGCCGACACCAGCGAAGGATCCGCATCGAGCATTCGGTCGACCGCCGCCCGGTCGCCGTTCTTCACGGCCTCAAGGAACTGCGCTGCCACCCTTGGCCTCCCCAGTTTGCGTTACTTAGCCTTGCTAACTAATATCACGGCATACCCAAGAGCGCAAGGGGCACCGGCGCAGTTCAGCGCGAGCGAGAGCTGGCGGACCGCCTGCACTCCGCCGCGATCCACTTGCTTCGTCGCGCGCGACGCGGGGACCCGTTGACCGGGGCGACGCCGGCGCAGCTCTCGGCGCTCTCGGTGCTCATGAGCGGACCGAAGACGCTCGGTGACCTCGCCGCCGCCGAGCAGGTGCGCGCGCCAACGATCAGCCGGCTTGCCGCCGAGATGGAGCGGAGCGGCCTCATCCGCAGGCGCACCGATCCGGATGACGCTCGCATCGCACGAGTGGAAATGAGCGCCAAGGGCCGGCGCGTGCTCGGAAAGGGACGTGATCTGCGCACCTCCGATATCGAGGCCCGTGTGCGGCGACTGGATCCTTCGGAGCTCGACATGCTCGAGCGGGCGGTCAAGATCATCGAGGGAATGCTGCGGGACTGAGCGGCGTTAGCCTGTTACCGACAGGGGAGGCCGCGTGGAGATACGTCTTCACAACACGCTCACGCGCCGCGTGGAGCCACTCGTACCAATCCGCGAGGGCGAGATCCGTATGTACAGCTGCGGACCCACGGTGTACCGACCGGTGCACGTCGGGAACCTCCGCTCGTATCTGCTCGCCGACTGGCTGCGGCGCACGTTCGAGCTTTTCGGTCACCGTGTCATATCCGTGAAGAACATCACCGACGTCGGTCACATGCGTCAGGACGCGGTCGATCGTGGCGAGGACAAGGTCATCGCGGCGGCGCTCGCCGCCGGCAAAACGCCGAGCGAGATCGCGCAGTTCTACGAAGCGGCGTTCCGTGAGGACGAACGCAGGCTCGGCATCCTGCCCGCGACCGTGTACCCGCGGGCGACCGCGCACGTACCCGAGATGATCGCTCTCATCGAGGAGCTCCTGAAAAAGGATCTCGCGTACGTTGTGGATGGGACCGTCTATTACGCCGTGAAGCAGTTCGAGGGCTACGGTCGCCTCTCGGGCAATGTCGCCGAAGCGCTGCGGCAGGGCGTGCGGTCCGAGGCGGATCCGAACAAACGCGGCGCGACTGATTTCGCTCTCTGGAAGCACGCGGAACCCGAACGGCGCGCGCTCGTGTGGACCTCGCCGTGGGGCCGCGGGTACCCCGGTTGGCACATCGAGTGTTCCGCGATGAGCACGAAGTACCTCGGCGAGCGGTTCGACGTGCATACCGGCGGCGTCGACAACGTCTTCCCGCACCATGAGGACGAGATCGCGCAATCCGAAGGGGCCTTCGGCCATGCCGTCGTGAGTACGTGGGTCCACGGGCAGCACCTCCTCGCGGACGGCGTGAAGATGGCCAAGTCGGCGCGCAACACGCTCGAGGTCCATGAGATCGAGGCGCTGGGCATCGATCCGCTGGCCTTCCGTTATCAGTGCCTCCTCACGCACTACCGCGCGCGCATGCACTTCAGCGTCGCCGCGCTCCGGCAGGCGGCCGAAGGGCTGGACCACCTGCGGCAGCGCGTGCGCGCGCTCGCGCAGCATGTCGACGCCGCTCGGATGCCGCCGCTCCTGCGGGCGCGGGTCGGAACGGCGTTCGCCGACGTAGCGCTCGAACGTTGGAACGAGCTTTTCCGCGAACGTCTCGCCGACGACCTCGACATGCCCGGTGCGCTCGCCCTCGTCCAGGCGTGCGTCGCCGACGCCGACATCCCACCCAGCGTGCGTCTGCGATTTGTGGATGACGCCGACACGGTCCTGGGGCTCGACCTTGCCACCGTGGCGCGCGAGCGCATCGACGCGCCCGCTCCCGCCCTCGCGGCGATCGCCGACCACGAGCGCGCCCGCGCCGCGGACGACTTCGTGGCCGCCGACAGCCTGCGCTCGCGATTCGAAGGCCTGCGTGTCGACGATCTCGCGAGCGGCGTGCTCGTCGCGCGCGAGGATCGGCGGCTTGCGCGGCGGCAGCGCCGGACCATCGCGTCGCCGCGCGAGCTTGACGACCGCAGGGCCGAGGGTGCGACGCGCGACTGGACCATCGCCGTCACTGCACGCGAGTGGCCCGAGGATGTCGAGCGCTGCGTGCGCGCGACATTGCGATTCGCGCCCTACGACGCGGAGGTGCTCGTGCTCGATCAGGGCTCGAGCGACCGGAGCGCCGCGCGCCTGGCTCGTCTCGCCTCCGGTGAGCGCGTGCGGGTCATCCACGCCGACCGCGATCTCGGCGAAGGCGCGGGCCGCAACGCGCTCCTGCGTATCGCGCGCGGTCGACTGATGCTGCAGCTCGATCCGTCGGTGGAGCTCGTTGGCGACCTGTTCAACGTGCTCGACGCGGCCCTTCGCTCGGGCGCGGGCATCGCCGGTCCGTGGGGCCTTCGGACGAAGGACCTCAGGCACTTCGACGAAGTGACGGACGGCGTCTGCGACGCGATCGAGGGGTACTGCCAGGCGACCACGCGCGACACACTGCTTGGCATCGGCGGGTTCGACGAGCGCTACCGCTTCTACCGCAACCTCGACATCGCGGTCTCGTGCGCGGTGCGCGAGCGCGGGCAGCGCGCGGTGGCCGTGGGCGTCGAGCACGCCGTGCGGCACGCGCACCGCGCGTGGGAAGCTCTGCCGGAAGAGGAGCGCGAAAAGCGCAGCCGCAAGAATCACGACCGCATGTACAAGCGCTTCCATCCGATCCGGGCGCTCGCGTGACGCGCGGATCGCTCGTCATGTGCGGCTCCGGCGAGTTCACGCCGGCCATGGCGGACGTTGACCGCGAGATCCTCGCCGGCATCGGCGCACGCAGCGTCCGCGTCGCGATCGTCCCGACCGCGGCGGGTCTCGAGGACACGCCGAAGTCCTGGGTCACGATGGGCACCGCTCATTTCGCGAGCCTCGGCGCCGATGCGACGGGCGTGATGGTCCTGAACCGAGCTGATGCGGAGGACCCGCGGCACTCCGCCGCGATCGCGAACGCCGACTGGATCTACTTCTCCGGCGGTAAGCCCGGCCACCTCGTCGAGACGCTCGCCGGTACCGCGTTCTGGTCGGCGGTCCTCGCTCGTCATCATGCCGGCGCCGTCCTCGCGGGTGCGAGCGCGGGCGCGATGATGCTAGGAAGTCGGACCTTTCACTTTCCGGACGGGATGGATGAGATCGGCCTCCCGCGACGCGTGGCGGTCCGAGACGCGCTCGGCGTGCTGCCCGGCATCTTCGTGGCGCCGCATTTCGACGCCGTACCCGCGGAGCTGTGGCGGAGGTGGGCCGAGGTATGGCCCGAAGGACACCGCATGCTTGGGATCGACGAAGACACCGCGATCGTCGAGCGCGCTGACGGGTGGAGCGTCGTTGGAAAGGGACGGGCGATGGTGTTCCGCTCGCTCGACGACCACGACGTTCATGCGAGCGGCACGCGCTTCGACGGCATCCGCGTCGCTGACGCCCGGCGCTCTTAGACTCGACTCATGCGCAATGGAGAACGGCGTCGCGTCGTCGTGACCGGCCTCGGCATGATCACGCCGCTGGGCGATTCGGTCGCGAAGACGTGGGACGGCGTCCGTGCTGGTCGCAGCGGCATCGGCCCGATAACGCGCTTCGATACGGCGGGTCTCGAGACGACGATCGGTGGCGAGGCCAACGACTTCGATCCACTCGCGTATATGGACCGCAAAGAGGCGCGCCGTGCGGACCGCTTCACGCAGTTCGCGGTGGCCACAGCCTCGCAGGCGCTGGCCGATTCGAAGCTGGAGATCACGAAGGACCTCGCGCCGCGCGTCGGGGTCGCGTACGGCAGCGGGATCGGTGGCGTAAGCACCGTCGTCGAGAACGTACTGTCGCACGCGAAGGACCCGCGCCGGATCTCGGCGTTCATGATCCCGATGATGATCATCGACATGGCCGCGGGCGAGATCGCCATGAAGTTCGGCGCGAAGGGTCCGAACATGGGTCTGGCCTCCGCGTGCGCGTCGAGCGCGCATGCGATCGGCGAAGGTGCCGAGATGATCCGGCGTGGGCAGGCGGACGTGATGCTCGCGGGCGGCTCCGAGGCAGGACTCATCAAGATCGCCATCGCCGCGTTCAACCAGGCTCACGCGCTGTCGCGCCGCAACGACGCGCCCGAGAAGGCGTCGCGGCCGTTCGACAAGGGCCGCGACGGCTTCGTGTTCAGCGAGGGCGGTGGATGCGTCGTTCTCGAGGAGCTCGAGTTCGCGAAGGCGCGCGGCGCGAACATCGTCGCGGAGCTCATCGGGTACGGGCAGAGCGCGGACGCGCACCATGTCACCGCGCCGTCGGAGGGTGGTGAGGGCGCGGTGCGCGCGATGCGCATGGCCATCGAGGGCGCAGGCATCGCGCCGACGGACGTCGGGTACATCAACGCGCACGGCACCTCGACGCCGGCCAACGACGGGACCGAGACCGCGGCGGTGAAGACGCTTTTTGGCGCCTATGCGTACAAGGTCCCGGTGTCGTCGACGAAGTCGATGACCGGACACACACTTGGCGCGGCCGGTGCGATCGAGGCGATCTTCTGCGTGCTCGCGATGCGCGACGGCGTTCTGCCGCCGACCATCAACCAGGAAGTGCCCGATCCCGACTGCGACCTCGACTACGTTCCGAACGTCGCGCGCAAGCAGCAGGTGGACATCTCGCTGTCGAACTCGATGGGCTTCGGCGGTCACAACGCTGCGCTTTTGCTGCGACGCTGGAGCTAGGGATGGCCGAGGGAAAGAAGCTCCGCGCGGACGCGAACGCTCTCGTGACGGAGCTCCTGCACCGGCTCGCGGCGGAGGACGTCCAGCAGCTCGAGATCCGCCGCGGCGGTTTGCGCGTGAAAGTGAGCAAGAACGGCGCTCCGGTCCCTGCCGCGCCGAGCGCGCCGACCTCCGCGCCGTCGGGCGTCATCGTCACCGGGCCGGACCAGCAGACGAAGGGGGAGCTCCCAACGGTTAACGCGCCGCTCACCGGGGTCTTCTACCGGTCGCCGACCCCGCAGGCGCCGCCGTTCGTCCAGATCGGCGCCGTCGTGAACAAAGGCGACGTCATCGCGCTCATCGAAGCGATGAAGCTGTTCAACGAGATCCGCTCGACCGCAGGCGGAAAGGTGAAACGCATCTTCGCCGAGAACGGACAGCTCGTGCGCGCGCACCAGCCGCTCCTCGAGCTCGAGCCGATCTGATGGCGGCGGTCTGCGTGGTCTGCAAGATCGCGCTTGAGGCCGGCCGCATCCGGCTCCGCTACGAGGGGCGGTATTACGAGTTCGATCGAGACCGCTGCAAGATCATCTTTCAGGAGAATCCCGATCGCTGGCTCGACGCCTTTGGCGAGGTGCTCGACCAGCCGCGCTAGACCTCCTGCATCCGAAGTGGCGCCGCGAGGCTCGCAGGGTTCTGCTATCGACACTGCCCGCGCGGATCGGCACGGCACACGGATGCGACGACGCGGCCGCCCGGCAGCTCGATGATCTCGACGTCGCCCACCCCGGGAGTCGCTGCGGTCGTTCCCCGAGAAGCGGACGCGTAGATCTTCGATCCGTCGTTCGACCACCACGTCTCCCAGACCTTCTTTGACGACTCAACACGTTTGGAGGCAGCGTCCGTCAGCGTGCGCGTGTAGACGTCGCCCTCCATGAATGGGTCCTCTGCGGCGGTGTACAGAACGCGATCCGCGCTCGGGTGCCAAGCGATCGAGCCGAAGGACTTTGCCGCGAGTGGCTCGAGCTCGCGGATCAGTCCGTCGTTCGGATCCACGGCGTAGACCCGATTCTCGCCGCCGAACGAACCGGCACTGCCCGCCACAGCGAGGAAAGGCGCCCTTCCCCGCCAGCTGACCTGTGAGCCGGTGCCGGTCCATCCTTGCGCGCCGTTCGCGGCGTTGAACACGGCGATCTTCGTGATCGTGTCCGTGCCCTGCGCGAGGACGATCGCGCTCCGATCGATCGAAAATGCGAGCGGGTACCAGATCCTTGTCATATCGGACGGATCGTCATCTTCGACGAATAGACGCGTCGGACCGCCAGACGTGTCACCGATGCGGACGCCGTCGTGTCCGTGGAAGGCGTAGCGCGCACCGTCTGGACTGATCACGCCGCGCAGTGGACCGACGGCCCAGATCTCGTCGTCCTCATAAAGGAGCGTCGCGCGCCCGGCGGCGACGTCGATGAGATAGAGCGCCGATCGCTCCGCGGGACCGACTGCGGCGACGAGGAGACGCTTTCCGTCAGCCGACTCGCTGAACGGCGGTGCGTAGTAAGGCCGCCCAGGGGAGCCGCGCGCCGCGACGACCTCCGCGCTCGTGCCCTTGGTGAGGTCAACGAGCAGGATCCGACCGGTCTGCCCATCCGAGAGCGCCATGTACCGGTGATCCGCGGGGACGCTCGCGGCCCGCGCCACGACCGCTAGCGCGGCGATGCCCGCGCTCGCAACAAGCGGACCGGACTCCGGCGGCGGGGTGCTCGTGCACGCGACGGCGAGCAGGGCGGCAAGCGAGGTCGCGGCGACGACCTTCATGACCTTACGGTGACATGCCGCCGCGACTGACCGCTCGCTAAGTAGCGAAGACGCTGGCGAACAGATACCCAAGTGAGAGCGAACCCGCCAGTGCCGCCACGCCCCAGCCGAGGACGGTCGTGAGGCGCCCGTTCACGGCATCGCCCATCACGCGGCGGTCTGTCGCGAGACGGAGGATGAAGATGAGGATGATCGGGAGCAGGACGCCGTTCGCGATCTGCGCCGAGATGATGAGCGGGATCAGCGAGATCCCGGGGATCAGCACGACGATCGCGCCGAGCGCGAGCAGCAGCGTGAACAGGCTCATGAACACCGGCGCCTCGCGGAAGTTCTTGCTGATGCCGGACTCCCAACCGAATGCCTCGCAGATCGCGTAAGAGGTGGAGAGCGGCATCACCACCGCGCCCAGAAGCGACGCGCCACACAGGCCCATCGCGAAGAGCAGACCCGCGCGCTCGCCGGCGAGCGGGACGAGCGCCTGCGCCGCGGCGTCGGCCGAGGTCACCTGGATCCCAGCGGGATACAGGACGGTGCCGGTCACGACGACGATGAAGAACGCGAAGAGGCCGGCGAGCGCGGCGCCAAGGAACACATCGATGCGCGCGTAGGCCGCCGACTTTCGATCGGTCCCCTTGTCGACCACCGACGCCTGCATGTAGAAGAGGAGATAGGGCGTGATCGTCGTGCCGACGAGCGCAAGCGCGAAGACCAGTGCCGACGGGCTGCTCGGGAGCGACGGGATGAAACCCGACATCACGACGGGCCAGTCGGGCTTGAGGATGAAGACGGAGACCGGGTAGGCGATGAACGCGAGGACCAGCACGAAGAGGACCCGCTCGACGATCCGGTAGCTGAAGAAGACCACCAGCGTCCAGACCCCGAGCGCCGCGAGTGGCACGGACACGATCCGTGGCACGCCGAGGATCTCGACGCTCGCGGCGATACCGGCGAATTCCGCCACAACGTTGCTGCCGTTCGCGATGATCAGGACGAGCATCGCGAGGATCGTCCAGCGCACGCCGAACCGTTCGCGGATGAGGTCCGAGAGACCCTGGCCGGTCGTGATGCCCATTCGCGAGCACATCTCTTGAATGACCCCGAGGCCGATGCTCGCGACCAGCAGGAGCCACAGCAGCGAGTAGCCGAAGTGCGCGCCGACCGACGAATACGTCGTGACGCCCCCGGCCTCGTTGCCGGCGAACCCGGTGATCACGCCGGGACCGACGACGGCCAGGAAACCGGCCACGGCGACCCGCCGGCGTGTCGCCCGGCGTCGGAGCGCGCGCAGGGGACGCGCGATGCCCGCGCCTCTCACCTAGCGATCGACCTGAGCGACCTCTTCCTCCAACCGCGCGGGAGCATGATGTCGATGACGTCATCGACGGTCACGGTGCCGAGAAGCTTTCGTCGCGCGTCGACCACTGGGAGCGCGAGCAGGTTGTACTTCGCGATCAGCGCCGCGACCTCTTCCTTCGGGGAGGTGGCGTCGACCTTGAGGACGTTGCGGTCCATGACCTCGGTGATCGGCGTCTCCGGCTTCGCGACGACGAGGTCCCGCAGCGAGATGACGCCGTCCAGTCGGCCCTGGCCATCGACGACGTACAGGTAATACGTCAGCTCGGCATCGGGTTGCAGCTCGCGGAGCCGGTCGATGGCGCCGCTGGCCGTCAGCTGCGCAGGCAGCGCGATGAAGTCCTTGGTCATGATCCCGCCCGCGGAGTCCTCGGGGTAGGTGAGCAGCTCCTCCACGTCCGCGGCCTCGTCCTTCTGCATGAGATCGACGAGCTCGTCGCGGCGCTCTTCGGGCAGATCCTGCAATAGGTCGGCGGCCTCGTCCGGGGCCATCTCGTCGAGGATGTCGGCGGCGCGCTCCTCGTCCATGTCGCTCACGATCGAGGCCTGCATCTCTGGCTCGACCTCGGAGAGCGTGTCGGCCGCCGTCTCGATATCGAGCTCCTCGAACACCGCGCGCCTCTCGTCGACGCTCATCTCCTCGACGATGTCGGCGATGTCGGCCGGGTGCAGCAGCGCGAGCTTGGTGCGCGGCACGGTGACTCGCACGTTCGCGTCCGGCGCCGAGAGCGGCTCCACGAGATGCCACGGGATGATCCCGCGCGGCAGCTTCTGCCCCGCGAGACCGACGACGCGCTCGGCGAGACCCTCGGCGCCGACGCGCCGCAGCAGCCCGCGGAGGCCGACGTCCGCGCCGACGAGACGCAGCTGCCCGTCAACTTCGGAGAGCTGCAGGTCGTTCACCCGCACGACTTTCGCCCCGTGCGTGTCGACGACCTGCTTGTCCATCAGGTCACGCGAAAGGCGCAGCGCTTCCTGCGGCAGAGTCGAGTCGGTGATCGTGTCAAGGCGACTGCGCAGCCGGAGATGCCCGATCTCCTGCGCCAGCTCGTTCCAACGGACGACCCGCTCACCGCTCGGCGTCGCAAGGATCGCCCACTGCACCGCTGGGAACTGGCCCTGTGGCACGACCGCGAGGTCCGAAAGCTTCGCGACTTCGGTGCCGTTGGGCTCGATCACGCGTCGATGTTGGATGTCGGACAGGTACGGCACGCGCGCAAGGGTACCGCCCGGGTACAATGAGGATCCCCATGACACCTGCCTCGGACACCGGACTGCGCGTGCGAGCCCTCGCGGATCAGGCCGTCGCGGCCGCCCTCGAGGCCGACTGGACGCGTGCGTCCGACCTCAACTCAAAGATCATCGAAGCCGCGCCCGACGACGTCGAGGCGCGCAACCGGATGGGCCGCGCGCTCCTCGAGCTGGGCAAGCTGGAGGAGGCGAAAGCCTCGTTCGGCGAGGTGCTCAAGGCCGAGCCGTACAACTCGATCGCCATCCGCGGCTCGCAGCGCATCGTGCAGCTGCTGGAGCACAAGACCAAGCCGAACGTCACGACGTCGCGGACCCAGCCCCGTCTCTTCATCGAGGACATGGGCGCCTGATCAACCCGGCGCCCCCGCACATCCTGGCCCGTTACAGCCCCGGCGCAGAGGCGCAGCTCAAGGAGCAGGAGGGCCTGATGGCCGTCCACGCCCGCGACGGGGAGCTCCTGGGGTTCCTGGAGCCGAAGGTCGGCAGGCGCCTGATCGATCTGATCCGAACTGGCAACCAGTACGTGGCGGCCATCGTCAGTAACGACCAGTTGAACGCGCGCGTTGCCATTAGAGAGGTCCTGCAGAGCGTCGAGAACTCGAGCCGGATCTCTTTCCCGGGCCACCACCGCCCGGCCGAGACGAAGGAGCGGGCCTACATCAAGGGCAACTTCTTCCGCTTCGGGCGGGACGCGGATGAGGACGGGGACGAGGACTCGGACGGGACTGAGGAAGAGACAGGGGGCGTCGCGGGCGGCGAGGCCCTTGAAGAGTCAGACGGCGTCGAAGAGCCACTTGTCGTCGATACGGGCGACGATGACTCGGAGGAAGAAGAAGAGGAGTAAGGCGGATGGGCCGACCGGGATGGGGAGCGATAACAGCGGTCCTCGTCCTCCTAGCCGCGGCCTGCTCCACTCCTGTCCCGGATAAGACCCGCCCCATCCCCGGCGACGTCCCCGACGCCCGTCCCATCGCTCAGACCGCTGCCGACATCCTCTTGACCTTCTCCGTCTACGACTACGCGCTCGTCGGCAGCCTTGGTGGCGAGAAGGTGCGCGCCGTCAGCGCCGATCGCTACGCCACGGTCGCGCGCACGCAAGCCGCGCTCGTCAAATCGAACACGACGAAGGTCGTCGCGGCGACCGTCGAGACCGTCGGTCCGGTCCGTGACCGGCTCGTCTCGCTGGCCGACTCATTGACCGATCTGTCACGCGACGCGCTCGCGTATGCGGATGTACGTGACCCCGCTGCGCTGTCGCGCGTGCTCGCGGGCGTCGATCGCGGCTGGGCGAGCCTGCGCGAGCTCGCGTCGGTGCTGCCGGCCGATCCAGCGCTCACGACGACGATCGATCGCGGCGCCTCGATCAAATCGACTGCGGCGTCGAAGCAGGTTTTCACGCTGACCGCGGGTCCGTACGGCACCGCGGGTGAAGCGCTCGACGCGGCGAAGAAGATCGGCGCAAACGCGACCGCCGCGACGCAGAGCCCATTCGCGGTCCGCGTGGGCCCGTACCCGGACCGCACCGCGGCGGACAAGGCGTCCGCGGCGCTCGCCGCGCAGAAGATCACCGCGATCGTGAGCGAAGAAGCCGTGTATGCGTTCACGCGGGCTGGCCAGGTGCCGGACGCGGAGCTGTGGCGCGAGCCCGAGCGCGCCATCGACGTCCAGGGGCTCGCGCGCAAGATCGCGCTTTCGTCGGACGCGTCGTTGATCGCGACCGGATCCGACGATGGGTACATCGGGGTCTTCACGCGCGACGGCGCGCTCAAAGCGCTGCCCAAGTCCAACGCGGGCGTGAACCAGCTTGCCTTCACGAACAACGGCCGCTTCCTGATGGGCGGCGGGCAGGTCCTCACGAACCTGGTCATGCCGGCGCCGAACGACACCGTCGGTGTCCCGGTGCGCCTCAGCGGCGCGGCGCAGTCGCTCGTGTACGTGCCCGGAGTCGACGTGTTCGCGGCATCGTCGGGCGGCGATGGTGGCGGTGTGGTCGGGGGCCGCACGCCCGACGGGCTGCCACTCTCGGCACCATTCCCGATCGCGCTCGGCTCCGCGGGCGGGCTCCTTGCGGCCACCGACAACGGCGATCTCTTCATCGCCTGGCAGAACGCGGGTGCGTACGAGATCCGGATGTTCCGACCGGGTGTGGATCGGGCGACGAAGGGCGTACTGCGCATCCCCGGCACCGGTACGGCGTTCGCGATCGATCCCACCGGGAAGTTCGGCGCGGCCGTGACGGATCAGGGCACGTTCCGCTTCCAGGTCAACGCGGCCGATCCGACGAAGAGCGTCACGAAGCTGACGACCGCCGTGCGCGACGTCGAGTTCGCGCGCGACGGAACGCTCTACCTGCTCGACGCGCAGCGCGTCATCGCCGTCGATGGCGAGGGCGTCACTCGTTGGACCACCGCGATCGTCGACGGCCGCCGCATCGCGATCGGGCTGCGCGCGGTCGTGCTGGACGGCTCCGATCGCCTCATCGCCTTCGACCCGAAGACGGGCGCGCTCGACGAGCTCGCCTCCGTCGGACAGGTCCAGGATCTCGTCGTTTCACGCGACGGCCGTTGGGTGGGCCTTGTCGCGGAAGCGAAGCGAGCTGTTCTCTTCCGACTGCCCTGAGACCCATACTCACGCTCACGTGAGCACACAGCGAGAGCGGATCCTCTCCTTCACTCCCATCGAGACGGTCCCGCTTCCGCGACCGCTCAACCGCTTCGGCACCGCGTTCCCCGCAGCCCTCGCCGACGTCTACGCGACCGCCTACGCGCCGCGCCGCGGCGTCGTGCTCGATCCACTCGCACATCCCTGGTCCGCCGCCGACTCCGTCGAGCTGGCGGATCGGCGCGGGATCGCGAAATCGCGTGAGCCGCTGGGCGAGTGGGCCCGCGCGGTCGTGGCGCTCGCGCCGCCACTGGACGAGGTACTGGCGGCGTTCGAGCGCGTCGCCGACAGCGCGCTCATCGGCACGCCGCATCGCGTGGCGATGCGCGAGCTCTACGGCTCGCACTGCGCAACCTGTCACGGCCCGGTCGTCGTCGAGGCCTTCCTCTGGGAGCGCGACGCGCCGGTGCCGACCAAGAAGGCGTTCCGGTGCTCCGTCTGCGCGCGTGATGGTCGCGCTCTCCTCATCGAGGGCGTCGATAACGACGATGAGGAGCGCACGCGCCGGCTCGAGCCGCGCGGCATGGCGTACTGGCAGTTCGTCGAGCGTTTCGGCGCCGATCCAGCGGCGCAGGCGCTGGGTGAGACGGTGGCCGCGCTCTACACGCCCCGCAACATCACGGCGCTCATGGCCACCCTTCGCGCGGTCGAGACCTCGGTCGGCGATCCCGCCGCGCAGGGCCTTCTGAAGCTCTGCCTGCTCGAATCGATCGTCGCCGGGAGTCGCCTGAACGCGGTCGCCGGCCACGGCGCACCGCTCCGCATCGACAAGGGACGCGCGCGGCGCGGACACGCGTCGCAGACACGCGAGGTGAACATCTGGCTCGAGTACGAGCGCACCGTCCGCGAGCTCGTCGCGTGGCTCGCGCAGTACGAGCATCGCTCGCCCGCGTCGCGCGGCGGGCTGCTGCTGGATCCGGGCGACGCCGATCTTGTCATGTGCCAGGCGCCCGTCGAGGACACGCTCGGTGGATGGAGCACGGTCGCGAGCGCGCTGCTGCTCGGCGCCAAGACGCTCCGGCCGATGGACACCGGCGAGGGCCGGCTCGCCGCACGCGAGCGTCTCCTCCGCACGCTGCGGGCCGCGCTCATCGAGGCGCACCGCGTTTCGCGGTCCGAGGCGGCGGCCGTCGTGTACGTCCCGCACGCGGATGCGGCGACGATCGCGGCCTGCGTTCTCGCGGGCGCGGGAAGCGGCTATCGCCTTCGCACGATCCTCTATCAGGTCGACGCGCACGCCGGCGCGTACGGCTCGCCCGCCGCGGCGGTCTGTGACTTCGACCGCGACGTGCCATTGCTGCGCGACCAGTCATCAGCGGACGCGTCACTGATAGAGAACGCGATCCGCGCCGGCGTGCGCGAAGCGGTGCTCGCCCGCGGCGAGCCGGTGCGCGAGGATGTCGCCGCCGTCGCGGCGCTGCAGTCGCTCGCCGCTAAGGGGCTGCTCGTTCCCATCGCGCTCGCGCGCGCGGGCGGCGTGTCGGAGCTCGAGCTCTTCATGGACCATTTCAAGTCGGCCCTCGCGGACGGCCGCCGCAGCGGGATCACGCCCGTGCCGCTGAGCGACGATGCCGATGATGTCGCGTACACGGTGATCGAGGCACCCGAGGCGACGCCGCTCGGCGACCGCGTCGAGTGGGCGGTCTGGGGCCTCCTGTCATCCGCGCGCGATGTCGACACCCGCTCGCTGTTGAAGCGCGTGTACGCGCTGTTCCGTGGCATCGAGACCCCCGACCGCGAGCTCATCGAACGCTGCGTCGCCGCGTACGCGACCCAGACCGACGACGGCCGGTGGCGCCTTCTCGATCAGGACGCGCTGGTCGCGAGGCAGGCGTCGCAGGCGCAGGTCCTGGCGGAGCTCATCGACACGGGGCATCGCCTCGGATTCAAGGTGCACGTCGGTCGCGACGTCGAGCGGAGAGCGCTTCCCAACACGCATGCCGAGCGAGGACGAGTGCTGACGGACCTCGTGAGCGAGGCCGAGCGCGCGAGCGGCGCGTCGCGCTTCGTGCGCGGCGCGTCGGAGGCGCTCGATTTCGTCGACTGCGTCTGGTACGACCGAGGGAAGATGGTGTTCCTCTGGCAGGTCGACTGGACCGCCCGGATCCACCGCAGCATCGTCGCCCTCGGCGAGGCGATCCCGGACGACGACCGCGTGTTCCGCTTCCTCGCGGTCGCCGACGAGCGAACGGGCCTGGTAAACGAAAAGCTCCGCCGCTCGCCCGCTCTGGCGGAGGTCGTTAGACGCCGGGGCTGGCGATTCGTAAAGTGGGATCCATTGCGCAAGTGGCTGGGGGACGCGCAGAGTGGCCTGGACGGCCTGGAAGCCGTGCTTGGCCTCGAACCTGCGGTGGAACAATCCGGCCAGCAGCTAGCGTTTAGGTGGTAGGCGAAAGTCGCATACAAAGGAGACCGCATCAATGGGAAAGCCACAGGTCGTCACAGACCAGAGTTTCGAGCAGGAGGTCCTGAAGTCGGAAACCCCTGTGCTCGTCGATTTCTGGGCGACGTGGTGCGGTCCGTGCCGGATGGTCGGGCCGGTCCTTGAAGAGGTCGCGAGCGAGCAGGGCGACAAGATCCGTGTCGTGAAGCTCGACGTCGACGCCAATCCGATCACCGCGGGGCGTTTTGGCGTCCGCGCGATCCCAACGATGATCGTGTTCAAGAACGGCCGCGAAGCCGACCGTATCGTCGGTTACCACCCGAAGCCGCAGCTCATGACGAAGCTGACGCCACACCTTGCTGCAATGGCTGCGCCCAGCGCGACAACGGCAGCGCCGTCCGCGTCGGCCAGTGCGAGCCCGGCGTCACCGAATGGAACGCCGACCGCGACACCGCCGGTAAACGGATCGCCGACGAGCAGCACAGCGAACGCCGGCGTCGGCGTCACCAAGATCCACTAGCCGTGCGAGAGACGTCCGGACTGCCGGGGGCCAAGATGCTCGACCCGGTGTGCGGGATGATCGTCAACGTTTCCGAGGCGCGTGATAACGGACTCACGCTCGAGATGGACGACCGCGAATACGCGTTCTGCGGTCCCGGCTGTATGAAGTCCTTCGCGAAGGCGCCGCACCAGTACCGCGCGAAGGTCGACGCCTGGGTGGGCGCGCAGAAGAACTGATCTTGCTGAGCGTCTGGCGTCGAGGTTGAACACGCCAGGTCGCCGCACAGCTGTCTTCGGCGTCATCGTCGTTGCGACCCTGATCGTTGTAGTCATCGCCGCCTTTTCGCTTGGTGTCCCGCGCGAGCAGTCGCCGGTCGCCGCGAGCGCGACGCCAACTCGAACAGCGGCATCGCCGACGACATCACCCGCGACGTCGCAAGCTGCATCTCCGGCGTCCACGCCGACCCAGCCCGCCGCGACCAGCGACCCCACGGTCGCGCAGTACTTGAAGCCGGAGGTCCAGCGATGGCAAGCGACCGGGACCACGCTCGTCGCGGTCGTTCATGAGAGCACCCGACGCCCAGGCGGCGGCACGCAGGCCGGCGGCCTCGCCTTTGTTGCCGTCCCGACCGATGGGAGTCCGACGACGCGGGTTCTCAGTGCGCCGCTGGGTAATGGTTTCGACATCAGTCAGAACGGCGCGCTCTTCGTGCTCGCGGTCCAGGTCAACGATTCCAGCTCGCGGCTGGCGCTTTGGGACGCGCGCACCAATGTTTCGACCTGGCTCACGCCACTGGAAAGCGGGGTGATCCTGCGCGGTCCGACGTTCACTCCTGATTCGAGCTCCGTGACATTCGGCAAATCCAAGGCCGATGTGGGGCAGGGGACCGCAGCGGATCTTGGCCTCTTCCGCGTCCGCCTGACCACGCGCGACGTCACGGCGGTGCATGCCCCGGTAAGACCGCCATTCTTCTCGAGCCCCGTCGATCACGTCAGCGATGGGACGCTGTACTGGAGTCGTGTGTACGAGGGAGGAAGCCTGGAGGCGCTCTTGGCGGCAGGTACTGAGCGGTCGTTCGCGGGGCGCCGAGCTGATTCTCTGGAACGACGTGACCGGCGATAAACGCACCATCGCCGGCAGCACGTCGGAGCCGTTCACTGCGGCCGATTGGAACCCGGACGGGAACGCGATCGCCGCGGTGATGGGCCCGGGGTCGGGCGCTTCTCCCGCGACCTTGGTCACGATGGATGCAAGCGGTGGGCAGCGGAAGACGATCGCCGGGACCGACCACGCCTCACGGGTGCTCTGGCTTCGCGCCGGGATCGCCTACACCTATGCGCAGCCCGACGCGAGCGGTTTCGGCACGAAGTCACCATACGAGGTGCGCATCACGCCGACTGCGGGTGGCGCTCAACGCACGCTCATGACGAGCCCCGATCCCATCCCGTGGCTTCGATTCGTTTCTGGCTCGCCGTGATAGCGATCTATCTCGAGGCGGGCGCGAAGCGCACCTTCGCCAGCGCCGTCGACTGGCCCGGCTGGTCCCGCGGCGGGCGCAACGAGCAGGAGGCCGTCGCAGCCCTGGCGGCATACGGCGATCGCTACAGCGCTGTGGTCCGAAGTGCGGTACCGAGCTTCAAAGCACCAGAGGACGCGTCAGACTTCAAGATCGTGAAACGCCTGAAGGGCAACGCCGGGACCGATTTTGGCGTCCCGTCTTTGGGGTTGGCGTCGGATGCCGAACCCATCGCCGCGGCCGAGGTCGAGCGCCTGACGCGGATCCTCGCAGCATGCTGGAGCGCGTTCGATCGCGCGGCCATGGCTGCCAAGGGCGTGGAGCTGCGCAAAGGCCCCCGCGGTGGCGGTCGCGATCTCGACAAGATGACGGCGCATGTCGTCGAGGCGGATCAGGCGTACATGGCTCAGCTCGGCGCGCGGCCGCCTAAGGCCGCGGTTGGTCGCCCGATCAAACCGAGCGATCTGCACGACGCAATGCTCGCGGCGTTTCGCGCTCGCGCGCGCGGGCTGCCGGTCGCCGACCCACGAGACACGAAGAAGCCGTGGACGCTGCGCTACTTCGCGCGTCGTGTGGGGTGGCACGTGTTCGACCACGCGTGGGAGATCGAAGACCGGGCCATACGGCCAGGCTGAGCCGCCGCGCGTACTTTACCTGCGCGAGTTGCATCACGCGGTGATCCGCAGCAGCAGCCGGCGCGCGACCCCTGGGCTAGCCGGCGGTGATGACGACCTTGGCTCGAGCCTGACCGGTGCCAACGTACCGGACGGCCTCGCGCGCCTCGGCCAGCGGGTATGTCCGATCGATCACCGGGCGAAGCTTGCCTGACTCGATCAGGTCCCTGAGGTAGACGAGGTCCTCGGGGGTGCTCCCCGCGACGTAGAACGTCACGCGTTGGCGCAGCACCCGTGAGCGCACCATCACACCGATGATCCGCGCGAAGATGCCGACAAAACCACCGCTCTTCGCCGCGCCGACCTGCACGAATATCCCGTTCGGCACGAGGACGCGCCGCAGGGAGGACAGCGAGCGCGTCGAAGCGATGTCGAGCACCGCGTCGTAGCGCTCGGGGCGACGCGTGATGTCCTCCTTCGTGTAATCGATGACCTGGTCCGCGCCGAGCGACTCGATGAGCTCCACGTTCCGTGGCCCCGTCACCGCGGTGACATGCGCGCCGAGCGCCTTCGCGATCTGCACCGCGAACGTGCCTACACCGCCGCCCGCGCCGTGGATGAGTACCCGTTGCCCCGGCTGGATCTTTGCGTGGTCGCGCAGACCCTGGAGTGCGGTGCGCCCCGCGACATTGACCGTCGCGGCCTGCTCGAACGACAGGCTGCGCGGCTTCAGAAGGAGTCGGTCCTCTCGGGCTCGGACGTACTCCGCGAACGATGCGGGCGCGCCGCCAAAGACCTCGTCGCCAGGCTTGAAGCTCGTGACGCCAGGGCCGACGGCCTCGACGATGCCGGCGAGGTCTACGCCGCGCACCGGCTCGTCCTTCTGCCGCATGACCTTCCCCGCGATCTCAAGGAGGAGTCCGCCGTGCGTGCTGTGCCAGTCGAGGGCATTCACCGACGCCGCTCGCATGCGTACCAGCACACGGCCCTCCATCAACTCCGGGCGCGGGATGTCCCGCACATGCAGCACGTCCGCTGACCCGTACCCATCCTGGACGACCGCCTTCATCGTGGAGCCTCGGTCCTCCGCCTTGTCAGCCGTCTCGCTCGCCCGTACCACAGCATTCATTCTCCGACTCCTCTCGTCAGGCCTCAGCGTGAGGCCCACTTGTGAAGCAGTCGTGAACGGGAGTAGGAGGTTCTCAAGCCACGTCCCACCAGAACGTCATCACCTCGCGGTTAGAGCCTGACCAGGTGGAGGGATCGCTCGCGACCGCGCCCAGTTCGGTCAGCGCGTCAGCGACCTCGGCTTGGCGATCGAAAGGAAGGCAGAGTCTCCTCGTGGTCGACCCAACGAGCTCCTGCCAACTCCCGAACGCGGGGGTGGTGGAGGCCGGAGCTCGCTCGGCCTGCACATCCTTGTGGAACGAACGGATCGTCCGAAGCGCGTCCTCCCACGTCGGCCGCGTCGGCCGCTCCAGTCCGTGGAAGCGCGCCCACAAGGGGTTCAGTCGCGCAACGGGATGCTGAGCGGTGATCTCAATGACGACGCGGCTTCGCGCATGCGCATCGAGCGCATCGATGAACGGCTTGAGTTCGGGCACGTTGTAGAGCACGTGGTGGCACACGACGACGTTCGCAGGTCCAACACCATCGGCTGCGTCGGGCCACGTCCCCACGATCGTCTTGACCTTGTCTCGCTCTGCTCCCGCCTGCCTGGCGAGCTCGACGAGCAGCGGTTCATCCTGATCGACAGCGATCAGTGCGCCGGCGCGGTCGAGCAGCGGAAGCGACGCGGCCCCGGCGCCCGCACCGATATCCAACACGCTCCCGCCAAGGGGAAGTGCCTCGCGAGCGCGCTCAAAGGAGATGCCCTCCGGTTTCACGCGACGTGCCGCTGCGCGCCGCACGAAGACGGCGCGCTCGGGAGTCCAAGGCGACGCCGGTGTCTGATCGAGGATGTGTTTGGGGATCGCCCACGCCGCGAGGTCATCGCGCCAACGGTCCAGCTCATCCTTGGTGCTCATGTCAGGCGACGGGTACGGCGCGACGGCGGGCGGGATCCCACATTCCGTAGAGGGCGTCCCCAAGCAGGTTGGTTCCGAGCACGGTCAGGACCAGCGCGATGCCGGGGAACACGGAGAGCCACCATGCCACGCGGAGAAAGGGCTGTGCGTTGTTGAGCATGTAGCCCCAGCTGATCACGCTCCGGTCGCCGAGACCGAGGAAGCTCAGGCTGGCCTCGACCAGGATCGCCGCGCCGATCTGCAGCGCGCCCGTCACGATGATGAGCCCTAGAGCGTGTGGAACAACGTGGCGCACCGTGAGGAACGTCAGACTTGGGCCGAAGAGTGCGGCGACCAGGATGGCGAGAAGGAAATGGGGGACGATCTGGACCCATTGAGGCGCGTGCGCCGGCGCCCGTTACCACACCGCTAAAGGTGTCACGTCCGAGGTCGTCGGTGCCGAGCCAGTGAGCCGTCGACACCGCGCCGCGTGGGCCTGCGGTGAGCGTCCTGTCGAACGTGGCGATGGCGCTGTGGGCGTAACGCCGAGCAAGTAACCGACCCGCGCTAGGCGGACAGCACCGGTGGCAGGTTCAGGAGAGCGCGACGCAGCGCGACGGTCCGCCGGTGACGAGTAGCATCGCCTTCGTGCCGCAGACAGAGGTCCTCCTGCGAGTGAGCACTGTCGCCAAACAGGCTGAGGTGCCTGCTCGCACTGTCAGGTTTTACGCGGACATCGGGCTTCTGCGTCCGATCGCACGCGGCGAGAACGGCTACCGGTTCTTCGGCGAAGACGCGGTCGAGCGCGTTCATCTCCTCCGCCGCGCGGTGAACCTCGGCCTTCCGCTCAAAGAGATCAAGGACGTGATGGATATCGCGGAGACCAGCGACTGCGCCGACGCGCATCGCGCTTTTGCCGAGGCGCTGCGGACCAGGATCGGAGCTGTCGAGCAGCAGATCCGCGAGCTGTCGTCCATGCGCACACAGCTGGTCGATCTTGCGGTCGAGAGCGACGCTGGGTGCACCGACGCGCTCTGCCTGTGTCGCACTCATCCGGTGCGCGCCTCGAAGGGCGACGCATGAAGGTCGCGTTCTCGGGCAAGGGCGGCGCGGGTAAGACGACGATCGCGGCCACCCTCGCGCGCGTGTGGGCGCAGCAGGGCAAGCAGGTGTACGCGATCGATGGAGACCCGAACCCGAATCTCGGCGTCGCGCTCGGCATCTCGCGCGAGGTGCTCGCCGCGGCGCCGACCGTGCCGAAGGACATCGTCAAGGACGTGTACGACGATGAGGGCCGTCAGCATATGTCCCTCAAGCGTCCGCTCTCGGAGCTGCGCGACCAGTACGCGATCACCGGACCCGACGGCGTGCATCTCATGTTCGTCACTGGGCTCGACCATGCGGGCCAAGGCTGACTCTGCAATGCCCACTCCGCCGTGCGCGGTGTCTCGAGCGCGCTGATGGATGACAGCACGGACATCTCGCTGCTCGATATGGAAGCGTCGATCGAGCACCTCGGTCGCGCGACCCCGCAGGGCGTCGACGTGCTCTTCGTCGTCGTGGAGCCGTATTACCGCGCGCTCGAGACGGCGAGCCGGATCGCGCCGCTCGCGCGTGACCTGGGGATCCCGCGGCTCATCACCATCGCGAACAAGGTCCGCGACGCCGAGGACTCGCGCGTGATCCGCGAGTTCTGTAAGGCACACGACCTCGAGCTTGGCCTTGAGCTGGCATACGACGAGTGCGTCCGCGAGGCCGACCGTCAGGGTAAAGCGCTGATCGATGCTGCGCCGAACGCATCGACCGTCACGGCTGTCCGGACCTTTGCGAGGTCGCTCGCATGACGCTCAGCGAGTCCGCTCCGCACCCGCGTTACGAGGGCCTCGTCGCGCCGCCATACGAACAGGCCGGCAATATCGCCGGCGCGACGGCCGAGCAGTGGGTGCGCTCCCAGGTCGACGAGATGCGCGGCAAGACCTCGCTGCTGCATGGACCCTACGAACGCGTGCACGTGTTCTGGCTTGCCGGCATGAGCTGCGACGGCTGCAGCATCGCCGTCCTGGGCGCGACCGCGCCGGCCGTGGAGAGCCTCCTCACTGGAGCGGTGCCCGGAGTGCCGCTCGTCCTGCTGCATCACACCGCCGTGCAGGTCGAGGCGGGCGAGGCCTTCATGGAGCCGATGCGTCAGGCCGTCGAAGGCACTCTTGGTGAGCCCTATGTCGTCGTGTACGAAGGTTCGTGCGCGAATGAGGACAAGATCGATGGCGGCTACTGGTCGGCAATCGGTGAGGAGGTCGACAAGAGCGGTGCCAAGGTCCAGGTGCCTTCGGCGATCTGGCTCCGACGGCTCGCGCCGAAGGCCGCCGCAGTGATCGCCATCGGCACGTGCGCGACTTGGGGCGGCATTCCCGCGGCGCTCAACAACGTCACCGACTCGATGAGCGTCGCGGACTGGCTTGGCCCGAACTACCGCAGCGCGCTCGGCCTGCCGGTGGTCAACATCCCGGGATGCTCTCCGGTCGGCGACAACTTCACCGAGACCGTCGCGGTGACGCTGCTGTTCCTTCAAGGCATCGGTCCGGCGCCCGAGCTCGATGAGCTGGGCAGACCGGAGTGGCTTTTCGGGGAGACGGTCCACCGTGCGTGCACCCGCGCCGGCTATTACGAAGAAGGCACCTTCGCCAAGAAATTCGGCGACAAGGAGTGCCTGGTCGAGGTCGGCTGCTGGGGCCCCGTCGTCCAATGCAACATCACGTCGCGCGGCGCGATCAACCACATGGGCGGCTGCATGAACGTCGGCGGCGCCTGCATCGGCTGCACGATGCCCGGCTTCCCGGACAAGTTCACTCCCTTCTACAAGGCGCCACCGGGCACGCTCGTTTCGGGCACGGGCGCCCGTATCCTCGGCTCGTTCGTTCGGCCCCTCCGGCTCATCACGCAGCGCAAGCTCAATCGCGAGGTCCGCTGGGATCGTCAAGGTGGCGTGACGCCGAGCGGCTGGGGCGCGGATCTGTCGACGAGCGCGTTCGACCGAGTGACCGACAAGTTCTACGACTTCCTCCGACACCGCGGCGCACACGGCACGACGAAGAAAGCAGGGTGATGCGATGGATCTGAACATGACCGTGCAGACCTTCTGGTATCTCGTCCTGGTGATCGGTCTTGTGGTGGTGCTGCTCGTGGCGGCAATGCTGATCACGATCATCATCTCCGTGCGGCGGATCGATCGGACCGCGGGAGACATCTGGACGGTCGGTAAGCAGATCGCCGCGAACACCACCGTCCTGTGGCAGCTGACGAAGACCAACGAGGTCGCGACGGCGATCAAGGACGTGGCCCTGCAGATCGCGGCGGGCGCGGCCTCGATCGATCAGCGGCTCGCGAAGCTGCCGTCGGTGCTCGGGAAGAACTAAGAGTGGATCAGATCACGCTGCTGTGGTGGGTCACCGGGATCTACCTCCTCGTGCTCGTGCTCGTCCTGGCCTACGCGACGATCACCGTGGCGTTCTACGCGGTGCGCATCAGCCGGACGTTCCGGAAGCTGGCTGGGGGGCTCACGGCGGTGCGCGATCACACGATCCCGCTCGCCGACAAGCTCGTCGCCGCGAATGCTGGACTCGGCGCGATCGCCGCCTCGCTCTCGTCGGCGCGCGACCATCTGCTGGCGACCGACGCGGGCCTGGCGATCCTGACCGGCGACGACCAGGAGAAGGTCGCCTGATGGACGAGATCATCCGGCTCTGGTGGCTGACGCTCATCATCGCGTTCATCGCGACGATCCCGCTGCTGGCCATCGTCACTCGCTTCGTCCGGCACGCTCGAGAGATCGACCGACTCGCGACAGTGACGCTCAAAGCGGCCGTCGGGGTCGCCGGCAACACCGCCAACATCGTGCTGCTCGACAAGCTCCTCGCCCAGGCCGGCTCGATCGCGGCCACGTCGGCCGCCATCGACGGCGTTGCCGCGAAGATCCACGCCGACGCGGTCGCAGTGGTGCAGACGCTCACGAAGGGGACCGTAAGTGGACGCTGAGACGCTCGCCAAGCTCACCGCCGCAGCGTTCATCGTGCTGCTGCTCGCGGTGGCGATCGGCGTGTATTACATAACCCAGGGCCTCCGGTACATCAACAAGACGATGGCCAAGATCTCGTGGGGTGTGCGGGCGATCGAGGGCGAGACCGATCTCATCACCTCGCAGGTGCCTCCGCTCATCGACACGTTCACGGTCATCGACGACGGCGCGAAGATCATCGCGCAGCGCCTGTCATCGGCGGAGGGGCACCTGGCCGCGGCCGGCGTGCTGCTTGGCGCAGGGAAGGAATAGCCCATGTGCTTCAAGAACCTCCCCATTGAGTTCGACGCTGAAGGCAAAGCGCATCTGCGGCCTGGCGTCACCGATCCCTACGCCGTCAAGCAGAGCCCGAATGCTCGCACTCAAGAGGAGAAGATCCGCTCGCTGCTCGAGAGGAACGGCCACATCAAGGAGGTCAGCATCGATCCGGTCACGCGCGTCGCCGGCGCGCTGGCCTTCCACAGCGTGGTCGATATGCAGCAGCGGAAGGTCGAGGATGCGCATTCGATGGCCACGCTTTTCCGCGGCTACGAGATCATCCTCCAGGGCCGCGATCCACGGGATGCCATCTTCATCTCCAGCCGCGCCTGCGGCGTGTGCGGCGGCGTGCACTCCAACTGCTCCGCCGAGGCGATCGAGATGGCCCTCGGCGTGGTCCCGCCGCCGATGGGCATCGTCGTCCGGAACCTGGGGCAGGCGGCCGAGTTCCTCTACGACCACCCCCTTCACCTGTACCTTCTGTCCGGCCCGGACTACTCAGCCGCCGTCATGGGCCAGACCAACCCCGCCATCCTCAAGCGCGCGCAGGGCTACAAGGCGCGCGGCGCGCAGATCCATGGGTACGCCACGATCGGCGAGATCATGGAAGCCCTGAATCCGCTCACGGGGCGGCTCTATCTTGAGGCCCTCGAGGAGACTCGGCGCGCGCGCGAGATGACCGTCCTGGTGTGGGCGAAATACCCGCACCCGCAGACGATCGTCCCCGGCGGCATCAGCGCCACGGTGACGCTGCAGACGCTCAACGAATACCAGACGCGTCTGGCGTACTTCATGGATTACTCGAAGAAGATGATCAACATCTGGGACGACGTGTTCGACTTCCTCTACGACGTTGATCCGCGGTTCCACGACGTGGGGAAGCGCCCGATCAACCTGATCGACCTCGGGATCTGGGAGCACCACGAGGGCTACGACGCCGCGTACAAGAACGCGACCGCGTGGGGCGATCGTCGCTGGGCAACCCCCGGCGTCGTGATCGACGGCAAGCTCCTGACCACGAGCCTGCACAACATCAATTCCGGCCTCGAGGAGTTCATCGACCACAGCTACTACGAGGACTGGACCAAGGCCCCGCAGAAGTTCAAGACCGACGAACTGGGTAACCCGCTCTCGCCGTACCACATGTGGAACAAGCAGACGCTGCCGAAGCCCCAGGGTCGGAGCTGGCGGGAGAAGTACAGCTGGGCCACCTCGCCGCGCTGGGACCGCCAGGTACTCGAGGCCGGTGCCTACGCGCGCATGTGGACGACCGCGTCGTCGCAGAAGATGCCTAAGAACCCCTATATCGAGACGACCGGCACCAGCATGAAGATGGTGCTGCCCGCGGCGAGCCTGCCAGAGATGAAGGTCGAGTGGGTGATCCCGCACGAGCTCAACGCGATCGAGCGCAACCGCGCCCGGGCATATGCCCAGGCGTACACGACGCTCGTTGCCTTGAACAACCTCATCGCGGCCTACGACCTGATCAAGCAAGGCAACACCGCGGTGAGCGCCGAGTTCACGATCCCGAAGGACCACCGCATGGGCGTGGGCTTCTGGGGCGCGGGGCGCGGCTACCTGTCGCACCACCTCGAGATGGAGAACGGGGCCCTGCTCAACTACCAGATCCTCACGCCTTCGACGATCAACGCCTCCCCGCGTGACCCCTTCGGGCAGAACGGCCCTTACGAGGAGGCCGTGATGAACACGCCTATCACCGAAGAGTTCGCGAGCGAAGCGGAATTCAAGGGCGCGGACATTCTCCGCACGATCCGCAGCTTCGACCCGTGCATGCCCTGCACGACGCACGTCTACGCCGGATCGCAGACCATCGTTCGTGAGGTCAACACCTGCGCCTGCATCCTCGAAGATGAAGGCGAGCCCGAGCCGGTCGGTGGCGATTAGCGAGGTCACGCCCGAGGTCGCAACTCGCCGCGTGCTGGTGGCCGGGGTGGGCTATCGGAACCTGCGCGACCTCTCGGTCGGCCCACTTGCCGTTGACCGATTCGGGTCTTCGAACCAGGCGATCGATGTCGAGGATCTCTCGTATGGGCCGATCGACGTGCTCTTCCTCCTGCAACGGCGCCAGCCATACGCCGCCGCGATCTTCATCGCGGCGGTGCAGCGGGGGCGTGAGCCGGGCACGGTCACGCGAACACCCTGGACCGCGCCGGTTACCACGACCGAAGCGCTGCAGGGGCGTGTCGCCGAAGCAGTCACCGGCGTCATCAGCATCGACAACCTGCTGGAGATCTGTGCGTACTTCCGCGCGCTGCCGGCCGACGTGATCCTGATCGAGATCGAGCCCTCCGCTGAGGGCTGGGGTGAAGCCCTGAGCGCCGAAGGCGAGAAGGCGCTCGACGCGGCGGTTGCGCTGGCTCGGCTCGAGGCGGCGCGGGTGCTCGAGCCATGAGCCTCGATGACCTCAAGGTCCGTGACGAGGTGCTCCAGGTGATGTTCTGGATGCTGGGGGAGAACATCGCGCACGAGATCGACGCGGCCTATGTCGCGCGCTTCCTCGCGGTGCCCGAGGACGCGATCTCCGAAGCGCTCACGGTGCTGGCGCGGGAGCGCCTCGTCTTGCGCGGCGCGGAGCCGGGTCGTTACCGGCTGAGCGAGGAAGGGATGCGCGAAGGAGGGCGCCGGTTCCAGGACGAGTTCCGGGACCTCACGAAACAAGCCCACGGAGAGTGCGCGCCGGGTTGCTGGTGTCATACGCCCGAGGGCGAGGGCAAGGAGTGCCCGAGCGTGACCAAGGCGAAGGCGGTAGCCGGTGGCTGAGCCGGACCTCGAGACCGACCTCGCCCGCCTCGAGCGCATCATCGGCAGCTTCGAGAACGAGCCGGATACCGCCGTGCGCGAGCGCGTGACCGAGTTGATCGAGAGCGTGGACGCCGTGCACCGTCAGCTGGTGTGGGCAGTCGGCAAAGCAGTGCATGCGAACTCGCCGGAACTCTTCGAGTCGCTGCTCGAGGATCCCGTCGCGAGCCTGCTCTTCGAGATGTACGGGCTGGTCGCGCCGTCGCGCAAGGCGCCCGACGAGACACCCGCGATGCTGATGGGATTGGACGATCTGGTAGCCACGATCCCCGCACCGTTCAGCTGGTTCACGGCCGCGTCGAGCGGCGAGGTGCGGGAGGGCATCTTGCTCGCCCGCGACGTGGAAGGCGAGCGGATCTTGATCGTTCGGCTCGCGGGCGGCGTGCATGCGTTCGTCGATCAATGTCCCGGATCGCCGCTGACCCTGAACGCGGGTCTCGTCCGCGACGGCGTGCTGCTGTGTCCATGGCACGACTGCCGGTTCGATCTCGCGACCGGCAGGCGTCTCGACCGTGAAGGCAAAGGGCTCGAGCCGGTGCAGATCGCGGAGTCTGCCGACGAAGTGAAGGTCGGCATGCGTTCGAAGAGACACGCGGCATGAGGAGCCTCATCGTTGGCTTCGGAAATCCGCTGCGCGGCGACGACGGCGTCGGCCTGGCCGCATTGCGTGAGCTCGAAGGAGCGTCGCTCCCCGCGGGCGTTCAGTGCTCCGACGTGGGCATCGGCGGCATGGCGCTCGTGCATGAGCTCCAGTCAGGCTGGGACCGGCTCGTGATCATCGACGCCGTCCAACGCGGCGGTTTGCCCGGAACGATCTACGTGCTCACGCCCACGTTCCCTGACCTCACCAGCCTGACGGCCGTTGCCAAGCGCGAGCTGCTCGTCGATGCGCACATGGCCGAGCCCTACAGCGCGATGAGACTTGCGGATGCGCTGGGCTTGCTTCCGGCGGAGATCCACGTCGTCGGCATCGAGGCTCCGGAAACGGAGGAGCTGACGCTCGAGCTCAGCGCTGCCGTCAGGCGTGCGGTGCCATTCGCGGCGAAACGCGCACTTGAGCTCGCGACCGAGGATAAGGTGAAGGTCTGATGTGCCAGGGGATCCCGCGCTCCGTGCTCGAGGTCGCGCCAGGTCGACTCCGTGTCGAGGTCGATGGCGCGTCCCGCTGGATGCAGGCCGCCGAGAGCCTGACGCGAGAAGTACAGGCGGGCAGCTATGTGATCGTGTATGCCGGCGTCGCCATCGAAGCCGTGAGCCGCGAGGAGGCCGAGGAGCAGCTGCGGTTCCTCGCCGACCTCGAGGCACAGTTCCCAGACACCGACTTCCCCAAGGCGTCGGCGTGACGCTACTCGAGTCGCGCTCCGTCGGTGGCACGACGCGCTTCGTTCGCTACGCGTTCATGCCCAACCGCCTGCAGTACTGCGGGGGCGATGACAACCAGACGATCCTCGACTACGCGGTCGCCGACCTTCGCGAACCTCCACTCGATCGGATGCTCCGCAAGTTCATCGGCGCGCTCCCGTATCTTCAGCTCATCGCCCGTCGCAATGAGATCGCCGACCCGTTCGACGACCGCGTTGTCGAGGCGTACTGGATCGGGAACGACCTACTCGAGCGTGTCGAGGCTCGCGAGCTGTATGACCACCTTCACGAGCGGTATCGGCGCGAGCTATCCCCACGCGTCATGGAGCGCGTGCTGGCCAAAGCGCCGGCTGGTGCCCGGCCGCACCACAGCTTCCATGTGTTCGACGTGTGGCGGCAGACCGAGCGTGGTCGCAACGAGGTTCTCGCGACCATCGACTCGTGTCGCATCAGCTGGGGCCGGGTGACCGCTGTGGAGCCAGGGGAGCTCGTCGTGCAACGAGCACCCATCGAGCTCCGGGAAGGTGGTCTGGTACTCGGCACCCCACGCCTCGAGCGCGTAACGCGCATGCTCGAAGGGAGTGGCTTCGTCGCGTCGGCGGATGTCGGCGACGTGGTCTCGATCCACTGGAGCTGGGCCTGTGAGGTGCTCGATCCCCGCCAGGCCGTTGCCCTCGAGCGCTACACAGCGCAGCACCTACGTCTGGCGAACCAAACGCTCTAATGTTGCGCGCGATGGATCGGCGACAGATCGGCATCGGGCTGGCGCTGACTGCGGCGCTCATCAGCGGTGTCTCGGTCTGGGTGAACGCTATGGCCGTGAGGGCCTTCGGTGACCCGGTCCTATACACGACGGTGAAGAACGTGATCGCCGCAGCCCTGCTGATCCTGCTCGCGGTCGTGTTGACGAGCCGCGCCTCACGCCAGGGCCTGACGCCCCCTCGCGGCGTGCGTCAGCTGCTCGGCCTCGGTTTCGTCGGCGTGGTCGGTGGAGGCGTCGCCTTCGTCTTGTTCTTCCAGGGACTGGCGCTGACGACGGCGTCGTCCGCGGGTTTCATCCAGAAGACGCTCGTCATCTGGGTCGCGATCCTCGCCGTGAGCTTCCTGCACGAGCGATTCGGCAGGGCGCACGTCGCCGCCATCGCTCTGCTCGTTGTCGGCCAGATGCTCGCGTCAGGCGGCGCGGCGATGCCGGCACTGAGCACTGGAGAGGCACTCGTCTTCATCGCGACTCTGCTTTGGGCGCTCGAGGTGGTCATCGCGAAAAGACCATCGCGAAGCGGCTGCTCGCTGGCCTGTCACCGGTCACCGTTGCGGTCGCGAGGATGGGCATCGGCAGCGCTGCGTTGGTCGCGTTCTCCGCCGCGACCGGTCACTTTGCTGTCTTGGGTTCGCTTGCCGCCAGTCAGTGGGCCTGGGTCGGGCTGACGGGTGTGATCCTCAGCGCGTACGTAGCGACCTGGCTGTCCGCGTTGGCGCGCGCCCAGGCCACGGACGTGACCGCGATGCTCGTGTGCGGCGCGATCATTACCGCGATCCTCAATGCCGGCGCGCAACCGACGGCCCTCGCTCCAGCCGCGACCGGGCTGGCTCTGATCGCGGCGGGCGGCATAGCGCTGGCCCTGTTTGCGATCCGCTCGCCACGTCTCGCGCGCCAGCCAGAGGCGTAACAAAGCTAGCCCTTCGGCACGAACTTGAGGGAGATCGAGTTCACGCAGTGCCGGGTGTTCGTCGCGGTGAAGCGCTCGCCGACGAAGACATGGCCGAGGTGCCCGCCACAGGAGGCGCATTCGATCTCGACACGACTGCCATCCCCGTCGGGCAGCCGTCGCACGGCACCCTGGATCTCCTGATCGAACGATGGCCAGCCGCAGCCGGAGTGGAACTTCGCATCCGAGACGTAGAGCGGCGCGTCGCACCGTCGGCAGATGTACGTGCCCTCGACAAAGAAGTCGTCGTACTCGCCCGTGAACGGACGCTCGGTGCCCTTGTCGACGATGACCCGAGCCTCGTTCGGAGTGAGTTGCTTCATCGTTCCCATCGTCTCGTCCCTCCGATCACTTGGTGCCCTTCGGCTCCGCATAGACGTAGGCGTTGACCCCGAGATACAGGTCCTTGCCGTCGATCTGCAGGCTGGTCTTCTGGTTGCCTCGTGTCGAGGCCACGACGAGCGTCTTCCCGCTGGCACTCGCTGTCGGCGCTTTGATGGAGAGACGGATCACGAGCGTGTCACCGTCTCGGGTAACTGTCAGGTCGTCCGCCATATCGTCTGCCTCCTCGTTGCCACATCGCGTGAGATCTCGCTCTGGTGGAGCCGTCGTCTGCCGGACATGACGTCCTCAATCTACATACACTCGATTTGCGAGTTCGCTCGAAAACGGATACGAGAGTGCGAGGCATCCGGTGATGTCCTCGGTCTTCAAAACCGCTGACGGGGCGCTTTGCGTTCCGTGGTGGGTTCGACTCCCATGCACTCTCGCCAACTCCGGCACCCGCCCGTGCTAGTTTCGCCAGCAGGATGACGCAGACGCCGCCCCCAAATCCAGAGCGCGAGCAGACCGACGAAAGTCTTCGCTCTGAACGCGAGCAGGCGGATCTTGCCCTCGGGGAAGAGCTGGCCGCTATCGATGACACCGCGGACGCCGTCATCGACAAGGAGCGGGCACGCGCGGACGCCCTGCTCGCCGACGCACGCGCGAACACCGACCGCCAGACCGGTCGGGCCAACGCGCTAGCGTCGGGGATCGTTGCGGAGGAGAGGTCACTCGAGGACCAAGCCGTCCGCGAAGAGCGAGCGGACGCCGATGAATCTCTCCGGATCGAACGCGCCGAGCAGGGCGCGCTGCTGTCGGCGGAGCGCACCGAGACAGACAAGGACCTGTCAAGTGAACGCGCTCGATCCGACGCTGCGCTCGCGACGCGCGACGCGTTCCTTGGGATCGTCAGCCACGACCTGCGCAACATGCTGAGCGGCATGATGGGCTTCACCGGGATGATCTCCAGAGACGTCGTGCGAGAGGATCACGTTGACCGCATCCTCACGCACACGCAGCACATCCAGCGATCCGGTGCTCGGATGAACCGCTTGATCGGCGATCTCGTCGACGTGGCGAGCATCGAAGCGGGTGTGCTCGCGGTGGCGCGCGAGCCGGGCGATCCAACCGACGTCGTCGCGGAGGCTGTCGCGGCTTTCCAGCCCCAGGCTGCCGCGAAAAGCGTCGCCCTCACCGCGGAGATCTCACCTCTGCCGTCGCTCGTTACTTTCGATCCGGCGCGACTTCTTCAGGTGCTGACGAATCTTCTCAGCAACGCGATCAAATTCACGCCCGCAAACGGAAAGGTCGCCGTCCGCGCGGATCGCGTCGGTGATGAGGTGGTGATCGCGGTCAGCGATACGGGCGTGGGGATACCCAGTGACCAGCTTGAGGCGGTCTTCGCGCGGTTCGTTCAGGTCACGAAGAACGATCAACGCGGCGTGGGCCTCGGCCTCTACATCTCGCGGAGCATCGTGCACGGCCACGGCGGCCGCATCTGGGCGGAGAGCAAGGTCGGCGAGGGCAGCACCTTCCGCGTCGCGCTGCCGATCGAGCCGGCCATCGCGCCCGCAGAGTAGGCCACTACCGCGGGAAACAGTCGCTCCCCACGACCGGCACACTGATGCGACACGATGACGAAGGAACGGCTCGCGCCCGCGCTCGAGACGGAGGGCGGCCTCGACGAGGCCAGCGCAGCCGAACCAGGGCGCACATCGACTCTCGCGGCGCTCGAGTTCCGCGACTTCCGGTTGTTCTGGTTCGGCCTCGTCGTGTCGAACATCGGGTCCTGGATGCAGATCTACGGTCTCGGCTGGCTGGTGGTGCAGCTCGCGATCCGCGACGGGGTCCCGCAGCTCGCTCCGTTCTATCTCGGCCTGGTCGGTCTCGCGCGAGCGATCCCCGGTCTGGCGTTCGGTCTCTTCGGCGGTGCGGTGGCCGATCGCGCGGACCGTCGACGCCTTCTCATGGTCACGCAGATCGCCGCAGCGATCGTGGCCGTGGTCCTCGCCGCGCTCACGATCACCGAGCAGATCAACATCGTCGAGATTGTCCTCATCAGCGCGCTGAACTCGATCATCTTCTCGTTCGATGCGCCGACGCGTCAGGCCATGGTGCCGCGCCTGGTTACCGACCGCGAGCTGATGAGCGCGATCGGCCTCAACTCCGCGGCCTTCAACGGCGCGACGCTCATTGGGCCGCTCATCGGCGGCGTGCTGATCATCCCGTTCGGTGTCGGCGGTCTCATGCTCATCAACGCGATCTCGTACCTCGCCGTCGTCGCGGCGCTCGTCGCGATCGCGCCGCAGCCCAACGAGACGCGCCGCCGGCTTTCGATGCTCGCGTCAATCCGTGAAGGACTTGGGTACATCCGCCGGGATCCGGTTCTGCGCTGGGTGGTGCTCCTCACCGTTGTGACCGCACTCTTCACTCGTCCGTATATCCAGCTGCTCCCGGCCGAGGCGCAGTTTCTCGGCGTCGGCGCGCTCGAGCTTTCCTGGCTCCTCGCTGCCTCGGGGGTGGGGGCGCTCGCCGGCGCGCTCGTGACGGCGTCGCTCGGCGGCTGGAAGCGGCGCGGCGCGCTCCTCGTCGGGAGCGCCGTATTGCACGGCGTGTTGCTCATGGCGTTCGCGACGCAGCGCTCGCTCGTCGGCGCGATGGTGTTCATCGGGCTCACGAGCTTCGCGGTGATGGTGTTCCTGGGCATGGCGAACACCCTCATGCAGACGCGGACGCCCGATCATCTCCGCGGTCGCGCGATGAGCGTGCACACCATGGTCTTCATGGGCTTCATGCCGCTCGGCCAGATGCTGCTCGGATCGCTGGGCACGGTCGCGGGGATCAACACCGCGTTCTTCGCTGGCGGCATCCTGGTCGTGCTCGTGTCGCTCTTCGCGCTGTTACGTGCGTCCGCGCTGCGCGCAGCGCTGGCGACATCGCACCCACGAGTGGTCGCGCGTTCGGGCTAGAAATTCATCGTTTTCAGGCCAGTTTTCGACCTCTTGACAGGTCTGGGGATGCTCCCTACGTTCTAGAACATACGTTCTAATCACGTCCGCGTGGGGCCAGGCTCCGGACGCAGGTAGGACGGCCAAAAGGGGAGCCGCTGTGGGAGCCACTGGACTGGCCGAGGCTATCGCGCGCATCGAGGCGAGATACGGCACGCGCGCCGTCGTGCGGGGCGACGTCGCGGAGCGCCAGGACGGCGAGCGCCGCATCGCGTCCGGAACGTCCCTCGACCGGGTCACCGGCGGCGGCATCCGGGCGGGGGAGCCGCTCGCGTTCATCGGACCGCTGACCGCGGGCAAGCTCGCGCTCGCGCTTCACGTCACGGCCGCGGCGCAGCGTGAGGGCGGGATGGTCGCGTGGATCGATCCGTCTGCCTCGTTCGATCCACTTGCCGCGGTGCGCGCGGGCGTGGAGCTCGACCGCGTCGTCGTCGTGCGCGCGCGCGACGTCGCCGAGGTGCTGCTCGCCGGCGCGGCGGCGCTGCGCAGCGAGGGCTTCCGTCTCGCGGTCGTGGATGTCGGGCCATCGTTCGCGTCGCGCTGCGGCGTGGACGATCTCGCCCCGCTGCTGCCGGTGGTACGCGGGTCGCCCGCGGCACTGCTCGTGGTGGCGGAAGAGCGCGGTCGGCGGACCCTGCTCCCGATGGTGCGTGTCGAGCTGCTCGACTGGCGCGAGCGGTTCGGTCGCACCGTCGGATGGTCGTTCGCGGCGGGCGCGCCGGCATCGCGCGAGCGCGCGCTATTTGCCGTCACCGCGCTCGGCGCGGACGCGAGCGACCTCGGCACGCGCGCCGAGCTCGCGGAGCTGGCGAGTTGATCGCCGCGGTCGTCGTGCGTGACGCGACCGAGATCCTGCATGCCCGCGCGCTCATCACGCTGCGCGCGATGCTCCCGCACGTCGGCATCGTCGCGACCGGCACGTTCGCCTGTGACCTTGCAGGCACCGAGCGCGTCCTCGGTGCGCCTTCGCGCATCGCGCGGCGGATCCTCGAGCGCCTTGTGCGCATTGGCGCGCAGACGTCGGTCGGTGTCGCGGCAACGCCGTTCGCCGCGCGCGTTGCGGCGGAGCGCACCGCGCCGGGGGAAACGCGCCTGGTGACCGACGCACGCGAGTTCCTCACTCCGCTCCCGCTCGACGTCCTGCCGCTCGATGAGAAGCTGCGTGACGAGCTGGGTCTGCTCGGGCTGCGGACCGTCGGTGACTTCGCCGGCCTGCCGCGCGGCGCGGTGTTCGACCGCTTCGGCCGCGGCGCCGCGCGCGCACATGCTCTCGCGCGGGCCGAGGACGAGGAGCGCGTGCACGCCGATCCACCGCCGCGGCGGATCTATGCGCGACGTCTATGGGAGGAACCGCTCGCGTCGAAGGAGCAGCTGGTGTTCGCGCTGCGCACCGCGCTCGATGAGATCTCCGCCGCGCTCGCCACCGACGGGCTCGCCGCCCTGCGTCTCGCGGTGAAGCTCGACCGCGAGGATGACGAACCGCTGCGCCTCGAGCGCTCGGTCCTGCCACCCACGCGCGAGAGCGCCGCGCTGCTGCGGTCGCTGCGCTGGGCGCTCGAGGAGCGCGCACACATCGGACGCGTGATCGGCTGCGCGATCGAGGTCCGTGAGGCCGAGGCTGCGCGCGGCCGGCAGATCGGGCTCTTCGCCGCGGACGGCGCGCGCTGGGAGGAAGCGATCGCGAGCGCGCGCTACCTGCGCGAGAAGCTCGGCACCGGACGCGTGCTGCGCGCGCGCGTCGCCGACGCGGATGCGCGGCTGCCCGAACGCGCCGCGGAGTGGAAGGAGGTCATCTCATGACGCGTCTCTTCGCCGATCCGATCCCTGCACGCCTCGTGTGGGACGAAGGGGAGCTCACGCTGCTGCAGATCGCGGGTCGGCGCTTCACCGTCGTCGAAGTTATGCGCCGCTGGCGTATCGAAGCGGAGTGGTGGAAGGGCGGACTCGCGCGCGACTACCTGACGTTACGCACCGCGGACGGGATGGTCTGTGACGTGTACACCGACCGCGGCTCGGGATCCAGCTGGCTGCAGCGCGTTATGGACTAACAGGACTCTTCGCACCCACACAGACGCGCCATTGGTACTGGTCAACTGCTAGTCCACTGCTACTGACCGCGGCGGGCCTGGCACCGTCTAATCCCGTCCGCATGCGACGACTTGCCGCGGCCCTCGGCCTGGCGTTCGCGCTTGCGCTTGCGTTCTCTCAGCCAGTCAGCGCAGACGGTGTCGATCGAACCTACCTCGTCGGCGAGGAGCCTTTTGCCATCGCCATTGATCCAACTGACGGTCGGGTGTTCATCGGCAGGCAAGTAGGCACCGATCGCCTTGTCGCGCTCGATCCCGCTTCCGGAGAAGTAACGGCGCATGCGACAACTGGCACCCCGAACTACTTCGCGCTCGATCCAATTCACCGCCGGCTCTACATATCGAACGCCAACGGCCCGGTCGACGTCATCGATCTGACGACCATGACCATCGAGGCGACCCTGCCTATCGGCGGCACCGGCATCGCTGTCGACCCAGCTACGCGCCGGGTTTACGTGGCCGGCGCCACCGACCTCTGGGTGATCGACGGCGCGACGAACACGGTCGTCGCGTCGAGGCCAGCACTAACTGGCCAGAGCTGGGTGGCCCTAGGAATCGACCCCGCTCTGCACCACGTGTATGTATCGAACATCTTCGCTTGGGACGACGGCGTCTCGCCGCCGGTGTACCGGAGCCTCGTCGTGCTCGACGATCGAGACCTGTCCGTAGTAGCTGACATACGAACGGACATGTTCGTGCGCTACGCGCTTGCGGTTGATCAGGTGCGCCATCGTGTCTTTCTAGCCGAGAGCACGAGCCTGTCGCAGTCCAGACTCGCGGCGTTCGATGGCGCGACTCTTACGCAGCTCGGCTCCGTTGTGCTGCCTGGATTCGCGGGTGGCATCGCGGTCGGTCCGGATCTCCTTTACATGACCGCGTTGGGTACTGGCTATCACGTCGTTGACCCGCAGACGCTCGAGGTGAGGAACAGCTTCACGACCTCTCCCCTGCGACCCAACCTGCCAGCCCTCCATCCGGACGGCAGACTGTATATGGGCATCCGCAATCTGAGCGGTCCTGACTCAGTCGTCGCGGTCTCGGGGCTCAACCACGGGCCGGTGATCGGAACGCCGTTTCTTGTCCCGAACCCGCCGACGACGAACGAGGTGATCCGGTTGGTCCCCGACACGATCGATGGGGACTTTGGTGATCTGCCGAGCGGCACTCGTGATGCGCTGTCGTTCGTCTACGAGTGGGCGCGCAATGGTGTCGTGCTGCCGGGCGAGACAGCGTCCACGCTTGACCTGTCGCGGGCTGGCAACGGCGAACGCGGCGACACGATCACGGCGCGTTTCGTCGCCACGGACCCCGAGGGTCTGTCCGCGAGCGGCGCCGCCGCGCCCACCGTGATCGCCAATGCGTCACCCACGGCGACGGTGAGTCTGAGTGCCACTGCACCTCTGACCGACGACGTGATCACCGTGACTGCCGCAGCGTCTGATCCGGACGGCGATGCCGTCACCTTCTCCTACGAGTGGACGCGGAACGGGGTACTCATCGTTGGCGCGACGACGTCATCCCTCGACCTCGCAAGCCACGGCGACGCGGGCGACGTGATCCTTGTGCGCGTCAGGGCGTCCGACGGGCATGGAGCTGTCGCGACCGCGACCGCGTCGGCACGCGTTGCGTTCACCATCCCGAACTCGGGCACGTTCCTCTACATGAACAGCCAACCCGGCGACTACGTCGGTGCTGGGACGGAAGCTCTGTACACGTCCGCGAATTCCAAGATCTGGGGTGGTGCCTTCGGAGGCTCGTTCAGCGCCAACATCTACAAAGGCACGACGGACCGCTGGTCGATCAGATTAGATGCCCCATTCGGTGGGACGCTCGGCGTCGGCCACTATCCGGGCGCCGTTCGCTCACCAGGGCAATCGAACACGCCGATGATGAGCTTTAGCGGGAATGGTCGAGGGTGCAACACCCTGACCGGGCAGTTCACGGTCACCGAGCTCACGTACAACGCCTACGCGGAGCTCATGCTCATCGACGCGACGTTCGAGCAGCACTGTGAGGGTGCGGTTCCAGCGTTGTTCGGTCGGATCCGCCTTGAGATCCCTCCACCCACGCCGGGAGTGACGCTGCCGCAAGGCACCATCACCCTGCCGACGTCGGGAAACTTCCTCTACGTCCAGAGCGAGGACTTCAGCGGCGCGAAGTACGAAAGTCTGTACACGTCACCCAATTACGTGCTCACGGGATCACTCAAGAGCGGCGGCGACTACTTCCGCGGCTCTGTGCTGCTGCCGAATCGCGCACAGCTGGTGATGCTCGATATCGCGGCGCCGCCCGGCGAGCCACTCACTGCCAGCTCCTATATCCGCGCGATCGACGCACACGGCCAACGTGTTGGTCGTCCGGGAATCTCACTGTCGTCGTGCGGCGCCATCGGCGAGTTCGTTGTTGACGAGCTCGTGTTCGCTCCGACCGGCGAGCTGCTTGTCCTTCAGGTGACGTTCGAGGAGTACTGCAACGCCGGGCCGCTAGCGCGATTTGGTCGCATGCGGGTCGAAGCGCCGGCACCCAGGTCACCGATCACGCTGCCTACGGGGTCGATCACGCCTCCGACGACCGGCAACTTTCTCTATGTGAATAGTCAGCTTGGCGATCACGCAGGGCAGTGGACAGAGTCGCTCTTCCTGCCCGCGGGCTCGGCTATTAGCGGTTCGTTGTCGCTGGCGGGCGACTACCTGAACGGGCAGGTCTTCGAGGCGCCGGGCCAGGGTTTCTCTCGCTGGTGGTACGTCCGGATTGCTGCGCCACCTGGACAAACCCTCGCCCTCGGGTCGTACGTCGGCGCCGCGCGCGCGGACTTCCGCGAGTCTGGGGAGCCGGGTCTCGAGGTGACCGGGAGCCTGGGCCTATGCAGCACTGTCCTGGGCAGGTTCGACGTTGAGGAGCTCACGCGCTGGTCGAATGGCGAGATCCGTACCTTCCAGGCGACCTTCGAGCAGCACTGCGACTACCGCACGGCAGCGCTGTTCGGACGGTTCCGCTTGGAGACGACACCTCCGATTGCGCTCGGGTTGACCATCCGCGAAGACGGTTCGGTCACCAATAAGACGATTGTCGCGACGATCAAGGGGACCGTCACGTGCTCGGGGTCAACGCCGGTCGATCTCACTGGCAGCCTCATTCAGAATCAGGCCAGGGACGTGGTCGTCACGGGCACGTTCTCGGTTCGCGTGGACTGCACCGCGCCTTCTGTCGCGTGGTCGGTGAACGTGCAGGCGAACAGCGGCAAGTTCATGGCAGGTTCTGCGAGTGCGACGGTCGGCGCGACCGCTTGCGCACCGGAGCGTCAATGCGTCTCGGCGACGGCCACTCGGAGCGTCAAGCTCAATCTGGGCAAATAGCCCTCGCGCTCCCTTTTTCGGACGTGCCTAGACTAGAACATACGTTCTAGAGCATCCAGGGGAGCGCGATGTCGGAACTAGTTCTTGGCGACGTATCCCGGCATGTCCGGCGTGAGAAGGGCCACAAGCTGCGCGGCCGGCAGGCCGGGAAGCACGGAGACGCACGTGTAGTCGGGGGGCGCGCTCACCATCCCGGACGGGATCACGACCCGCAGTGGATCGACGCTGGACGACGACAGCACGAACGAAGCGGGCGTGCGCTCACTCACCTGACCGCAGCGAACCACCGTATCCGTGGCGCTCGCGCTGATTCCGACGATCGCAACGAGGATCGCCGCCGCAAAAAACACAGGAAAAACGCGCATCACGGTTACATGGGGAGCACATAACGTGCCTGGATACGTCGAGCTCCACTGTCATGGTTCGCATTCTTTTCTCGATGGCGCCTCTGATGTAGAGGAGCTCGTCGCCGCGGCGACCGAGCGAGGGATGGATGCGCTCGCGCTCACGGACACGAACGGGCTGTATGGCGCGGTCCGTTTCTGGAACGCCGCGAAGGATGCGGGCATCCATCCCATCTACGGCGTGGAGATGCACACGCTCGACTTTGGACATCTCGTGCTCATCGCGCGCGATCGCATCGGCTGGCGCAGCCTGTGTCGCACGATCTCGGCGGCGCAGCTCGCCGGCGAGAAGACGAAGCCACGCGCGACGCTCGCGCTCATCGCCGAGAACGTCGAAGGCCTCTTCGCGCTCACCGGCTGCGCGTACGGCGCGGTGCCGCGCGCGATGCGCGGCGGTGACGTCGACGCCGCGCGCGAAGCGCTCTCACGACTCGCGGGGGTCTTCGGCGAGCGCTGCTTCGTCGAGCTGTCGGACCATCTCGACCCGGACGACCCCGCGTTGTGCGACGCGCTCGCGCAGCTCGCGGCGGAGCAGGGCCTCGGCGCGGTGGTCACGAACAATGTCCACTACGCGCATCCGGAAGGCAGGCGCCTGCACGACGTGCTGCGCTGCATCGACCTCGGCGTGACGCTCGACGAGGCGGGGAAGGCGCTCAAGCCGAACGGCGAGTACTGGTTGAAGGACGAGGCGATCCTGCGCGAGCGGCTCGGCCGCCACGCCGAGGCGTTCGCCAACACGCGTGCCATCGCCGATGCGTGCACGCTCGACCTTGAGACGATCGGTCCCGGTGGCGGGCGGCAGGTCGGTGGCATGGCCGGCCAGGACCGCCTTCCGGGCTTCGCGGTGCCGCAGGGCCACACGGCGTTCTCCTTTCTTTACGCGCTCTGCCAGGAGGGCGCGCGAGCGAAGTACGGGCTCATGACCCCCGGCGTCGCGATGCAGCTCGCGCACGAGCTCTCCGTCATCGATCGCTGCGGCCTGGCGGAGTTCTTCCTCATCAACTGGGACATCGTCCGCTTCTGCAAAGAGCAGCGGATCCCGGCGCAGGGGCGCGGGTCCGCGGCCGACTCGATCGTCGCGTACGTGCTCGACATCACCAAGGTCGACCCGATCGAGCACGAGCTCCTGTTCGAGCGGTTCCTCACCGAGGACAGCCGCACGATGCCGGACATCGACCTCGACATCGCGTCGAACGACCGTGAGGAGGTCATCCAGTACGTCTACAAGAAGTACGGGGAGCGCTACGCCGCGATGGTCTGCAACGTCGTGACCTATCAGGCGCGCTCGGCGAGCCGCGAGATCGCGAAGGCGCTCGGCTTCCGCGACGAGACCGTCGATCGCATGGCGAAGTCGATCGATCAGTACCACGTCCACCCCGGCTCGCGCCCGAGCGCGGCGCAGCATCCGGCGTACAAGCACCCGAACCGCGAGGCCGAGCACGGCTGGGAAGACGGGGCACCGGTCGCGGAACGGCTCGAGGACCTCACGAGCTTCATGGACGAGAAGGAGCGCACGCGTTTCCCGCTGTTCCGCGAGCTCACCCTCGCGATCGCCAACTTCCCGCGGCACCTCTCGATCCACAACGGCGGCATGCTCATCACCGCGCAGCCGCTCGTGGACACGGTGCCGATCGAACGCGCGACGATGCCCGACCGCAACGTGGTCCAGTTCGACAAGCGCGACGTCGAGGACCTTGGCCTGGTGAAGATGGACCTCCTCGGCCTGCGCACGCTGTCGCTCATCAAGGACGCCGTCGCCGACATCGAGTCGCGGCACGGCGAGCGCCTTGAGCTCGGCACCATCGCGCTCGACGACGAGGCGGTCTACGACCTCATCTGCGAGGTCGACACCATCGGCCTGTTCCAGGTGGAGAGCCGCGCGCAGGCGCAAGCGCTGCCGCGCGTGCGTCCGCGCTGCTTCGCGGACATCGTCGTCGAGGTCGCGATCATCCGGCCCGGACCGCTGCAGGGGAACATGGTGAATCCGTACATCAATCGCCGGCAGGGTCGCGAGCCGGTGAGGTATGCGCATCCGCTCCTCGAGCCGATCCTGAAAGAGACACTCGGCGTGATCCTCTTCCAGGAGCAGATCCTGCGCGTCGCGATGGCCGTCGCCGGTTTCTCGGCGAACGCCGCGGACCAGCTGCGGCGCGCGATGAGTCGCGCGCGATCGTCAGCCGACATGGAGAAGCTGCGAACGCCGTTCGTCGAGGGCGCGCGGGAAAAGGGTGTGGGCGACGACGTCGCGCACGAGATCTTCCGCCAGATCGCCGCGTTCGCCGAGTTCGGGTTCTGCAAGAGCCACGCGGCCGCGTTCGCGCTCACCGCGTATCACACCGCGCATCTGAAGCTCTATTACCCGGCCGAGTTCTATGTTGGGCTGTTCAACAACCAGCCGATGGGCTTCTACTCACCCGCGGTCATCGCCGGCGACGCGAAGCGACACGGTGTCGCGATCCTCCCTGTCGATGTCGCGCGCTCGAAGGAGAAGGCGATCGTCGAAGAGTGCTCGCATGGCGATGACGCGCTTCATCCGGTCGACAGCTCCAACACGATCGCGCGCCGCCGGACGTGTCGCGTTCACGACGTGCGGCTGGGTTTCGAATCGGTGAAGGGTTTGGGCGCGTCGGAAGCGGAGGGGATCGTGCGTGAACGTGAGATGAACGGCCCGTTCACGAGCTTCGACCAGTTCGCGCGGCGTGTCGGACTCAAGGAGGAGGCGCTCCGCAACCTCGCGCTGCTCGGCGCATTCGATGCGTTCGGCGAGGCGCGCCGCGAGCTGCTGTGGCGCGCGCGCGATGCTCATCGCACCTCACCAGCGTTCACGCGACCAGCGCTCGCGCTTCCGACGTCGGATTCACCTGCGCTGCCCGCTCTCACGGAGCAGGAGCGCGTCGCGCTCGACTACCGCATCACCGGCATTCCCACCGGTCCGCAGATCATGCGTTTCTACCGCGCCGATCTGGACCGTCGCGGCGTGCTGACCGCGGCGGCACTGGCCGGCGTGAGCGACGGCGCAACTGTCCACGTCGCCGGCGCGGTCGTGGTGAAGCAGCACCCGGAGACGGCGAAGGGTCACGTCTTCCTATCCCTCGAGGACGAAACCGGTATGGCGAACGTGATCATCCGGCCCGCGACCTATCGCCAGCACAAACGTGTGCTCGACGCGAACGCGGCCGTGGTGGTCACCGGGACGCTCCAGAGCGTCGACGGAGCCACTTCCGTGCTCGCGACGCGACTGGACGGTCTCGCCCTGTTCGTGAGGATCGCCGCTCGCGAGTGGCAGTGAAGTCCACCGGAGCACACAAAGAGAAAGCGCCCCGGTTTCCCGGGGCGCTTTCGTTGCGGGAGGGGTCGCGCTAATTGCCGAGCTTGTCCGGGAACTGCTTGACGATCGCTTCCGCAAGCGGGTCCGCGATCATCTGACTGTGGTCCTCGGCCCGTTTGAGGTCGGGGTACGCTGACTTGTAGTCCTTCGCCGCGAGCGCGTCGATCGCTTTGCTGATGCCGGTCACGTGCATGACGAGCAGGCTGGCGACCGCGCCCTTCGGCAGGTTCGGGTTCGCGCCGGTGAGGAAAGCGTCGAAGTCCGCGCGGTAGCCGCTCAGGTCGTCGAGCGCCTTCTGCTTGCCAGCCGCGTCGGACTTGGCAGACGCCTGGGTGTAGGCGACGAACATCCCGAGGTGTGCGCGCCAGAGCTCGAGGAACTTCTTCTCGGCATCGGTCCCATAGACGGAGCCAATGGCCTTAGAGAGCTCGACCGAGTTGCGGTCAAGCGTCGCTGCTCCGGCTTTGAAGCCCGGGTCCGATCCAGCGAGCGCCATGCGCACCGGTAGGCCGGCGAGGTAGACGTGCGCGCCGAGAAGGTTGTTGAGGGTGACGCGGAGGTTGGCGGCCTTCGCGTCGGCCTTGCCCGGGAACTTATCCGGGTACTGCTTGACGATCGCGGCGGCAAGTGGATCCGCGATCTTCTGACTCTGGTCGGCGGCCATCTTCAGCATGTCGAAACCGGCCTGGAGGTCCCCACTCGCGATCGCGTCGATCGTGACGGTGAGGTGCTTGACGTGGTCGACCAGCAGGTCTGCCACGGCGCCCTTCGGCAGGTTCGGGTTCGCGCCGGTGAGGAACGCGTCGAAATCCTTGCGGTAGCCGTCAAGGTCCGACATGGCCTTGTCCTTCTTGGCCTGGTCCTTTGTGGCAGCGCCCTGCGTATATGCCACGAACATGCCGATGTGCGCGCGCCACAGCTCAAGGAACTTCTTCTCCGCATCGGCGCCGTACACGGTGCCGATCGACTTCGAGAGCTCCACCGAGTTCATGTCAAGCGCGGCGGCGCCGCCCTCGAACCCTGGCGTATTGCCGAGCAATGCTTCCGTGACCGCGAAGCCGGCGAGATAGACGTGCTCCTCGAGCTGCGTGTTCAGCGCGACGCGGAGGTCTGCGGCTTTCGTCGCCGATGTGATCGCCGTGCTCGGGCTCGCCATCATGGTCGGGCTCGGGGCTGCGACGGTCGGGCTTGGGGTGCTCGCGCCGGGCGACCCGCAGGCCACCGCGACCGCGAGGCATGCGAGTGCTACTGCGGTGAATCGAATGATGCGTGGTCTCATGGTCTCGCTCCTTTTTCTTAAGTGGGTCGCTTCACGACCACCGTCGCCACCATGTGGCGATGACGGTCGCAGTAGTACGCATAGGTGCCGGGGTCCTGGAATGTGAAACGGAAGCTCGAGCTCGCGCCGTCCAGCCTTCCGTTAAGGAGGCCATCCGGCGAGGCTTCGTAGATGCCAAGGCCGCTGTTCCGCGTGGAGCCACTGGTGACGGTGTGAAGGATCTCGTCCTGGTTCGTCCAGACCACGGTCGTGCCTACGGGCACCGTCGTCAGCTCCGGGCTGAAGACGAAGCCTTTGATCGACACGGCCGGCGACGCTCCCGCGGCGGAGGTGGGTGAACCGGCGGAGGTGGGTGAACAGGCGGCGAGGATCAGACACGCCAGGGCGATCGTTACGTGCTTCATGGTCATGTTCTGGACTACGACGACCGCGAGCGGATCGGATGACTAATTTGCCGACGGTTACGTTGGAGGTCGCTCGGTCACCAAGCAACAGATCCGAAACGAGCGCGAGGGTCGTAGTGTCAGATAGACATATCGACTCGACCGATCGACGACGAACAGCTCATCGTCCGTGTTGCGCAGCGGGACGCCGAGGCACTCGGCGACCTGTACGACCGGCATGGTCGACTTGTGTTCGGCGTCCTTTACCGGATGCTCGGCAGTCGCGAGAGCGCTGAGGAGGTCGCACAGGATGCCTTCCATGCCGTCTGGCAGCGTGCGAGCACCTATCGCGCTGACCGTGGTGCCGTACGGGCTTGGCTCGTCACGATCGCGCGTAACAAGGCGATCGACTGGCGGCGCACGAAGGGCAAGCGCCAAGAGCGTGAGTTTCACATCGACGCAGCACCCGAGCTCGTCGATGCATCGCGGCCCGAAGAGGAAGCGCTGACGATGATCCGGGACGAGCGTGTTCGCGCGGTCGTCGCCGGACTTCCGGGGGAACAGCGGGCGGCGCTCGAGCTCGCGTATTGGGGCGGACTGTCGCAGAGCGAGATCGCCGAGCGCACCGGGGTGCCACTCGGCACGGTGAAGAGTCGCGTTCGCATGGCGATGATGAAGCTGCGCGATCAGCTTGCTGGGGAAGGGGTCGGCACATGACCGAGCATCCGCTCGACGATCTCGGGGCATATGCGCTCGGCGCCCTTGACCAGCCGGACCGCGAGCGCGTTGAGGCGCACACGCGCGAGTGCGCCGAGTGTGCCGCGGAGATGTCCGCGTACTCGACGGCCCTGACTGTTTACGCGGCCGCGGTCGATCGTCCGGACGCTCCCGAGCTACGCGAGCGCATCGTCACGCGTCACCGTCGCGGCAACGCGTTCGTGTCGTGGCTGTGGCGTCCGATGCCAGCCGCCCTCCCGATCGCGCTGACGATCGCGCTCGTCGCCTCAGTTGCATCCGCCGTCGTTGCTCGCCGAGAGGCGGACGGCTACGCGGCTGCGCTCGCGGGCGTCGCGGATGGCCGCGTCGTGGCGCTACAGAACACGGGTGAGCTGGCGGGCGCTCGAGGGTCGCTGGTCATACCTCAGGCGGGATCGCCATATCTCGTACTGGAGATGCCGGCGCCGCCGCCGGGCCGCGCCTGGGAGGCTTGGGTGCTGCGCGACGGCCGCCCGATCGCGGCGGGCATCGCGGCCTCGCGCAACGGTGTCTTAACTGTCGTGCTCGAGACGCCCTTCCAAGCCGGTGATGGGGTCGCGGTAACCCACGAACCCGCGGGCGGAGTCGCGGCTCCGACATCACCAGCGGTACTCGCGCTGGCTCGCACCTAAACCGCAGCGGTATCGGTCACCAGTCAAAGCGGTAACACCATCTTGTTAGTGGCTTCAGTTGGGCCGCAGACTGCCCGAAGTAACAGCAGGGAAGCAGGCAAGGACGGTCGCCTGGACCCGGTGCGCGCCGCGACGCAAGAGTGGGGAGACAAGTGGTAGACCCGAGCGACGGTCGGGCAGAGGATCTGCTCGACTCGATCTTCCGTGTGGCCACGGAGCTGGTTCGCGGCGAGCGCGCATCGCTCATGCTGCGAGAAGACGCGTCCGACGACTTCGTGATCGCGCATGCGCTGGGCCTCGCCGACGACGTCAAGCGCGCCGTGCGCGTGCGGCCAGGCGAGGGCGTCGCCGGCCACGTGGTGGCGTCGAAGCGTTCGCTCCTCGTGCGTGGCGGAGACGCGTCGGTCGCGGTGCGCGGCGGGCAGTACCGATCGGATTCGTTCATGTCCGTCCCGATCATGATCGACGACTCCGCGCGCGGCGTGCTTAACGTGACGGACCGCTTCGACGGGGGTTCATTCGAAGAGACCGACCTCGCGACGCTCGAGATCATCGCCGGGCACATCGGTGCGTGCCTCGTGCAGCAGGAGCAGGGGGAGGCGCTGCTGCGGCTCGCCGAGACCGATCCGCTCACGTGGCTCTTCAACCGCCGTCACTTCGACAAGCGCCTCGAGGCCGAGACGAATCGCGCGCTGCGCGCCGAACATCTTCTCGCGCTCCTCATGATCGACGTCGACAAGTTCAAGCTCATCAACGACCGCTTCGGTCATCGCGTCGGCGATCAGGTGCTGAAGTCGGTCGCGTCGGCGCTGAAGCAGGCCGTGCGTCTCTACGACGTGCCGACGCGATATGGTGGCGACGAGTTCGCGGTGATCCTTCCCGACGCCGACACCGAGGTCGCGTCGCGCGTCGCGCGCCGCGTGCTCGAGAAGGCGGAGACAGTGGCGCTGCCCGGCGAGCTGCGCGACGCTGGAATCCCCCTCGGTCTGTCTATCGGCATCGCCACGTTCCCGCGCCCGGCCGGCGATGCGAACGCGCTCGTCGAGGCCGCGGACAGCGCGATGTATCGCGCGAAGCAGGCCGGCGGCGGCATCCGCGTCTGGGAGCACGCGTTCGCGGATGGTCCGCGCGGCGCGATGCGACCGACGCGCGCGACGCTTCCGCCCGCGCCGTACCTATCTGATCCAGCGCGTCTCGCGACGCGCGAGCTGCAAGCGCTGATCCCCATCGCGCTCGCGCAGGAATTCAACGTCGCCGTCGTGGGTCACGAGGGCCAGGTCCTCACGATCGCGTTCCCGTCGCACAATCCCGCCGCGGTCGACACGATCTCGAAGGCGACCGGGTTCGCGGTCTATCCGGTCTTCAGCAATCCATCGGATCTCGAAGCGACGCGGCGTAGGCTCGCCGCGGCGTAGCGCGGGCCTAGGTCGTCCCGGTCAGCTTCGGTCGCTGCTCTTCGCGCTGCACGCCGCCGTCGGCGCCGCGGAAGAGATAGCCGACACCCGGCACGGTCTGGATGACGTCGCGCGCCTTGCCGTCCTGCGTGAGCTTGCGGCGAAGGCGGCTCACGTTGAGCTTCACGAGGTCGCCGCCGACGTCAGCGTCGTAACCCCACACGCCCTCGAGGATCTCCTCCTGCGTGAGGACGCGACCGGGGTTCGCCATGAAGTGTCGAAGGAGCTTGAACTCGGTCGGCGAGAGATGGACCGGCACGTCCGCAGTGGTCACCTCGTGCGTGGCCTCATCGAGCACGAGATCGCCGGTGCGATACACGACGGGCGCGGGACGTCCGCGCGTACGTACCGAACGCCGCAGGATCGCCTTCACGCGCGCGACGAGCTCCTTGGGTCGGAAGGGCTTGGTGATGTAGTCGTCCGCGCCGAGCTGCAGACCGCGAAGGATGTCGCTCTCGTCCTGACGCGCCGAGAGCAGCAGGACCGAGACGTGCTCGTCGACGTGGCGGATCCGTTCGAGGACGACGAAGCCGGTGAGCTTTGGAAGATTGATATCGAGAACGACGAGATCGGGACGCTCGCGGCCGACGGCGTCGACAGCGGATTCGCCGTCGTAAGCCCTTACAACGTCGTAGCCCTCGCGGCGCAATGCGTAATCAAGCAGCTCCACCAGATCGCGGTCGTCGTCGACGACCAAGAGCTTCACTAGGCGTCTGCCTCCTCCGCGAGCTGTCGAGCCTTAGGGAGAGTGAAGTGTACCGAAGTGCCGCGTCCCACTTCGCTCTCGACGCGGATGTCACCGCCGTGAGCGACGACGATCGCGCGGCAGATCGTGAGCCCGAGTCCGAGCCCGCCTGCCTGATCCCGGACCTCGCGCGAGCGGAAGAACCGCTGGAAGAGCCGCGGCTGCTCGTCCGCGGGGATCCCGGGGCCCTGGTCCTCGACGCTGACCTGCACGAAGCCGTCGCGGCCCGCGGTCGCGACCGTCACGGTCGTGTCCTCGGGCGCGTAACGGCTGGCGTTCGCGATGAGGTTGGCGAGGACCTGCGCGGTCCGGCGCGGGTCGGCCAGGACGCGGTCGGAGTCCGGCCGCAGCCGCGTCTGGAGCGTCTGGTGCTTCGCGTCGAGAAGGGTCTGAGTGAAGTCCATCGCGTCCTGAAGGCAGCTCCGCACGCTCGCCGGGACGGCGCGGACCTGGAACGTCCCGGCCTCGATGCTGCCGGCGTCGAGCAGGTTCTCGACGAGGTGCTCGAGGCGCAGGGCACTACGCCGCAGCGTGGAGACCATGGTGAGGAGCTGCGGCTTAGGCATCGTGAGCGCGTCGTCGACCAGCAGGTCAAGCGTGGCCGAGAGCGCAGCGATCGGAGTACGCAGCTCGTGGGCCACCTGGAGCAGGAAGTCCTCCTTGAGCCGCAGGAGCTCCGCCTGGGCCGTCACGTCCCGGACCGTGTGCAGAACGCCGCGATCGCCGATCGACGTGCTCACGATCTCGAGCACGCCCATGCGGTCCTCCCGCGGGAACCAGGTTCGACGCACGTCGTGCCCGTCCGTCGACTGCACCGTGGCAGCACCGGTGACCAGGAGCAGCTCCTCGAAGCGTCGGCCCGCGAGCTTCTCCTCTCCGAGCACGCGGAACGCGGCAGGGTTCGCGCTCAGGATGATGCCGTCAGGTCCGGCCAGGATGATGCCGTCGGCCAGCGCGACGAACGCATCCTGGATGGCGAGTGCCTCGAGAGCGCGGTCGTCGGTGCGACGACCCAGCGAGCGCCGCCGCTCGGGTGGCCGTTCGCTCACTGCGACGGGATCCGCAAACGCACGCGCGTGCCCTGACCGGGGCTGGAGTCGAGGGAGAGCTGTGCGCCGATCAGGCGCGCCGACTCGCGCATCTGCAGCAAGCCGAGGCTCCCGCGCTTCGCGTACGTCTCGAGCACCGTCGCGACGTCGAACCCCTGACCATCGTCCTCGACCATCGCGACCACGGCGCCATCGTCGTCGTACACGTCGATGGCAACGTTGGCCGCGCGGCCGGTCTTGATCGCGTTGTTCGCGGCTTCGCGGATGACCGTGAACGCACCGGCCTCGACCTCCGGAGCGAGTCGGCGCTGTGACTCGATGCGGCGCGTCGCAACGTGCGAGCCGTTGATGCCGTTCATGCGCTTCGCGAGCGCTTCGGACGCAGCGGGCAGCCCCCCGTCCTCGAGCGCGAGCGGGCGCAGTGCGAAGAGGATGTCGCGCAGTCCCCCCTGCGATTCGACCAGCCGCGCGCGCAGATCGACGAGATCGACGAGCGCGCCGTCGACGTCCGTCTTGGCGCGCCGCGTCACGAGCTCGATGCTGATCGCTGCGTTCGCGAGCGTCTGCGCCACGCCGTCGTGGAGCTCGCGCGCGAGGCGGTGACGCTCTTCCTCCACGACCTTGACGACGCGCAGACGCTCGGCGGCCAGCTCCTCGGAGAGCTGCACGTATTCCAGAGCCACGCCGGCAGACCCGGCGAGGGCCTGGATGAGGCGCTCGTCGTTCTCCTGGAAGGCGCCCTCGCGGTCGTTCACCGCCTGCAGCACACCGAGCCGGCGCCGGTCGCGCGCGTCGATCGGCGCGACGAGCATCGAACGGGTCCGGTAGCCGCTTCGCGCGTCGAAACTGGGGTCGAAGCGCGCGTCGTCGTAGGGCGCGTCGATCCGCAGCAGGCGACCCGCGCGCGCCACCTCCGCCGCGAGGCTGCGCCCGTCCAGCGGCAGGCGGATCTCGGTGAGCTCCCTCTCCTTGAGGACGCGCGACCACAGCTCGTTCTTTCCGTTGTCGATGACGTACAGGGTCGCGCGCTCGCAGTCGAGCATCGCCTTCGCGGTGTCGACGATGCGGTTGAGCACACGGTCGACGTTCGACTCCAGCGCGAGCTCCCGCTGGAGCTCCAGCAGGGCCTCGAGCTGCGCTGCGTCGTTCAGGTTGGCCATGCGCGCTGATGCTAAGACGGCGCCTCGGCTTTGCCCTCCGCGATCGCGCGAACTGTGTCGAGCGTGTCGATCTCGCGCACGGGCTTGTCGGGGCGCAGGCGCACGATCCGGGGGAACCGCATCGCGTAACCGGAGTCATGGCGTTCGCTCTGCTGGATCTGGTCGAACGCCACTTCGATGACCGTATCCGGCCGGACGATGCGCGCGCGACCCAGATCCTTGACCGTCGCCGCGAGGAAGTGCTCCGTCATCTCGGCGATCTCCTTGTCGGTGAGCCCCGAGTACGCCTTTCCGACGACCCGCAGGCGGTCGCCGTCACGCACCGAGAAGGTGTAGTCGGAGAGCACTCCGTGCCGCTTGCCGTGGCCCCACTCGACCGCGGTGACGACGACATCGAGCGTGCGCAGCGCGCGCTTGACCTTCAGCCACTCCATGCCGCGCCGGCCTGGCCGGTACGGCGATCTGGGGTCCTTCACCATCAGGCCCTCGTTCCCGCGCTCGCGCGCGGCTAGGAACTCGCGGTCCAAGTTGGCGACCAGCTCGTCGCCCGTGGCGGAAACCATCGTCTGGCGCGCCAGGCGCAGCGGCGCCGTGAGCGGAAGGCCGCGCAGGATGTCGTGTCGTTCGGTCAGGGGCAGATCCAGAAGCGCGAGGCCGTCGCGCTCGAGCACGTCGAACACGACGAGCGAGGCAGGGAGCCGCTCGCGCACCTCGCCGGTGACGTCCTTGCGCCCGAGACGGGTCTGGAACGTCGTGAACGGCACGGCGCGGTCCCCGTTGAATGCGAGGACCTCCGCGTCCAGCACGAACGTTCCGGGGATCGCCTTCAGTGCGTCCAGTAGCTCCGGATACCGACCCGTGACGCGATCGAAGGTGCGCGAATAGAGCTCGACACGGTCGTCCGCCTTGTGCACCTGCGCGCGCACGCCGTCGTACTTGTCCTCGACGATGTACGGCGGTGGAAAACGCTGCGCCACCTCGGCGAGGTCGAGGACCGGTGTCGCGAGCATCATCCCGATCGGGCTGAAGTGAGCCAGCGTCGGCTCGGCGAGCGTGTCGTGTTTCGCGCGCAGCGCGGCCTCACCGATGTCGCCGGTGAGCATGTTGGCGCGGGCAACCGCCTCGCGCTCGCGGTCGAAGGCGTGCGCGATCGCATCCACGAGCAGTCCCTCGCGCAGACCGATGCGCGTCTCGCCGGAGACGATCTTGACGATATAGCGCGCCTCACCGGCGTCCGCTCGACGCAGCAGCGCGCGCACCAGCTCTCGCTTGTTGTTGGTGCCGCGGACCGCGGCGATACCGTCGAATGCGGCCGCGACATCGGCGAGAGTCAACGGGTCACCTTCGCGAGCTGTTTCGCCGATGAGCTCGTGCGCGACGTCGCCGAGATCGGCGTGCCGCTGATAGCTCGCGGCCATGTGATCGCCGCTCTTCCCGGAGCGTTCCAGGAGCACATCTGAAAGCGTGCTCCAGCCCACTGAAAGGACGCGCTCGTCCTTGCGCGGGAACGGCGCGCCTGCGAACAGCCGACCAGCGGTGATCAGGTCGTCGTCCTCCAGAGCCGCCAGGTACGCGCCGAGCAGCCGGTTCTTCTCGAGCTTCTTCGTCGTCGCGCGCACGGCGTCCGCCGCGGCGACCCACTCCGCGAACGGGCCGCTCATAATCCGGGCGCACACAAGGAGGTCGCCATGGGGATCATCGAGCTGATCATCGTCGTCCTCGTTCTGCTCTGGCTCTTCGGTTACTTCGGTCGTGGCCGATTGGGCGCGGGCTCGCCTCTCGGCGGCAACGCGATCCACACCTTGCTCGTCATTGTGGTCATCCTCGTCCTATTGCGACTGCTCCGCCTGATCTAACGCGTCGCTGATGCCCGCCGGCACCGCTCGCTAGAGTCGGGCGGTGCAGCGGGCGCCCAAGGAAGATCGCATCCACCGCGTGCCGTACGGGCACGAGGAGCTGGAGTTCATGCTCCAGCCCTGGTTCGACATCGACGTCGTCCGATCAGGGACGGCTACGCCGATCGCCGATCTGCCGGGCGCGACGCGCGTGGCCTTACGGACGCCGCTCGGATCTCCGGCGCTCGCGCAGCTCGCGCGCGACGCGGTCGCCGTCCGACAAGGCGCCACTGCCGTCATCGCGGTCACGGATCTCACGCGCGCGTGCCCCGACGACGTCCTGGTCCCGCCCCTCCTCGACGAGCTGAACGCCGGCGGTATCGCCGACGAGCGCATCACGGTGATCGTCGCCGTGGGACTGCACCGCGCGACGACCGATGCCGAGAAGCGCGAGAAGCTCGGCCCCGTCGTCGACCGCGTCCGCGTCGTCGATTCCGACGGCCGCGATCCGACCAAGTTGGCCGACCTAGGCCACATACCCCCGTACGGCGTGCCCGGGTCCACGCAGAGGATCGTGAAGGACGCCGACCTGGTGATCGCGACAGGCATCGTCGAGCCCCATCAGTACGCGGGGTACTCCGGCGGCCGCAAGACCGTCGCGATCGGTTGTTGCGGCGAGCCCGTGATCACCGCCACCCACGGCATGCGCTTCCTCGAGGACCCTGGCGTGCGCCTCGCGAAGATCGAGGGCAACCCGTTCCACCAGACGATCGTGGAGATCGCGCGCCGCGCCGGCCTGCGCTTCTGCCTCAACGTCGTGACCGACGACCGCGAACGCGTCGTCGCCGTTGCCGCGGGCGCACCCGATGATGTTCTGGACGACCTCGTCGCCGTCGCAGCGCGTCTGTACACACGGCCGATCGCGAAGCAGTACGACATCGTCATCGCGGGCGTCGGGAAGCCGAAGGACGCGAACCTCTATCAGGCGTCGCGCGCCGCGACGTACCTGCGCTTCGCGCCGACGCCCGTGGTGCGCGAGGGCGGGGCGATCATCATCGCCGCGCAGCTCGACGAGGGCGCGGGCGAAGGAGCGGGGGAGCAGCGTTTCCTCGCGGCGCTCGAGCGCGCGGAGTCACCCGCGGCCGTCGTCGATGCGGCAAGACAGCACTTCGAAGGCGGCGAGCAGCGCGCGGTCATGGTCGCGCTGACACTGCAGCACTGCCTCCTCATCGTGGCGGCATCCGAGGCGCCGGAGGTCGTGCGTCTCGCGAAGATGCGCGCGGCCGTCGATGTCGAGGAGGCGCTCGACATCGCCTACGAGCACATTGGCCGTCCGACGCGCGCCAGCGTGCTTCTGGTCCCGCACGCGCTTCACACGCTGCCGGTCGTACAGCCTCCCGTTCCGGTCTGACGGCCGTGGCCACTGATCGCGAGGCGACCGCACGCCGCCGCCGACCCCTGACCGGCGAGGAGCTCGAGCGGCTGCGCGAACGGATCGATCCCAGCGCCGACTCCGTTGCCGCACATCCACTCGTCGGGGGTCTCGACACGGCGACGTACCGGCTGCGTCTCGCGCGCGGCCGCACGCACAACGACGTCGTGGTGCGCATCTATCGCGAGTCCGAGCACGACCCGCTGGAAGAAGTGAATCGCGAGTTCGCCGCGCTCACCGGCGTGTCGAGCGCTGGCGTGCTCGCACCCCGGCCGATCCTCGCGGACCCCACGGGCAGCATCACCGGTGAGCCACTCATCGTGATGTCCTTCATACCCGGCGCGCCGCTCCCGCCGGGTGGGGACGAAGCCGCGTGGGTGCAGCAGATGGCCGACGGTCTCGTCGCGGTCCACGAAACTCCACTCGATCGACTGCCCGCGGACTTTCGACGCGGAGAGACGCCAGCGGAGCGCGTCGCCCGCATCGTTGCGAATCCACCGAAGACGTCCGACGCGCTCTGGGAAAGCGTCGCGGCCGTCCTTCCCCGCGCCGCCGTCGGCGTGGCTGCGAACGTCGCGACGCTCATCCACGGCGATTACTGGTTCGGGAACACGATCTGGCTCGACGGGCGGCTCGCCGGCATCATCGATTGGGATGGCGCGCGGATCGCGGACCCCGCGCTCGACGTCTCGATCGCGCGCAACGACATCGTGGTGTTCAGCGGTCGCCCATGGCCGACCTCTTCCTCGAGCGGTACGAGCAAGCGCGCGGTCCGCTCGCGGGGCTCGTCTTTTGGGACCTCGTCGCCTGCCTGCCGCCCATCAAGTGGCTCGCGGGCTGGGTCGAGGGATACCAGGAGCTGGGTGTCGATCTGCCGCTGCCCGAGGCTCGCGCCCGACTGGAGGCGTGGGTGCAGAGCGTGTTGGCTCGACTCGACCGGCTGCCGTGAGTGACTGCATAACGTGCCCTGGCATGCGACTCGCTAGAGTCCCGCCGTGGGCTGTTGTCTCATGGGCTGTCTGCGCCTCGTCTTCTTCCAACTCTGGAAGGTGATCCTCGCGGCGATCGTCGCGCTCTTGTTCGCGCGGGTCGACTCGTATGTCGAGCGCCGCTACCCCGATAGCTCCGCGGGCAAGGCGTGGAAGACGTACCGCGGACGGGGGAAGAAGAAGCCGCTGCCGTAAGGCGATAGCCTCCGTTCGTGCCGGTCGCGATCTTCGATATGGACGGAGTCCTGTACCGCGGCAATGCCGTGATGCCCTACGCGAAGGAGGCGCTGGAGCGCCTGCGCCGCGCCGGCTGGCAGGTCTTCTTCGCGACGAACAACTCGACCGCGACTCGCGACGAATACGTTCAGCGGCTCAGCCGACTCGGCCTCGGCGGCGACCGCGAGCACATCGTCACGAGCGCGTACGCGACCGCGCACTACCTCCAGCGTCTCGATCCGCAGCCGCGTGACGTGTACGTCGTCGGCGCGAACGGACTGCGCGAGGAGATCCGCGCGACGGGCATACCGGTGCGCGACGCGTCGTCCCTGCCGGGCGTGGAGCCGCCCGACGCCGCTGCGGCGGACGGCGTGGACCCCGGGGCGATGCGGCGTTATCTCACGAGCGTCGCGCTCCCGCCGCCGGCGGACACCGTCGTCGTCGGTCTTGACCTTCATGTGACCTACACGAAGATCGCGGAGGCGCAGCGCTGCATCCTCGCGGGCGCGCTGTTCGTTTGCTCGAACCGCGACCGCGCGTACCCCGTCGAGGGACGGCTTCTGCCGGGCGCTGGAACGATCGTCGCGGCGATCGAGGTCGCGACCGGCACCACCGCGATCTGCATCGGTAAGCCGGAGCCGTTCCTGTTCGAGGAGGTGCTGCGCCGGGCGGGGGAGCGACACGCGGTCGTGATCGGCGACTCGACCGATTACGACATCGTCGCAGCGCATCGCGTCGGCGCGAGCGGCGTGCTCATCCTCACCGGTCTTACTGAGGAAAGCGCGGTCGAGCACGCGCGCGGGGAGGCCGTGCCGGACCGGGTCGTGAGGTCGCTGCGAGAGCTCTTCGATCTACCGGAGTTCGCCGGGGTCTAGCGCGCGGTCACTCCCAGGTGATGCCGAGCAGACCGCGGCCGTGGAAGAACTCATCCAGATCCCGGCCCGGCCTGTCTCTGTTGACGCGTTCGATCCCGATCGGCGATGCGGCGATCGCGTCGACGGTCGTGGCGATGAGCGACAGTGCGAGGAGGGCCGCGAACAGGATCGCACTCAGCGAGCGCAGCGGACCTCGTACCGCGGTGTTCACTCTTCCCAGGTGACGCCGTCGCCGAAGAATTCCTCCACCAAGCCAAGGTCCGGAGCCGGCAGGGTCCATGCCGTATCGCGGCCGTGCTTGGAGTCCTTCGCGAAGGCGTCGCTGGTGCTCGCGAGCAGTGACAGCGCGATCAGTGCGGCGAAGATCAGGCCCTTGAACATCTTCTTCATCTCATCCCCCTCTTACAAAGACACGCGAACGGCCTCGACGGCCTGCTGGTAGACCTGCTGGTGCGGGCTCTCGGCGCCGCGCGCGCTCTTGCGGCGCTCGCCGACCACGGTCTTGAGGAAGGC
>CAJDUG010000006.1_pt2 | contig 54402 bp, 57 predicted proteins | sample 7390021 | NCBI WGS metagenome assembly CAJDUG01 (sample SAMEA7055676, study PRJEB34461) | soil metagenome | biome: terrestrial ecosystem; feature: Peninsula; material: soil | place: Antarctica | collected 2016
CGCGCATCGAACGTCTCTTCCTGGCCGACACGCGCGCCGAGGCGGACACCGATGAGGCGCGTGAGAAGCGACTGCGTCTCGCGGAGCTGGTACGCGAACACGGCATCGAGGCACTGCTGAAGACGCCGCCGCAGTGGCTGCGCAAGGGCTCGCCCCACTGGGATCCGCTGCTCAAGATGATCCGCGGTCAGACGCCGGATGGTGTCGCGCAGGGAAGCATCGCCATGGCGCACCGGCCGGACAGCCGTCCGGATCTGCCGACGATCGACGTTCCGACCGCCGTCGCGGTCGGGGAGGAGGACACGATCACGCCGCTCGAGATGTCGCAGACGATGACAGACGCGATTCCCGGCGCGACGCTGAGCATCATTCCGGGCGCGGGGCACATCGCGAACATCGAAGCGCCCACCGCGTTCGAGGCGGCGCTACGCGCATGGCTTCGACGGAAGGCGTGATCGTCCGCGCGACGGATGTCGCGCGCGTCTATCCCACCGGCGCGACTGCGGTATCCGCGCTCGACGGAGTGACGCTCGATGTGCGGCGCGGCGAGTTTCTCGCGGTGATGGGACCGTCCGGCTCCGGAAAGTCGACGCTGCTGAACATCCTCGCCGGCCTCGAACGTCCGACGCGCGGATCGGTCGTCGTCGATGGCGCTGACCTTTCCGCGATGGATGAGGTGACGCTTGCCGGCTATCGACGCGAGAAGGTGGGCATGATCTTCCAAGCGTTCAACCTGCTCCCCCGCTACCGCGTCATCGAGAACGTCGCCCTGCCGCTCGTATTCGCTGGGATCGCGCGCGAGACCCGCCTCGAGCGCGCGCGGATCGTTCTCGAGCGACTGGGGATGGGACCGCGCGCCGACCATCGACCCAGCCAGCTGTCGGGCGGCGAGATGCAGCGGACGGCGATCGCACGCGCCCTCGTGACCGACCCTCCGCTGCTGCTCGCCGACGAGCCGACCGGCAACCTCGACTCCGCGAACGGCGAGGCGCTGCTGGCGGTCATCGCCGAGCTGCACGCGCGCGGGCAGACCGTGGTGCTCGTCACGCACGACGCGGGGATCGCCGCGCGCGCGCAGCGAGTCGTGCGCATGCGCGACGGGCGCATCGTGAATTGAGGTCCTCCGATCTCTTCGCGCTCGCTCTCGGCAACTACACGCGCTCCCGCCTGCGCTCGACCCTCACGACGCTCGGCGTGGCGATCGGAACGGCGCTCGTAGTGCTCCTCATCGCGCTCGCGACCGGCGCTGAGGACAACGTGAAGCGGTCGATCTTCTCCATCGGCGATCTGCGGCTCGTGACCGTGCAGCCCTTCCAGCCCGGCGCCACCGGACTCTCCGCGGTGCCGCGCATGATCGGCGACGACCACGTCGCCAAGTTCAAGCTGATCCCGCACGCCGAGTCCGTCTACCGCCAGTACGACGCTCCACTGGGAACGCTGCTCGAGGGCGGGGAGGAGGCCGCGATCCGGCCACAGGGGATCGAGGCCGGTGCGCCAGTCGATCGCGGCGACCTGCTCGCAGGCCGGCACCTCGAGCCGAGTGAGCGCGGTGTGGCCGTCATCCCTGGCAATCTCGCGCGCCTCGTCGCCGCGACGCCCGGCGCGGCGATCGGACGGCAGGTGACGCTGCGACTCGGTGGCGCGGTGAAGCTCGGCAACACGCGCATCAGCGGAAGCGGCACACCGCGCGACTACGTCGTCACCGTCGTCGGCGTCTTCGACGAGCAGGCGTCGCAAACGTCGGTCCGCATCCCGCTGGAGGACGCGCTGCTGGCGGGCGCTGAAAATCGCGGGCTGACGCCCGATCTGCTGCGACAGACGACCGGCTACAGCGGCGTCGCGATCGAGTCCGAAGATTCACGGTACGTCGCCGACGTGGTGCGGTCGGTGCAAGAGCTCGGCTTCAGCGCATTCTCGCTGAAGCAAGTCATCGAGCAGATCGATCGGGGGTTCGGCGTGTTTCGCGGCATCCTCGCGGGCATCGGCGGCGTCGCGCTGCTCGTCGCCGCGATCGGCATCGCGAACACCATGGTCATGGCCGTCCTCGAGCGCACGCGCGAGATCGGGATCATGAAAGCCGTCGGCGCGTCACCGCGTGATATCCGCTCGCTCTTCCTCGCGGAGGCCGCGCTCGTGGGCGTGTTCGGCGGCGTCATCGGCCTGCTGCTCGGCGTGCTCGGCGGTCAGGTGATCGAGCTTGTGATCCGCAACCTCAATCCGCAGGCTAGCCCAGCACCCATCTTCATCGTCGACGCCCCCCTCGCTCTCGGAGCCATGGGTCTCGCGCTCCTCGTGAGTCTCGTCGCGGGATTCCTGCCCTCACGCCGCGCGATGCGCATGTCCGCGTTGAGTGCCCTGCGGTACGAGTAGTTCGAGTGTGACCGTTTGGTCATGTTGCGTGGTCGTGGGCGGCTGAGAATCGCGCCCATGAGAGTCACCGCGTTGCTCCTGATCGCCATTCTTGTCTTGTCGGGGTGCGGGACGCCGGCAACGTCTTCGGCGACGACGGCTTCGCCGATCGCAGCCTCAACATCGCCAAGCGCGTCACCGTCGCTTGCCGCCTCCGCATCGCTGACCCCGACTGATTTCGTGTTGCCGCAGAACTGCTCGTACGTCGGGAACGGAACGGTCGATGTCACCATACGCACGCTGACCTTCTGGCACTTCGACTGCGGCGCCGCTCCCGACTTCCAGGCGATCGAGAAGCTCAGTCCCGCATTCGCGCAGCAGGGCTGGACCTTGTGTTCGCCACCGATGGGTAAGGGCGTGTGGGCGAAGGGCACGGTGCAGACCGGCGTGAGTCAATCTGCGATCGGCTACCCGGTGCTCTCGCAGCTCCCCCGCCAGACCCAGGACTGTCCGCTGCCGACGGCGTACGTGAACGGCTTGTACAAGTTCAGCCTCTCGCTCCCTGCGCCGTACCGGAACTCGGATCGCTTGCGGCTCGCATCTACGGGCGGCCGGCCGGATGGGCAGGAAGTATTCACGGCGCGTACCGAGTCGGACGAGGCCGCCGTCGCTGGGACGGGCTGCCAGACCGCGTGCCCGATCTGGAACTACGTCGCGGTCGTAGAGATCTACACCGGCGCCGGGTCGGATACTCCCCGGCAGTGGTACACGAGGTTCAGCGGAGCCGTCGGACAGACGATCGAGGAGACGACCGTCGATGGGCGTCAGGCGGTCAAGATCACCAACGGCGCGACCTATCCGCTGCAGTACCTCATCAAGGACGGCGACCGCATGTTCCGGATCGCGAGGCAGCACTACTCACAGGCACCAGACATGGCCGCCAGCCTTCTGATGTTCAAGCTCGAGCAGATCCTCACGTCGTTCCGCTTCGTGCCCTGAGCTAGCTGCGCAGCCAAGCGGCGCTCTAGAACGGACCCGCGAGCTCCGGCGGCGCAAACAGGTATGTCGGCGACTGCCACCACTGCTCCACAGCCTCGCCTCGCGCCTGATGCAGCAGCGCGGCGATGGTGTCGGGTGGCTGCCCGCCCGCGGCCGCCACGACAACGATCTTCCCTTCGTCAAGCGCGCTCGCGTAACGCTTGCGAACGTCGCGCGGGATGATGCCGCCGGGCAGTAGCTTCCGAAACCGATAACGAATGCCGCCCCAGCCCTTCCCCGGCAGCCAGGCGCGACCACCGGCGGCGAGCTCGGCGCGCTTCGCGTTGCGCGCGAGGACGCTGATGTCCTGCTCCCGGACGCCCGATCCACTCAGGAGCGTCACGGCCTGCACCGCCGCGTCGTCGTCGCTGAACGCCGCCGCCGCGACCATACCGCCGGCGACCGCCTCGAGGTACGACGTCGTTGCCATCCGCAGAATGCTAGGTGAGCGGGCTCAGGCTCGCCACGCGAGGACGGGGATGCGCATCTCGTCGGCGCTCAAACCGCCATGCGATCCGCGGTGTCGGATCGTCTGTCCTTCGACCCTCATGATCGATGCCGAGAGGTCGCGATCGAGGAGCACGACCACCTCGCCGATGCGCCGTCGCGCGATCATCGGATCGCCCCGGCCGAACAAACCGGCGTCGATCAGCTCGTCGCGATCGAGCAGAGTGACCTGGCCGGGCCACTTACGATCGAGGTGCGCGCGCACCTCTTTGGCACGATCGGTATGCAGGAACACCAGACGCGGTTCGCCGGCGGGCGGATTGCGCAGCAGTGCCCGCAGCTCTTCGTCGCCGACGATGTCCAGCATCTTGTCGGGGTCCGTAGTGGCATGGCCGTGGTCCGCGGTGACGATGACCAGCGTGTCGCCCGCGGCGCGATCCGCGAGCGCATGCCGCAGAGAGATGTCGAAGATGGTGGCCTCTATCGCGGCCTCGTCACTCCGCGGCCCGTAGAGGTGCGAGACCGTGTCGATGCCGGACCAGTACGCGTAGACGTACGAAGGACGCGGCGCGTCGAGAAGAGCGCGCAGCCTCACGCCCATCGTCGACGGAACGACATATCCGAGGAACGTCGCCTCGGCCGCGTGCATCCGCGTCATCGCCTCCAATCGGAAGATCTCGGGCTCGACGACGTACGACGCGATGCCGCGCTCGCGCAGACGGGCGTGGATCGAGGGCACCAGCACGAACCGGAGCGGATCGACGGCCGGGTCGTCGAAGTACGAGCCTCGTCGCCTGATCGCGGGACCCCACCGGAGCATCGCGGTCACCTGCGCAAACTCCTCGAGCCAGACGAAGTAAGCGATGTTGCCGTGCTCGAGCGGCGTTCGCGCGGTGTTCATCGTCGTGATCGCGGCGGCGGTCGTGGACGGGAAGACCGTCGTCGCCTCGATGAGCTGCGCGCCGTCGCGTCGGCGTGCGCGCTCTCGCAACTCGGCGAGGAACGGCATGTGGCCCAGGTCGCACAACATCTCGAGCTGCCACCAGCCGAGACCGTCGGCCAGGATCACGACGACCTGACGCACGCCCTCACGCAGCGCCGGGTCGAGGCCCACGAGCGGCGGCGCGTCACCGCCTTCGCGAGCCCCGAGCACGTCGAGAACGGTCGCGGGCACGTTCAACAGTCCGCCGCCGTCGTAGTCGGGCATCACGAAGCCGCGCGCGCGAAGACGCTCGACGAGCGGGTGTGGCATCGGTGGACGATACTGCCTCGCGATGCGAACGGTGCTCGAGGTCGACGGCCTTTGGAGCGGCACGAATACGACATCCGATGCGGCCATCGTTATCGAGGATGGCGAGATCACCTGGGTCGGCAAACGCTCGCGCATACCGAAGACGCCGAAGGGTGAGCGATCGCGATCGATCGACGCGGGAGGCAAGTTCGTGCTCCCCGGATTCATCAACTGCCATGCCCACCTCACCTTCGACGGCACCGCCGACTTCGACGCCGAGGCGCGGCAGAGTGAAGCCGCGGCGACGCTGAAGGCGTTCCGCAACGCGCGCATCACCGCGCGCAGCGGCGTCACGACCGTGCGCGATCTCGGCGCGAACGGCGCGATGGTGGTCGAGCTCGCGCGCCAGATCGAGCGCGGCGGGCTCGAGGGACCGCGCATCATCGCGTCGGCTCGCGGCATAACGATCACCGGTGGCCACGGTATGGAGGTCGGCCGGATCGCCGACGGTGCGGATGCCGTCCGCGCGGCCACGCGCGAGCAGGTCGCGGTCGGCGCAGCGGTCATCAAGCTGTTCTCCACGGGCGGCGTGTTGGGCGAGGGAGCAGGCCCGGAGCTCGCCGCGTACTCGCCCGACGAGACGCGCGCTGCCGTTGAGGAAGCGCATCGCGCCGGCATACGGATCACGACGCACGCTCATGGCGCCGAGGGCATGCGCATCGCGGCCGAGGCGGGCGTCGACTCGATCGAGCACGCGACGCTGCTGGACCAGCAGACGATCCGTTCGATCAAGGAGAAGAACGTCGCGCTCGTGCCAACCTTCTCGGCGCTCCGCCGCATCATCGAGAACGGCGCGGCGCTGCCCGCGCGCGTGATGGAACGCGCGCGTTTGGTGGCCGCGAAGCATCAGGAGGGAGTGCGCGCCGCGCACAAAGCGGGTGTGCGGATCGCGACCGGGACCGACGCGGGCACTCCGTTCAACACGCACGAGCGCTTCGCGCTCGAGCTCGTCTACCTCACCGAGGCCGGGCTCTCACGCGCCGAGGCGCTCGCCGCGGCCACGAGCGTCGCCGCGGACGTCGTGGGCCGCCCTAAGGCGGGGCGCATCACGCCTGGCTCGTGGGCCGACTTGGTGTTCGTGGACGGCGATCCGCTTCGCGATCTCGAAGTGCTGCAACGGCCGAAAGCGGTCTGGGTGCGAGGAGCACCGGTCGGCTAGACCCGCTCGAGCCGCGGCCGCGCGCGCTCGAGCTCGCCGCGTAGCGAGCCCTCGTCCGTCAGTGGAGCGGAGCAGGTCGTGCCGACACAGACGTAGGCCGCCGTGCGGTCGCGTGGGAAGCCGAGCTCGTCGAGACGGGCGTCGTCGTCTTCGGGCGCGAGCCACTGGACACTCCGGGCCGGATCGTCGACAGAGCGCGCCGCGGTCCAGAGCGCGCTCGCCGTCTCGTCGTCCTTCGGTCCGACGACCGTGATCGTGAGCGGCTCCGCCAGGGCATGCGCCATCGCGTTCGCATAGGACGAGGCGAACTGGCCCCAGCCGCGATAGCTGCCGACGAACGCCCGCAGCGTGCGCACCGCAGTCTCGCGCCAGCGCTCGTCACCGGTGAGCGACGCCAGGCGCAGCAACGCGTCCGCCGCCATCGCGTTGTCTTCGATCGGCTTCTCGCGCAGAGCGACTCGTCCCGGCTCCGCGCGCGCCGGCGCATCGAAGAATCCACCATCCTGCTCGTCTTCGAGCCGCTCGCGCACGACCGTCGCCGCTTTGACGGCACCGGCGAGCGCACCGGGATGCTTCCCCGTCTCGTACTCGTCGATCGTGGCTTGCAGGTACGCCGCCCAATCGCTCAGCAGGTCCGCAACGCGCGGACCCTCGCCGCGGTCGAAATGCATGAGCTGACGATCCGGCCCGACGACCATCCGCCTTGCGATCGTGCCCATGACTTCGTGAGCGCGTTCCTCGATCGCCTCGTCGCCGAGCGCCGCGGCCGCCGCTACGTACGCGGACACCGCGAGCGCGTTCCAGCCGGTGTACAGCGTCTTGTCGACGAACGGCGCGCCGTGCTTCTCGCGCCCCTCGGCGTCGAGCTCGTAATAGACCTCGTCGGCATCCTGCGATCCCGCGAACGCCTTCACGTCCTCCCGCCACAGGACCGTGTCCATCCAGCGCACGATGTCGCGCACGACGCGGTCGTATCCCGCCTGCGGGAACGTGCGATGCGCCTCGGCGTATACCGCGAGCAGCTCAGCGTTGTCCTCGAGCATCTTCTCGTAGTGCGGGATCTCCCACTCCCGAGTCGTCGCGTAGCGGAAGAAGCCACCCTCGACCTTGTCATGCATGCCGCTCGCGGCCATCGCGCTCAGCGTCTTGTGCAGCATGTGCGCGACATCCGGATAGCCATGGCGCCGGTACTCGTCGAGCAGGAAGCGAAGCAGTCGCACCTGCGGGAACTTCGGTGAGCGGCCGAAGCCGCCGAACTGCGGGTCGTACTGCCCGCGCACGAGCGCTCCGACGGTGTCGACGATGTCCGCCGACAGCTCGCTCTTCTTGGTCGGTGCGCCATCTTTCGCGGGCTTCCGCGCCTGCGCTTCCTGCTCGTGGAGCTCGACAACGCGAGCGGTGATCTCGTCGCGCTTGGTGGTCCAGACCTCGTTGACGCCGTTCACGGCTTGCCACATCTGGTCGGGCGGGACGTACGTCCCGCCGTGGATGATCTCTCCCTCCGGCGTGAGAAAGACGGTGGTCGGCCAGCCACCCATGTTGTAGCGACGGTTCACATCCGGTCGTTCGTCGTTGTCGACGCGGATCGGTACGTAGCGGTCGTTGATGACCTCGATGATCTCCGGGATGCTGTAGCTGGTCTCGTCCATCACATGGCACCAGTGGCACCACACCGCGCTGATCGCGAGCAGCACAGGTTTGCCCTGCTCCCGTGCCTCGGAGAACGCGGCGTCACCCCAGCTGCGCCATTTGATCTCGCTCGCGCGATTTGGCCGCGGCGAAAAGCGGAACTCGCTCACTCCGGTATCTCGTCGAGCTCGATCTTGTTTCCGAACGGATCGAACACGTAGCAGCGGCGCCAACCCGGGATCGGTGTGGCTTCCTCGAAACGCGCACCGCCTTGGAGCAAACGGTTGCGGGTCGCCGCGAGATCGTCGACACGCAGCGCGAAATGCCGACGCGGGTGCAGACCGAGGTCCTTGTCGGCCGAAAGATGCACGTGACCAGGTGGCGCTGAGAACCAGATGCCTGCGCGGTCCGACAGGGCTTCCGGCCGCCGTATTTCCTCGAGACCGAGCGCTTTCCCGTAGAAATCCCGTGCCTGTGCTTCCTGGCCAGGCGAGTAGAAGACCTGCGCGTGATGCAGCGAAATGGGCATAAATCGAGTGTAGTGAGCGCGGTGCGTCCGCTATCATGTGGTCAGACCGAACGGCAAAAGGGGACGCACAGATATGGCCATCGAGCAACAGGAGACCGGGACACATACCGATCAGCCGGTCGTCACGATGACCGCGCGCGCCACCGACAAGCTCAAGGAAGTCATCGCGAAGCAGGGTCGGCCCGACCTCGCGCTTCGCGTCTACGTCACGCCGGGCGGGTGCTCCGGTTTCTCCTACGGCATGACATTCGCGGAAGGCCGCGAGCAGGACGACACGGTCGTCGAGTCGGACGGCGTGCGCATCGTCGTCGACCCGATGAGCGCGATGTACCTGAAGGGCTCTGAGATCGACTTCGTCGACGCGCTGATGGGCGGTGGGTTCGCGCTTCGCAACCCGAACGCCGTTTCGAGCTGCGGCTGCGGGCAGTCGTTCAAGACCGCCGAGCAGAGCGGCACCGCGAAGGCCTGCCACCACTAACCGGCGCCTCAAGTGACGCCAAAGAGGACGGCATCCGCCGTCCTCTTTTCTATTCGCGTTAGGGTCTACTCGTGAAGCGCGCTGTGGTGGTCATCGACATGATCGAGGACTTCGCGCACGAGGGCGGCGCGCTCTACTGCGGGCCGTCGATGGAGCGGATCATCCCGGTGATCAAGGTTGAGCTCGCGCGGGCGCGCGCTGCTGGCGAACCCGTCGTCTACCTCACCGACAACCATGTGCCCGACGACGCCGAGTTCAAGGTATTCCCGCCACACGCGATCGCTGGGACGAAAGGTGCCGAGATCATCCCCGAGCTCGCGCCAGAGGACGACGATGACGTGATCCCGAAGCGTCGCTACTCCGGTTTCTTCGGCACGGACCTCGACATCACGCTGCGCGAGCGGGCGGTCGACACGCTGCGCCTGGTGGGCGATTGCACCAACATCTGTGTCCTCTATACCGCCGCTGACGCGCGTAATCTCGGCTACGCCGTCGAAGTCCTCCGCAGCGGCGTCACGTCGTTCGACGATGAGGCACACGATGATGCGCTGCGCGAGCTCGAGAAGACGCTCGGCGCGAAGATCGTCTAAGCCGGCGCTGGCTCCAGCTGCAGCGCGTTCGTGAAGGACGCGTTCTTGACGAAGATGCTCACGACCGTCGTCACCTCGAAGAGCTGCTCGTTGGTCAGCCCGAGGCCGCGGAGCACTTCGGCGCGATAGAGCATCGAGAGCTTCCCGTCGTTGACGACACTGGTCGCGTAGGCGACGAGCTCCTTGTTCAGACGGGACACCTCGCCCTCGTGGACCGTTGCGACCTCGCGGTCCAGCACGATCTTCGCGTATTTCGGATCGTTGGCCATGTAGAGGAAGTACCGCGGCACGCTGCCGAGCTTCTGCCGGGCCTCCACCAGCACCGGTGAGGACGGGTCCTGCGCGCGCATCGGCGCGTTGTCGTTGAAGGCGGCGATCGCTTTCTCGAACACGTTGATGCTCGTGACGTGCGCGACTGTCGCCGCCAGCTCGACGATCTGCCCACTGTCCAGTCCGTACACGAGCTGAAGGCTGCGCGTGTGACCGTACAGCTCGTATGGCGCGGATCTGGCCGCGGCGACGGCGAGGCCGATCATGTGGTTCTGCAAGTTGAGGAGACCGCGCTTGGCCATGATGTGGGCGAGCTCCTCGTGCTCGCCGATGAGAAGCGAGGGCCGCAGGCCCAGCGCTCGTGTCGACGCGGTCATGTTCGGCGCCTTCGAGATCTCGCGGATCATCGCGTCGACCTTCTTGACCATGTCGTTGTGCTGGGATTCCTCGGGCAGCTTGATCGTCGGCATCTCGTCTCCTCCTCAGGCTTCCGGCGGAGTCTAGGGTCAGGTCATGCGAGCGCCGACCGCTGGTAACGTACTATCCTGCGTACGCGTATGGTGGGCAATACGGGGACGCTTCGACCCGTGCCGGCGGTCGAGAAGACCGCGCGCATCCTGCGCGCGCTGGCGGATGGCGGGCGGCCACAGGGGATCTCAGAGCTCGCACGGACGCTGAGCGTCTCGAAGGGCACGCTGCGCGACATCCTCCTCACCTTGGACGCGCACGGCTTCGTCGTCCGCGACCCCGACACGCGCTTCCGTCTCGGACCGGAGCTGCGCGCGCTCGCGGACGCGAGCACTCCCGATCTGCGGGCGCTCGCGCAGCCGCACCTGATGAGTCTCATGGAGACGTTCGGAGAGACGGCGGTCCTCGGCGTGCCGCACGACGGCAAGCTCGAGATCGCGGCGCGCGCCGAGCCGACGACCGGACTCCACATGAGCGCTCCCCTCGGCCGACGGCTTCCGCTCGACGCGGGAGCGCACGGCAAGGTCCTCCTGCACGGCGAAGCGGTCGGCTACGACGACCAGGAGCTCTTCCGCGGCGTGCGCGCCGTCGCCGCCGCGGTGACCGATGCACGGGGCCGAAAGGTCGCCGCCGTCTTCGTCGTCGGATTCAAGGAGCGCATCGACCTGCGGACGCTCCGTCGCATCGGCGAGCGCTGCGCGAGTGCGGCCACAGCGATCTCGCGCCGCATCGGCTCACCCTCGCGCGATGAGGCCGCGAGCGCATGACGAAGGCGCTCACGACCCTGCGCGTGAACGGCGAGACGCACACCGTCGCCGCCGAACCGCACCACACGCTTCTCGAGGTACTACGAGAGGAGCTGGGACTCACCGGGACCAAGCACGGTTGCGAGCTCGGCGAGTGCGGCGCGTGCACCGTGCTCGTCGATGGCAAGCAGGTGCTCTCCTGCCTTGTGCTCCCGCGGCAGATCGGCCTGTCGGACGTCACGACGGTGGAAGGGCTCGCGAAGGGGCCGGAGCTGCATCCACTGCAGACCGCGTTCGCCGAGGAGGGTGCGGCCCAGTGCGGTTACTGCACGCCGGGGATGCTGCTGTCGGCGAAGGCGCTTCTCGACGCACATCCCCATCCCACGCGCGAGCAGATGGCCGAGGCGATAAGCGGCAACCTCTGCCGCTGCACCGGTTACACGTCGATCTACGAGGCGATCGAGAAGGCGAGCCGCGCGTGAGTGAGTTCTCGGTCCTCGGACGCCGGCTTCCAAAGGTGAACGCCTGGGCGCACCTCACCGGAACGGCTCTCTACGCCGACGACATCCGCCTGCCGCGCATGCTTTACGGACGCCTGCTGCGCTCGACGCAGCCTCACGCGCGCATCAAGCGTCTCGACGTCTCGCGTGCGCTCGCGCATCCGGGCGTCGTCGCGATCGTGACCGGCGACGACATGCCCGAGAAGATGGGGATCATGCCGTCGACGCAGGACGAGACCGCCCTGGCCGTGGACAAAGTGCGCTATGTCGGCGAGCCGGTCGCCGCCGTCGCCGCGCTCGACGAGGACACCGCGTTCGAGGCGCTCTCGCTCATCGATGTCGACTACGAGCCGCTCGAGCCCCTCTTCACCATCGAGGAGGCGCTCGAGCGGGAAGACGTGAAGATCCACGAGGACTCGCGACGCGCGAACGTCTTCAAGGAGGTCCACCTGGCCTTCGGTGACCTCGAGGCCGGGTTCGCGGCGGCCGACCTGATCCGCGACGACTGGTCCTTCTTCGAAGGCAACACGCACGCGCCGATCGAGACTCACTCATGCGTCGCCTCGTTCGACGGCGACGGCAAGCTGACGCTCTGGACCGCGACGCAGGTCCCCCACTACGTGCACCGCGAGCTGGAGAAGGTGCTCAAGCTGCCGCGCTCGCGCATCCGCGTGATCGCGACGCCGAACGGTGGCGCCTTCGGCGGTAAGAGCGATCCGTTCGGCCACGAGTTCTCGGCAGCGCTCCTCTCGATGCGCACCAAGCGTCCGGTGAAGTTCACCCTGGACCGCGAGGAGGTCTTTTACGCGCACCGCGGCCGGCATCCGGTGAAGATGCGTCTGCGCACCGGCGTGAAGAAGGACGGCGAGATCACCGCCGTGCACTTCCAGAGCTACCTCGACGGCGGCGCCTACGCCTCGTACGGCATCGCGACTACCTATTACACGGGCGCGCTGATGACCGTCACGTACCGGATCCCCGCATACAAGTTCGACGGCGTGCGCGTGTACACGAACAAGCCGCCGTGCGGACCGAAGCGCGGTCACGGCACCACGCAGCCGCGTTACGCGTTCGAGTGCCAGCTCGACAAGATCGCGACGGAGCTCGGCTTCGATCCGATCGAGTACCGGCTACGCGTGCTGCAGCCGGCCAACAGCCGGACGGTGAACGATCTGCGCATAACGACCATGGGCTTGGGCGATTGCCTGAAAGCCGTCCGTCAGTCGACCGGCTGGGCCGCAAAGCGCGAGAGCCTGCCAAAGGGCAAGGGCATCGGCGTGGCCGGCAGCGCCTACATCTCCGGCGCCGGTCTGCCGATCTACTGGAACCCGTTGCCGCACTCGGGTGCGGAGATCCGCATCGATCGCGGCGGCGGCGTCACGGTGATGTGCGGCACGGCCGAGATCGGCCAGGGCTCCGACAACATGCTCGCCACGGTCGCGGCGGAGACGCTGGGCGTCATGCCAGAGGACGTGCACGTCGTCTCGGGGGACACATCGCTCGCGCCGGTGGACCTGGGCTCCTACTCGAGCCGAGTCACGATGATGGCCGGCAACGCGGTCAAGGACGCCGGTATGAAGCTGCGCGCACTGCTGTTCGAGGCCGCGTCGGAGAAGCTCGGAGTTCCCGTCGAGCAGCTCGCCACCGCGTACCGGCGCGTGTACGACCGGCGCGATCCGGAGAAGCATCTCTCGTTCATCGAGGCCGCGAACCTCGCGGAGGGTAAGCACGGCACGCTCGTCGCGGCCGGTAGCTACAAGCCGCCCGCCGGCATCGGCGGAAGCTACAAGGGCGCTGGCGTGGGGCCAACGCCGGCGTACTCCTACCAGGCGTCGGTGGCCGAGGTGTCGGTCGACCTCGAGACGGGAATGCTCACCGTCGACAGGATCACGACGGCGCACGACTGCGGGCGCGCGCTGAATCCGGCGAACGTCGAAGGGCAGATCGAGGGCTCGGCGTACATGGGCTACGGCGAGGCCATCGTCGAGGAGCAGATCTTCCGCGGCGGCCTGCTCAAGAAGCCGTCGCTGCTCGACTACAAGCTGCCGACCTCTCTCGACACGCCGGAGCTTGTCGCGATCCTCGTCGAGACCAACGACAGCGAAGGTCCGTTCGGCGCGAAGGAGGCCGGCGAGGGTCCGCTGAACTCGGTGGTCCCGGCTATCGCGAATGCCGTCTACGACGCCATCGGCGTGCGCTTCGACGAGACACCGATCACGGCAGAGAAGATCCTCGACGCGCTCGGCAAGCGCGACAACCGCGGCATGACGAAGGACCGAATTGGTCCGGATGGCCTCGGCGAAGCAAAGGTCGAGAGAGCGACACGCCGTCTCGCGGCATCGACCGATGCGCGCGAGCGGAAAAAGACCGGGACACCGGCGGACTGATGCTGCGTTTGCCGCGCTTCCGGCTGGTCGAGCCCACGACGTGGACAGAGGCCGCGACGCTGCTGCGTGAGCACGGAGCGGCCGCCTCCGACATCGCGCGCGGAACGACGAGCGTTCCGGTCATGCTCGTCGCGGGCGGCACCGATCTGTTCCCCAACATGAAGCGCCGGCAGTTCACCCCGCAGGTCCTCGTCTCACTCGGCCGGGTCAAAGGCGCGCGCGACATCAGCAATGGGTCGGGACTCCGCATCGGTGCCGGCGCGACGCTCACCGAGGTCGCGACGCATCCGAGTGTGACGGGGAAGTACGCGGCTCTCGCGCAGGCGGCCGGCGCGGTCTCGACGCCCCAGCTACGCAACATGGGCACGATCGGCGGGAACCTTTGCCTCGACACGCGCTGCAACTGGTACGACCAGTCCCTCTTCTGGCGCACCGCGGAGGGCTTCTGCATGAAGACGCATCCCGAGGTCGTGTGCCGCGTCGCGCCGTCCAGCCCTCGCTGCCTCGCGGTCGCGAGCGCGGACACGGTCCCGGCGCTCATCGCGCTGGGCGCGAAGGTCACCGTCGAGAGCGCGAGCGGACGCCGCGACCTCGACCTCGCGGAGCTTTACCGCGAGGACGGCATCCGCTACCTGGCCATCGGTCGTGACGATGTCGTCGTGTCGGTGACGCTGCCGGACGCGACGGGCTGGCGCAGCACGTACGTCAAGCTTCGTGACCGCAACTCGTTCGACTTCCCCATCGCCGGTGTTGCCGCGGCGGTCCGTCTCGAGGGAAAGACGGTCAGCGACGCCCGCATCGCGATCACCGGAGTCGGATCGCGTCCACTCGCCATCGACGCGAAAGTGCTCGTCGGTACGGATCTCGACGACGACGCGATCGCCGCTGCTGCGGACGCGGTCCACAAGGGTTCGCGACCGATGGACAACACCTCGGGGACGATCTCGCAGCGCAAGCGCGCCGCGCGCGTCTTCACCGAGCGCGCCCTACGGTCCCTGCGCGATGCCTGACACCTTCCGCGCGGTCGCCGTCGTCACCGCGGCGGGATCCGCTGAGCGTTTCGGCGGCAAGAAGCTGCTCACGAAGGTCGCGGGCGAGCCGCTCCTCGACCACACCATCCGCAGCCTGCTTGAGGGCAGCGTCACCGAAGTCATCGTGGTCGTGAGCGCCGACGCGCGACATGAGCTCGCGCGCGACGTGAGCGCGATGAATGACGCGCGCGTCCGAGTACTCGAGAATGCGGACCCCTCGCGCGGCATGTTCTCGTCGGTCCAGATCGGCGCCGCAGCCGCGGTCGGCGACGCGCTGTTGATCCTCCCCGGAGACATGCCGTACGTTCGGCCGGAGACCGTGCGCGCGCTGATCGCGAAGTACCGCGAGAGAGCGGCGATCGTCTCGCCGCGGCACAAGGGAAAGCGCGGGCATCCGGTCGTGATGCCCCTCTCCCTGCGTGACGAGATCGCAGCGTCCTCGCCGACGGCGACCCTCCACGACGTGATCCACCATCATCAAAAGGAGCGCGTCGACCTTGAGGTCGAGGACGCCGGCGTGAACCGCGATGTGGACATACCCGCTGATCTGGAGCGCACGAGCGGTTGATCGCGGGTTTGCGCAAACAGCGAAATCGGGGGCTTTGACTAAGGCTTGCGAGGCGTCTAACTTGCCAAAACGGTGAGTGCAGGCCCGGTCGATCGCGACGGACAGACAGACGGGACGGACGTTACACGTCGGGACCTTCTGCGTGGAGCGGCACCGATCGTTGCGTTCGTTGCCCTCTCGGCGCTCGGCGGCGCCGCGGTCGCGAGCGCGGCCACGCCGACCGCGACCAAGCTCAGCAGTGGCGTGATCTTCCCCGACCCGACCCTGTGCATCGGTTGCCTCACCTGCGAGGTCATCTGCTCGCAGGAGCACAAGAAAGTCGGTCTCTCGGATGCGCCCCGCATCCGCATCTTCAACGATGCGGCGGTCAAGGTCGATCCGCTCATCCAGGCGGCTTATCCCGACCGTGGGTCGTTCCATCAGGAGCCCTGCCTGCAGTGCCCGACCGCCGAGTGCCTTTACGTCTGCCCGGTCGACGCGCTCCAGGTCGAGCCGCGGACCGGCGCGCGTTTCATCAAGGAAGACACCTGCGTGTCGTGCGGCCGCTGCAACGAGGCGTGCATCTTCCCGACCAGCGACATGGCGCTCGCGACCAACCAGGGGCAGTCGCAGCCGCAGACCTCCCGGATCACGTACGACCCCGGCGCGGACACTTTCACGAAATGCGATCTGTGCTTTTTCCGGGAGGGCGGTCCGGCGTGCGTTGAACGCTGCCCGATCAACATCCGTATCCGCGAGGGAGTCATCAAGACCGAGCCCGGACGGCTGTGCCTCGCGGCGCCCGAAGCGAACAAGGACAACTGGAACAAGCTGCGCGCGTTCCAGACCTTCGAGGGCAGCCCCGCTCAGGGCAAGCCGTAGCGCGGCGCCGAAGAGCACGTGAGGATCATCACCTGGCTTCTCGTCCTCGCAGGCCTGGCGCTCACCGCGTTCGGCCTGGTGACCGTGCTCGGCCAGGCGAGCTCAGGTGCACAGCCGTGGAGCGCCGAGCTCTCGGACAACTTCGTGTTCATCAAGGTGCTGCCGTTCGTGCTCGGGTTCGGCGTCGCCGTCGGCGTGCTGATGGCGAGGACCTACGGCCCGAAGGTGCGCTCCGACGGTGCGATCCGTCGGTGGAGCCCCGGCACGGTGTTCGGCCACGCCGTCCTCACGGTCGGCTTCGTCCTAGCGCTGCCGACCGGCATGTGGCAGTACCTCGGCGGCATCCTCGACGTGAACCTGCCGATCCCGATCTACCTCTTCTACCGCGTCCATTACATCGGTGCCGCGATCGTCCTCTTCGCCGTCGCGGCGTTCATGTCGTATCTCTGGATGACCGGCGACAGGTCGCTGCTGATCCCGCGGGGACAATGGAGCAGCCATCTGCTCGGGCTCGCGTACGAGCTGCCGCCCAGGATCCGCGCGCCGTACGCGAAACTGCTGCGCGTCGATCTGCGACAGCCTCGCCCTCCCACCGGGCAGTTCACGTTCTACGAGAAGGTCGTCGAGTTCCCCAGCTGGTCGATCCTGCTAGCGCTCATCACGATCACCGGACTGATCAAAGCGGTCCGGTACCTCATCCCGGTGCCCGGTCTTGTGCTATTTCTCGCGTCGACCTTGCACGTGGCGGCTATGGTGGGGATCGTGATCAAGCTGCTCGATCACCTTCGGTACACGTTCCCGCGCTGGCCCCTGGTCGGCGCCATAACCACCACCTGGGTGAACGAGCGCTATGCCCGGCTCAGGCACCCGGGCTGGCTGCAGGCCGCCCCAGGCGGCTCCGGAACGGCCGCGCGGCCTGGCGCGGGCGAGCGGAGCGGGTCGGCGACCGCCGGGGTGGGTGGCGACTCATGAGGCCGCTAGTCGCCGTTTTGGGACTCGTTTGGAGCCTGGCGAACCTGGTCATCGCGTATTTTTTCGTGATCAGCGCCTTCGTCGCCAAGACCGCCGCGAAGGAAGGCATCCTGGCACAGTTATCGCTTCTGGTGGGAGGCGTATTGATCGCAGCGTTCGCGCTCCTTCTCGCTCGCGAGTGCGTGCGGATGTTCTCGCCGGCCGACCCCTCGAAGGCGGTATAGCCATGGGCCGGATGTACGCACTCCGCGTGCTGTACCTCGCGATGGCGATCCTGCTTCTCACCGCGCATGCGAGTGCGATCGCCGCGTCGCCTATCCGTCAGCTCACTACGAGCACCGCCACGAACGTACGGCCGGCCTGGAGTCCGGATGGCAAGTCCATCGCGTTCCAGAGCAACCGCAATGGTCCGTACCACATCTATCTGATGAACACGGACGGCAGCAACCTGCGGCAGCTCACGAGCGGGAACGACAACGACGACCGCCATCCGAACTGGAGTCCGGACGGAAAGACCATCGCAGTCGACACCGGCAGTGAGATCCGACGCGAGATCGCGCTTATCGACGTCGCCTCGAAGAACCGAACGGTGGTCACCAAGCTGGGTATGACCGCGCAGTTCCCGAGCTTCAGCCCCGACGGACGGACGATCGCCTTCTTCCTCTACAACCTCGGAACGATGGACCTCTGGACCGTCGGACGAGACGGGACGAAGCCCGGCCCGGTCACGAAAGAGCTCGCCACGGAGGCGAACAACCAGTGCACCTTCGCCTGTCACGCCGCCCGGTGGTCGCCCGATGGAAGTCGCGTCGCGTTCTCGGACGGAGACAACTCGCGTGTGTTGCTCATGGCCTCGCTGACGTCCGGCTCGCCCACGCCGATCTCCCCTCTTGGTGAAAAAAGTCACTTCCCTGTCTTCCTTGCCGACGGCCGGATCGTCTACGTGACCGAGACCGTGTCACCCAGCCAGAGCTACACGGATCTGTGGATCATCGATCCGAACAACACGACCGTCGCGCGCACCGAGCTCGCGCAGAACATCCAAGCGCAGGGGCCCTTCGAGCTCAACAAAGACGGCACCGAGCTCCTGTTCTTCTCACCACGCAGCGGCAACTTCGAGATCTACGCCGTGACGCTCGATGCGGCTGGCAAAGCGGCGCTCGCGGAGAAGGCGAGTGTGCCGACGGGCTTCGGCATCACGCGAACACCCACGACGCCGACGAGCTCCGTCCTGCCGTTCCAGGTCACGCCCGAGCTCGTGGTGCTCGGAGTACTCGCGCTCCTGGCCGTCGGCCTCGAGCTCACGGTGTGGCTCTACCGGAGGCGCCGCACCGTCTAGGGGTTCTTGTCGCCGCGAAAGAGTAGGTCGCGTCGTGACTTGGGTGCGGCCTTGCGCTCCTGCTCGGCCAGCCACTTCGCACGTTTCGGCGAAGCCGCAGCCGGATCGGCTGGATCGAACTGACCTGTCGCCGCAGCCGAGGACGACGCGCTCGCAACCTCGCTCGCGGCCGCCTTCTCCTCCTCCATCTGCTTTGAGATGTCGGTGAGCTCGTCGAGGATCAGTTGGAGCTCACTCGCGTGCAGCTTGCTGAACGCGCGGATCTGCTGCTCGACGCGACGAAGACGTGCGGAGAGATCCTGCGTCACAGGATCTCGTTGCCGCGGTGGATCATGATCTTCGGCTCGCCGGGCTGCACCCTCTCCGCATAGAGCGTCTCGCCGCGCTCGATCTCCCGCAGAAGCTCCGCAGCGGCGGCGGGCGCCCCCGCCCTGTCCGTGATGATCAGCCGCGCGTCCCCCTGGACGGCTTCTGCGGCCTTTGCCAGCTCCGGCGGCACTACGAGGACCTCGAAGGACTCGGGCAGGGCCTCGAGCGGGAACAGGCGCACGCGGATCCGGAGGCCGGCCTTCTCCATCACGCGCTCGAAGCGGTGGAAGATGGCGAGCCACGGCGTCGGGAGCTCGGCTTGGATGAATCCGCACACGATCGTGCGGACCAGTTGCCGCTCCTCGCCGTTCGAGGTTTGACCGCTCATTGCTCGGACCTTACCGTCGGCGGCCAGGCCGCGCCGGAGGTAAGACCCATGGACGACGACAAAGCCCTCGAGATCGCCACCATGGCCGCCTTTCGGGGCGGTAGGACCGCTGTGGCGCGGCTTGGCAGCCCCGGGTACCTCAAGTGGAAGGGCCAGCGCGACGTGGTCACCGAAGCCTCCCTGGAAGTCCAAGAGCAGATCGTTTCAGTCCTCCAAAAGGAGTGCCCCGACGATGCGATCCTCGCTGAGGAGGGGCCAGAAGACGAGCCGCTCGCCGTCGACGCGCCGCGGCTCTGGATCATCGACCCCATCTGCGGAAGTCTGAACTTCGCGCAAAGCATACCGTTCTTCGCTGTCTCGGTCGCTCTGCGCGTCAACGGTCTGTTGCGCGTCGGCGCGGTGTACGACCCGGTGCGTGACGAGATGTTCTCGGCGCGACTCGGTGACACGGCCCTCCTCAATGGAAAGCCGATCAATGTCCTGACGGTCGCCCTGGGCCCCGAGTTCTGGGAGCAGGCCTGGGTCGCCTGCGACCTGCCCCACAGCGGTCCTCGCCTCAAGGAGGCGCTTCAGACGTTTGGCATCGTCTCGCAAGAGGTCCTGCACCACGTGGTCCTCGGCTCTCCTGCGCTGGCGCTCTGCTACGTCGCCGCGGCGCGCCTCCACGCGTACTGGAATCTCGACGCTCAGCCGTGGGACGTCGCCGCGGCGGGCGTGATCCTCAGCCAAGCCGGCGGTCTGATCACCGATGCCGATGGCGGTTCGTGGCTGCATACGGATGGCAGCTATGTCGCGGCCAACGCCGTATCGCACAAGTGGGCGCTGCAAACCATCAAATGGCAGCGGGAGCAGAACCGAGCCAGGGCCTGAAAGACAGTGGGGCGGCGACCACACGGTCGCCGCCCCACGAGCTTTACGAGCCGAACGCTGCTAGCCGAGTGCCTCGAGGATCGTCCGCTCGATGAGACCCTGCGCGAGGTCCACCTTGTAGGAGTTCAGGCTCATCGGACGCGAGACGTTCCGGATCTGTGCGGCGGCCTGCTTGACGGTCGCCTTGATGTCCTTGCCCTTGAGGAAGTCCTCGACGACCTTGGCGCGGTACGGAACGGGCGACACGCCACCAAGCGAGATCCGCCCTTCCTTCCAGGTGCCGCCCTCGACCGTGAAGACGGCGGCCACGGAGACGAGAGCGAAGTCGTAGACCTGACGGTCCTTGAGCTTCGTCCACCCGAACTTGGTGCCGCCTGCCGGGTTCGGGATCGTCACGCTGGTCATGAACTCGTCCGGCTTGAGGACGGTCTCACGGAGTACGTCCACACGCGGTCCGGTGAAGTAATCGTCGAACGAGACGGTCCGCTCCCCACCGGGGCCTGCGATCTTCGCCGAGGCGCCCAGCGCCTGGAGCGCGTTTGCGGTGTCGGACGGGTGGACGATGTAGCAGAGCTCGCCGCCGATGATCGCGTGATAGCGGTTGTCACCGGTCACGGCGTAGCAGAAGTCGCCACCCTTCTTGTAGCAGTTGAAGTCCTCACCGCGGAAGAACCAGCAGCGCGGCCGCTGGTTGATGTTGCCGCCGAGCGTGCCGAAGTTGCGGATCAGGGGCGAGGCCACGCTCAGTGCCGCCTGATTGAGGACCGGTAGCTTCGCTCCGAGGTCCTTGTTGTCGATCATGTCGGTCAGCGTTGTTGCGGCGCCGATCGTCGTGCCGCCGCCGTCCGACCTGATGCCGTTGATGTCCTTGATGGTCGTGATGTCGATCAGGACCTCCGGAAGGGGCATGCCCTTCCCTTGGACCCAGTCCTTCATGACACCGCCGACCAGGTCGCTCCCTCCGCCCACAACCTTGACGTTGCGACCGGCATGCGTCTGGAGCAGGTCGACCGCCTGACGGACGGTCGTCGCGTCGTAGAGTTCGAACCCTCTCACTTTTCTTCCTCCCTGCTCAGTTCGACGCCTTGAGGGCGGCGAGCAGCTTCTCGCGTGTGAGCGGCTGATCCGTCACCCACACGCCGACCGCGTTGTAGACCGCGTTGACGACGGCCGGTGCCGGCGGACCCATGGGCGGCTCGCCCATGCCGTGACCGCCGAACACGCCGTACGCCTTGGGCTTCTCGATGAGAAGCACCTCGGCCAGGACCGCGTCCTTGATCGACTGCGGACGGTAGTCGAGCATGTTGGGGTTCAGCGGGAGCCCGGTGGCCTTGTCGATGAGCAGCTCTTCCGTGAAGACCGCGCCCATCGCCATCACCACACCGCCTTCGACCTGCTGACGGATCGAGAACGGGTTGAACGCCTTCCCAACGTCGTGACCCGCGACGTAGCGGGTGACCTTGACCGAGCCGGTGACCGTGTCGACCTCGACCTCGGTCGCCCCGGCCGCGAAGGCCGTCTGCTCCCAGTTCGTGGGCTGCACGTAGTCGGACTTGCCGACGATCGCTGTGGCCTTGAACTGGACGACCTGCGCGAGCGTGAGCTTCTTGGTGCGATCGGACTTCAGGAACACGGTGCCGTCGACAACTTCGACGTCGTCTTTGGTCACGGTGATCGTCTGGGGCGGAGTCAGCGCCTTCGCGTCCGCCACGAACTTCCGAGCAGCCCAGTCGTGCACCTGGTTGCGCGCGTCGGTGCCCGCCTCGTACATACCGCGGCCACCGGTGTTCGTCATGCGGCTTCCGTTGGTGCCACCGCTGTCGGTGGTGACGTCAGTGTCGATGTATGGCGTGATGGTGATCATGCTGAGCGGGACGCCCACCGCTTCGGCAGCGACCATCATCATGTTGGTGCGCTGGCCGGAGCCGATGTCCGTGACACCGGAAACCGCCTGCACGCTGCCGTCGTTGTTGATGATGACCTGACCGGTCGAGGGGTTGCTGCCCGCGCCGTGGCTGCACACATGCGTCGCGAAGCCGATGCCGTGATAGACGCCGGGCCGGATCTGCTTGGCCTTCGGTGCGTGCCACTGCGCCTTCCAGTTGATGGCGTCGCGGACGCCGGTGATGACCTCACGGAGCCCCGAGTTGCTGAACGGGCGCTTCGTGTCGAGGTTGCCAGTCGTGTTGATGTTCTTGAGGCGGAATTCGACCGGGTCCATGTTGATCGCGTACGCGGCCTTGTCCATCAGCGTCTCGAGAGCGAACGTGCCGTTCGGGTGGCTCACGCAGCGGTACGGGCCCGACTTGTAACTGTTCGTCATGACGTCGACGGCCTCGAGTCGCAGGTTCGGGAAGTTGTACGTGTGCTGGAGGTGGTACCAGGCGCCGTTGGCCGCGCCGGCACGCTGTGCGCCGACGTTCGCGATGACCTTGAACTGGCCGAACTGGAGGGTGCCGTCCCGGTTCACGCCCAGCTTCATCTCGTTGCGGAAGGCGGGGCGGTGGGTCCGAGTGACGAAGTCCTCGTACCGCGTGTACATGTTCTTGATCGGACGGCCGGTGAGCTTCGAGAGCAGAGCAGCGTGGACCTCTGAGAGGTCGATGCCGCTGCGGTAGCCGTAGCCCGATCCGAGGTAACCGGTCTGCAGGACGCGCACCTTGTTCTGCGGGATCTTGAGGGCCTGCGCCAGGCCTGAACGGCTTCCGTGCGCGTGCTGGTTGGTGTAGGTCATGTTGAGCTTGTCGCCGTCCCAGTAGGACAGCGAGTTGGTCATCTCGAGAGCGAGGTGCTGTTCGGTGGCCTTGATCGACACGTTGTCGACGACGACCTCGGCGCTGGCGTTCGGGTTGCCACGAACGAGCGGCGCGGTCACGGCGATGGTCGTGCCGTCGAGGTTGCTCTGGAACTGCTTGGGGGTCGACGACTTCATCGCCTCCATCATGTCCAGGGCGGCTGGGAGCACTTCGTACTCGACCTTGATCGCGCGCAGCGCCACGTCGCCGATGTGCTCGCTATCGGCGGCGATGACGGCGATCGGAGCGCCGACCTCGAAGACCTCTTCGCTGAAGATGAATCGAGTGGGCAGCGCCGACCCGAGGAAGACGTCCTTGTACTCCTCGGGCAGGTTCCCGCGGTGCAGGATCTTGCGAACGCCGGGGATCTTCTCCGCTTCCGCCGTGTCGATCGACTTGATCTTTGCGTGCGGGTAGCGGCTGCGCAGCGTCTTCATGAACAGCATGCCCGGCTGGCGCAGGTTCTCGGTGTACTGACCCTGGTTGGTGACGATGCCGTAGCCCTGGATGCGGGCGATGTCCTGACCAAGGACCTTGAACTGGTAGTTCGCCGGGATCTCGGTCGTTGTGGAACCGCCCGTGGCGCCGGGGATCTTGTTCCCGTACTTGGCGATGACGCCGGCGACAAGCTCGGACTGCTCGGCGACCATCTCCTGCCAGGCCGGGTCGATCGAGAGTGCGTACCAGTCGGAGTCGCTGAGGCTCGCCGCGTAAGCAGCATCCTGCGCGACGCGTACTGCTTCGATTTGTGCCATTTCTATCCCCTCCTACCGGACCGGCCAGTTGAGCTCTTTCACGATCTGGCGGACCTTGGCCTCATCCAGCTTGGCCGGGTCCCACTTGATCGTGACCGCACGCTCACTGCCGCTGACCGCGAGGATGCCGTCGCGCTTCTTGAGCGCCTGCTCGAACGGCTCGAAGTCCTCGATGGTCGCCATTGGACGTTCGAACTGGAATTCCTTGGAGGTACCGGCGGCGCCTGGCGCCGCTTCGGTGCCACGCGCTCCGACGAGGACCGGCGTCGCGAGGTGCGACACCTGCTCGCCACGCAGCTCAGCGGCTGCCACGTTGACCGACGTGAAGATCTTCGCGTACTCACCGCAGCGGCAGATGTTGCCGGAGAGCGCCTCCGCGATCTGCGCCGTGTTCGGCTTCGGGTTCGCGCCGAGCAGCTGGACCGTCGACATGATGAATCCGCGCGTGCAGATGCCGCACTGGAATCCACCGTCAAGCCAGAACGCGCGCTGCACCGGGTGCAGGCCGGACACGCCGGGTCCCTTCGGAAGACCGGCGACGGTGCCGATGACCTGTCCCCGGCCGAGGCGCGAGCTGAGAACGGTGCAACCGTTGACGGCCTTGCCATCGACGAGCACGGCGCATGCGCCGCACTGTGCGCGGTCGCATCCGAGGTTCGAGTTCGAGAGACCGAGTTGGAAATTCATCGTCTCCCAGAGGCTCTCGCGGTTATCGACAATGAGGTCGTACTTCACGTTGTCGATGTTGAGTGACACTCGGCGCATCGTCGCGGGGACCGGACCACCAGCGGTCGTCGTTGTGGTTGTCGTGGTCTCCGGGTTGAGCGCCTTGTTCGCGACGACCGCGCCGCCGAGGACGACTCCGGCTGCGGCTGCTCCTGCTCCTGCTCCGATGAGGAAGTTGCGTCGCGTGACTGAGAGTGCTGGCTTCTCTTGGCTGGTGTCGGGTTCCGCTACTGGATCAGACGTAGTCCCTCCCGTATCCGTCACAAACATTCACCCCCAGACAATCAATAGGACTCGCTCGATGGACGGCGCGATGAGCGTAACAGTGAGGTGACGGGACGCAAGCGATTGCGGAGGGCCCTTTTTCGTTGCAATCGACTGGCCAGCGTCTGTAACGGAGCTCCGGGAGAGGCACCGAGCGTCAGCGGTTTTGAACAAGACCTTTGCGCAAAAGTCCGCGGCGGATGGCTCGCTTTCGGCGGGCTAACGAGGGTTTGCGCAAAAACGCGACGTCCACGGGCGCGTTCATCGGAGGCCCCGCCGACACGACGCCCGACCCTAAGATGAATGCGTGAGAACGATCTACGCGCGGATGGCCGAACTGGAGCGGGAGGGGCGCCGCTTCGCGGTGTGCACCGTCGTTCGCACCACGGGCAGCACACCGCAGGTGGTCGGCGCGAAGCTTCTCGTCGATGATCTCGGACGTCTCACCGGGACGCTCGGTGGTGGCTGCGTCGAGGGCGACGCGTTCGAAGAAGCGAAGCGCGTCCTCGACACCGGCGACACATCGCTTCGTGAGTACGAGCTCACCGAAGATCTCGCGTGGGATACCGGGCTCGTGTGCGGGGGAACGATGTGGATCTCCATCGAACCCGGAGAGCGTGCACTGCTCCTCGGCGGACGCGATCTGCTCGGCGACGTGCTGGCCGCTTCGTCCGGGGGAAAGCCTGTCGCGCTCGCCACACTGCTACGCCGCAACGGCAAGGACTTCCAGCCGAGCGGCAAGCTCTTCGTCGAGACCGACGGTGGCACAGGTGGATCGCTCGGCGACGGCACTCTCGACGCGCGCGCCACCGAAGCAGCCCTCGACGCGTTGCGGCAGGCGACGCCGCGGACAGTCGTGCTCGACGCCGCGCATGAGCTCCTTATCGAGCCGATCGTCACGAAGCCGCGCCTCGTGGTCGCGGGCGGCGGACATGTCGGTCTCGCCATCGCGAAGATGGCCTCACAGCTCGAGTACGACGTCACCGTGATCGACGACCGTCCCGAGTTCTCATCCCGCGAGCGGTTCGGTCCGGGCATCGACGTCGTACGGATGGACATGGCCGAGGCGCTGCGTACGATGCCGATCGGCTGGAACAGCTTCATCGTGATCGCGACGCGCGGGCACAAGCTCGATGCGCACTGCTTGCGCGAAGCGGTGAAGACCGGGGCGCGCTACGTCGGCCTGCTGGGGTCGAAGCGCAAGACGATCCTCATCGCGAAGATGCTCCGTGACGAAGGCATCTCCGAGGAGCGCATCCGCGCGGTGCACGCGCCGATCGGTCTCGACCTCGGTGGACGCACGCCGGCGGAGATCGCGCTGGCCGTCCTGGCCGAGCTCAGCATGGAGCGGCACGGTGGATCGGGGCGGCCCCTTCGGCTCGCGGACGACATCTACGACCGAGCGGTGTCCAAGCGAAGCTCCTGACGGAGGCGGACGTCGTCCGTAGCGAGCGGCTCGACCTCATCGTCATGCCGCTCCCGCTGCTCGATGCTTTCGTCGATGGCAATCCCGAGCGCGCGCGCCAGCTCGTCGATTACTCGGTACCCGCGAGCTTTCCCGAGAGCAGTGCCGCTGAGGTCCTCGAGATCCGTCGGATCCAGCTGGCGGCGGATCCTGCTCGCGCGCCGTGGTCGGTGCGGGCGATGGTCCGGCGCGACGATCGCCTCATGGTCGGCTTCGTGAACTTCCACGGACCGCCCGGCGTGAACGACATCGAGGCGGCGGACGCCGCCGAGCTGGGATGGACGGTGTTCCCGGAGCATCGCCGCAAGGGCTACGCGACCGAGACCGCCCTTCGGCTCATGGATTGGGCGCGCGTGGAATTCGGGGTGCGACGCTTCATCTCATCGACGACTCCCGACAACGTCCCATCGCTACGCGTTCACGAAAAGCTCGGCTTCCGCCGGACCAGTCAGGTCGTGGACGGCGAGATCATCTTCGAGCTCGCGCCCTAGTCACTTCTCCCCGATCTCGTTGACATCCTGTGGATGCGGCGCGCTGCCCTCCGGCTTGTCGCTCGGCGCCGCCTTAGAACCACGGCGATGCGCGCTGATCCCTTCGTCGCTCTCCTCATCGCGCTCGTCATCAAGTCGCTCGGCCTTGTGCTCGTCCACGTGCCACCTCCGGCCGTACGAGTAAGCGCATGTGGCGTGCCATGGGCGATCACAGCCGCGCCCACCACTTGAAGATCGAACGCGACCACGAATTCCAAGCGTCGCGTTTCAGCAAGAGAACGAATCCGATAGCCAGGAGGAGCGCGCCGCTCGCCCCAAAGAGCGCCCAGTTGGGCAGACGGTTGACGACATCGATCGCGCCACGGATCGTCTCGAGCCCGAGCGCGGCCAACGCGCCGGCGACCAGCCAGCGACGCTGCAGAACACGCCAGCACCCATCACGATGAAGATCTCGACGAAGACCATCACGGTCTGTGGATAGAACTCAGCGCCCCAACCCGCCACGAGCGTCGGAACGATGAATAGGAACGCGCCGCCTGTCTCCATCGCGAGGAGCACGCGGGGATCGATGCGGCCGCGCCGATACCGAAAGGCGGCGAGCGCGACCGCCATGAGGAAGGCGCCGGCGACGATGCCGTGGACCTGGCGCGCGAGCGGGTCAGCAATGATCCACGCGGCTTCGATGCCTACCGTCGCGATCGCCGCCACGGTGAGCGCGGGGCGCGTGGCGAACACACCGAGCGCTACGAGCGCGAGGCTTGCGACAAGCGCGCGCGTTGGCGCGTCACCGCCATCGCGGAAGGTACGTAGCAGCGGACCCGCCAGGATGAGACCCACCGCGACGGCCTCGGTCAGCCACTCGAACTGGATGGGGAGCCGTCGTGGGAGCACACGCGGGATCGCGAATGCGAGCGCGAGCAGCGCACCGCCCGCAGCGGCGACGTAGAGCTCGGTCCGCGCCGCGTCACGCAGCGCCAGCACACCCACCAGCGCGAGGGCGCTCAGTGCCGCGGAAAGGAGTGCGCGGCGGCCGCCCCACATGCCAAGGACCGCGATGATCCAGCCGGCGGCCAGCACCGTGACGCCATGTTCGAGCGCGTCGGGTGCACCGACGCTCGCGCGAACGAGCGGAGGCACCACGACCATCAATGCGCCGGCGAGCTCGGTCGCCTCGAGCCAGCGTGTCGGCAGACGCCAGGGGACCCAGCGGGGCACCGCGAGGGCGACTGCGATCGTCAGCGCCCCGAACACCATGGAAACGATCTCGAGCACCAGCGGTGTGACGCTCGAGCGATAGAGCATGAGAGCCAAGAACGCGAGTGCTGTGGTCGCAAGGGGGATCGACGCGCGGCCCGCGGCGTAGCGGATGATCACCAGCGCTTCACCCATCACGAGCGCGGCGCGGGTGACATCGCCACGCGCTGGCATCACAGCCAGGCTCGACCCCATTAGGACGACGGCGCTGGCGACCTGCGCGGGTACGAGCAGCGCGGCGCGAAGGCGATCGCTTCCGAAGACGGCTATGCCCGAGGCCACGGCCGCGAGGTATATGGCGACCGGCCAGGAATACGCCTCGAGCGGATCCGGCCGAAAGCGCGCCACGATCATCAGGACCGCGGCGAGGAAACACGTCGTGGCCAGGAGCACGCCGCGTTCGGAGCGGCGGTGCAGGCCCTCCGCCACACCGAGTGAACCGACAACAAGGAACGCGGGGATCGTCGCGAGCCAATTCGCGACCTCGGTCATGCGGCTGCTGTGCATTGCGGCCTCGCTCAGACCCACCACGACCGAGAGCCCGGCGGCGACCAGAGCGATCTCGCGCGAAACGCGACCGAAGTTGTCGTCGCGTAGCCGCAGATACGCGGGAACGAAAAGCACCAGCGAGATCGCCGCGAGCGCGAGCGGGCGCCACTCCACCGGAGGAACGATCCAGCGATCAAGACCCACGACGGCCGCGGCGCCGAAGGCCGCCGCGATCCAAAGGCCCTGTGGCCGTCGCGATACGAGGGAGCCGGCCACGACACCAGCAGCCGCGAGCGTCGCGACCAGAGTCTCGAGCGGTGGATCGAGGTAGGCGAAAGCGACGACCGTGGCTGCGCTTATCAACGCGACCAGCGCCAGGCTCGCTTCCAGCGCACGCGCGCGTGCGCGCGCGAGGCCGGTCAGGACGGCGAGAGACGCGGCGACCGGCGCGAACAGGATGGCCATCTCGCGCGGCACCAGACCCGTGAATTCGCTCGCGCCTCCTTTGATGATGCCGAGGGACAAGGCGGCGAGGAGCACGCCCATGTGCAGGGCGACCGCGCCGACGAGCACATACGGACTCAGGTCCACCGTGCTTGTTGCGCCCGCTCGCGCGTGAGCTCGGGCTCGGAGCGCAGCGGCCGCTCCAAGGAAGCCGGCCATCGCGAGGTTCACGAAAGCGCCGACGGAAGGGGCGCGCCAGTACGACGACGCTGGGAGCAGCGCGCCGGCGACCGCCCCCCACGTCACGACACGAGCGCGGCTCGTGATCCAAGCGGGCAAGCGTTTCGGCGTGCCAAGGCCGGCGATGTCACCCGCGACGCCGTACGAGATCGCGACCACCGCGGACACGAAGCCGTAGGTCTGGGCCGTGCCGCGAACGTCGTAGACCACCGCGGCCGCGAGCGCAGCCGGCCCGACGACGACAGCCCAGCGCTCCCACTCGACAGCGGCGGTGGCGCTCCGGATCGCGTAATACAGCGTTCCCACCGCGACGATCGCGCTCAACGCCCAGCGACTCGGCGCTGGACCGACCGACGCCGCGACACCGCCGACGACCGCGGCAGCGGCAAGCACACGCGAGGGACTAGACAGCGGCCCGCTGAGCGCGCCCAGGCGTTCGGGGCCAACGTGATCGGCCAGCTCAAGAGCGATCGCGAACAGAACGAAGGGCACGAGCGCCCAACCGTCGCGAGCGTCGAAGCGAACGTCAATCGCCGCGAGCGCACTGAGTGTGGCCGCGAAGAACAGGTACGCGTAGGCCCGGCCGAACGATGTGAGCGCCAACGCCGCATAAAGCACTGCCGATACCAGCGAACCGAGGATCCACATCTCGGGGGTCGTCAGCGGCGACGCGTGGACGATCAGGACGTAGTAGGCCACGAAGTCGAGCGGCGTGAGGAGCGCACCGATCAACAGGAACGTGCGCCCGGCTTCGAGCACGCGCGGCACTCGGTGACACACCACACCGGCGGCGGCGAACGCGACCGTACCGACGAGCATGAGCGCGAGCTTCGCGCTGTCCGAGATCTGTTCGCCCGAGACATTCACGAAAATGAGCGCTGAAACGACGATCAGGAACGCCCCCACGTACAGCAGGAGGTTCGGCGCGCGCTCGGGGGAGAAGAGGCCTGGACCTGCTGGCTCGACGGGGGCCGTCTCGATCGGTAGCGGCTCCGCGTCGGTTTCGGGTCTCGCGCTCGGGCCGCCGGCGGGCTCTTTCGCGCTCGGCGTCGGCGCCGCGGCGGGCGCGGCAACCGGAGTGGGTCGCGCTCTCGCGTTCCCGAGCATCGCGCCACGCACGCGTGCGGCGCTCGCTTCGTCCAGCACGCCGGACGCGACCATGTCGGCCAAATGATTCAGGACATACGACCGACCGAAGACATGGGCGTTTTCCGTGAGGTTGAGGAGGGCGCTGCACTGCGCGCACCTCGGCGCCCCTGACGGGTTGGCCGAGGCACAGGAGTAGCAGTAGACGACGGCCCCGGACGAGACGGGCACGACCGCCGGCTCTGCCGCGGCGGACCGACGACGGGGGACAAAACCATGGACCGAGGCGACGTGCGCGGCGAACGCGGCGTCGTCATCCGTACGGAACGAACAGAAGCCGCATCGCTTCGCCACGCCGGCCAGCCTAGTCGGCGCTCCAAGTTATGACGTGTGCTAGGCGACGTTGTTCAGGATCGTCCTGGCGGTGCCGCCGAAGATGCGCTCTTTGTCCGCCGCCGGGATGTCGAGTGACTCGATGCTCGACACGGCGCGGTCGATCGAACCGAGGAGATGCGGATAGTCACTCCCCATGACCATGTGATCGGCGCCGACGAGCTCGCGCGTCAGGCGCAGCGACGGCGCGCTGAAGGACACCGTGTCGTAGTACAGGCGCTTCAGGTACACGCTCGGGAGCTCGTCGATGTTGACGCGGCACTCCGCGAAGTCGCGCCAGCCGTTGTCCATGCGCTCAATCAGATACGGCACGGCACCGCCGAGATGGCCGAGGATCCAGCGGATGTTCGGCAGCTTCCGGAAGACACCCGCGTAGCAGAGCCGCGCGACCGCGAGCGTCGTGTCGAAGGGGAAACCGATGATCGGCCCGAGCACGTACTCAGCGAAGGGCTCCGCGCTGGCCGGGATCATCGGATGGATGAACACGCACACGCGACGGCGGTCGCACTCCTCGAAGAACGGCCGGTAGACCGGATCGGTGAGCGCGCGTCCGTTGATGTTCGAAAGCACGATGACGCCGTTCATCCGCAGCTCACCTTGCGTGCGCTCGAGCTCACGCAGCGCCGCGTCGGGATCGTCCATCGGGATCGACGCGAACCCCTTGAACCGCGTGGGGTGCCGCGCCGCGAGGTCGGCGTACGCGTCGTTCACCAGGCGTGCGACCTCGGCCTGCCGCTCCGGCGGCGCGAAGTACACGTTTGGTGTCGACAGCGACAGCACCTCTACGTCGATGCCGACACGGTCCATGTCCTCGAGGCGTCTGGCTGGATCGGTCATCGGGGGCGTGATCCCGAAGAAGCGGGACCCGCGGTAGCGGATGATCGTGCGGCCGGTCGGATCGGTGCCGAACGAGAATGCGCCGCCGACCTCTTCGATCAGTCGGAAGAACGACTCAGGGTAGTAGTGGGTGTGGAGGTCCCAGCGCACGCACGAAGGTTAGAGGCGCGTGTTGTTCAGGGCTTGCCGAGGATCGTGGGCTTCGAGGGAAGCTCGAAGTCGGCGTCGGGGACCGTCGTCGCAAGCTTCGTCGCTTCCATCGACCATGTCCCGCCCTGAACAGCGAAGCGCTGCAGTAGTGGGATGCCCTGCGCGCTATAGCAGTAGCGGCCGTCCGTAAGACCGACGGCAGTCGTCGCGGAAACGGGCTTCACGTCGTAGCAGTGCGCCTGCTGCCCCGCGATCTGCCGCGTCTCGACCAGCACGCCGTTCCACTGTTCGGGGTGCTCGGTCATCGACTCCTGGAAGAGCGCCGCGGGATTCTGCTGCAGCGCCGTGTTCACGCCGGTCATCCCGATGCACTGCGCGGTCTGGCCGGTGCCACCGAAGCACATGAAGACCCCGTCCGGCAGCGTGAAGAGCGAAACGGTCGCGGTCTGCCCCGAGGCGCTGCTGCTGAAGTCGAACCTCGACTTCGGTGGCTTCGAGTACCACGACTGCTCGCCGGTGAAACCCGCGGCCCCGCCGGTCGCCGTCAACGCGTACGTCACTTTGTATTCGCTCGCCTTGGCGGTGCCCAGGATCTGGCCGAACGAAGGGCTACCCGACGTCGGCGCGCCGCTGGCCGTGCCGCCCGTCGCCGTCGTTGTAGCCGCGCTCGGCGCGTTCGCGCCGGCCGTGGTGCCCGTGGGAGTGGTCCCGCCGCCGCATGACGCGGCGATCACGAACGCGAACACGAGGACCGCTGACCCCCTCTTCATCACATCGCCACCATACGTCATCTCACACGGGGGAGCGTGTCAACGTTCTATACAGAGCGAATGACACCTCCAACGACATTCGGCGAGATGCTCGAGCAACACGAACGCGAGATCTACGCGTATGCCCTGCGGCTCACCGGAGATCGTGACGAAGCGGACGACGTCTATCAGGACACGTTCCTCGCAGCCTTTCGCTCGTGGCCACCGCCGCGGCGCGGTAACGAGCGCGCGTGGCTGTACAGGATCGCGACGAACAAGGCGATCGATCGCGGCCGGCGCGCGAAGCGACTCGTGCGTCTCGGTGATCTTCCGCTCGCGGCACCGGACCGGGACGGCGTGTCCATCGCGGATCTCGCGAGGGCGGTGAAGAAGCTGCCGACCGGTCAGCGCGCGGCGTTCGTGCTGCGCAAGGTGCAAGGACTGTCGTATGCGGAGGTTTCGCAAGCGCTCGAGTGCAGTGAGGACGCGGCACGGTCGCGCGTAGCCGAAGCGATGAAGAAGGTGAAGGAGGCGATGCGATGAGTGAGCTTGGTCCGGTCGTCGCGGACGCGCGCGAACGACTGATCGCCCGGGCGCGGCGCGAAGGGCTCGAAACGGTGGGCTACCGGATCGTCGACTCGCCCCTTGGTCCGCTCTGGGTGGCCGTCGGGCCACGTGGACTCCTGAACATCCACTACGGCGCCGAGCCGTCGCCGCTCGAGCTGCGGCGCATCGTCAGGGCGTACGGGCCGGGTGTCCTTCCCGACGCGAAGCGAGTGGACGCGGTCGCGCGCGAGCTCGACCAATACTGGAGCGGGAAGCGCCGCGAGTTCGACGTGACGGTGGACCTGTCACCGCTGACGGCGTTCCAGCGCAAAGTCCTCGCGGTGACGGCGCGCGTGCCGTACGGCGAGCTGATCACCTACGCGAAGGTCGCGCACCAGGCTGGCAACGACAAGGCCTACCGCGCCGCCGCAGGGGCGATCGGCGACAACCCGATCCCGATCGTCGTGCCCTGCCACCGCGTGGTCGCCAGCGACGGGACGCTCGGGGGGTACGCCGGGGGTTTGGACGCGAAACGCCGCCTGCTCCAGCTCGAGCGTGGCACCGCCGTGCCTCCGGGCGGCTGGCCGCCTGCCCATCTGTCGCGGAGTTAGCAGCGCCGGCGATGACACCGTAGGTAATGTCTATTCCGGGCGGGGCCGTTCGTCGTACAGGTACAACGGCCAAGGGAGGCATGAGCGATGTCCAAGTACGCATTCCTGTTCATCGACGACGGCGTGGACTACCAGGGCGACCCCACGCCGGAGCAGCAGAAGACCTACGGCGAGATCTTCAAGTGGTTCGAGACCAATGGGTCGAAGATCAGCGACGGCGGAGCCGAGCTGCAGCCGACACGCACCGCGACCACGATCCGCAAGCGGACCGGCAAGGTGAGCGTCGTCGACGGACCGTTCATCGAATCAAAGGAGTCGGTCGGCGGCTTCTCGATCATCGACGTTCCGGATCGCGACGCGGCCATCGCCCTCGCCAAGACCTGGCCGGGCCACGCCATCGAGATCCGCGAGATCGTCGAACAGCGGCCACGGTGAGGAGGAACGAGATGCCGAAGTACATGCTCATGTTCGTTGGGAACGACGAGGAGTGGGAGTCACAACCAAAAGCTGAGCTCGAGAAGAGCTACGGCCGGATCATGTCCTGGTGGGATGACCTCGTGAAGTCGGGCGTCGTCAAAGGCGGCGAGGAGCTCAAGCCTCAGCGGACCGCGACGACGGTGAGGCGCGTGAACGGCTCGATGAAGGTCACCGACGGACCGTTCGTCGAATCAAAGGAGTCCGTCGGCGGCTTCGCGCTGATCGAGGTCGAGGATCTCGACAAGGCGATCGCGGTGGCCAAGAGCTGGCCGGGCGGTGACGTCGAAGTGCGCCCGATCGTGGACCACGGAGCCTGATCACGATCACGAGTGACGCGGTGGCCGCCGTCTTCCACGAGGAGGCGGGCCGGCTCACCGCGGCGCTCGTGAAACGACTCGGTGACTTCGACCTCGCAGAGGAATGCGTGCAGGACGCGTTGGTCGCGGCGCTCGAGCACTGGCCCCGCTCAGGCATCCCCGACAATCCCGGCGCCTGGCTCATGACGACCGCGCACCGAAAAGGGATCGACCGGCTGCGACGAGAGACGCGCTACCGCGAAAAGGTCGCGCAGCTGGAGGAGACACCGTTGACACAGGCGGGCTCGCTCCCCGACGAGCGCCTCGAGCTCATCTTCACCTGCTGTCACCCCGCGCTCGCGCGCGAGGCGCAGCTGGCGCTCACGCTCCGTTCCGTCGCGGGACTCACGACCGCCGAGATCGCGCGCGCGTTCCTGCAGGCCGAGGCGACGGTCGCCCAGCGTCTCGTCCGCGCGAAGCGAAAGATCGTCGACGCGAAGATCCCATTCCGCGTCCCGGAGGCGCACGAGCTTCCGGACCGGCTGGGCGAGGTCCTCGCCGTCCTTTATCTGATGTTCAACGAGGGCTATCTCGCCACGGGCTCGCGCGGCGTCGCGGACCGCGACCTCGCGACCGAGGCAGAGTGGCTGACCGGGCTGCTCGCTCAGCTGATGCCCGACGAGCCCGAGGTGCTGGGGCTGCTGGCGCTCATGCGCTTCAACCTGGCGCGCGCGGACGCGCGGTTCGACGCGAACGGCGACATCGTGCTGCTGCGGGATCAAGACCGCTCGAAGTGGGACCGCGCGAAGATCGAGGCGACCTTCGGCCTCGTCGGACGCTACGTCCGCATGCGCCGGCCCGGTCCGTACCAGCTGCAGGCGATCATCGCCGGCGCGCACGCCGACGCGAAGAGCTGGGAGACGACGCGCTGGACCGAGATCGTGCGCTCGTACGACGTGCTGCTGGACCTTTCGGACACGCCGGTCGTGCGGCTCAACCGCGCCATCGCGGTCTGGCACGTCGACGGACCCGCCGCCGCGCTGGCGGAGGTCGACGATCTCGCGGGCGAGCTCGAGCAGTACCACCTCTTCCATGCGACGCGCGGCGAGCTGCTCCGCGCGCTCGATCGGCCGGACGACGCCCGCGCAGCGGACGAGCGCGCGCTCGAGCTCACCGACAATCCCGGCGAGCGAGCGCTCCTCGAGCGACGCCTGGTGAGTCGCTCCCGGTGACCTGTCGAAAATGACCGAGACCGCTCGTCGTGCTCATGTGAAGGTCCTCCTACACGGCGCCTATCGCGGTTTCGCGGGCGGAGCGCGCGACGTCACGCTTGACGCCGCGACGCTGCGTGAGGCGCTCGAGGCGCTCGTTCGCGCGCACCCGTCCCTCGCGGAACGGATACGCGACGAGCACGGCCGGCTGCGCCGGCACCTCAGCCTCTTCGTGAACGAGGAGGACGCGCGCTTCCTGGGCGGCGAGGACACTAGGCTCAGCGACGGCGACATCGTGCATGTCATTCCCGCCCTGTCGGGCGGATAGATACAGGAGGGGACGCGATGGCGAAGCAAGTGGTTCTCTTGGTCGGAACGAAGAAGGGACTGTACACGCTGCGCAGCGACGCGGATCGCAAGAAGTGGACGCAGGACGGCCCGTACTCGGCGCCCGCGCCGATCCACCACGCGACGTACGACCCGCGTGACGGCTCGATGTACGCCGCGATCAACATGACCTGGGGCGGATCGCGCATCGACTACAGCCGCGACATGGGAAAGACCTGGGAGAAATCCAAGAATCCCGCGTTCCCCGAGGGTTCGGACCGCACCTTCTCTCAGACGTGGCACATCGAGCCCGGACACGTGAAGACGCCGAACCTCCTCTGGGCGGGCACCGAGCCGGCCGCGCTGTGGAAGAGCGAGGACCGCGGCGAGACCTGGCAGCTCAACAAGGCTCTGGACGACCAGCCCTCGCGCGCGAAATGGGTGCCCGGCTTCGGCGGCATGGGTCTGCACTCAATCGCCATCGATGCCGACGATCCGAAGAAGATGCAGGTCGGCATCAGCGTGGGCGGCGTGTACACGTCGACCGACGGCGGCGCGAGCTGGGTCCAGGACAACGCGCAGACCGGTGGCAAGGAAGATCGACCCGACGTCTTCTACTGCATCCACAAGCTGCTCGCCCACCCCAGGGTGAGCGGCGTGCGCTTCATGCGCGTCCACGTCGATGTGTACTGGCGCGAGCCGGGCGAGACCACGTGGCGCAATCGGACCGAGGGACTCCCGACGAACTTCGGCTTCGCCGCGGCGATGCATCCGCGCGACCGAGCGACCGCCTATGCGATCCCACTCCACGACACAGAGCGGACCGCGGTCGATCCGGGCATCGCGGTCTACGAGACGAACGATCGCGGCGCGACATGGAAGCGGAACGACAAAGGTCTACCGCCAGGCGCGCGGCTCGAGTCGGTGCGCGAGGGAATGGACACCGACCTCCTCGACCCGCTCGGCGTGTACTTCGGCACGGCGAACGGCGATGTGTGGGCCAGCCGCGACGAGGGCAAGAGCTGGGAGGCCGCCGCTCGGTACCTGCCGTATGTGACGTCGGTGCACGCCGCGACGATCGAGTAGCGACGGGGATGCTTTGCTAGCCTGACCGCGCGTGAGCGCTCAGGCGATGGTCGAGGTCACGGCCTCGAGAAGCACTACGGCGCACGGGGCGCGCGCGTCGACCGCGGGACGCACGATGGTCGCGGGACTCGACGCCGTCACCGATCGCGACCGGATGAAGCCGCTCATCAACGCGGTCCCCGGGGATCCCATGTCTACGACCGCACCGGCGGGGTCGATAACCTTTGCGCTTTCTCGCGGACCTCTACCTCCCGCGACGGGAGTTCTAGACCGCTTGCTTACCCGGCTGTAGCCTCCCCTCGGTCCACGGCCGCCCGCAGGAAGGGAGGACAGACGTAGATTGCGGTTGCGCCGTCATGCAACTAGATCCTATTGCAATGGGGAGAGTATTTCGATGCGGTATCTCACCACTCATCGCGGCATCGTTCTCTGTCTCACGGTCATCCTCGTCATGTCCGTCGCGGGGATCGCAACAGCGAGCACAGGCATGACGTTCTCTGCATGTCTCTCCAAGACTGGCGGTTTGTACAACGTCGTGGTCAGCCCGACGCTCCCGCAAACGTGCAAGCAGGGCGATACGGAAGTGAGCTGGGGCCAGGAAGGCTCGGCCGGTCCCGCGGGTCCGGCGGGTCCCGCTGGACCTGCCGGTGCGCAGGGGCCACAAGGTCCAGCCGGCCCTGCTGGCGCCGACGGCGCTACTGGTCCACAAGGTCTGCAAGGCCCCGCAGGTCCACAGGGCGCCGCGGGTCCACAAGGTCCAGCTGGTCCACAAGGTCCAGCGGGTCCACAAGGTCCAGCAGGTCCACAAGGTCCAGCCGGCCCAGCTGGAAGTGTGCGCGCGTATGGGCGCGTCAATACCGATGGATCTCTCGTCAGCACATCGAGCTCCGGCATCTTGAGCAGCGCTCACTTCGGTACGGGCACGTACTGCGTGTTCGCTAACAGCAGCATCGCCATAGGTAACACCGCTCCAGTGGCGAGTCTCGTATTCACCGGTGCCGCTGTCGGTCACATCACCGTGCTCCCCGCTGGCTGCTCGACTCCTGCCTTCGGTTTCGGAGTTCAAGTCAACACATACGACAACACCGGTACCTTGGCAGACCGACCCTTCACGCTCGTCATTCCCTAGAACGATCGGCGAAGCGGAGGCGGCGAACCAAAGCCGCCTCCGCCAACGCCACCGACTCGATCGGCGTCAGCACTGCGACCGCGATGCGTCGCGCCGTCCGCTTCTCGTACTCGGCGTAGGCCTCGTCGCGCCGCTTCACATCGGACAAGAGCCCCTCGCGCTCCGGGTCCTGCCTCATGAGGTAGCGGACCGACACGCGTTCCTATCAGACCGTCGCTTGCGCGGAACACTGAACGATGCACCCGCCAGAAGAGCTCCATGAACGGCGTTCGCCGAACGGCCGGCACGAGCGAACCCGCCGCTAGTCCGCGAGCTGCAACATCGGGATCTCCTGGTGCGGCGCGCCTTCCCAGGCATAGAACTCGAGACCGCAGATCTCGCGGAAGCCGAGCTTCGCGGCGATCGGCGCGGAGGTCGATCGCACGGCCTGGATGACCGCCGCGGTCCGCCCATCCGCCCGCGCATCAGCGAGACGTTTCGCGACGAGCGCGCTGTAGATGCCGCGGCCGCGGTGCTCCGGCAGTGTCGCCGCGCCTCCGAGCAGGACGATCGACGAATCGGGCAGGTAGACCAGATAGCTCCAGCCGACCGGTTCGGTCCCGCCGTCCACGTACGCGAAGTACCCGCGGTTCTTCACCTTGCCGCCGGTCATCGCGAGCAGGACGTTGAAGAAGCGCGCGACGTCCTCGGGCATGTCGTACGCGCGGGCCATCATCTCGCTCGACGCCTGTGCCTCATGCAGTGTCGCCTCGCGGACCTCGATGTTCGGATCGACCGCGATCGGCACGGTGAGATCGGTGAGCGCCATGCCGGCCATCTCGTCGGCCTTCTTGAGCCCGCTCGCGACGAGCCGCTCGCCGAGATCGTGCGGGCGCGTGAGCGGACCGGTGACCCAGCCATAGCCCTTGCGTCCGCGCGAGTACCGGTTGCGGACCATCATCAGGGTCGCATCGACGTCCTCGGGCGCGATATTCGCCATGCCGACGAGGTTCGCGAGCGGGTGCGACAGGTCCGTGACGCGCCCGCGCACTCCCTTTATCCCGAGGTCTTCCGAGAGACCCGACACCGGCGGATACACGTGCAGGCTCGACTCGACAGCGAAGGTGAGCGCATCGTCGTTGATGCTGATCACGCCAGGAGCGAGCGGAGCGCGCGGCGGATGAGCTCCCGTGCGAGGGTGACCTTGTAGCCGTTGTCGCGCAACGGCTCGGCGCCGGCGAGGATCGTGTCGGCCGCGGCGAGGCAGGAGTTGTCGTCGAGAGCGCTGCCCTCGAGCTGCTTGTGTGCCGCGGGCACGGACCATGGCGACGGTGCGACGCCGCCGAGGACCACGCGAACGTCGTGCGCCTTTCCGTCCTTGATCCGCGCCGCGGCCGCGACGGACACGAGAGCGAAGCTCCACGCCTTGCGGTCCATCGCCTTGAGGAACGCGCCGCGACGCTCGAGCGCGGCGTCCTTGATCTTGACCGACGTGATGAGCTCGCCCCTCCGGATCGCGTGCTCCTTCCGCTGCCGGCCGTTCGGCGTCACGAAGAGCGTGCGCAGCGGCACGGTCCGCCGGCCGATGCTGGACGCTAGCTCGATCTCCGCGTCGTAGGCGATGAGCGCCGGCGCGAGATCGGACGGCGACACCATCACGCACTCGACCGCGCCGAGGATCGCGTGATAGCGGTTCTCGCCCTCGGCGGCGAAGCAGCGCGTGCCACCCTTGAGCCAGCACGGCACGGCCTCATCGCGGAAGTACCAGCAGCGATTGCGCTGCAGCAGGTTGCCGCCGACGGTGCCCATGTTGCGGAGCTGCGGTGTCGCCGCGTCGCGCAGCGACTCGACGATCATCGGCGCGAGCTTTCGCAGCTGCGGCGAGGTCTCGAGATCTGACAGCGGCGTGAGCGCGCCGATCTTCAGGCCCTTGCCCGTCTCGCGCGTCCAGCCGCGGAGGCCATCGATGCCGGTGAGGTCGACGAGGGCGTTCGGCGTCGCGAGGCCGCTCCGGATGAGACCGATGAGATCGGTGCCGCCCGCGATCGCGACGGTGCCGTTCTTCAGAAGACGGAGCGCTTCACCGAGCGCGCGCGGCTTGGTGTACGAAAACAGGCTCATCGGTCGACCGCCAGCGCCTCGAGCACCCGCGCCGGCGTCATCGGAACGTGACGCAGAAAAACCCCGGTCGCGTTCGCGACCGCGTTCGCGACTGCGGCCGCGGTCGGGATGATCGGCGGCTCGCCGAGCCCTTTCGCACCGAGGTTATTCGCACGGCGGTCGGGTCGGTCCGTGAACTTCACAACGATCTCGGGGACGTCCATCACGGTCGGGATCTTGTACCACTCGAGGTCGGCATTCATGACCCGTCCGAGCGCACGGTCGACGACACGCTCCTCGCAGAGCGCGAAGCCCAGAGCTTGGATGACGCCACCCTGCACCTGGTTGGCCGCGGTCATGGGATTCACGATGCGGCCGATGTCGTGCACGGCGACCACCTTCTCGACGACGATCTCGCCGGTGAGCGTGTCGACCTCCACCTGCGCGAAGTGCGCGCCGAACGTCTTGATCGATAGCTTCTCAGGATTCGGCCAGCGCGAGCCCTTGCCGATGACGGTGTTGTTCTCGAGCTTCTTGCTCACCTCGGAGATCGGGGTACGCGCGCCCTTGCTCACGATGTGTCCCCTGACGAGACTGAGCTCGTTCTTGCGGACCTCGAGCACGCCGGCGGCGGCGCCGAGGAATTGCTCGCGCGCATCGCGCGCTGCGAGGCGCACCGCAGGCCCGACCGACGCGAGCGTGAGCGAGCCGGCGGAGATCGGACCGTACGGTCCCTCGGTGTCTCCGATGCGCACGGAAATACGGTCGACCTCGATGCCGAGCTCCTCGGAGCAGATCTGCGCGAGGACGGTGCGCGTCCCGGTGCCGATGTCCTGCGTCCCCGCGCGCAGGATCACCGTGCCGTCCGCGTTGAAGTGGACCGTCGCGTAAGCGGGCGGTCCGCCGCCGCCGCCCCAGATCTGCGTTGCCATGCCGATGCCGCGCCTGCGATGCGGCGCCGAGCCGCGCGTGCCGCCCGCGCGCCGCTTGCTCCAGCCGATCTCGCGCGCGCCGATCGTGTAGCACTCGAGGAGGCGCTTCAGCGAATACGTCTTCGTCGTGCGCGGGTCCTTCTGCGACGCGGCGTGGCGGCGGCGAAGCGTGAGCGGGTCGACGCCGAGGCGCTGTGCGAGCTCATCGATCGCGCCCTCGAGCGCGAAGGTGCCCTCGACGTATCCGGGCGCGCGGAACGCCGCCAGCGAGCCGGCGTTGGTGACGACGCGGTACGACTTCGTCGTGAGGTTCGCGATGTCGTACAGCGTGTTGGTCGGTCCGGTGGGATTCGCCACCCACTTCCCCTGCCCGGCGTTGGACCACGAGATGTGCTCGACGGCGGTGATCCGGCCGTCCTTGCCCGCGAGCTTCACCTTCTGCAGCGTCGCGGAGCGGTTGCCCGCAGCGAGGTTTTCCTCGTGACGTGTGAGCACGCAGCGCACGGGCCGACCCAGCTGTTTCGCGAACAGTGATGCGATGATCGAATACTTCCCCACGCCGCCTTTCGAGCCGAAGCCGCCCCCCATGTAATCGCAGATCACGCGGATCCGCGAGAGCGGAAGCAGCAGCGCGGCGCGGAGGCCCTCGCGCACGCCGAAGACGTGCTGCGTCGACTCCCACACGGTCAGGATCTCCCCGTCCCACGCGGCGACGGCGCCGTGTGACTCGAGGGAGTTGTGCATCTGGGTCGAGGTCCGGTAGGTGCCCTCGACGACCGCGTCGGCGTGCTTGAACGCCGATCGCGAATCGCCACGCTTCAGCGCGCCCGCTTCGAAGACGTTCCCCCCGTCCTCGAGCTTCGGCGCACCTTCGGCGATGGCCTCATCGAGATCGGCGACGTGTGGCAGCAGCTCGTAATCGACCTCGATCAGTCCGAGGGCGCGCACGGCGGTGTCGGCGTCGTCGGCGGCGACGGCGGCGACCTCGTCGCCGATGAAGCGGACCTCCTCGCGGAAGATCGTCTCCTCACCACGGAACGCGGCCTTCGGTGCGTTGAAGCGATGGAGGATTCCACGTACGCCAGCTAACTCCTCGGCCCTCTTCGTGTCGATCTTGCGCACCTTCGCGCGCGGGTAGGGACTGCGCAGCACTCGCGCGTGCAGCATTCCCGGCAGCACGATGTCGTGCGTGTACGTCGCTTTCCCGGTGACGCGCTGCACGCCGTCAACGCGCCTTCGCGACTTGCCGATCTCGTCGAACTCGGCGCTCGCGGCGTGCGCCGGGAGATCGGTCCCCTGGATGATCGAGAGCGACTCGTAGATCTCTCCCTCGAACTCGTCGCGGCTCTTGACGACACGTAGACCGGCCACTATTTGCTCCGTTGGGCGGCCGACATACCGGCCTTCACGATGTTCACGTAGGCGCCGCAGCGACAGAGATTGCCCGTGACCGCGCGCCGCATCTCGTCCTCGGTGGGCTTGCCGTTCGATCGCAGCAGTGCGACGACCGACATCACCTGTCCTGGCGTGCAGAACCCGCACTGGTACGCGTCGTGATCGATGAACGCCTCCTGGACCGGATGGAGCGCGCCGTCCTTCGAGATCCCCTCGATCGTTTCGACGCGCTTTCCTTCACATGCGACCGCGAGCGTGATACACGAATACACCGGAAGGTCGTCGACAAGGACCGTGCACGCGCCGCAGTCGCCCGCGTTGCACACGAGCTTCGTGCCCGTGAGACCCAGCGGCCCGCGCAGCATCTCGAGCAGCGAGCGCTGCGGCGGCAGGTGCGCGGTCGCTCCCTGCCCGTTGACGGTGAGGGAAATGTCGACAGCCGCGGGTCCACGGAACGGAGGCATCTGACTCGATGGTATCGAGCATCTCGGTATGCTGTCCGCGCCCATTCGAGCCGCCAACAGGAGGGATGCACGCCATGGCCATCGAGCGCGTTGGAGTCGTCGGTTTCGGTCAAATGGGCTCGGGGATCGCGCAGGTCTGCGCTGCCGCGGGCCTGGACGTGCTGTCCCGCGACGTCGATCAGAAGTTCATCGATAAGGGCTTTTCGCGGATCGACTCGTCGCTCGCCCGCGTGGTGAAGGCCGGCAAGCTTTCCGAGGATGACGCCAAGAAGACGCGCGGCCGGATCCGCGGTACCACCGCGCTCGCGGACTTCAAGGACCGCGATCTCGTCATCGAAGCCGTCATCGAGGTCATGGACGCGAAGAAAGAGGTCTTCGAGGAGCTCGACCGCGTGTGTCCGCCGACGACGATCTTCGCGTCGAACACCTCGAGCCTCACGATCATCGAGATCGCCGCGGCGACGAAGCGGCCCGACCGTTTCGCTGGCCTGCACTTCTTCAATCCGCCCGTCGTGATGCAGCTGGTCGAGGTCGTGAAGGCGATCACGACGAGCGACGCGACCGTCGAGGCGCTGCGCGCGTTCGTGACGCGTCTCGGTCACACGCCGGTCGTCTGCAAGGACACGCCCGGGTTCATCGTCAACCGCCTGATGATCCCGATCATGCTCGAGGCGATCCGCGCGCTGGAGCAAGGCGTCGCCACTCCCGAGGACATCGACAAGGCGGTGAAGTTGGGCCTGCGCCACCCGATGGGGCCGTTCGAGCTGATCGACTACACGGGGCTCGACATCAACCTGCACGTGGCGAACACGTTCTTTGACGAGTTCCGCGATCCCGCCTGGGCGCCGCCGCCGCTCCTGAAGCGGATGGTCCTCGCCGGTCATCTGGGCGTGAAGACGGGCAAGGGCTTCTACGAGTACGACGAGAACGGGAAACGAAAGCCATAGAAACGGAAGACGTCGCGGCGGACGAAGTGGAAACGGCACGCGTTGTGCCTCCCGACGCAGACGCTCACGAGCGCGAAGCGCTCTGGAAGGCCGCGGTCTGGGCGGCGCTCGCCGGGGTCATCCACATCATCCGCACCGCTATCGGCCCAGGCCTCTATCCCGACTGGTACTTTTTCCTCACCGCGGTCGCGTACGGCCTCATGCTCCCGGTCATCGCCGTGTTGCACGTGCGTCACGCCAGACTGCGCGACAGCGGCGCGATCCTCGGCACGATCATCGGCACGGTCGTTGTCGCGCTGGGTATCGGCGTGACCGCGGCACCCGAGCTCACGCTCGCCGCGCTTTTCATCCGCGCGATGTGGTGGTGGACTCTCGGCAAGCTGTGGTGGGAGACGGGCGTCGTCAGCCGCTCCCTTGGTGCGATCACGCTCGGGCTGGCTGTCGGTCAATTCGCGTTGGTGGTCCTGTTCGGCCCGACAGGCGCCGACATGACGATCCTGGCACTGCCCCTTCGCCTCACGCTCGGAGTGTGGATGCTCGCGCTGGCGGCGGCGCTGTGGCGCACACGCAAGGCCGCGTAACCGAACGGCGGTCCGCATGGACGGGCCGCCCGTCCTTCGACGACGTGCTCGCCGCGCGCGACTTCCTGAGCGCGTATCTGAGGCCGACGCCGCTGATCCGCCGCGAGGCCGTGAAAACCGCCCTGGGCCTCGATGTGTGGCTGAAGTGCGAGAACCTGCTGCCGACGGCGGCGTTCAAGGTCCGCGGCGGCCTCAACCTGATCGGGCGCGATCCGACAGCGAAGTCGGGCGTCATCGGCGCGTCGACCGGCAATCACGGCCAGTCGCTCGCGTACGCGGGTGGCGTGTTCGGTGTGCCGGTGACGATCGTCGTGCCGAAGGACGCGAACCCGCTAAAGCTCGCCGCGATGCGCGCGAGCGGTGCGACCATCATCGAGCACGGGAACGACTACGACGACGCGCGCGATGAGTGCGAGCGGCGCGCGGCGGCCAGCGGCACGCGCTACGTGCACTCGGGGAACGAGCCGTACCTCATCGCCGGCGTCGCGACCGCGGCGCTCGAGGTACTGACCGAGCGGCCCGACATCGATGTCCTCATCGTTCCAATCGGCGGCGGCAGTGGCGCATCGGGCGCGGCGCTCGTGGCGAAGACGCTTCAGCCAGAGATCACAGTGATCGGCGTCCAGGCCGAGGGCGCATCCGCCGCCTACAAGGCGTGGCGCGACCATGAGCCGCGTACCACCGAGCGGGCGGCCACCTTCGCCGACGGGCTCGCGACGCGAACGTCCTTCGACCTGCCGCAGGCGATGCTCGCCGCGCTGCTCGATGACTTCGTTCTCGTGACCGACGACGAGCTCTACAGGGCGATGCGGCTCCTGCTCGTTGAGGGCCATGTCGTCGCCGAGGGCGCGGGCGCGGCACCTATCGCCGCCGCACGTCGCATGACCGAACGGCTCTCAGGCAAGCGCGTGGCATGCTGGGTCAGCGGCGGCAACGCGACCGCGGACTCGCTGCAGCGCGCGCTCGAGCAGCATTGACGGACCCGTTGCACGTGTTCGTCGCGATACCATCGCGAGCATGACGGTGACTGCGCGCGCACGTCACGACACGCTCGGTCTGAGCCTCGACGACGTCAAGAGCATGTACCGGCGGATGCTCCAGACCCGGATGGTCAGCGAGCGCATCCTCCAGCTGAACCGCATGGGCCGAACGCCGTTCGGCGCCGGGACCGACGGCCATGAGGCGGCGCAGATCGGCGCGGCGTGGAACATCCGACGCGGGAAGGATTGGACGGTCCCGTACTACCGCGACATGGGGGTCGCGTTCGTCCTCGGCGTGACCTCGCTTGAGGAGTTCCGCATGGTCCTCGCGAAGGCAACGGACACACATTCCGCGGGGCGCCAGTTCCTGAACCAGTTCTCGAGCCCAAAGGATCGCATCGTGACGCGGTCGGTCTGCGTCGGCACCGAATTCCCTCACGCGGTCGGCCTGGCGCTCGCGATCCGCAACCGCAAAGAACAGAACATCGTCTTCGCGTTCGGCGGCGACGCCTCGACGAGCCCTGGTGACTTCCATGAAGCGGTCAACTTTGCCGCCATCCACAAGCTGCCGGTGGTCTTCGTCATCGAGAACAACCTGCTCGCGATCTCGACGCGCTTCGAACAGCAGATGGCCGTCCCCAACGTCGCAGACAAGGCCGCGGGCTATGGCATCCGCGGGTTCATTGCCGATGGCATGGACGTGCTCGACTCCTTTGATAAAACGAAGCAGGCAGTGCAACACACGCGCTCGGGCGCCGGTCCGACCCTGGTGGAGCTCAAGTGCTACCGGTACCAGCCGCACACGTCTGACGACGACGACAGCCGCTATCGCTCGAAAGACGAGGTGCGCGAATGGATGGCGAAGGACCCGCTCGATCGCGCGCGCAAGTACCTTGGCGAGCAGGCCGTGAAGAGCGAGGAGCTTGACGCGATCCGTCGTGAGCTCGACATCGAGATCGAGGCCGCGATCGAGCAGGCGGAGAGCGAGCCGGACCCGCTGCCCGAGGACGCGATGAAGCACGTGTACGCCGAGGAGGCTCCCCGGCCCGACGGCACCCGCTCGTAAGTCGTGCGCGGCCTCGTCGTCGCACTCGCGCTCTTGATCGCGGCCTGCTCCGCGCAACCGGCGGAGATCACCCCGACACCGGCTCCCACGCACGAGCCCGGCACGACGCTCGTTACGGTGCTGCTCGATCTTTCCGCGTCGCGCACACCTAGCGGCGTTCCGCAGCGCAACGCGATGCAGCTTTGGCTGGACCATCAGCAGGCGCGCGGCGGTCAGCAGCGGATCCGCGCGACGTTCGTCGATCTCGCGGGAAGCGAGTCGCGACTGCTCATCGAGCTGCGCCGCGCCGCCGAAGAGGGCCGAGCGGACGCGGTGGTCATCGGGGTGCCGTTCGCGTACGACGAGACGTTCGCTCGCGCACTCGCCGTCGCGCGCCTCCCGGTCATCCTGACACTCCCCGCGCCCGAGCCGACGTCTCTCGTGGGCGGCGGCTGGGCCTTCGGGCTCGCGCCGACCCATGCCGACCTCGCGCGCGCGGCCGTGCTCGACGCGACCGAGCGCGGAGTGATGCTGCCGACCCTCCTTGCGAGCGACGAGTCCGCGCCGGCGATCGCCGAGCGCCTCGCGCTCGCGAGAGAGCTGGAGCAGCGTGGCGTCATCTCGCCCACGGTCGTGACGATCACGGCCCAGGACGCGGCCGCGCGTGTTCGCGCGGGCGCCGCTTTCGCGAAGAGTCTGCTCTTCACCGGTCCGGCCGCCACCTACCTCGACGCGACGCGCTCCATCGCCGCGGCCGGCCTCACGCCGCGCATCTATCTCTCCTATCTCATGGAGAGCAGCGACGCCGCCTCCCTCCGCGAGGGCGCGGACCTAGCGACCTGGCCGGGCTCGCGGAACTTGGCGCCAACGTCGACGGTGCCAACGACGGCGGAGCGCGCCACTTTCGCTGCGGGGTACGCCGGACGGCACGGCACGGCGAGCACCCTCGCGGCGACGGCTTATGACGCGCTCGCCCTCATCGACGCCGCGGCCGAAAGCTCAGGCGGCACAACGGACAGCACTCGGTTGCGGGAGCGTCTGGAGGCAACTACGTTCGCCGGCATCACGACCCGCTACACGTTCACCGCGACACGCCACGCCGGCTTCGACGTGGGCGATCTCGTCTATCTGCGATGGAGCGGTGGACGCGCGGCCGTGGCCACCCCGAAGGCTGGGCCATAAGCGAGCTCGATCGCCTCATCTACGACTGGAACAGCGACGGCCGGGCCGTGACAGCCGACTACCGCGCCGTCGAGCTCGACGACGAGACGCTTCGCGACGGCCTGCAGGGCCCGTCGGTGCGCAATCCGCCACTCGGCGTCAAAAAACGCCTGCTCCAGCTGATGGACCAGCTCGGGATCGACAGCGCGGACATCGGGCTCCCCGGCGCATCGCCGCGCGCGCGAGCCGAGATCGTCGAGCTCGCGAGGGAGACGACGAAGTTGAAGAAGCTGAAGCCGAACCAGGCCATCCGGACGCACCCGCTCGACGTGCAGGGCGCGGTCGAGACGGCGATCGAATCGGGCGTGAAGATCGAGAGCTGCGCGTTCATCGGCTCGTCGCCGATCCGCCGGATAGCTGAGGACTGGTCGCTCGACACGATGCTGAAGAACGTCGAGGACTCGGTCACGACGCTCGTGAAGAACGGACTGCCGGTGATGTTCGTGACCGAGGACACAACGCGCGCGGATCCCGAGACGCTCACGAAGCTGTATGAGGTGGCGATCGGCTGCGGGGCCCAGCGAATATGCGCTTCCGATACGGTCGGTCACGCAACACCCGAGGGTGTACGAAACCTCCTCACGTTCCTGCGCGACGACATCATCAAGGGTCGCGACGTGAAGCTCGACTACCACGGGCACAACGACCGCGGCCTCGGAACTATCAACGCGCTCACGGCGACGGCCGTCGCCGACCGCGTCCACGGCTGCGCGCTGGGCATCGGCGAGCGCGTGGGCAACACCTCGATGGACCAGCTGCTGGTGAACATGCGGATCTCGGGTCTGATCGACCGCGACCTGACTCCACTCGCCGAGTACGTCGCGCTGGTGGCGGAGCACTGTGGCATCCCGATCCCGCCGAACTATCCCGCGATGGGCTCCGACGCGTTCCGCACCGGCACGGGCGTGCATGCTGCGGCGGTCATCAAAGCGCTGCGCAAAGGCGACCGCGATCTCGCGGACCGCGTCTACAGCGGCGTGCCGGCGTCGGTGCTCGGCCGCGAACAGCGCATCGAGGTCGGGCCGATGAGCGGCGAGTCGAACGTCATCTACTGGCTGGAGTCGCACGGATACGAGTCATCGCGTGAGCGGATCGCGCGTGTCTTCGAGGCGGCGAAGGCGTCTGACCGTCTCCTGACAGACGCCGAGCTGGAGCGCTTGGCGCGCAGCTGAGCCCGGCCCGTGCCGTTCGTCACACGCGTGGCACACGTGGACGTCCGCCGACATCGGCGATCGCGGGAACAGCAAGACCGACGAGCGCGAGGCGCCCCAGCGGCTAGCGCGGATCGCGGGCGCGGCGCATGGGGGCGGGAGCATCCGGAGAGACGAGGCGTGTGTCGCACGCCCTGTCCGGCACGCAGCGCTCGGCGGCGATGGAGATGACCTGAACGACCGCGAACACGCCGAACGCCCCGGCGACCTGCGGATAGCCGAGCGCGAGCGCAGCGAGGGCGAGCGCGGACTGCATCCCCGCCACCCAGGCGCAGAACGAGATCTTCACTGCGGGCGAGCCTCCGCGGCGGGGAGATGGATGCACACGGATCTTGTCATCTCGTTCCCGCGCTCCGCCGCTGCCGGGCGCCGCCTCCCAGCAATCCGACGTCGACGGCGAAGCCGATGACAAGGACGACGATCCCGAGACCGTTCAGGCCACCGAACTCGTTCTGCGCGATCGCATACCCGAGTGTCGTGGCCGGCAGGAAGAAGAACCCGAGCGTCGGCAGGACCCAGCCCTCGTACGCGCGGCTCAGGTAACTCGTGAAGAGCCAGAGAATGAAGAGGACGATGCGCGGCGTGAAGAACGCCAGCAGCACGAGCAGACAGCACACGAACGGCAGAGTGCCACAATCGAAGCGATGACCCAGATCATCCGACCAGCCGTTCTACTGCCCGGCGTCGACGCGAAACGCATCGCCGGACCCGAGCGCGCCGAGGGCGTTCGACCGGGTGGCGCTCCGATCCGCGGAAGGGCGCTGATCTTCTGGGACCCAAAGGTCCCCGGGAAGAAGCTGAACGCGATCGACACCGACCAGATCACGCCGGCCACCGACTGCGTCTCGGAGAGCCTCGAGACGCTCGATCACCGCTGGAAGGCGGGTTCGTTCCGCTTCTTGATGCCGGACTTCCGCGAGCGCGTGCAGCGGGGCGAGAATTTCGTCATCGCGGGCGACCGCTTCGCGATCGGGTCGTCACGCGAGATGAGCCCCGCGGGACTGAAGGGCGTCGGCGATGAGGCCGGCCACGAGCTTGTGATCGTCTGCGGCGCCGGGATGGGCGACATCTTTCGGCGCAATGCGCTCAACCTCGGCCTGCACGTGGTGCAGAGCCGCGCCGCGGTGGACGATGCGCAGGAGGGCGACACCTTCTCGTTCGATCCCGATACGCGCACGCTCACGAACGACACGCAGCGCAAGAGCTATGAGCCCGCGGCGCTGTCACCGGCCGAAGACGACATCCGCCGCACGGGCGGGATCATCAGGATCGGCCGACGCGAGCTCCGCGACTCAGTGTTGCGCACGCCGGTGATCGAGTGGCCAGACGCCGACACGGCTCGGTCGCTGTCCTCGACCGAGCAGATCCTCTGGGCTCACCGCGTCGATAAGGACGCCGACGTGCGCGCCGGTGCGACGCTGCGCCTGTACGCCGACCTGCTCCCGGCGTCCGATGGCACCGCGCCGTTCTCGATCCACACCTTCAACCAGATCACCGGCGGTGACACGATCCGCCCGCGCCAGATCGCGGTCGCGAACGACCACTTCGTCTTCAACCACCGCGAGGCCGACGACAAGCAGACCGCGATCGGGAAGCAGTTCGCCGATCTTCACGGCATCACGCGCCCGCATTACGCGACACCCGGGGACGGGATCTTCCACTTCTACTTCCCCGAGCAGGGCCTCATCGTCCCGGGAGCACTCGTTCCCGGCGCCGATTCGCACAGTCGCGCGTACGGCGCGTACGGCGCGCTCGGCTACGGCGTCGGCTCGACGACGCTCGGATTCGGCTGGGCAACGGGATACGTTTACTTCACGGTCGCCGGTCAACGTCGCGTGGTCTTCAAAGGACGACTGCAGCCCTGGGTGAGCGGCAAGGACGTGGTGCTCGCGCTGCTCGCGCGCTGGGGCGCAAAGCAGGCGGAGGGGATGAGCGTCGAGTTCGTCGACGCCGACAGGCAGCTGCCGATGAGCTACCGCAACACGATCGCGAACATGATGGCCGAGGGCGAGGCGACCAACGGCATCTTCGCGCCTGACGATCTTACGTATGCGTGGTACCGCGAGAAGGGCTTCACCGCTCTTCCCTACCCGCGTTTCAGTCCCGGCGCGGACACGACGTACGAGATCGACGAGACCCTCGACCTGTCCGAGGTCGTGCCGCTCATCGCGAAGCCGTTCAGCCCGGGCAACGCGTTCCCCGCCGACGAGGTCGCGCGCGAGCGCATCGCGTTCGACAAGGCGTTCATCGGGTCTTGCACGAACGGCGGATACGGCGATCTGCTCGAGGCCGCGCTCGTGCTGCGCGCGGCGCGTGACAACGGCGCGAAGCGCGCCACGAACGAGTTCGTCATCTTCCCGGGCTCGGGCAGTGTGAAGAAGGACATCGAGCGAACCGACGGTCGCCTTGGCGGCGAGTCCATCGCCGACGTGTTTCGCTCGGTCGGCGGGGAGATCCGCGAATCGTGGTGTGGCCCCTGCTTCGGCCAGGGTCCGGACGCGCTCGCGAAGGGACAGACCGCGATCACGTCGTTCAATCGCAACTGGGCGAACCGCATGGGCGTTGGCGGTCTCGGCTATCTCGCGAGCCCCGCGGTCGTTGCGGCCTCCGCGATGCTCGGCTACATGGGACCGCCGAGCGAGCTCGGCATCGAGTGGCGCGCCGAGCGGTTCGTCTAGTGGCGATCCCCGCGATCGAGCCGGCGACCATGAACCGGCGGTTCGTCGCATACATGCTCGATGGACTCCTGTATTCAGTCTTGGCCTTGTCCGGCGTGTCGGCTATCGGGTTCGGGATCAGCGAGCAGGCAGACGCCATTGCGCGCGTGGTCATCATCGCCGTGATAGGCCTTGCCTACTTCGGGGTCTCGTGGACGCAAGCCGGGGGTTCGCCGTTCCAAAGGCTGCTCGGGATGAGGACTCTGAGTGCGGCGGATGGCACGCTCATGACGCCGTCGCAGGCCGTGCGTCGTTGGGCATTCCTCTACGGTCCGGGCCAGCTCGCTTCGGCGCTAACGGTCATGACTGGCGCGAGCGCTGTGAACCTGCTGCCGATCGTCTATGCGTACTACCTCTACCGCACCGCGTCACGCGATCCGCAGCGGCGCGGTCTCCACGACCACCAGAGCGGAACGATCGTCGTGCGGTCGGCGAACTAGGCGCCTCAAGGACAAGAAACTGATCCGCGCAGTCTCACGAGTGTCGAGCCCCATCGCGTTGCGCATGGCAGGAAGCGGTCTCATCCCGGTGTGGGGCGTTCTGCACCAGCCTGGCCGGAAGTCCGGAAAGATGTACGCAACGCCGCTCGCGATCCAGCACTCCGGCCCCGCCGAGGCGCCCTAAGTCCCGCGCAGCTCCCGAGCGATGGGTGCGAATTCGCGCATCGCGTTGCCCGGCACGGAGATGTAGCTGATGCCGAGGCGCTCGCGGCGCTCCAGAAGCAGCTCGCGCAAGGATGAGCGAGACCCGTAGAGCACGAACGGGCTGCGCACGATCCCGTTCGCCGCGCGGCGGAGGTTCCCGCTGACCGCGGCCATCAGCGACCGGGCGCGATCGGTCACCGCGGCATCGAAGACGAAAACGTTGAGCTCGATCCGCTCGGCGCGCTCGCCCGCAGCCGAGCGAAACCGCGCAACGCGCTCAGCGAGGGCCGTCTCCGTCAGCGCGTCGAGGCGCGGCCGACCGCTCGCGTTCACCTGCGGCGCGAAGGTGACGATGTCGGCATGGCGCGCGGCCAGTCGCAGCACGCGCGGCCCGCCACCCCCGATCATCAGCGGTGGATGCGGTCGCTGCATTGGCCGCGGCAGGATCTTGGCGCCCGTCACCGTGTAGTGCTCGCCGGTGTGGTTCACGCTGGCTTCGCTGAGTAGGCGTTTGAGCAGGACAACGGACTCTTCGAGCCGGCTGACGCGGACCGCGGGCGTGTCATACGGGATGCCGAGCTCGCGGTAGTCGTTAACGCTCCATCCCGCGCCGATCCCGACCTCGACACGCCCATCCGAAAGCACGTCCATCGTTGCGATCTCTTTCGCGAGCATCACCGGATTGCGATAGTCGTTCGCGAAGACGAAGCTGCCGACCCGAAGGCGAGTCGTCGCATCGGCCGCAGCCATGAGCGCTGGTATGGGTGCGAGCTGGGCACCCATGTGATCGGTGACGAGCAGAACGTCGTAACCGAGATCTTCTGCGCGGCGAGCCACATCGCGCCAGCGTGTACCACTGCCGGACCAGCGTGCCGTGACCGCAAAACGAAATGCGCGTGGCACTTGGCGAGTTTAGGCACGTGGGCTCGCTCGGTCGCTTCGTACCCCTGAGGCGTGAGACGAAAGAGTAAATTTCACCCTCCCGCGACAGACGTCGTTGCCTCATCGTTACGGATGTAGTGAGGAAGGTTGGGCTGGCCCTGGTCGCCGCGTTGGCGCTTGCCTGGCTCCCGCAGCAGTCGAACTCAGCCGAGTTCGACACGTCCACGCCGGCTGGGGGTCAGTTCCGCGCGTATTGGGTCGACGCTTTTGGCGATGACCTGTTCGACGCGCCACGGATCGATGCGATCGTCGCATCGACGAAGGCCGCGCGCCTCAACGCCATCGTCGTGCAGGCCGTGCGACGCGGCGACTGCTTCTGCAACCGCGCATCGGTTCCGCGCACCGAGCAGCCGGGCCTCGCGGCATTCCCATTCGATCCGCTGCAGACCCTCATCGACAAGGCCCACGCGCAGGGCATCGAGGTCCACGCCTGGGTGATCGCGACGGCGTTCTGGCGCACCGGGGGGCAGCCCGCGGTGCCAAGCGCGCCGAACCACGCGTTCAACCTGCACGGCCCGTCGGCCAGCGGCTACGCGAACTGGGTCATGTCACGGAATGACGGCGTCACGCAATCCGCGATGGATTGGTATGTGGATCCCGGACACCCCGACGCGGCGCAGTGGATCGTGGATACGGCCACGAGCATCGTCGCGAACTACGCGGTGGATGGCATCAACCTCGACCGCATCCGCTACCCCGATATCAACAGCCAAGTCGGCGTACCGACCTGGGGATACAACCCGGTCGCGGTCGCGCGCTTTCAGCAGGCGACCGGCCGCACTGATCGCCCCGCGCCGTCCGACCCCGTCTGGGCCCAGTGGCGGCGCGATCAGGTGACGAACATCGTGCGGAAGCTCTACATCGAGAGCTTTGCGATCCGGCCGAGCGTGCGCGTGAGCGCCGACACCATCACCTACGGCGGTGGTCCGCAGTCGCAGGGCGGCTGGACGAACTCGCGCGCCTACAAAGAGATGCTGCAGGACTGGGACGGCTGGATGCGCGAGGGCATCCTCGATCTCAACATCCCGATGAACTACAAGCGCGACCAGACCACTCCGAGCGACCAGCGACGGATGTATCAGGAGTGGAGTGACTTCGCCAAGGACCAGCAGTACGGACGTCAGGTCGCGATCGGATCAGCGCCATATCTGAACGACATCGCCGCCACGGTGCGTCAGGTGCGCACCGCCGTCGCGCCATCGAG
>CAJDUG010000026.1_pt1 | contig 53934 bp, 48 predicted proteins | sample 7390021 | NCBI WGS metagenome assembly CAJDUG01 (sample SAMEA7055676, study PRJEB34461) | soil metagenome | biome: terrestrial ecosystem; feature: Peninsula; material: soil | place: Antarctica | collected 2016
CTTCCGCACCGCGCGGCGCATGAACATGCGAACCGTTGCGGTCTTTTCCGATGCCGACGCGAACGAGCCGTTCGTGCGCGAAGCCGATGTCGCGATGCGACTCGGTCCCGCTCCGGCAGCCGAGTCGTACCTCAACATCGAGCGCGTCGTCGCCGCGGCACGCGAGGCAGAGGCAGAACTCGTGCATCCGGGATACGGCTTCCTCGCGGAGTCGCCAAAGTTCGCGACTGCCGTGCGCGACGCGGACATGCGTTTCGTCGGCCCGAGCCCCGACGTACTGGCCGCGCTTGGCGACAAGGTGCAAGCAAAGGCGCTCGCGCACCGCGCGCGCGTGCCGGTGCTGCCGGGATACATGGAGGACGACCAGCGCGACGACGCGTTCGTCGCGGCGGCCAACACCATCGGCTACCCGGTCATGGTCAAGCCGGTCGCGGGCGGCGGGGGCATCGGGATGCAGCGCGTGCGCGAGGCGTCGGCGCTGCAGGTGCAGATCATCGCCGACACGCACGGTCAGATCTTCGCGCTCGGCGAGCGCGACTGCTCCACGCAGCGCCGGCACCAGAAGATCCTGGAGGAGACGCCCGCGCCGTCGCTCGAGGACGAGCAGCGCAAGGCGATCGCGGAGGCGGCCGTCGCGATCGCGCGCGAGGCGAAGTACACCAACGCGGGGACGGCGGAGTTCATCGTCGACGCGAAGGGGCGCTTCGCCTTCCTCGAGGTGAACGCGCGCCTTCAGGTCGAGCATCCGGTGACGGAGCTGGTGTGGGACATCGATCTCGTCGAGCAGCAGCTGCGCGTCGCGATGGGCGAGCGGCTCTCGCTTGGCGAGCCCGCGCCGCGCGGGCACGCGATCGAGGTGCGCCTTTATGCCGAGGACGTCGAGGGCGGATTTCTCCCCGCGACCGGTCGCATCGCCCACATTCGCTGGCCGGAGGGGATCCGCGTCGACGCCGGCTGCGAAGAGGGCTCGACAGTCACCCGCCACTACGACCCGATGATCGCGAAGCTCATCGCGCACGGGCCGCACCGCAAGCTCGCGGTGGCGAAGCTCTGCGAGGCGCTCGCACAGATGGAGGTCCTCGGCGTGCGCACGAACCTGCGCTTCCTGCGCGCGCTCACGGCGCACGACGTGATCCAGAAGGGCCGATCCGACACCGAGTTCGTAAAGCGCTCGTTCGAGGAGCTCGTGCCCGAGCGGCCGGCCGCGCCCGACGAGGCGTATGTGCTCGCGGCCGCGTCGGTCATCGCGGATGCGCGCGACCCGCGCGACCCGTGGACGTCGCTGGGGCCGTGGCGGCTCGGCGAGGGCTACGCATCGACCGTGACGCTGCGCGAGGGCGACATGGAGCGGATGGTCCGGCTAACCGGACGCGGGCCGTACGAGCTCAACGGGCACGTCGCGGTCCGCTCGGCGGCGGAGCCGCACGAGTGGACGATCGACGCGTTCCCCGCCGCGGCCGCACGCGAAGGCACGATGTGCTGGGTCGCGCTGTCGGGCGAGACGTACGAGCTCGACACGGCGATGCGGCCGCGCAACGTCGAGCTCACGATCGGGTCCGAGGTTGCGGCGCCGATGCCCGGCGTTGTCCTCGCGGCGCAGGCGAAAGCAGATCAAAAGGTGCGCCGCGGCGATCTCCTGTTCGTCGTCGAGGCGATGAAGATGGAGCTGCGCGTCGAGGCGCCGGCCGACGGCGTCGTGACGAAGGTGCTCGCGTCGGTCGGTCAGCAGGTGGAGCGGGGCCAGCGACTGGCGGAGTTCGAGCCGAGCGCCTAGCTGCGGCTCTCCCATCCAGCGAAGGCAACGCCGATGACCACCGCGAGGACGTTGGCCGATACAAGCACGAGCGCGCGGGCAGGACCGAGACTCCGCAGAAGCGCGGCGTGCACGGTGAGTGCAAGTCCAAGCTGCGCAACGATCAAACCACCAAACCGTCCGAGATTGATCGGGACCCAGAGATTGCTGTTGCTTGGCGGGGACGGGAGCAGGAGGATCACTGCGAGCAGCACGCCCGCGAGCGCCACGACGGTGCACGCGACGGCACCGCGGCCGGATCGCGATGCGAGCCAAGGTGCAGTCACGATGCCGACACCGGCGACGAGCACCGAGCCCATGCCAACGAACGCGGTGATCATGTTGGCGCCCGCGAGCACCACGGATAGGCCGATGCCCGCACCAGCGATCGCGAGCAGGATGATCACGAGCATCACTGCCGGTGATGGCACGCCGCAACGCTACACCTGAAAACGAAGGGACCCCGCTTAATCCAGCGGGGTCCCTCCCTATTCGATGCGTATGTGGATCAGTATCCGCCGGCGTAGATCAGATGACCGTAGTACTTGGCTGGCGCCGGGAGCGTGTTGGCGTCGCCCGCAAAGCCATAGCCTGCTGGCTGCAGGGCGGCGTCAGAGCGCATCTTGCTGATGATCGCCGCTGGCGGGAGTGGAGCACACGCGCCGCTCGCGATGCACAGCGCGACCGTCCCGGCCGCATGGGGCGAAGCCATGCTCGTTCCGGAGATCGTGTTGTAGCCGCCGCCCTTCCAAGTCGACTTGATGCAGACGCCGGGCGCGGCGATGGTGTGGGCCTGGTCGCTTTCCAGCGTCGCGAAGTTCGAGAACGTGGCGGGCGCATCGTCCGTCTCACCGATGCGACAGGTGGGCGCGCCGCCCGCTCCGCCGGATGCGCCGTCGCTGTCGGACATCGCGGTGACCGAGAGCACCTCGTCATATGCCGCAGGTACGAAACCCTTGAGGTCGGCTCCACTGTTGCCGGCCGCGACTACATACGTGACGCCCGCGCTGACCGAGTTGCAGATCGCCTTGTGCATGGCGTCGTTGTTCGTGTTCCCGCAGTTGCCATCATCCGAGCCAGATCCGCCCAGGCTCATGTTGGCGACCTTGATCGTCCCAGCGTTGGCAGTGACCCAGTCGATGCCGCAGATGACCGATGACCACGTGCCGGAGCCCTGGTTGTTGAGCACGCGGACCGAGTAGATCGGCGCGCCCGGAAGGACACCGACGACGCCGGCGCCGTTGAGCTTCGCTGCGATCGTCCCGGCGACGTGGGTGCCATGCCCGTTGCCGTCAGCGATGGTGGGCTTGCCCTGTACGCAGTTCTTTCCCCCGGCGATGTTGAGATCGCTGTGCGGGCCGCTTCCGGTATCGATGACCGCGATGGCCGGACCGGCGTTGTTCGCGGCGGCCTTCGGGCTCAAGTCGGCCTCTATCCGGTCGACGCCGGTCGGGACCTCGTCCGTGGCCCAGACGGCGCGGTCTTCAGAGATGAACGCGACGCGTGGATCGCGCGCGAGTGCCGCAAGAGCGTTGGCGGGAATGCGAGCCGCGTAGCCGCGGAGCGCGACGGCGTACACGTGGGACACGTCGGCTCCGTTGCTCGCGCGGTGATCGGCGGCGGCCTGATGCGGATCGACGCCGTCGCGCAGGACGACGATCACAGAGGCGGCCTGGGTGGCCGACGCGACGCTCGCCGAGCGGTCCAGTCCGATGCCGGCGACCAGCAGCACAACGGTGAAGATCGCGGCGGAGTGCGCAAGACGTCTCACAGGTTCCCCTTCCCATTTCGCGGCGGATGCCCGGGCTGTATTCCTCAAACGCCCAGCCAGGGCGGATGATGCGCGTGGACTCGCCGCTCCACAAGAGACCGACCGAGCGAGCACTCGGAGGCGTGGCGCGGGTCGCTATCTGGCGGTCCGCGACCGGAGCCCGCCGAGGCCGCGGCGCGCCTGAACGCCCCACGACACCGGGAGTCCCGCGAGCACGGACCACAGCGCGGCGAAGGTGACGACCGACAGCAGCTGCCGGTAGCCCAGCTGCGTGGGGATCACGAGAGCGAGCTGCGGGATGCGCGCTCGACGAACGCCGCAAGTGCACCCTGCCATCAGCCGTGCCCGCGAGTCTGGCGCCCTTAGGGCACGCCGCGGGTTACCTTCACATCCGTGCTTCTGGCCACGTCCGCCAGCGCGCGGATGAACTCCGGCTGTGTGTTCGCCATCGGAATCCGCCGATAACCGAGGCCGCATGCGCGGGCTTCCTCGGCGGCGGCGACGTCGAGGTCGTACAGCACCTCGAGATGGTCCGCGAGGAACTGCACTGGCACGACAAGGACCTCGCGCGCGCCGAGGGCCGCGAGCCCGGGGAAGAGGTCCTTGAGGTCCGGCCTTAGCCAATCCTCCTGCGTGTGCCCCGCGCTCTGATACGCCCAGTGCCACCGCGAGCGGTCAAGGCCCGCGGCGGACGCAACGAGGTCCGCGGTCTCGTGGAGCTGCGCGATGTACTCCGGCTCCGATTCGAAGACGCGCTTCGGCAGGCTGTGCGCCGTGAGCACGACGGCGGTGGTGTCGCTGGCGTCGCGCAGAGCTTCGCGCACACGCTCCGCGGTCACGGCGATGAACGCGGGCTCGCGGTGCCATGCCGGCGCCATCGCCGACGGGATTCCCGCGGTCGACGCAGCTTCAGCAAGCGCCGCGGCGTATCCGCCCATGAGACGCGGCGACCACTGGGGCGACATGCAGATGCCGACGATCCGGTCCGCCCCGCGCTCGACCATGTCCCGCACGGTATCGGCGATCGAGGGATCCGAGAAGCGCATGGCCGCAGCCACGACGTGGCCCTCACCCAGCTCGACCTCGAGCGCCGCGGCCTGAGCCCGCGTGATGCGTACCAGCGGCGATCCGCCGATGAGCGCGTAACGCCGACGCATCTCAGCGGCGAGGTCCGGCGCGGGCTCGCGGCCGCCGCGCACCGCGGCGAGGTAACGCGGGAGGTCGGCGTCGTCGCGCGGCGCGCCGTAGGTCATGAGGAGCACGCCGGTCGTCACGCGGGCACCGCCGACGTCCGCTCCTTCACGAGCAGGCTGAGCCGCGCGAGCGTGTCGGCGTCCGTGTCGGGCAGCACGCCGTGGCCGAGGTTGAACACGTGGCCGGGCCGTCCCGCGGCCCGGCGCAGCACATCGTCGGCGCGCACCTCGACGACATCCCACGGCGCCAGGCAGACCGCTGGATCGAGATTCCCCTGGATCGCGTGCTCGTATCCGATCCGTTCCCATGCCTCGTCGAGCGGCAGGCGCCAGTCGACGCTCACCGCCTCGCACTCGGCTGATGCGATGAGCTCGAGCAGCGCCGGGTTGCCAGTCGCGAAGTGGATGCGCGGCACGGGCGGTCCAAGCGCCGCGAAGATGCGCCTCGTGTATGGGAGCACCGCGCTCTCGTAGTCCTCCGGCGCGAGCGCACCGGCCCAGGAATCGAACAGCTGCACGACGTGGACGCCCGCCGCGATCTGCGCACGCAGATAGCGGATGAGGACCTCGGAGACCGTGTTCATCAGCCGCTCCCAGAGCGCGGGCTCGCCAAGGAGCATCGCTTTCGTGCGCGCGTAGTCACGTGAGGGACGGCCCTCGATGAGGTACGACGCGAGCGTGAACGGCGCGCCGGCGAAGCCGATGAGCGCGATCTCCGGTGGCATGTCTCGGCGCAGCGCGAGGATCGTCTCGAACAGGTAAGGCGTCGCCTCCTCTGCATCGACGACGCGAAGCGCGGCGACGTCGGCGGCCGAGCGGACCGGGCGCTCGACGATCGGACCGAGGTCGGGTTGGATGTGGAAGGGTACGCCCATGCCGTCGAGGGGCAGCATGATGTCCGCGTAGAGCACCGCCGCGTCGACGCCGAGGCGATCGACCGGCATGCGCGTCACGCGAGCGCAGAGCTCGGGCTGGCGCGCGATCTCGAGGATGCCGTGCTTCTCGCGCATGGCGCGGTACTCGGCGAGGCAGCGCCCCGCCTGCCGCATGTACCAGACCGGCGTGCGCTCCACGCGCTCGCGCCGCAGCGCGCGGACGAGGAGCGGCGCGCTCACGAGACCGGCTCGCGCATGGTCGCGCCGTCGATCGCGTCGAGAGCGCGCTCGAGCGGCATCGCCGCGCCGACGAAGATCGGCGTCTCGCGCTACGAGCGAGAGGAAGCGTCGCACATCCGGGACCTCGAAGGAGACGACGAATTCGTGGTCATCGATGCCGAAGCTGTATCCGGTATGGATACGGATGTCGGGGTACTTGTGGCCTGCCGCGAAGTGCGCACCCATGATCCGCGTCCGCTCTTCGTGCGGAAGCGCGTACCACGCGCGCTTCTTCGTCATCGGATACACCACGACGTACGGCATGTCACCCACCGGACCTGCGGTGCCGCGCGCGTGCTCGCTCCCCGTGTGCTCGTGGCCGGCGAGGTACTGCGAGCGTCGCCGCGCGGCGAGGTACGAGTACGGCCGCGTGCTGTACGACCAGAGAGCGGTCGCGGCGAGCCGCTGCTCGAGATCGCGGAGGACGTCGAGGTCATCACCGACGCACCAGAGCAGCAGATCCGCATCGGCGCGAGTGCCGACAAGCGAGTACGCGTGCACGCGGACCGCATCGTTCGCCACCGCGGTGACGAACTCCTGCTTCTGCGCGGCGCGTTCACGCTCATCGAGCCGGCGCCACTCCGGCGACACGGCGAGCGTGAGGTAGCGGTAGAGCTCGTTCATGAGATCTCCTTCAGTGCGGCGGCCGCGGCGGCGGCGACCGCGTCGACGGTGTCTTCGTCGTGCGCGAGCGACAGGAACAGGCACTCGAACTGCGACGGCGGCAGCAGCACGCCGCGGCTCAGCATGCCACGGTGGAACGCGGCGAAGCGTTCGCGATCGCTCGTCTTCGCGTCGTCCTCGTTCCACACTTCGCGGTCGGTGAAGAAGAGGGTCAGCAGGGACGCGACGCGCTGAACGCGCGCGACGATTCCCGACTGACGCGCGGCTGCCGCGAAACCTCGCTCCAGACGTGCGCCGAGAGCTTCGAGCCGGTCGAATGCCGCGCCGTCGAGGAGACGCAGCGTCGCGATGCCGGCGGCCATCGCCAGCGGATTGCCCGACAGCGTGCCGGCCTGGTACATCGGCCCCAGCGGAGCGACGTGCCGCATCAGCGCGCGCGATCCGCCGTACGCGCCGACCGGCAGCCCGCCGCCGATGACCTTCCCGAGACAGGTCAGGTCCGGCCGCACACCGGTGCGCCCCTGAGCGCCGCCGGGGCCGACGCGGAAGCCGGTGATCACCTCGTCGAAGACAAGCAGCGCGCCGGTGCCGTCGGCGATCCGCCGCAGACCCTCGAGGAAGCCGTCGCGCGGCGGAACGCAGCCCATGTTCCCCGCGTACGGCTCGACGATGATCGCCGCGAGCGGCGTCGCACCGGCTGCGCGCGCGACGGCAGCGAGGTCGTTGTACGCGACCGTGATCGTCGCGGCAGCGGTCGCCGCGGGCACGCCGGCGGAGTCGGGCAGGCCGAACGTCGCGACGCCGGAGCCCGCTTTCGCGAGCAGCGCGTCGGCGTGCCCGTGATAGCAGCCGGCGAACTTGAGAACGGCATCGCGGCCGGTCGCGGCGCGCGAGAGGCGCAGCGCGCTCATCGCGGCCTCCGTTCCAGAGGAGACGAAGCGGATCATCTCGATACTCGGTACGGCCGAGGCGATGAGCTCCGCGAGCTCGACCTCGCCGGGCGTCGGCATGCCGTACGAAGTACCGCGCGCGGCCTGCGCGGCGATCGCAGTGACGACGGCGGGATGCGCGTGCCCCGCGATGAGCGGGCCCCACGAGCAGATGAGGTCGATGTACTCGCGGCCGTCCGCGTCTCGGACGCGCGCGCCCTGTCCGGAGACGATGAACGGCGGCTCGCCGCCGACGGCGCGGAACGCGCGCACCGGGCTCGACACGCCGCCGGGCATGAGCTGCTCGGCGCGTTCTCGCAGGTGCGCATTCGACGTGGTGAGCGTCATCGTTCGGACAACCACGACGCCGCTTCGATCGCGAAGTACGTGACGATCATGTCGGCACCCGCGCGTGCGATACCAGTGAGCGACTCGAGTGCTGCGCGCCGCAGATCGAGCCAGCCGCGATCGGCGGCGGCGTGTAGCGCGGCGAACTCACCGCTCACCTGGTATGCCGCGAGTGGCACGTCGAAACGCTGGCGGGCTCGCGCGAGCACGTCGAGGTAGGGACCGGCGGGCTTCACCATCAGCGCGTCCGCTCCTTCGGCCAGGTCGGCGGACATCTCCGCGAGCGCCTCGCGCCCGTTCGGCGGATCCATCTGATACGCGGTCCGGTCGCCGAACGACGGAGCGCAATCCGCGGCCTCACGGAAGGGCCCGTAATACGCGCTGGCGAACTTCGCGGCGTACGAGAGGATCGCGGTCTCCGCGAACGCGGCCCGATCGAGCGCGGCGCGGATCGCGGCGACGCGGCCGTCCATCATGTCGGAAGGCGCGACGATGTCCGCACCGGCCCGGGCGTACTCGACAGCCGCGTCGGCGAGCACTGGCAGCGTCGCGTCGTTGTCGACGGTCCCGTCGCCGCGCAGCACGCCGCAGTGGCCGTGCACTGTGTATTCGCAGAGGCAGACATCGGCGACCAGCACGAGATCCGGCACGCTCGCGCGGAGGACTCGGAGTGCGGCGGGCACAGGCCCGAGTGGGTCGGCCGCGTTCTCGCCACGATCGTCCTTCTCCTGGGGCAGTCCGAACAGCAGCAGACCGCCGATCCCCGCGTGCGCCGCGCGCTCGGCGACCTCGGCGACCCGGGCGACCGGCCAACGCGAGTGGCCCGGGAGCGAGGCGATCGGCGCGGGCGCGTCGATGCGCGCATCCACGAACACCGGAAGAACCAGCGCCGCGGGCGCGAGCCGCGTCTCGGCCACGAGGCGCCGGAGCGCAGGCGTGCGCCGCAGGCGGTGGTGACGTCGATAGGCGAGCGCGGCGCGCTCAGCGGTGAGCGACACGTGCGACCTCCTCTTCGATCAGCGACACCTCCGCGTCGACGCCGAGCGCGTCGCGCGCGGCGCGCATCGTCGATCGACCGCTGACGTGAATGGACGCTCGGGCGACGAGCGGCGCCTCGATCGCGCGGAGCATTCCGGCGACCGCGCTCGGCGAATGGAACATCACGGCCACGGCTTCATGAGACGAAAGCAGCTCGCGCACGCGCGTCACGTCACCGCGCGCCTCGGCGATGGTGCGATATGCGACGACCTCGCGCACGATGAAGCCGCGCTCGCGCAGGATCCTGGGGAGATCCGGCAGCGCACGGTCCGATCGCGCCAGAAGCACCCCGCCCGCGCGGGACGGCAGCTCGTGCGCAAGGGCCGTTCCTCTCGGGGTACTCGGCTGGAACGCGACGCGAAATCCGTGCGTGCGAAGCCGCGCCGCGGTCGCGTGACCGATCGCCGCGACGGCCGCACGCGTCGGGCCGCAGCGCGCGATCGCGTCCGCGCCGTGGCGACTCGTCACGACGACGCAGTCTTCCTCCCTCAGCTCGGCCATTGCTTCAACAAGCGCGCTCGTGTCGTCGTTCGGCTCGGTGCGGACGCAGGGGAGCTCGACGATCCGCGCCGCAGTGCCCCGCAGCCGCGCAGCGAGCTCCGCGTTGTCCTCGGGCTCGCGCGTCAGGATTACGGTCTTTCCCGCGAGCCGCTCATACATGCGCGGTCGCCCCCAGCGCATCGGCGGCGCGCCGTGCGATCTCCAACGGATCCAGGCCGCGCTCGGTGGCGCGACGAATACCTGCGGGCGTCACCAGAGCGGCGTCGAGCTCGATGATGCCGGTCGCGTAGCGGCCGATCGCCCCGAGCGGGATCTCGCAAGACGCACCCATCGCGCGCAGCAGTGCGCGCTCGGCGGTGACCGCGAGCCGCGTTGCTGCGTCGTCGAGCGCAGCCAGTCTCGTCGCGAGCTGGCCGTCACGCGCGCGGATCTGCACCGCGAGCGCGCCCTGGCCCGGCGCGGGCGGGCAAAGCTCGATAGGGAGCGCCTCGCTCTCGTCGAACGCTATCCCGAGTCGGCGCAGGCCCGCCGCAGCGACGACGACCGCGTCGTACTCCCCGTCTCGCACCTTGCGCAGCCGCGTGTCGACGTTGCCGCGGATCTCACGCGGGATCGCGTCAGCGCGAAGGGCGCGGAGGAACGCGGCCCGCCGCGGGCTCGAGGTGCCCACGACCGCGCCGCGCGGCAGCCCGGCCAGGCCATCGCGTGAGCGCGTCACCAGGACATCGCGCGGATCCTCACGCACCGGGATCGCCGCGATGACGAGGTCCGACGGCTCGTCAGTGGGCAGGTCCTTCAGCGAATGCACCGCGACGTCGATCTCACCGGCTCGCAGCGCCTCCTCGATAGCCGTGACGAACACCCCATCGCCGAGCTCGCGGATCGGGCGGTCGGACTCATCGCCGGCCGTGCGGAGCACTCGGATCTCGACATCCGGACCGAGGCGCTCCGCAACGAGCCGCGTCTGCGCGAGGGCGAGCGCGCTTCCACGCGTGCCGATCGTGATCACTGCTTCCGTCCGATGCCGAAGAGCTCACGGGCGGTGTCGCTTCGCGAGGGCTCTTCGCGCAGCGCGACGGTCGGCGCGTGCAGGATCGCGTTCGTCAGACCGGTCGAGAGCGCCTCGACGATGCGGCGATCCCGCTCGCCCAGGTGACCGAGCCGGCGCAGCGCGCGCTCGAGCTGCGTTTGGCGTAGGGATTCGGCGCTGGCGCGGACGTCGCGGATGGCCTCGGCAGCTGCGCGCTCATTCCACTCACGCACGAATGCGAGCGCCTCGCGCGAGCAGCGCTCCGCGGCGAATGTGACTTCGTGCGCGGGGACGGCGGCCGTCTCGTTGGTGAGGTCGTCGACGCTGCGATAGCGAAGGCCGGCAAGGTCGCGCGCGTCTCCGGCAACGCTGCGCGGTACGGCGATATCGACGATCACGAGCGCGCGCTGGCGAAGTCGCGACGACAGCAGCGCACGCGTGAGCACCGTGCCGCGCGTGTCGGCGGCGGAGACCACGGCGTCGGAGCGCGCGAGCGCCGCGGGAATGTCGTCGAGGGCGAGCGCCTCGGCTCCGGTCATCGCCGCGACCGTCTCGGCGCGCGCGCGGTCGCGGTTCGCGACGAGCACGCCGGCGACGCGGTGCGACAGGGCACGGACCGCGAGCTTCCCCATCTCCCCGGCGCCGATGACGAGCACGGTGGCTGAAGCGGGATCGTCCAGCGCCTGCACCGCCGCGTCGACCGCGAGCGATCCCACGGATCGATGCACGTCGCCGAGCCGCGTGCTGCGGCGGATTTCGCGGCCGACGTGCAGCGCGCGTTCGAACAGCCGGCGGAGCATCGGGTGGAGATCGCCCGACGCGGCCTCATACGCTGCCCGCACCTGCCGAAGGACCTGCGCTTCTCCGGCGATCGCGGAGTCGAGGCCGGTCGTAACACGAAAGAGGTGCGCGGCGGCATCCTCGGCGACGAGCGTCCGCATCGCTGGAACGGCCTCGATCCGATCGACCATCTCGTAGATCTCGACGCGGTGGCAGGTCGCGAGGACGACTCGTCCGGGCGCCGCCGTCAGAGTGGCAAGCAAACGCTCGCGCGTGTCGAGGGCGGCATCGCGCTGATGAGCGACGTGCGCGACGAGGAACGGCGGCACCGACACGACCCACTGACGGTACCGCCGGGCCTGACACGACGAAAGCGCGTTACCGAGGTTTTCCCACGTTCACCGCGAGATACCTAGTTGCGCTGGCGGATACCGGTGCGCTTGGCTGCTGCACGCTTCGGCGTGGCGCGCTTCGGCGTGGCGCGCTTCGGCGTGGCGCCCTTGGGCGGTGCCGCGCGTGCCGTTCCTGCGGCCGTCCGCTTGGCGGCTGTGCGCTTCGTCGGCTTCCGCATCGAACCCGCCCGCTTCGCCTCCGCGATCGGTCGTGGCCGGGGCGCAGCGTTTGGCATCGCGGCGGCGTCTCGTGCCGCGTCCAGGCTGAACGCGCGGCTTGGTGGGCCAGGTCGCTGATCGTCGCGCGTCTGGAGGTTGGGATTGCGGTCGTCCTGGCCAAGGGTGATGTTGCCTTTGGGGGCGCTGCGATCGTCGCGCGATTTCGGAAGATCGCGCGAACTTCGGTCCTCCGGACGCTCGTCGTCCATGAGCTGCGGACTCGGCTCCGGCGCCGGGAAGTTGCCGTCACCCTTGCTGTGTTCGCGCCGTGCCTTGAGCGTCCGCCGCGCTTCGCGCGGGGGGACGGTCTCGGCTGACTGCGCGCCGGTCGTCGACTCATCGTCGCTCTCAACGCGATCGGTTTTCCGCCCGCCGGGGTCATCGCCGTTCCTCTTGTTACTGCGCGGCGCGCGTCCCGTCTCGGGCACCGGCGGGGCTCCGATCTCTCGCGCCATCTGGTCGACGGGGGTGCCTGAATCCTGATTCACACGGACATCGGCGACCGCGGCGGTCTTCCGGCGTTGCCTGTTGGATCGCTCAGTTACCGGCGGGTTCTCCGCCTGCTCGCGCACGGAACGGAGGTCCGTGTCGCGCGGTTGATCGGCCTCGCTCGCCGTGCCGTCGCGCAGAGCGCGCTCCTGCTTGGGGTCCATCGCCAGCTCACACCTCTCTCGCCGATTCAAGCAGCAGGAGAGATGCCGCGAGCGCGGCGCGGGATCAGATTGCCGGCTTCTCCAACACCCACCGCCACGTCCACCCGACCGCCGGTGATGTGACGAGCGCGGTGATCGCGATAAGGTCAAAGGAGGTCGCGCCGGTGGCGCCGGTGTAAGCGGCGAGCAGCAGCCAGGCAGCCGAAACGGGAACCGCGATCCAAAGCTTCCCGATGACCTTCCCCATCTCGTCTCGAAAATATCGTCCGAACCTTGCCGCGAACAGTCCTCTCGGGGGACTACCAGTTTCCTTTGTGGATCACTTGCTCCACCGGACGATGGCCGCGTTTCAGCGACGGCGACGGGCGGTCCTGCGGCTTGGCGTATCCGATCGCGATCGTGCCGATGGCCGTGAGCTCGTCCGGCACGCCGAAGGTTTCGCGAAATTTGGCCTGATCCGAGACGCCGAAGAAGACCGCGCCGAGGCCCGCGTCCACGGCGGTCATGAGGATGAGCATCGCGGCCATCCCGGTGTCGATGTCCCAGTACGGCACGGGCCAGCGCTTTTCGTCCATGTCCGTCCAGCCTTTGTCCGCCTCCGCGTACCTAGCTAGATAGGCGCGTTTATGGCTCAGGCAGACGACGAGAAGCGGCGCCTTGAACATGTCCGCCCAGCCGAACTCGGCACGTTTTTCCGCGGGCCAGAGCGCGTCCCAGTACTGGGCGGTCTGGTCGGGGCCCTCGAGCGCGAGGAACGCCCAGCCCTGACTGAACCCCGCCGACGGCGCCCTCTGGGCATTGGCGAGGATCCGGTCGACGACGTCCCGCGGAATCGGGCGGTCCCCGAAGCTCCGGACCATCTTCCGTTTGCGAACGACATCCTGGAACTCCATCAGGCGCGGCGGTAGCGGCCTGACGCGCGGCGCAGGAGCTTCTCGTCAACCAGGTAGCGCCGCAGCATCGCGTGATCGGCGTGGACGCCCTGCAGGATGCGGTTGACCTCGGACTCGAAGTAGTCGCGCCCCGGCTGGAAGCGCATCGCCAGGTACCGGAGCACGCCGATGCGGTCCGCCCGGGACGAGGGGATCGTCTCGAGGTGCCCCTCCTTGAAGAAGCGGGCCAGCTCCGGCGGACCGTCGAAGTCTTCGATCCGCTTCTCGTTTCCCTTCTTCAGCACGAAGAGAATGTACGCCGTGCCCGTTAATGAGCGTCTTCCAAAGCGCGTGCAGGTCGTCGAGGTCAGCCCGCGCGACGGCCTGCAGGCGGAGTCGCGCACGCTGCCGACCGAGACGAAGCTCGAGCTGATCACGCGTCTCGCGGAGGCCGGGTGCACGGTGATCGAGGCGACGTCGTTCGTGAATCCCAAGGCCGTGCCGCAGCTCGCCGACGCCGAAGAGCTGTTGCGCGCGCTCAAGCGTCGCCCGGGCGTGCGCTATCCGGTCCTTGTGCCGAACGAGAAGGGTCTCGAGCGCGCGCTGGCGGCCGGAGCCGACGAGATCGCGGTCTTTGCGTCCGCGTCGGAGAGCTACTCGCGAAAGAACCTGAACCGCTCGCGCGACGAGGCGATCGATGGGTATCGCGAGATCGTGCGGCGCGGGAAGGATGGGAAGCTTCGCGTGCGCGGCTATCTCTCGATGGTCATCGCCGATCCGTGGGACGGCCCGACGAAACCCGAGGTGGTCGTGGAGTGCGCGAAGCGGCTCCTGGCGATGGGCTGCGATGAGCTATCGCTCGGCGACACCAGCGGCGTCGGAACGCCCGGCGAGGTGCGCGCGCTGCTGCTCGCGTTCAGCGACGCCGGCATCGCGAACGAGCGGATCGCGCTGCACCTGCACGACACGTACGGTCAGGCGCTCGCGAACGCGCTCGCCGCGATGGAAATGGGCATCACGACCTTCGATGCGAGCATTGGCGGTATCGGCGGCTCGCCGTTCGCGAAGATGGCTGCGGGAAACCTCGCGACCGAGGACCTGGTGTGGATGTGCAACGGCCTCGGCATCGAAACCGGGCTGCACGTCGAGCGCCTCGCCGCGACGAGCGCATGGATGTCGCAGCAGCTTGGCCGCGAGCTCCCTGGCCGGGTCGCGCGCGCGCTCTCCTGACCACGCCGTCCGCGCGGCCGACCAATTGCGACACCGCGCAAATCATCGGGTGAACTTCGCCGCGCGCGTATTCTGCACACGTGACCGGCGTCGATTCGTCCGCTTCGCCGCTTGACTGACTAGTCGCAGGCAGGATTTCTATAGATGCGACGCTGGCTCGCTCGACCCCGGTCGTTGTCGTTCCGCCTGACCTTGCTCGTTCTCGCGATCGGCGCGCAGGTTTTGCTGGTAATTGGCTTGTCCTACGCGGACCAGCTGGCCGAACGGCGGCGGCTGGAGCTTGAGGGGCTCACACGAAGCGCGCGCAACGGCGCCTCCGTTCTTGAAGGCTTCCTGCGCAGCCTCGACAGCACGATCTTCGCGAGCGCGGGATTGTTGGCACGATCTCCCGACGCATTCGACCAGGCGACGTATGGTCGGTACCTCGCGTCGATCACCCAGCAGTACAAGGAACTGCGCGCTCTTTTCATAACGGACAAGGACGGAAAGGTTGTCGCGTCGGCGAGTGGGGAGGGCATCGGGATCGACCTCTCATCGCGCCCATACATGCAGGCGCTCAAAACCGACGTAGACCGCGTGTGGAGCGGGTCGATCGCGGGACTTCAAAGCGGCGACATCACTGTCGCCTTCGGACGTCCCGTCCGAACCTCCGCGGGCTCGGTGCGCGGATATCTCATCACCGCCTTCTACCCCGAGCGCCTGATTCAGACCCTGAAACTCGACCTCCCTCCCGACGCTCAGCTGGTGCTGATCGATGAGCGCGGCAGACTCCTATACGCCACCGACCGCACCGAGCCCGCGCGGACTGAGATCGATCTCACCGACGCCCCGGGCGTCAGGGACGCGCTCGGAGGAGGGGTCGTGCCCCTCGAGGGTATCGAGACGCCATTTCAGAGCGGAGCGCGATATGGTGCTCTCGTTCCGATCCCACGCACCGGCTGGGTGCTCGGGGTAACCCGACCGCTCGCTGCGTTGGAGGCCGAGGCGCTCTCGCGCGTCGCGGCCAACGCCGCCGCCGTCGTCGCAAGCATCTTGTTCGCCGCGGCAGTCGCCGCCTACCTTGCAAATCGCTTGGCGCGTCCGCTGCGCGAACTATCCACCAGCGCCGCGGCGATCGCCCGCGGAGAACGCCCGGTAATCCCGACTTTCAGCGGGACGGTCGAGGTGGAACAGCTCTCCGCGACGATGCGCACCATGCAGACCGCTATCGCCAGCCGCGAGGACGACCTGCGCCAAGAGCAGCTGAGGCTCCGCGAGTCCGATGCTCGACTGCGGGCCACGGTTGAGGTCGCGCTCGACGCGGTGGTGACGATGGACGAGGCGAGCAGGATCATCGAATGGAATCCGGGTGCCGAGGCCACTTTTGGCTGGAGCCGTGATGAGATCCTGGGTCAAACAATGGTCGAAACGATCATCCCAGTCCGCTACCGGCCGCTGCACCTCGAGGGACTGCGCCGGTTCCTCGAGACTGGGAGCGGAAGGGTCCTCAATCGGCGGATCGAGATCGAAGCGCTGCACCGCGACGGTCATGAGTTCCCGGTCGAGCTTGCGATCTCACCCATCCGCCTGGATCGGAAGTTCCTCTTCACGGGCTTTATCCGCGATATCACTTCGCGGCGACGGATCGATGAAGTCCAGACGGCTGCGCTCGTCGAGGTTCAGGAGGCCCTGCGCTTGCGCGACGATTTTCTCGCGGCGGCCGCGCATGACCTCAGGACGCCGATGACGACGATCAAGGGGCACTTGCAGCTGATCAGACGAAGACTCGGCGAGCCCGTCTCGGGCCCACTCGCCGCATCACTGGCCCAGCTCGATCGCGCGACCACGAAGATGGTCGACTTGATCAACGAGCTCCTCGACATTGCCCGCATCCGATCAGGTCAACCCCCGTCGCTCGACCTGCGCGAGGTTGACCTCGTCGCTCTCACACGAAATGTTGCCGACGCATACGCCGGCCAGGCGCTGCACGAGGTGACGATTCGCGCAGTCGTGCCGAGACTCTTGGGCATTTGGGACCCTGTCCGCCTCGAACGCGTGCTTACGAACCTGGTCTCGAACGCGATCAAGTACAGCCCGGACGGGGGTCAGGTGACGCTCACGGCGACGGAGGAGAGCGATCGGGACCGGGATCGGCCTCGAGGCGACGCGGCGGATCGTGGAACTGCACCGCGGGACCATTGAGGTAAGCACCCGCGAAGCGGCGGGGTCCACCTTCATCGTGCGCCTGCCGATGGCGGCGGGCCCTAGGGCGACCGAGCCCTAGCGTCGTCGAGTGGCGGCGGCTGCGCGTGCCCGCGCACGCGTCGCGGGCACCGCTCGGGCCGAGCGCTTCGCCTTCCCCGCCCCGACCGCAGGCACACCCGACGAGCGAACCAGCTTGTCGAACGCGGCGACCTCGCTCTTCGCGAGCGCGTCCCACTTCGCGATCTGCGCGTCGACGCGCCGCGCCACGTCCTCGAAGACCTGGCGCATGCCTGTGGTCGGCGCGAAGTCGGCGCCACCGATGTAGCCGCCGAGCGAGGCCAGCTTCGCGTTGAGCTTCGCGGGGTAGTTGAGCGTGTCCTGGCGGCTCTTCGCCTTGACCTGCACGAGCTCCGCTTCGATCGCGCTCGCCTTCTGCCGCAGCGACGCGGCGGCCTTCGCGAGGCGCGCCTGCCCGCCCTGCTCCTTCGCGCGCGCTTCCCACGCGTCAAGCTGCGTCTTAAGGCGCCGGATCGCGTTGATCGTCTGATGCGTTTCGTCCAGCTTCTGATTGACCTTCAGCGCGAGAGCGGTCTGCGTCTCGAAGTCCTGCTGCGTCGCGGAGACGCGCGGATCTTTGTGGATCTCAAATGGCGCCTCGAGCGTTTCGCCCGCGACCTTGAGCCGCACGCGGTACGACCCCGGGGGCACCTGCGGACCGGCGAGCTGTGCTTCGAACGCGTCCCACGTCCCGCCCTCGCCCTCGATCTTCGCCGCGTCGGGATAGCGCATGTTCCAGAGGAAGCGGTTGAGCCCCGCCAGCACGGCGACCTTCGGATCCTTCGTCGGCGGCGGCCCCACGGTGCCCTCCGGCGGCGTCTTCTCCGGCGCCTCTTCGGGCTTCAGCTCCTCCTCGAGCGCCTTCGGGTCGCTCTTGAACTCGCGGATCAGCTTGCCGCGAGCGTCGAGGAACGCAAGCGTCGCCTCGGCCTTCGCCTTGTCGCGCAGCCAGTACTGCACGAGCACGCCGCTTGGCGGATTGGTGCCGGAGTCGATGTTGATCGCGACCTTCTCGCCGGTCGGCCTCTCGCGCTGGCGATAAGTCACCATCGTCGCGCCGGTCATGCGGTAGTTCTTGCCGATCTTCGGTGGCTGCGGGAAGCCCATGTCGGTGCGGTAGCGGACGTAGGGCTTCGGCTCGAACAACGCGGCGCGGCCCGTTTGACCCTCGTACTGCCGCAGCGGCCCGAGGTCGTCGAGCACCCAGAACGCGCGGCCGTGCGTACCCAGCACGAGGTCGTCGTCCTTGATAACGAGGTCGTGGATCGGCACGACCGGCAGGTTGCCGCCGAGCCGGTTCCAGCGCGCACCGTCGCTCCACGACACGTACACGCCCGTCTCCGTGCCGGCGTACAAGACGCCGCGCTTCGCCGGGTCGGCGCGGATCACGCGCGTGAAGTCGTCGTCGGGGATCCCGGCGGTGATCTTCGTCCAAGTGCGTCCGTAGTCCTTCGTCTTGAAGAGGTACGGCCGGAAGTCGTCCTGCTTGTACCGGTTCGCAGCGAGATACGCGGTCCCGCCGTCGTGCGGCGACGCATCGATGATCGACATGAGCGCCCACGCGCCGATGCCCTTCGGCGTGACGTTCTTCCACGTCTTCCCGTCGTCGCGCGAGACGTGCACGAGTCCGTCGTCTGATCCCGCCCACAGCACACCGCGCTCGACCGGCGACTCCGCGAACGCGAAGACGGTGCAGTAGTACTCGGCGCCGGTGTTGTCCTTTGTGATCGGCCCGCCCGAGGGTACTTGCCGCGACTTGTCGTTGCGCGTGAGGTCGGGGCTGATCGTCTCCCACGTCTCGCCCTCGTCGCGCGTGCGGAAGATGCGATTGCCGCAGTGATAAAGGATGTTCGGGTCATGCGGCGAGAGCGCGATCGGCGCGGTCCACTGGAAGCGGTACTTGACCGCGTTCGCGCCTTCGCCGGCGCTCGGCTCGGGCCAAACGCTGATGAGCCGCGTCTGCTTCGTGCGGCGATCGTGCCGCGTGATGATCCCCTGGTACTCGCCCGCGTAGATGATGTCCGGGTCGTCGGGCCGCACCGCGATGTGTCCGGCCTCGCCGCCACCGACCTGGAAGTTGTCGGCCGCGGTCACGCCGGCGATCGGCGCACGGCTCGGGATGCTCATCGAGGTGTTGTCCTGCTGGCAACCGTAGATGCGGTACGGCGTGTTCATGTCCGTGGTCACGTGATAGAACTCGGAGGTCGGTTGGTTGTACACGCCGCTCCAGCTCTCGCCGCCGTTGAACGAGACGACACCGCCGCCGTCGTTGCCCTCGATCATGCGGTTCGGGTCGTCGGGATCGATCCACAGGTCGTGGTGATCGCCGTGCGGGATCGACATCTGCACGAAGGTCTTGCCGCCGTCGTTCGAGCGCCACGCGTCGACGTTGAGCACCCATGCCGTCTCCGGGTCCTTCGGGTCGGCGAAGATGTGGTTGTAGTACCAGGCGCGCTGGCGCAGGTTGCGGTCCTCTGACCCGCGCTCCCAGCTCTCACCGCCGTCGTCCGAGCGAAACACCGCTCCCTCCGCGGCCTCGACGATCGCGTACACGCGGCCGCTCTTCGCCGGCGACACCGCGATGCCGACCTTGCCGAGCGTGCCTTTTGGCAGCCCGCGCGCGCGGCTGATCTCGGTCCAGGTGTCGCCGCCGTCGGTGGAGCGGAAGATGCCACTGCCCGGCCCACCCGACACGAGCTCATGCGGGCGGCGCACGGCCTCCCAGATCGATGCGTACAGGATGCGCGGGTTGTTCGCGTCGATCGAGAGGTCGATCGCGCCCGCGCGCTCGTTGCGATACAGCACGCGCTTCCAGGTCTTCCCGCCGTCGCGCGAGCGGAACACGCCGCGCTCCGGGTTGGACCCATGCGCGTGGCCCAGAGCGGCGACGTACACGGTGTCGGGGTCGTCGGGATGCACGCGGACCTGACCGATATTGCGCGTCTTCTCGAGACCGAGGTGCGTCCAGGTCTTGCCCGCGTCCGTCGAGCGGTACACGCCGTCGCCGTGCGACACGTTGCCGCGGATGCAGCTCTCGCCCATGCCGGCGTAGATCACGTTGGGGTCTGACCGCGAGACCGCGAGACCGCCGACCGATGCGCGCTTGAAGAAGCCGTCGGTCACGTTCTCCCAATACAGCCCGCCGTCGCCGGTCTTCCACACGCCGCCGCCGGTGGAGCCGAAGTAGAAGGTGTTGCGGTCGCGGGGATCGCCGGCCACCGCGACGACGCGGCCACCCCGGAACGGGCCCGCGTTGCGCCATTCGAGCTTGTCGAGGAAGTTCGGGATGATGTTCCGGCTGCTGCCGGAACGGGTCGCGCGTGCGCGACGGCGGACTGGCATTGGCGAAGACCTCCCCCACGATGCGTGCTGCGGCGTGAGCCTAAGCGTTCTGGCTAGAATCTGCGCCATGGAAAAGGTGTACGAGCTTCTCGATGTCCGTCCCAACGCGCTGACCCTTGTCACGCTGCTCTCGCTCGCGATCGCATTCGGTATCGCCGAGACCTTCTACAAATTCCACAGCTTCACGCTGGAAGCGGGCGCGTTCCTCGCGACGTGGTGGGTGCTTAGACGCGTCGGTCTGCTCTTCGTCAAGCGCTAACAAGCGAGCGTCGTGTCGTCCTGCTGCAAGCCAGGCGATTACGACAAGATCTTCGACGAGAAGAAAGCGCGCTCGAAGGCTAACGATTACGCGCGCAAGGGCCTGACCGGTCACGCTCCACGCATCGTTGACTTCGTGCGAGGCAACATTCCGCCTGGCTACACGCTGCTCGAGATCGGCGGCGGCATCGGTGACATCCAGCTCGAGCTGCTGAAGACCGGAGCGGCGCGCGCGACCAACGTCGAGCTGGCGACGCAGTACGAGAGCGTCGCGTCAGAGCTGATCCACGACCGTGGGCTCGATGAGCGCGTCGAGCGGCGTCTCGGAGATTTCGTGCGCGAGGCCGACGCGATCCCGGGCGCCGACGTGGTCGTCATGAACCGGGTCGTCTGCTGCTATCCGGATGCCGACGCGCTCGTCAGCGCAGCCGCCGACCACGCACGCCGCTTCCTGGTGATGACGTTTCCGGTCGATCGCTGGTGGACCCGTCTGGGCCTCGCCGTGGGGAACATCTGCTTCGCGATGCGCAGCGACACCTTTCGCGCGTACGTTCACTCGACGAGCGACGTCCTCGCGACGGCCCAGCGTCACGGCCTGCGGCCCGTCGAGCACAGCCGCGGGTTCATCTGGCAGCTCATCGCGCTCGAGCGGGCTGGCTAGCCCCGATGAGGGGCCCATCACCAGCGGTGATACGCCGGGTGACCCGGCTTCACCGCGACGAACAGGCCGCTCGATGTCGCGCACACCTTTCCACCCGCGCGCAGCTCGGCCTCCACGGTCGCGCGGTCGTCGGAAGCATCGACAACGTGCGCGGCTATTTCGATCTCGCCGTCGGTGGGCGTTGGCCGACGCATCTTGATCGTGTACTCCGCGGTGACCATGGCCGGTGGAGCGTCGGTGCCGTCCCGCTTCATGAGGTGGTAGGCGGCAGCCCACAACGAGTGGCAATCCATCAACGTGCCGATGGCGCCGCCGGAAAGAACGCCGTCGTACGCCTCGTGGTGTTTCTCTGGGCGCCAGATGAGCACGACCTCATCGCCGCGCACGTGGCTCTTGATGCGAAGACCCCGCTCATTGCGCGGGCCACACCCGAAGCAGATGCCGTTCGGCGCGTAGCGATCCTGCAGCGCCGCGTCGTTCACGCGGCGGAGCGTAGCGAGGAATAGCCTTTCGCGGATGACTGCCGTGGCGAAACTGTTCGCCGGAACGAAGACCGTTCTCCTTATCGACTGGCCGAGCCGCGATGTGCCGGACACGCTCGCGCGGGGCGGGTTCACCGTCGTGTCGAACGACGGACCGGACGAGTACAACGCCTACGAGGTCGAAGGAGGCGAGGTGCGCGTGCGAGACGTCGGCCAACTCCCGGAGCGGGCCGATCTCGTGTACACGCACCGGCCCATCGACGAACTGCCGGAGATCGTCGACACGGCCAAGTCTGTTGGCGCGAAGGCGGTGTGGATCCAGTCGGGTCTCGACAAGGGCGGCGCGAAGGACCCGCGCGGTGTCTGGTTTCCTACAGCACAGTCAGACAAAGCTCGCAAGATCGTGGAAGGGGCGGGCATTACCTACATCGACGCGCCGTACATCGCGGACGCCGTTCGAGGGCGCGACTAAGGGCGGTCGGCCTACGCCGCACGCAGGTTCGGCGCGTCCATCAGCCAGCGCGAACCATCCCACACCATCTGCCACGTTCCGACCCAGCGCCGCGTGACACCGGTATCGAGCACCTCGAGGATGTCGATCGCGACCGTCGCGCCGCCGGTGTTCTGCGGTACAGGTGAGATGTCACGGATCACGATCTGGCGCGTGCGATCGAAGCGACCGTGGATATTCGTCGACGGCGGATAATTCGCCTGCATCCGCGGCGACCAGTGCGCCGCAGCCTCGTCGAAGCGTTCCTGGTTGATGAGCTCGTAGAACGACCGCACCACTGAGGCCGCGGGAGTGCTTGGCGCCGCGGGAGCGGGGGCTGGTGGCGGTGGCACGGCAACGGGCGGCGGCGCGGGTGCGCGCGTCGGAGCGGGAGCGACCCTTGGTTCGGGCGTGCGTTCGGTGCTCGGCGTCGGTTCCGGCGTCGTCTCGACCGGCGGAAGCGAAGTCGGCGGCGGGAAGACACCCGCCGCCGCGCTGGCTTGCGGCGTCGTGGTCGCGGAGAGCACCGCCGTGTTCGTTGGCGATGGCCGACCAAGAGTGAGCGCTCCTACTAAGAGGACTAGCAGCACCGGAAGCACGAGCAGGATGAACGGGGAGGCCGAGTTGCGGCGGCGACGCGGCGTCGCAATCGATGCAGGCCGAACGATCCGCTCAGTCGGTGCAGCCGGCGACACCAATCGCGGGGCGATGGGTACGACTGCCGGAGCAGCCGCTATCGGCGGGGCGGCTGCACGACGAGTAACTCGGCGAAGGGCGGCAGCGGCGGCGGCTTCGCGCGCCGCGGCTTCACGAGCTTGACGTGCTGCCGCTTCACGTGCTGCGGCCTCACGAACTTCACGTTCTGCTACACGAGCCGCGGCCTCCGCGTCGGCGGCTTCACGCGCAGCAGCTTCACGGGCGTCCGCAGCGGCCGCTTCACGCGCAGCGGCGTCACGGGCTGCGGTTGCCGCAGCGGCGGCTTCGCGGGCTGCGGCTTCACGCGCAGCTTCGCGAGCTGCCACGTCCGCTGCTGCAGCTGCCGCAGCGGCGGCTTCACGAGTCGCGGCTTCCGCGGCGGCGGCTTGGGCGGCTGCGGCCGGCGCATCTGCGAGAGGGACAACTACTGCCGCCGCAGCAGCAGCCACACGAGAGCGGACTAGCGGACGGAGGGGTACGACAACAGCTGTCGGCGCTAGCGCCTCGGCCATCGCGGCGGCCGTTGCATACCGGCGAGCCGGGTCCTTTTCGAGCGCGCGTAGCGTGACGTTTTCGATGCGCTTGCTGACGCGCGCGGCTAGCTTCCGCGGCGGCATCAGGCGGCCACGCGGCATGTGCCCGGTGAGCATCTGATAGAGCACCGCGCCGAGGCCGTACACATCGGTGCGCTCATCCATCAGCGCGCGAGCGATCTGCTCCGGCGCGGGATGCCGCGGAACGGAGGGCATGCCGAAATCGACGACCTTGGCTGTGCCATCCGGAGTGACGAACACGTTTCCGGCGTTGAGGTCGCGGTGCAGAACACCACGCGCGTGCGCGGCCGCGACCCCGCCCGCGATCTGCTCAGCGAGCGCCCGGGCCTCTTCCTCGGTCAGGGCGCCGCGTTCGAGCAGGTCGTCCAACGTCGAACCTTCGACGAGCTCGCGCACGAGGAACGGCCTGTCGTCGACCACGCCGTGGTCGAGCACCTCGACGAGATTGGGGTGGCGGATGCCGGTCGCGGCCTCCGCCTCGCGCTGGAAGCGCTCAACGTACTCATCGTCGCCCGCAAAGTCGGGGCGAAGGATGCGGACAACGACGTCGCGGCCAAGCTTGTGGTCGAACGCTCGGTGAACATCCGCGGCAACGCCCCCGCCGATGCGCTCGCGCAGCTCGAAGCGCTCGGCGATCTCCATCATCACGCGACCCCGTGATGCAAGACTGCTACCGCAATCGGTAACAGTGCTGCGTGGATGTCATGCGAGTTAGCGAGCCGTGCTGAGTCCGCTAACCGCCGAAGCGCACTTCGCGACGCACTTCGTGAGCTTTGTCCTCCGTGCGCGCGCGATTCGACTCGCCATTCTGCTCGTCGGCCTTCTGCTCGAGTCGCTCCGCGGTCTCCTTCGGAGTGCGCGTGGGGGGTTCGCCTTCCTGGTTGTGGGGAGTCTGTGTGTTTTTCATATCAGTGAACGCTGCAGGGGGTATGCCCGTCGCCGTAACACTCACGCAACGGGTCAGCGGACGTCGATCACCCAGAACACGCCCTGGTCCTCGAGCCAGACGGTCCCATCGATCACCGGCCGCAGATTGAGCCGGTAGACCCCACGGGCGAGCGGCGCGCGCACCTTGAAGCGGAACTCGCCGACCTCGCCGGGCGCGACCGTCGGCGTGAAGGTGGTCGCGATCCGGTCGTCCCACAACCAATCGGCCGCCATCCCGAGTCGGTACGGCTCCTTGTCATCGCGGTTCAGACCGAGGTTCGCCTGACGTCCCCAGATGCCGCGCGTCCAGGTCTCGGTCCCGGTGTTGGTGAACTTGATCCAGAAGTCGGCGACCTGAGCCGGCGTCATGATCAGGTAGTTCGACTGGCTCTGCCAGCGCGAGTGCCAACCCGATTCGAGCGCGACGCCGGTCGTGCCGCGCGCGAGGCCCGAGTTGGGATCGACCATGAGCGACGACGCATCGACCGCATCGAACGCGCCGGCCGGGATGCGCTTGAGCTCGGAGATCAGCGAGTCGGGCCAAGCCGCCACGTTTCCCTGGTAGTACCAGTTCGATCCGTTGTCGGCGAGGATGAGTCCGTAGCGCTGCATCGCGCGGAGCACCACCTGCGCCTGCGTGCTGTATCCGGCCATGTTGAAGTTCGCGCGTAGACGGAAGCGCGCGCCCATCGGCGGTAGCGACGCATCGCGCGACGCGCCGGCCTGATGACGCGCCGGCCACACGAAGCTGCGATCGGTGCGCTGCGCGGTGAAGCGGATCGCGTGATCGACGACGCCGCGAAGGACCTCGTCGTAGCGGAGCACGCCCGGCCAGATCGGCAGGCCGGCGGCGTCGGCGCTCGTCCAGGTCGAGGGGCGCAGCGCGTGTGACTTGAGATCGAAGACGGCGCCCGATCCTGCGGTGGGGCTGCCGCCGTTCCATGACGCGGCGAACAGCTCGTACAGGACGCACGTGTCCTTGTTGAGCATGAACGCGTGAGCGTCGCTCGCGGGCTCGATCGGCGTGCTCGCGGTGAAGGGATACGCCACGTCGTCGCTCTCGTCGGCGTAGTCAAAGGAGACGCGCCGCGTCGGCGTGCTGTTGTCGATGACCTGCAGCTGATACCCATACGGCCCGCCGAAGTCGGGATGTAGGAGTCGCGACGATCCGCCCATGTTCGCGAGCCATGCCGAGCTCATCGGATGCACGGGCAGGTTCTGGATGCTCGAGTGCCACACGTTGTTGTCGGGATACATCGGACAGTTCGGTGCCTCGGGCATCGCGGAGGCCGCTGCCGGCGCACCCTGCGGGACGAGCAGCGCGAGTGTGATGAGGAGCGTGGTGACGAGACGCATGCGTGCGATGGTCGGGCCTCTGCGTACGATGCGGACGTGCCAGCAGCGAAGACCAAGCGGATTGATAGCCCACTGACAGGGTTGCCGAGCGACGTACGCCGTTTGCGGTACGCAAGTACGCCACGTCAACGTACGTCGGCCCTGCGCGCGGTCGGGCCAACGCTGTTCGACAGCCGGCATCGCGATCTGGTCGTGGACGAGCTCGCGCGACTCGATGCGAGTGTCATCGCTGAGGACGCGCGCTTCAGTTATCTCGCCGGCGCCGCGGCAACGCTGCGACATGACCGAGAGGCGGCTATCGAGCACCTCGTGAAAGCACAGGCGCTCGTGAAGCCGAAGGACCGCGCACTCGCCGCGCGGATCGCATTCGAGCTTGGATTCCTCTACCTATCACGCGACGAGCGAGCCGCGGCGGATGCGACGCTGCTCTGGGCTGGTGGGCCGGGTGACGACACGGCGCGACCATCCGCGGACGTCCTCCATCTGCGTGCGCTGATCGCGGATGCCGTCGGCGACTACCGCCAGGCGCGAGCCGCGTACCGCACCGCGATCAGCCAATCGCCCGGCGCGCTCACACGCGCCACGCGCGTGCTCGCGCTGGCGAATCTCGCCGTCTCGCTCAACCACGTCGAGCCACGGGAGAGCGTCTCGCTGTGCGGACTCGCGCTCGCCACCCTGGACGCCGAGCAGCTGCATCCGCAGATCCGACCCAGCGTTCGCAACGTGTTGGGCTACGCGCTGATCTGTCTCGGGCAGCTCGAGGAAGCACGCAGCGCCGCGACTGCCGCGCGCGATGAGGCCCTCGAGATGGACCAGCAGCTGGTCGCGCTCTACGCCTCGTTCAACCTCGCGATCATCGACGAGCTGCGGGGAAACACAAAGGACGCCGAAGCGCGCCTGGTTGAAGTCTCGAGGACGGCGAGCGCCGCCAACCTCGCCGCACTCGACGGGTGGACCGTGATCCGGCGCGCGTGGCTGCGCCTTCGCGATGATGACGCGGATGGCGCGCGACGACTGCTGGCGGATCGATTCGGCGCGCGGGTACCGCCGATCCACGCCGACTCGCTCAGAATGCTGCGAGCGCTGCTCGATCTGCACGGTCGCCGCTACGTCGTTGCGCGGCGCACGTTGCTCGAGCTGGTCCGCCTGTATCGCGAGAAGGATGACGAGCTCGATCGTTTTGCGGTGCTGCTTTGGCTCGCGACGCTTGACCGGGAGAGCGGGCGCGAAGACCTGGCTCGCCGCACTGCGAATGAGGCGTGTGCCGTCGGGCGCGCGCACGGCTTCCGCGTCGCGACGAACTTCTGGGGACCGGAGCTCGCCGCGACGGCGCGCGCCTACGCGACCGAGGAGAACGCGGACTTCGCGACCGCGCTGATCACGCTGCACGAGGACGCAAAGGCGCGTCCGAGGCGCTCGGTCGTTATCCGGGAAGACGGCACGATCACGATCGCCGGGCGAGCGATGTCAGACGACGTCTGGCGCCAGGGCGGCACCGGCAGACGGCAGCTGCGGCTGCTGTTCGACACATTGCGCGCGGCACACCCGTCGGCGATCGACCGCGATCGCCTCACCGACCTGCTCTGGCCCGACAGCGAGGGCGACCGCGCGACCCGGAATCTGTACGCGGCCGTGAACGACCTCCGTCACCTGCTTGCCGACGTGCCCGGCGTCACGCTGCAGGTCAAGGATCAGCGCTACACCCTGCAGCTCGCTGATCACGTGCGTCTCGAGCGCGCGAAGGCGTCACCGTAGTCCCGACTGAGCTTCAGCCTCCGGCGCCGTTGACGTACACGGCAGCGTGGTGGCCGGTGCCGTGGATGTAGACGGAAGTGCGTTGGCCGGAGCGGTCGTCTCTTCCGTTGAGTCGGTCATTTGCGTCGCGTCCCGCGTGATCGAACTGGGCGCGACCAAAGCGCGCGACATCGTGACCCGTGAGTCCTCGAGCGTCGACCACTGCCCAGCGTTGAATGGACTCATCTGCTGCATTGGATCGCATGTCGCCGCTGGCGCCGTCGCCGAGCACAGGAACGCCGCGAGCACCGCCCGATTCATCCGCATCACGTCTCAACCTCCAGCCGCGAATCTGGTCGGAGCGTCGCGGTCGCGGCTTGGGAGATCGGTGGGGAGTCCCAAGACGGCCTGAAATAGGCCACTCCTTGACATGGCGAACGCGCGTTCTATCGTGCTCCTCCACATGAGAACGGCCGTTCGGTTTCCCGCGCGCGTCAGCCTCGAGCAGATCCTCGACGGTCTGCAGCGCGATACCGAGTTCCAGGAGATGGTCACGCGCTGGGAGACCCTCCCCGCCAAGCCAGCGCGCTACGCGCCGTTCCCCGAGTGGCTCGACGGGCGCATCGCCGCGGCGCTGCGGCGGCGCGGCATCGAGCAGCTCTATTCACATCAAGCGGCCGCCCTCGAGACGACGCGTGCCGGCAAGCACACCGTCGTCGTCACGCCGACCGCCTCGGGCAAGACGCTCTGCTACAACCTGCCCGTCCTCGACGCGATCGCGAAGGATCACACGGCGCGCGCCCTCTACATCTTCCCGACGAAGGCGCTGTCGCAGGACCAGCTCGCCGAGCTCGAGCGCGAGTCAACGGATATGGACATCGAGCTCAAGACCTACACGTATGACGGCGACACACCGCCGGCGGTTCGCGCCGCGATCCGCAGCGCGGGTCACGTCGTGATCACCAATCCCGACATGCTCCACACCGGGATCCTTCCCCACCACACCAAGTGGGTGAAGCTCTTCGAGAACCTTCAATACGTCGTGCTCGACGAGCTGCACACGTACCGCGGCGTCTTCGGCAGCCACGTCGCGAACGTCCTGCGCCGCCTGCGCCGCATCTGCGAGTTCTACGGATCGCATCCGGTGTTCATCTGCACGTCCGCGACGATCGCCAACCCCGCGGAGCTCGCGCGCCACCACATCGAGGACGACGTCGTCGTCATCGACGAGTCCGGCGCGCCTCGCGGCGAGAAGGTGCTCGTGTTCGTGAACCCGCCGGTCGTCAACCGAAGTCTCGGCGTGCGCAAGAGCGCGCTCCTCACCGGCCGCGACATCGCGGCGACGCTGCTCGCCTCCGGCGTGCAGACCATCGCGTTCGCCCGCTCGCGCGTGCAGACGGAGCTGCTGCTCACCTACCTCCGCTCGCGCTTTCCCCAGCCGCAGTGGCCGCCCAACCTGATCCGCGGCTATCGCGGCGGCTATCTGCCGTCGGAGCGGCGCGCGATCGAGCGCGGCCTGCGCGATGGTTCGGTCCGCGGTGTCGTGTCCACGAACGCGCTCGAGCTCGGCATCGACATCGGCGCGCTGCAGGCCGCGGTCCTCCTCGGGTATCCGGGGACGGTCGCGTCGACATGGCAGCAGATGGGACGCGCGGGCCGACGCGAGGATCTGTCGGCGGCATTCCTCGTCGCCACGTCGTCCCCGACCGATCAGTACGTCGTCCAGCATCCCGAATACGTGCTCGAGCGGTCGCCCGAGGCAGGTCTGGTGAATCCCGACAACCTGCATGTGCTGGTGCACCACCTCAAGTGCGCCGCGTTCGAGATCCCGTTCGAGGCCAAAGAGCGGTTCGGGACTGAAGACACGCCCGGCGTGCTCGCGTACCTCGACGAGCAGGGCGTGCTGCACGAGTCAGGTGGGAAGTACCACTGGTCGGATCAGTCCTTCCCCGCCGAGACGACGTCGCTGCGCACCGCGACGAATGACAACGTCGTCATCATCGACACGACCGGACCGGCCCCCCGGACGGTCGGGTCCGAGTACCACGACGGCAAGGCGCGAGTGATCGGCGAGATCGACCGGTTCGCCGCGCAGGTGCTGCTGCACGAGCAGGCGATCTATCTCCACGAGTCAAAGCAGCTCCAGGTCGAGCGGCTGGACTGGGAGAACGCGAAGGCCTACGTGCGTGAAGTGAAGGTCGACTACTACACGCAGGCGGAGCTCGCCGTGCGCATCCGCGTCATTGACGAGTTCGATCGGCAGACGGCACGGCGAGGCTTCGATCTCGCGCACGGCGAGGTTCTCGTGAGCACGCTCACCTCGATCTACAAGAAGCTCACGATGTACACACACGAGAACGTCGGCTGGGGCAAGATCCACCTTCCCGAGCAGGAGTTGCAGACAACCTCGTTCTGGTGCGCAGTCCCGGAACGTGCGGTCGCGGGCTGGCCGAAGGAGCGCATCGAGGTCGCGCTCGCCGGTCTGGGAAATCTGCTTCACGGGCTGGCGCCGCTGTTCCTCATGTGTGACCCGCACGACCTCGGTCTCGCGGTCGAGGTGCGCTCGCCACACACCGAGCGGCCGACGATCTACCTCTTCGACATGACGCCGGGAGGCATCGGCTTCTCCGAGCGCCTGTTCAACTCGTATCAGCCGCTGATCCAGCGCGCGAGAGAGCACCTCGAGTCCTGCGGCTGTGGCTCTGGGTGCCCGTCCTGTGTCGGGCCCGCGTACGCGCTCGGCGCCGATGTCCGCGAGTCCGTCGCACATCTCTTGTCCCTGGCTTGAACGACCTAAGGGCGCGAGTCGCCGCGATAGTCGAACGCGATCGCAATCGCCATGGGGAGTTGGGCGTTCGTGGCGGCGCCGGCACCGAAACCCTCTCAACGCGCGAAACCCCGTCCCTTCGGGACGGGGACCCCTCGCGCGCGGGAGCAGCGGATCGCGATCGACGATCTCGGGCTCGAGGTCGTCGGAAGGGGAGCTTGCGATCCGCTGTTACTCGCGCATCTCGGCCTGAAGGGCCAACCGCCGGGCCGCTGGCAGGACGTTCTTTGGTTGGATACGGAGACGACCGGGCTCGCCGGCGGCACGGGGACGTACGTCTTCCTGCTCGGCATCGCGTACTTCTGCGAGGGGGAGCTCGTCCTGCGGCAGCACCTGCTTCACGACATCGGTCACGAGCGCGCGTTCGTCGAGGCGGTCCAGAACGAGATCGAGCGATTCCGCGCGTGTGCCTCCTACAACGGAAAGAGCTTCGACCTGCCACTCCTGCGCACGCGCTGGGTCATGACACTGCGGAGCGAGATCACGGTCGACGAGTCGCACCTCGATCTCCTTCACCCCGCGCGGCGCCTCTGGCGCGATCGCTATGGATCGACCGGTCTGAAGCAGCTCGAGGAGTCGCTCTTCGACGAGGGCCGCATCAACGACATCCCCGGGTCGCTCATTCCCGACGCCTACTTCCACTATCTGCGTAAGCGCGACCCCAAGATCATCGCGCCGGTCCTCGAGCACAACGCGCGAGACGTTGTGTCGCTCGTGCGCATCGCCGACCGCGTCGCGACCGCCGTGCTCGCCGCGCGCAGCGGCCGCGCGCCGGACCACGCGCCCGCGGCGTACGCGCTCGCGCGCTCGTTCGAGCGCACCGGCGAGCTGGATGCCGCGTTCGCGTGCTACGAGAGCGCGTACTACGACGGTGACAACCCGCTGCGCGTGAAGCTCGCGCTCTCGTTCGCCAGGGAGCTCGAGCGGCGCTCTGACGTGGACCGCGCGCTGCGGATGGTGGAGATGCTCCTGGAGCTTGGCCTTGGCTCGGAGCGCTGGCGCGAGCAGGCCGCGAGCAGAGTCCGCAGACTGACGAAGAAGAAATGGCGACGGCTCGCGACGGCAAGCTGACGATCCGGCCTCTCACGGCGGCGCGCGTGGACGACGTGAAGACGATCACGCGCGGGACATGGGGTTCGGCGTGCTGGGATCTCTTCCCGCGCTACACCGCCGCGCAGCAACGCGAGCTCGGGATCACCGGGAGCGGCCCGGGCGGTGAGACCAAGCGCCGCGCGGCCCTCGCGAAGCTGGCGCGCCGTCGGAAGAACTCCGCGGGGCTCGTCGCCTACGACAGCGGCGAGCCGATCGGCTGGATCTCGCTCGGGCCCAGGTACGACTTCTCGCGCGTCGACAACTCGCGCGCGACGCCGCCCGTTGACGATGTCCCCGCGTGGGTGATCCCGTGCATCACCGTGCTCCGTGGCCACCGCGGTCAGGGAGTCGCGGTCGCGATGATCCGGGCGGCGGTCGAGTACGCGGGAAAGCGCGGCGCGCCGGCCGTCGAGGCCCACCCTCGGGCGGCCGGCAAGCGCGTGCACGACGACTTCGCGTTCTTCGGCACCGAGGCGATGTTCCGGAAGGCCGGTTTCCGCAAGATCCGCGGCGTCATGCCGAAGATCCCCAAGGGTTGGACGCCACGCGTCACTATGCGTGCGACATGCGGATCATCGCCGAAGACCTCGTCGGCCTCGCCGAGGCGCTCCAAGCCGGCGCGCTGACCAGCGCCGCGCTTGTCGAGCGTGCCGTGCGCCGGTACGCCGAGACCGAGCCGCAGATCCACGCCTTCGCCTGGCTCGACGCGGCGCGCGCGCAGCACTTCGCCGCGGTGTCGGACGAGCGCAGACGCTCGCGCGGCGCTGTTGGTCCGCTCGAAGGCATCCCGATCGGCGTGAAGGACATCTTCGACACAGCGGGCATCCCGACGGAGAACGGCAGCGCGCTGTTCGCCGGCCGCGTCCCCGACACCAGCTGCCCAGCGGTGCGGTCAGCAGAGGCCGCCGGGGCGATCGTCCTTGGCAAGACCGTTACCGCCGAGCTCGCGTTCCTGACCCCCGGGCAGACGCTTAATCCGTGGGACCCGTCGCGCACGTCGGGCGGCTCATCGATGGGATCCGCAGCGGCCGTCGCCGCGGGCGTCGTTCCGGCCGCGATCGGCTCGCAGACCAACGGCTCCGTGATCCGCCCGGCGGCGTTCTGCGGCGTCGTCGGCTTCAAGCCCACCGTCGGCCGCATTCCGACCGAGGGGGTGTTCGAGTTCTCGCGCACGCTCGACCACGTCGGTGTGTTCGCGCGGAGCGTGCGCGGCGCCGGGCTGCTCGCGGCGATCCTTGCCGGCGAGACCGAGCGCGCGCCACACGCCAACCACGCCAAGACGCCGCGATTCGCGGCGCTGCGCACCAGCGAGTGGGAGCACGCGTCGGAGGAGATGCGCGCGCGGTTCCAGGCCGACGTCGACGCGCTCGCTCTCGTCGGCGGTCCGGTGGAATGGCCAAAGCCGCCCGCGGGTCTCGACGAGGCGCCGGGCATCCTGCGCACGGTGATGCTGTACGAAGCCGGTCAGGCCGTGCTCCCGAAGGTGGCTCGCCGGCCGGAGACCGTGAGCGCGTTCGCGCGCGCGCAGCTCGCCGAGGGCGCGCGTATCGATCACCGGGTGTACGCGCAGGCGCTCGCCGCGCGCGATCGTCTTATCGCCACGTTCCTCGACTGGGCATCTGCGTTCGACGCGATCCTCACGCCCCCCGCGCTCGGCGAGGCGCCGACACCGGAGACGACCGGGGATCCGCGCTTCTGCTCGCGCTGGTCGCTCCTGGGCGCGCCCGCGATCACGATCCCGACCGGACTCGGACCAAATCGGTTGCCGCTCGGCCTACAGCTGGTCGGCGCACCCGGCGACGACGAGCGCCTCCTTGCGGCGGCGGCGTGGGCCGAAGCCATGCTGCCGTCGATCGGCGCGCCGCCGCTCTGATCAGGCACCTCTCGGCACACGGTCTGCCCTCTTAGACTTGGCAGATGCGCGTACGTATTGGCTGCGAGTTCGGCTGGGCGACGGACGCCCCGGTCCCCATGTTCATGCTCGTACGGCCGCGGATGGACGCCGAGCACGTCGCGGTCTACGAGTCGAAGTGGATCGAGCCTTCCGAAATCCCGCTCCACGAGTACCACGACATGTTCGGCAACATCTGCTGGCGCTTCGTCGCGCCACCGGGCCTTACGACGGTCCGGTACGACGCGATCGTCGAGATCCCCGAGACGGCCGATCCCGTGATGCCGGACGCGCTGCTGCACCCGGTCGAAGATCTTCCCGACGAGACGATCGTCTTCACGCTTCCCAGCCGCTATGTGGAATCCGACCAGCTGCTCGACGACGCGTGGAAGCTCTTTGGCGCGACGCCACCGACATGGGCGCGGATCCAGGCCGTGTGCGACTGGGTCCACCACAACATCGAGTTCAAGAACGGATCGTCGACGCCGCGCACGACCGCGCTTGACATCTACAAGCAGCGCGCCGGCGTGTGCCGCGACTTCGCGCTCCTCGCCGTCGCCTTCTGCCGCGCGTTGAACATCCCGGCGCGCTACACGTTCGGCTACCTCCCCGACATCGCGATCGAGCCACCGGACGTGCCGATGGACTTCCACACCTGGTTCGAGGCGTACGTCGGCGGTCGCTGGTACACGTTCGACGCACGCCACAACACGCCACGAGTCGGAAGGGTGGTCATCGGACGTGGGCGCGATGCGGTGGACTGCGCGCTCTCGACAGCTTTTGGGGCCGCGCAGCTCGCGAAGTTCGTCGTCTGGTCTGATGAGATCACCGCCGAGCGGCCGGGCGGCCCGCCGGTGGAAGAAGATGCCGACCGCCAGGAGGCGGCCGCGCAACCCGAACCGTGACCGACTGGTCGCGTGTCACGCGCGCCGTCTACCGCGTCCGTCACCACTACCGCTACACCTACAACGGACCGGTGTGGAACATGAAGCAGCGGCTGATCATGATCCCGCCGCGGGAGGACGGAGATCAGCGCGTCCTCAAGCACGACCTCGCGATCCGCGGGTACGAAGGCGAGACCGAGGTCACCTGGATCGGCGACGGATTCGGCAACCGCATCGCGAACGTCTCTGTACCGCGCGTACCGCACGCGGTCGACTTCGAGGCGACCTTCCAGGTCGAGCGCGACGCCACAAAGTCGAACGGAAGGCGACCCGCGCCGTGGAAGGCCGACGGCCGCCGGAGCCGTTATCTCCAGCCCACCGCGCTGACCGCGCCGGACGACAGCTTGCGGGACGCGGCGCAGGAGATCTTCCGCGCGTCCGCCGACCCCCGTGAACGAGCCGAGCGCGCACACAACTGGGCCTCGGGCAGCATCACCTATCAGTACGGCGTGACCGGATACACGACGCCCGCGGCGATGGCACTGCACTTCCAAAAAGGGGTGTGTCAAGACTTCGCTCACATCCTCCTCGCGCTGCTCCGGATCCTGGACATCCCCTGCCGATACGTCTCGGGTCACATGCTCGGTGAAGGTGCCCCCCACGCGTGGGTGGAAGCGCTTCTCGCCCGCGTCGACACACCGGGCGAGGTCGAGGTCATCGCATACGACCCGACGCACCACCGGCGCACGCGCCTGGACTACATCACCGTCGCGACCGGTCGCGACTTCGCCGACGTCAGTCCGACATCCGGAACGTACGGCGGTCCAGCGCTCGGAAAGCTCGCGTCCACGAAGCACGCGGAGATCGTCGAGCTCAGCACACCCGTCGCGGAGGGCGTCGCATGATCACACAGAGCTCGCCGCTCGCGACCTACGACCCGACCGCGTTCTGGGATGAGATGTTCTCCGCGCCCGGCCTCGTGCGCCCGCACTACGCCGCCCTCGCGCGGAGGCTGGAGACGCTGTCGGCGGAGGAGGTCACGCGCCGGCAGCGCGCCGCGGACCTCAGCTTTCAGGCACGCGGCATCACGTTCGCCGTGAACCAGGACCCGAGCGGCGTCGAGAAGATCATGCCGTTCGACCTCATCCCGCGGATCATCTCGGCGGAGGAATGGCAGCACATCGAGCGCGGGCTCGAGCAGCGGGTGCGCGCGCTCAATCTCTTCCTTCATGACGTCTACCACGATGGGAAGATCCTCCGCAGCGGTCTCGTTCCCCCCGAGCTCATCCTCGGCGCGCGCGGCTACCGGCGCGAGGTACGTTCGGTCGACCCGCCACTCGGCGTGTACACGCACGTCGTCGGAAGCGACCTCGTGCGCGACCAGCGCGGCGAGTTCTTCGTGCTCGAAGACAATCTCCGCGTTCCCTCCGGCGTCTCATACGTCGTCGAGAATCGCCGCGTCCTGAAGCGCGTCTGGCCACAGATCTTTGCCGACTATCCGATCCGGCCCGTCGAGGGTTATCCGCAGGATCTGCTCAGCGTTCTGCGCGAAGTGGCGCCCCCGATCGCCGAGGAACCGACCGTGGTGCTGCTCACGCCCGGTGTGCACAACTCCGCGTTCTTCGAGCATGCGTTCCTCGCGAAGGCGATGGGCATCGAGATGGTGCAGGGATCGGACCTCTTCGTGGACGACGCGACCGTGTACATGCGGACGACGAGCGGACGGCAGCGCGTCGACGTCATCTACCGCCGCGTCGATGATGATTTCCTCGATCCTCTCGCGTTCCGGCACGATTCCTTCCTGGGCGTCCCAGGCCTTCTCGCCACATACCGCATGGGCCGCGTCGGCCTCGCGAACGCGCTTGGCACCGGCGTCGCCGACGACAAGGCGATCTACGCCTACGTCCCCACGATCATCAAGTACTACCTCGGTGAGGACGAGATCATCCCCAACGTGAAGACGTACGTTGCGGCGGACCCGACCGAGCGCGCGTACATCCTCGAGCACATCGCGGAGCTGGTGGTGAAGTCCGTGAACGCGAGCGGCGGCTACGGGATGCTCATCGGTCCGCACGCGCCGAAAGCGGACCACGAGGAATACCGTCGCCGGATCGAGGCGGACCCGCGTGGCTACATCGCTCAGCCGACGCTCGCCCTTTCGCGCCACCCCAGCTGGAGCCAGGGGTCGCTTGAAGGCCGTCACGTCGACCTGCGGCCCTACGTGCTCTTCGGGAAAGAGATCCGCGTGACGCCCGGCGGCCTGACCCGCGTGGCGCTGCGCGCCGGTTCTCTCGTCGTGAACTCATCGCAGGGTGGCGGCGCGAAGGACACCTGGGTGCTCGGTTAGATGCTCGCCCGGGTCGCGGACGATCTGTACTGGATGGCGCGCTACGTCGAGCGCGGCATCGCAGTGTCACGGCTGATCGAGATCACTCGGCATCTGGAGCTCGACGTCGGCGTCGAGGAAAGCGACTTCTGGGGACCGCTCGTCGGCGCGGTCGATCTCTCGGCCGAGGACGTGTCCTTCTATCTCCTGTCGGATCGCCTCAATCCCGATTCGCTGGTGTCCTGCGTACGACACGCGCGCGAACTGGCTCGCGGTGTCCGCGAATCGATCTCGAGCGAGATGTGGGAAGAGCTGAACACCCTGCACCAGTCGCTCGCCGTGCCGACCCGGCAGCGGCAGACTCAGGGCGACAGCGTGTCTTTCCAGCGCCAGATCCGGCAGCGCCTGCAGCACGTTCAGGGACTTACCGGCTCGACGCTGGCGCACGACGAGCCCTGGCATTTCCTCAGCCTGGGCACGTACCTCGAGCGTGCGGACGGCGTGGTGCGTCTGCTGAAGCGGCAGGCGCATCTTCTCGTACCTCGCGACGCGGATGAGACGTCGGATGCCGACATGGTCCGCTGGCTCGCGGTCCTGCGCTCCTGCGGATCCGCGGAGGCGTACGCGCGCTTCTATTCGCTGCGCGTCGAACCGGCTCGAGTCGTGGAGTTTCTGCTGCTCAACCCGGTGTTCCCGCAGTCGGTGCGTTTTGCGCTCGGCGCCGCCGAAGAAGCGCTCTGCGCGGTGGCAGCGCTCCGGACCGCGGCGAAGAACGACCCAGGACCGGCGGTGCGCACGCTCGGACGCGTGCGCGCCGAAGTTGAGCACGCTGCGGTCGACGAGATATTCGAGCGGGGCCTCGAGGAGTTCCTCTCCGGCGTCCAGGGAGCGATCGCGCAGGTGTCGGATGAGCTCGTCGCGACGTATCTGCGGGACGAGCCGGAGCCCAGCCGGCTCGTCGGAGTGGCGCGCGCGGCGATGCTCATGGCCGCCCAGCAGCAGCAGCAGCAGCAGCAGCAGCAGTGAAGGTCCGCGTCGAGCACCTGACGCGCTTCGAATACGACTCGGACGTCGTCGAGAGTGTCATCGACGTGCGACTCGGTCCGCGCAGCGACGCGCATCAACGCTGGGGTCCGTTCGAGATTCGTATCGAGCCGGCTGGTGCGTATCGGCGGTACAGCGACGGCTTCGGCAACACCGGATTTCTCGTGACGCTGGCACGGCCCCACAGGCGTCTGCACCTGCGGACCGTGGGGGAGATCGAAACGCTCCTGGTCGATCCGTTCGCGATCCCCGCACAGCCGCCCGATCCGCTTGGGCCGTCAGCGTTGGCGGACTGTCTCGACCCATCGCAGCTCGTTCCCGCGGTCCCGGAGCTCGAGGCGCTCGCCACGCCGCACCGACCCGCGTCGCCACAAGAGACGTTCGACGCGGTCCAGCGGCTGATGCATCTCGTGAACGAGCGCCTCGAGTACGTGCCCGGCGTCACGACGGTGGAGACGACCGTCATCGACGTACTCGGCGAGCCACGCGGCGTGTGCCAGGATTTCGCGCACCTTCTGGTCGGGCTGTGCCGCGCCATTGGGGTCCCCGCTCGTTACGTGAGCGGCTACATCGTGGCGCAGGCAGGCGGTCCGAGCCGCGGCGCCGGCGCTTCACATGCGTGGGTCGAAGCGTTCACCCCGACGCACGGATGGCGTGGATTCGATCCCACGAACGATCTGGTCGCGAGCGCACATCACGTGAAGCTCGCGATCGGGCGGGACTACAGCGACATCCCACCACACCGGGGAACGTTCCGCGGCCCCGCGCAGGAAGTGCTATCGGTCGAGGTCTCGACCTCAATCGCCTAGCGCCCGCGTCAGCTCCGGAACTCGCTCTCGACGCTCTTGCCCGACTGTGCGCCAGGCGCGAGTTTGAGGGCCAGGTCCACCGCCTCGGCCGGCGTCTTCGCGAAGTGGAGCTCGCTCGTGCCAGCCTCGTCGAGGTGCTTTCCCTGGTACGCGATGTCCCGGATGCGATCGGACCAGCCGCCAGTTCCCTCGAGGATCACGGTCGGCTTGTCCTCATAAGCGACGGTGAGCTCGTTCAGGGTGCCGATGCCGCCGCTGATCATGATCACCGCGTCCGCGGCGCGAACGACGAGCGTGTTGCGCATCCAGCCCATGCCCGTCGTGATCGCGACGTCGACGTACGCGTTCGCGTCGCGCTTGTCGAGGCCCGGCAGGATCCCGATGACGAGGCCACCCGCGTTCTTCGCGCCGCGGCTCACGGCTTCCATCACGCCGGAGAGGCCACCGGTAACGACGACCGCGCCGCGCTCCGCGAGCAGCTTCCCGACTTCTTCGCCAGCGCGGAGCGCGCGGGCCGGTACGGGGTCCGCGGGATTGCGTTCGCTCTTTCCGATGACCGTGATGACCGGTCGCCGCGTCATGCGCTCAGGTGAGGTGCCAGAACGCCGGGTCCAGAGCCAGGTCGTCGAAGATCACCTCCGCCTCTTCGGCAGTAAGGCGACGCCAGTCCGGATCGAGCTTGTTCTGGTACCAGGCGTGCGCGAGCGCGGTCGCCTGCTCGATCGCAAGGACCGCCGACGCGGGCGGCTTCGCCTTCTTGCGCCAATCCGCGGCGTGCTCTTCCGACCGGAAGAGATGGATCGTCGATCAGGTGAAGTAGATGTCCTTCCAGAAGTCGCGCGCCGGCACGCCGACCTGCATGACCGTCCAGGTCTGGACGGCAGTGAGGCCGTCCGCGTCGACCTCGACGACCAACTCCTCGCCGCAGTCAGCGCAGTGGGTCTCGACCAGACCCGGCTCGCCGAGCGCCGCCGGGATGCCGAGCGCGTCCCAGGCGCAGATCCCGAACCAGACACGGCCGGCCACCGTGACGTAGAAGTCGGTCGGCTCCACGCAGAACGGGTTGTACGAGTAGATCTCGTGTGAGTCCTTGCGCGGGATGAAGACGCGGCCCTCGATCAGGCGCGCGAATGCGGCGTCGACGGTGGCGACGTCCGTCCCCATATCGGCTGCGACAGCCGCGATGGTGGGGATCTTTCCGCGGGTCTTGATCGATCGCGCGATGGCGATTCGGACCTCGCGGTCGAAGTCAGCCTCGGGCATTCGCGACGTACTTCACGAGGTCGAGCTCGTAGTAGCGCGCTGGGCCGACGTAGCGCATGCCCGCCTTCTCCATGACGCGGCGCGACGCGACGTGTTCGGGAAAACAGATCGCGATGATCTCCCGCATCCGGAGCTCGCGGAAGCCGTAGTCGAGGCAAGCCCGCGCGGCTTCGGTCGCAAGGCCGCGGCCCCACCACTCCTTCGCGAAGTGGTACGCGACCTCGACCTCCGGGCCCTTTCCCTCGACGTTCACGAGTCCGCAGTCGCCGATGAACTCGCCGGTCGCGCGGAGCTCCACCGCCCACAGACCGAAGCCGTGCTCGCGCTCGTGACGGATGAAGCGCTCGACAGCGCCGCGCGTACGCTCTAACGAAGGCGACGCGCCCCGTGGGATGAAGCGCATGGTCTCCTCGTCGCCGAACACGCGCTCGTGGAGCGCCTCAGCATCGCCGACCTCGAACGAGCGGATGACGAGGCGCGGAGTCTCGATCGGAAAGCCGAGCGCGCGGCTGGCGCGGTCGGACATCGGCTCTGCGGTCACGGTGCCTTGAGCATAGGGTCGAGAGCCAGGAGGGCGCGTAGCGCTGCCGGCCATGCGAACCAGTGACGCGACGCCACGGCGCCGGTCGCCTCGTCGTATGCCTCGGGCAGCAGGCCGTCCCACGTCTCGACCTTGTCCAAACGCTCTAACGCGCGCTTCTCGCGCTTCGCGTCCGCGAGCACGCGGGCCACGACGATCCCCTGCAGATCGCCGAGCGGCCACGGGTGCCGCGTGTGGAGCGACCCGAGCCCGCCGAGAGGACCGGCGAAGTACCCCTCGTTGTCCGTGCTCCACGCGAACTCGATCGTCGCGAGCCACACCGGATCGCTCGCGTCGCAGAAGCCCCAGGCCGGCGCGAACACCGTCGGGAGATCGTTCGCGTCGTGATAGTGCCGCGCGTCATCGGCCTGTGCGCCGCGCACCGCGTAGGCGAAGCGTCCCGAGTCGATGAAGCCGGCTCGAGTCGCATCGCGGACCTCGGCGGCCATTCGCGGATCGAGGTCGCGAAGCACGCGCCACAGGAGAACGTGGCTCGAGAAGTGGAAGGGCTGCTCGAGTGGATCATCGGCGGGGGTCTCATCGGTCGCGATCAGGCCGAATGCGGTACGACGCGTGAGCAGCGCATGGACGATCTCGTCCCGCATCTTCGTGTATGACTCGAGCAAGGACCGCTCGCCGGTGAGACGCGCATGATCCTCCAGGAGCAGGAGCGGAAAGAGCTGCTGGTCGAGCTGGAAAGCAGGATCCTTCGACGCGCCGTTCGCAAGCGACGCGCGCGGCCACCAGCCCGCCGGCCGCTCCGCCAGCTCGAAGAGCCAGCGCACGAATCCGTCGACGATGGTGCGAACGCGCTCGTCGCGCGGCGCGAGCTCGAGCAGCATCCGGCAGACGTAGTACGCGTCACGTGTCCACACGAGTGGAAGGATCTGGTGATCCGCGAGCATCGCAACGGTCTCGTCGCCGGCCCGCGCCGCCGCGCAGTCGAGCGCGTACGCCGACGCGCGGCGGACCGTAAGGTCGGACTCGGCGTCCCGTCCGATGCCCTGCCACCACGCGCGGCGGTCGCGCACCTCCGCGCCGACGAGGTCATGGCCCTCGCCCGCCAGCAGCATCGCCTCGCGAACGGCCTCATCGAGAGTCAATGCGAGGGCGATCGCGACCACTATTGGCACGCTCGTGCCCGCGGGCACCTGGCTGTTGGGAGGCAGCGCGATGGCCGCCGCGGCCCCGAGCTCCTGGTCGTCGATCCAGACCATCTGGCCGTCCTCGCCAAAGGTCGTGCGCTCGGGCGCGGCCGCGAGCGCGCCGCCCGGGGTCAGCTGCGTGTACGCCGCGCGCGCGAGTCGCATCGAACCGCGCCAGTTCGGACTGATCGCGGTGTCCTGGTCACGTGCCGCGAGGCGAATGATCTGGATCGCGCCGCGACGGCCGCGCGGTGCGAGCGTGAGCGCCTCGACGCGCGCGTGGCTGATCTCGTGGACCGCGAGCGGAAGCGAGTCCTCGACGAGGAACGCTTCGGCGTCGCCGCGCAGGATGTGAAGGCCGAAGCCTTTGCGCTTCGGGTCGGCGAGGTCGGCGCGATAGCGACGCGCCGCCGCTTGATCGCCGCGGCTCTCGTCCGGGAACGCGGGCGCGTCGCTGAGCTCGACGCGGCCGTGGACGGGGTGCGTGAACCCAAGCGATAGCCAGAGGCCACCGGGCGTGACGCTTCCCGAAACGATGCCGTTGCCGACGTCGAGCGGCTTGTATGGCTTGCGCGGGTCGAGTCGTGTCGGGCGCATTGAGCTCACGAAGTGTGCGCCGACATAGGCTTACGCGCTGTGCCGTACGAGCTCGAGCCGCGCTATCCGATCGTCGACGGGAAGCTTGAGGTCGGCTATCGGGCGCTCGCCACCGAGGCCGCGGGCGTGTTGCCCGGAGTGCTGGCCATCGACGGACCCGCCGCACTCGATTGGACAACGTTCATGCGGTCTCTTGTCGCCGCTCTGGGCCATCACAACCTCCGCGTACAGCAGACGGACGTGCGGACGCGGCTGCGCGATTGGCCGGACATCCAACAGCGAACCGAGGTTCCGGCGCTGAGTGACGATCCCGTCTTCGCGAAAGCGCCGTCGGGCACGCTGACGGATCTGTTCGCCGCGCTGCCCGCCGCCGGCGCGCGCGATGCTGCCGATCCACGCGTCACGGAGCCTCTCCGGATCGTGTTCGGACCCGGCGCGGCGCTCGCCGCCCACGACGCGCTCTGGTACGCCGACCTGCCGAAACGTCTCGCTCTTCGCTCCGTGGAGGACGGCCGCGCCACGAATCTCGGCCAGCCGCTGGGCGAGCGCGGCACCGCGCGCCGGCTCATGTTCGTGGACTGGACACTCGAGGACCGGCACCGACGCAGACTCGTGTCGCGCCTGCGCCGATACGTTGACCTGAGAGACGCGGAGCAGCCGCGATCGCTGACCGGCGACGCTCTGCGGGGATCTCTTGCGGCGCTCGTCAGCGGGCCCTTCCGCACGCGTCCGGCGTTCCTCGCGCAGCCATGGGGCGGGCGCTGGGCGCGCGAGGTGCTCGGTGCGCGCGAAACGGAGCCGAACGCCGGTCTCGGCTACGAGCTCATCGCACCCGAGAGCGGCGTCTTGTTCGGCGAGCGCGACCACATCGAGGTCGGCCTCGACCTCCTCTTGGCGGAACACGCCGATGACCTGCTCGGTTCCGAGGTCGCAAAGCGGTTCGATAACTCGTTCCCGATACGGTTCGACTACCTCGACACCGCGGACGGCGGCGATCTCTCGGTGCACTGTCATCCTCGCGGGACGTACATGCGGGAGGTCTTTGGTCTCCCCTACGCCCAGGACGAGAGCTACTACGTGATGGTGACGAGACCCGACGCGCGCATCCACCTTGGACTCCGCGACGACGCCGACCTGGATGCGTTCCGCGCGGCCGCCGAGCGCTCGCAGGCCGACGGCGCTCCGTTCGCCATCGAGCGTTTCGTGAACTCCCTACCCGCGGAGCAACACCAGCTCTACCTGATCCCCGCCGGAACGCCGCACGGGAGCGGAGAAGGGAACGTCGTGCTCGAGATCAGCGCGACGCCGTACGCATACAGCCTGCGACTCTATGACTGGATGCGCGCCGGGCTGGATGGAACGCCGCGTCCAGTGCAGCTGGACCACGCGTTCGCAAATCTCGACGCGCGGCGGCGTGGCGCGAACGTGACGAGCGAGCTGGTGCCGCAGCCGAGGCCCATCCGGAGCGGCGCGGGGTTCGCGGAGTACGAGATCGGGCGCCATCCGGAGCTCTTCTTCGCGGTGCACCGCCTCGATGTGGACGGCGTCGCGGACGACGACACGCGCGGCCGCTTCCACGTGCTGAACCTCGTGGACGGCGAGGAGGTCCTTCTGCGGACCGCTTCCGGACGCGAGCACCGCCTCGCGTACGCGGAGACGATCGTCGTGCCCGCGAGCGTCGGCGCCTACTCGCTCAAACGGACGGGCGGCTCGCCGGCGAAGGTCGTGAAGGCGTTCATCGCGTGACATCGCTCCGGCTCGTGGGCGCGCTCGAGATCGGCGGGACGCACGTGACCGCCGCGGTCCTTGCGGTGGGGCAGCGGACCATCGATCCGGCAAGCATCCGGCGAGATGCGCTCACGCCCGGCGCGACGCGGGACGAGCTCGTTCGATCGATCGTTGCGGCGGCGCGGCGGTTCTCGGCGCCCGCCGTCACTCGTTGGTGCATCGCGACGCCGGGCCCATTCGATTACGCGCGCGGCATTTCGCGGATCCGCGGTGTCACGAAGCTCGACGCGTTGTACGGCGTCGACCTTCGAGCCGAGCTCAGCAGCGCTCTGGATCTACGGCCGCAGGACGTGCTGTTCCTCAACGACGCCGACGCGTTCCTGATCGGCGAGTGGTGGGCTGGTGCGGCGGAGGGTCACGAGCGGGCGATCGGCGTGACGCTGGGGACCGGTCTCGGTTCGGCGTTCCTCGAGCGCGGCGAGATCGTCACAACGGATCCGCGTGTGCCGCCGGAGGGCCGGCTCGACCTCCTGCAGTTCCGCGGCGCTCTGGTCGAGGGGACGCTGTCGCGCCGTGGTCTGCGTGCCGCATACGGTGACGACGCGCCCGACGTCGTCGAGATCGCTCGGAGAGCGCGTGACGGCGAGCGACGTGCGACCGACGTCTTCCGTGGATTCGGCAGCGCACTCGGCGTGTTCCTCGCGCCCTGGCTCGAGGTCTTCGACCCAACGTGCCTCGTGCTCGGTGGCTCGATCGCGCGCTCGTGGGATCTGTGGACCGATGACTTCCGCGCGGCGTGTGCGCCCGCCGCGCGTCTGTACACGTGCGACGTGGCGACGCACCTTGACGAAGCGCCGCTCCTCGGCGCCGCATACCACGCGACTCGCGGCGACTAGCCCGCGGCGATCCAGTCGAGAGCGACGGCGGCGGTCCAGGACTGATGGGGTGAGCCGAGCGGCTCAGCAGTGAAAGGCTCGAAGTACTCGGAGAAGCGCGCGTCCGGTCGTGCGAGCAGCGCGAGGTTCGCTTCCCGCAGGCGCGCGGCCTCGCTCTCGAGGCCGTGGGCGCGCAGCCCGCACCAGAGCAGCCAGTTGATGACCGGCCACGCCGGACCGCGCCAGTAGGCGCGAGGGCGGAACTCCGGTGAGCGCGCGCCAGTGCTGAGGACGACCGGGAACGCGAGGCCCTCCGCTCCGGCGAAGTCCGGACCGAAGATGCGGTCGGAGAAACCGCGCGCCTCGTCACGGCTCAGGCTGGGCACCAACAGCGGACAGAGGCCGGCGCTCGTCACGCAATGGATCGGACCTTCCGCGCGCAGGTCGAAGTCAAGCGCAAGCTCGAGTCCACGGTCCCAAGAGCCGCGTACCGCTTCCTCGGAGCGCTTCGACCATTCCGCGATCGCGGCCCGCTCCGCCGCCGGCGCGTCAGCGAGGATCGCGATCTGCGCCAACGCGTCGTTCGCCGCGACGAAGATCGCGCTGCACTGCACGTCCTTGATGAGGAACGGATGCGTACGCCGCACGACCTCGTCGTCGTACTTCGCCGTGCGCAGGAGGCCGACGAGCCAGAGGTACCGGTCGTACTCCGCCTTGGTCGGACGCTCCGCGGCGTCGACGAGGCTGACGTCGGTCCGCGGATACGGCGGGATGTCGCCGACATCGATCCGCTTCAGCGCCGCATCCCAGCGCGGCGTGTTGTCCGTGCCTTCCCACGGGTGATAAACGGTGATGAGGCCGGTCCGCTCGGGATCCCGTCGGTCCACGAGATAGCGGTGCCACGCGAGAAGCTTCGGATAAAGCGCGCGGGCTCTCGCGACGAGCGCGCGTCTTGCGCCTTCGCCGACGTCCATCTCGCGGGCGATCGCGAGAACGCGCCACACCGCGATCGCATGCATCGGCGGCTGGATGAGTCCGCTCGTCGCGACGTCGGTCGGCGCCGCGCCGACGTCATGCGAAGCCCAGAGATCGGGCCCCGGCCAGTAGTCGGGGACGTTCGGGTCGAACACGATGTGCGGGACACGTCCGTCCGACCACTGCGCCGCGAAGAGATGCTCGATCTCCTCCATGGCGCGCGCCGGATCGAGATGCGCGAGGCCGATCGCGATGAACGCGCTATCCCAGCTCCACTGATGCGGGTACAGGCGCGGCGCCGGCTTGGTCCAGCCCCCCACGTCGTTGGCGCGTAGCACCGCCGCGGCGGCGGTCCAGAGCTGCGCTTCGCGCGGCGACGCGGACGCTGGTGAGGTCGGGATCAGTTCGGCGCGGCGACGGCCTTGCCGGTCGTCTCGTCCATCCAGCGGATCTTGCGTGGCTCGGGTGCGAGCTGGAGCATCTGATCCGGCTTGAAGATGTCGTCGGCGGGCGCGACGACCTTGAGCGAGTCCTCACCGATCTTCACCGTGAGCAGTGTGTGCGAGCCGAGCGGCTCGGACACGACGACCCGCCCGCGGAACGGTCCCTCGCCGAGGCGGATGTTCTCGGGGCGGATACCCAGGAGCAGCGCCTTCCCGTCCATGCCGGGCGGCCCTGGGACCTCCCAGCCGTCGCCGACAGCGGTGCCGTTCTTCGCAACGGCCTTCATGAAGTTCATCGGCGGCGAGCCGATGAAGGAGCCGACGAAAACGCTGGCCGGGCGGTCGTAGAGGGCGACGGGGGTGTCCACCTGCACGATCTCGCCGTCCTTCATGACCGCGATACGGTCGCCCATCGACAGCGCTTCGATCTGGTCATGCGTGACGTACACCGTGGTGCGCTTCACGTCGGTGTGCAGACGCTTGAGCTCGGCGCGCGCGTGCAGGCGCAGGAGCGCGTCGAGGTTCGAGAGCGGCTCGTCCATCAGCAGCACCGGGGCGTCGGTCACGATCGCGCGCGCGACCGCAACGCGCTGGCGCTGACCACCCGAGAGCTGCGCGGGATAGCGGTCGAGGTACGGCTCGAGCTGCAGCAGCGCCGCGCCCTCCTTGACCCGCTTCTCGATCTCCGGCTTGCTCTTCTTGCGCATGCGCAGGCCGAACGCGATGTTGTCGTACACCTTCATGTGCGGGAAGACCGCGTACGACTGGAACACCATCGCGATGTGGCGATCGCGCGGCGGCAGATCCGAGACCTCGCGGTCGCCGATCCGCACCGTGCCGCCGTCGATGCGCTCCAGTCCGGCGAGGCAGCGGAGCAGCGTGGTCTTCCCGCAACCGGACGGCCCAAGGAGGACCATGAACTCGCCGTCGCGGATCAGCAGGTCGATGTCTTTCAGCGCCGTGGTCTTGCCGAACACCTTCCGTACGGTCTCGAACGAAACGCTCGCCATCTCAGCTCACTTTCCCGGTCCCCACAGGTTGAAGAGGTACTTGCGCATGAAGAAGATGAAGAAGAGCGAAGGGATGATCATGAAGAAGCCGCCCGCGAACTTGAAATAGAGCGGGGATTGGTTGAGCGTCGCGAGGATGTGCGCCGGCAACGTGCGCTCGCGCACTGTGAGGATCGTCGCCGCGAAGACCTCGTTCCAGCTGCTCACGAACGCGAATATCGCCGCGGCGGCGAGTCCCGGCAGCGCCAGCGGGAGCGCCACGCGCACGAAGGCCCCGAAACGCGAGGTCCCCAGCGTCATGGCCGCCTCTTCGAGCTCGCGCGAGACGCTGTAGAAGACGCCGGACGTCACGATGACCACGAAGGGCAGGACCATCGCCGAGTGGATGATCACGACGCCTAAGAGGGTGTCGTACAGGCCGATGCCGATGAACGCAACCGCGAGCGGGATCGACAGGATCGCGATCGGGAACATCTTCGAGGAGAGCACTGCGAGGTGGAACGCGTCGCGGCCCGGGAACCGGAACCGCGCCAGCGCATATCCGGCCGGCGCCCCGATCGCGAGGCTGAGGACGATCGTGCCGAGCGCGACGATGATGCTGTTCTTCACCGATGGCAGCACGCCGGTCGAATTGACGAAGAAGGCCATCGTGTCCGTAGAGAACTGCGTCGGGAGGAGCGACTTCGGGAAGTCGTAGACCGAAAGGCTCTTACTGAACGCCGCCACCGCGATGAGGTAGATCGGCACCAGCGTCCAGGCCGCGAGGAAGATCGCGGCACCGTATAGAAGCACGCGGTCGATGACCGTGCGGCGAGTGAGGCTAGCCCGCTTTGCCGGCGCTGACGCGGCGGTCATCGCTGGATCTCCGCGTCCTTGACCCGGAAGAGCCGCAGGTAAAAGAAGACGACCGTCATAGTCATCAAAAGGATGAGCGCGGCGAACGCGGCAGCGATGAATTCGTTCCGGTTGTTGTAGTACCAGTCATAGGCCTCATACGACAGCACCGGTAGCTGCCGGCCGGCGAGCGCCAGCACGACGGCGAACGTCTGGAACGCGAAGATCGTGCGGATGATGAGCGCCGACTGCAGGCTCGGCCGGAGCATCGGAAGCACGATCAGCATCGTCCGCTTGAACCTGGACGCGCCGAACAGGTCGGCGGCCTCGAAGTACTCACGCGGTATGAGCTGCAGGCCGGCGAGCAGGATGACGAGCACGATCGCGGTCGCGCGCCACGACTCCGCCACGATGACCGTGCCGAGCAGGAGGTGCAGGTTCTCGTACGAGAGGAAGTTGATCGGATCGGTCGTGAGACCAAGGCCGTTGAGCGCGCTGTTGAGGTAGCCGGTGTCGGCGAAGATCGCCAGCCACACGATGCCCGCCGCGAGATCGGAGATCGCGAGCGGTAGCGCGAAGATGTACAGGAAGACGCCATGACCGGGGAAGCGGGAGTGGATGAGCAGTGCCATCGCGAGCGCGAGCACAAGCTGCACGGGGACGACGAGGACGAGGAGCAGCAACGTGTTCCGAAGTGAATCGGCGAAGGCGACGTCGGTGACCATTCGCCGGTAGGCCTCGAACCCGAGCGTCCCCGGCACGGCCTGGAACGACAGCAGGAGCGCCTGTGCGACCGGGATGAGGATGAGAAGCGTGAGAAAGATGATGGTCGGCGCGAGGAGGCCGAGCGGGAGGGCGTTCTCCGACCGCACGAAGCGTGCGGGGAACGGCAACGCCCTCCCGGCTCGGACCGCCATCTAGATCACTTGACCTGGCATGGACCGGTGCTTGGCGGATCCGGCCGCCAGCATGATGCTTTGGTGTCGGTCATCACCGCTTGAAGGATCACGGCCTGCTCGTTCAGGACTTTCTGGATGTCCTCGTTCTTGATCACGATCCGCTGGAACGTGTCGAGCTGGACCTTGTTGAACTCGCCGCCCTTGGCGCCGAGCCCGATCGGGAGCAGCGCAACCTTCGCGTCAGCGTGCTTGGCCTGCTTCTGCACGCCCTCGGCCATGAGCTTCAGGTGCGGCGGCAGGTCCGTCGGCAGCGCTTGGGTCAGCACCGGAAAGAACGACACGGCTGTGAGCGTCTTGCTCTGCACCGCGGGTGTCGTCATGTAGTCGATAAAGGCCTCGGCGCCGGTCTTGTTGGCCGTGCTCTTGGGAATGCCGAGTCCGGCCAGCACCGACATGTAATAGAGGCCCTTCGGGCCCTTCGGCGCCGGTGCGGCCACGAAGTCGTTCGGCTTTCCTTCGAACGCCTTGATCAGCCGCGCGACGTGGTCGAAGCCGACCCAGACCTCGCCCGAGAGCATTGACTCCTGCATGAAATCGATCTGGAGCGACTGCGGGTTCACGTACTGCCACAGATCCTTGAGGTCACGCCACAGAGTCGCCGCTTCCGGCGATTTGTAGGTCGTGACCAGACCGCCGGTATACGCGGGATACATGTAGCCCTGGATCAAGCGGTGCAACAACGACATCGGGCCGGCGGGAAGACCGCAGCGCTTGCGGCCGCTCTTCTCTGCGATGTTCTTGCACCACTCGGTGAGCTGCAGATAGGTGATGTTGTCGACGCTGGCTCCGGACGGGAGGTACTGCAGCGCCTGCTTGTTGACGCCGAGGATGTAGGTCGCCTGCATCCACGGGATGTAGATCTGCCGCGTCGTTCCGAGCTTGCCGAGCTCCATGAACTCCGCGGGGAACCCGCGGTCCTTGAGCTTCGTCGCGAGCGGCGTGAGGTCCTCGAACAGGTTCAGGTCGATCGCGGCAAAATCGCCATGGACCCCGCCGATCACGCCGACGGTGCCCTTGGTCTTCGACTCAGCGACGATGCGGTCAGCGAAAGGTCCAGCCGCCTCACCCCGGTACTCGACCTTCGCGGCGGTGAAGCCGGACAGGATCTGGCTTCGCAGCGCTTCGGATTCGGTCACGTTGTTGAGCTGCGTCGAGAGCATGACGAACGGATCGCTCGAGACCACGGCACCGGTCGCGCCGGGGCTGGTCGTTGGCGTGGTTGTGGGCCCGCCGCCGCACGCACTGGCGATGAGGCCTAGGGCGAGGGCGAATGCCGCGGGCGCTCGTAGGTGTCGCATTGAGAATCCCCCTTCGCAGAGACTCCCGCGACTATATGCCTCTCAGTACGAGAGGGCCGCCTGTAGCACCTCGCCGGGTCGCTTGAGCGACTCATACGCGTCGGCAGCCTGTTCGACCTTGAACGCGGTGCGCGGGAGCTTGCCCAGCATGACCTGACCTCGCCGCGCCATGTCGACGCCGTAGGAGCGCAGCGCACGGATCTCCCAACGCGGATGGAGATTTCCGATCTGGCCCGACCGGATCTCGACGCCGTTGTGATGGAACTCGTCGCCGAGGAACAGGCCGGCGGCCTCGCCCTGATAAAAACCGACAGCGACGACTGTGCCACGGCGGCGCACCGCGCGGACGGCCTCGTGCAGCGCGCGCGCATTGCCCGAGCACTCGAACGCGACCGGGATGCCGTCGGGGCCGTGCTCGCGCTTCAGCCTTTGCGCAACGTCCTCGCCCGTGGCGTCGACCGGAACGAGCCCAAGCGACTTCGCGATCGCGAGCCGCTGTGGCAGACGATCGACGGCGTACACCGTCGTCGCGCCCGTCGCCCGCGCGACCTGCGCGAGGATGAGACCGACCGGTCCGCAGCCAAAGACGACCGCGGGTGCGCCGGCGTGCCGCTCCTCGGCATAGGCGACCGCGTTCACGGCGATCGGCAGCATCTGCGCGAGGTCCGCGCCGTCCTCGAACGACAGGTCCGCCGGCAGCTGCTGAGCGCGCGCATCGGCGAGAGGCAGCGCGGTGTACTCGGTGTGACGCCACTTGCCGTAGACGCGCGTGCCCGGCGGCACGTCCGCGTCGCTACTCGCGATCACCGTGCCGGCGGCGCGGTAGCCGAACACGATGGGGTGGTCCTGCGTCGGCGTTTCCGAGGTGAAGACGCGGAGCTCCCCGTCCCAGGTCTTGTGCAGGTACGGGTTGCTCGCGTCGCGTCCGATGTACGTCATCTCGGTCCCGGGGCTGATCACCGAGACCTCCGTCCGTACCCGCACCATCGCGGGAGACAGCGGGCCGAGCGGGTAAACGTGGCACTCGACCGCGCCGCTCTCCGTGATGCGGACGGTGCGGCCTCCGATCTCACCGCGCTCCGCGAGGCTGTCGGCGAGGCTCACACGAGGCCCGCTTCGGCGATCTTCGATCGCACGTACTTCACCGACGGCGGCAGGACCGCGTCGGCGTCGCCGGATAGCGCGGCGAGCTCGAACGACGCGTAGCCCTTGTATTTGAGGCGCGCGAGCGCGCCGAAGACCGGTACGAGATCGAGGTGTCCGCGCCCGGGCTCGTGACGCTGCGAATCCGCGAGATGGACGTACGCAAGCCAATCCCCCGCCGACTCGAGTGCCACGCCGAGGTCGGCTTCCTCGATGTTCATATGGAACACGTCGCCCATGACGAACACCGCCGCGCTCCCGATGCGCTCCCGCAAGCGCAGCGCGTCACCGATGGTCACGCAAAGGTCGTTCTGATAACGGTTGATCGGCTCGAGATAGAGCCTCGCGCCGGCGCGCTCCGCGCGCGACGCGAGGGCTCGCATGCCTTCGACGAAGATGAGCTCGTCCGCGTCACGCGCACGGCCGGTGCCGATGTTCGGCAGGTGTCTGGTCCGGCCCCAGATCGGCACGACCACCACGCCGGTCCCCAGCTCGCCCGCGAGCGCGACGAGATGCGCCAGATCCTTACGAGCCAGGCGGATCTGCTCCGGATCCGGATCGATGAGCCAACCGCGGTAGCCGCCGCAGATCGCCGAAATCGGGATGTGCTCACGCAGCGCGATGTCAGCGTCCTCGAAAGGCTGCTGCGACAGCTCGATCGCCTCGAAGCCGTAGCGGCGCGCGTTGTCGAATTTCTCCCGCAGCGTCGCGCCGGGCACGAGCCGGTCCTGGATCGAGAGCCGCAGATGTTCCGGGATCCTCACGCGACGTTTACCCACTTCTCGCGCGAGGCGCTCTCCAGCGCGGCGGCGGCGAAGCGCGCGTGCCGCAGCCCGTCCTCGAAGGTCGCGAGTGGCGCCGCGGGCGCGCGCTCGTCGCCGGAGAGTCGCGCATATACAGCGGCGATCAGGTTGCGCCGCGCTTCGTTCGGTCCCGCGGGTAAGCCGGCGAGCTCTCGCGCGGTGGACGAGATCATCTCGCCGCCGCGCTCGACGAGGACCGCATCGCCGGCCCGCGAGCCGAGCCAGAGCTCGTTCGGGCGCTCGTGTCGCCAGGTCGCCGAGCCCGTGGACCCATCGAGCGACAGCTCCATGTCGTTCCGGTGGCCCGCCGCGGCCTGCGACAGAACGAGCGTCCCGGTCAGCCCATCGGAGAAGCGCAGCAGCAGGCCGGCGTGGTCTTCGGTGCCGCGACCGTGCAGACGACCCAGCTGCGCGGCGACCGCGACGACGCGCTCGCCGCTCACGAGCTCGACGAGATCGAGCCAGTGCGCGCCGATGTCGGCGATGGCGCGCGACGCGCCGCCGCGCGTCTCCTCCACGCGCCAGTTCGCGTCCGTCGCGAGGAGCAGCCAGTCCTGTAGGAACGAGCCACGCGCCAGGTGCAGCGGACCGAGATACATGACGCGCGCCGCGAGCTCCACCACCAGTGGATGGAAACGGTAGTTGTACGCGAGCACGGCCACTCGTCCCGTCTTCCGCGCCAGGGCGACGAGCTCCTCGGCTCCGCGAACGTCTGTCGCGAGCGGCTTCTCGCAGACCACGTCCTTGCCCGCACGCAGCGCGCGGGCGGCGAGCTCGACGTGAAGATCGTTCGCGGCACAGACATGCACCACGCTGAACGAGGGATCCTCGAAGGCCCGCGCGTCTTCCATCACGCGCCTCGCGCTGAGCGGACCGGTGAACGGGATGCCGAGCTCGCGCAGCGCATCGGCGTGCTTCGTGCCGGCGTAACCGGAACCGACGACCAGCGCGCGACGGTCCCCTTCCACGACGTCATTGTGGCGCGCAACGTAGAGTCGACGCGTGGCCGAGTTCATCCCCTTCCGCGGATTTCGTTACGGCGGCGCGCTCTCGGATCTGATCTGCCCGCCCTATGACGTGATCGACGATGTGGCTCATGAGCGCTTGTATGCCAGAAGTCCGCAGAACTTCGTCCGTGTCGAGTACCCGAAGGACGGGCCCGACGACAAGTACGCGCGCGCCGCGAAGGACCTGCGCGACTGGATCGGGCGCGACCTGCTCCGCCGCGACGAGCGCGACTCCTTTTATCTGCATCAGCACGAATTCGAGGTCGCCGGCCGCCGACTGGTGCGCCGCGGGATCTTCGGCGCGCTGCGCCTGTATCCGCAGAGCGAGGGCGTCGTGCTGCCGCACGAGCTGACGTTCCCGAAGGCGAAGGCCGACCGTCTCGAGCTGCTGCGGGCGACGCGCGCGAACACCAGCCCGGTCTTCGGGATGTTCGCCGATGAGGACGGGCTCATGCGCTCGCTCGGCGAGGCGGCGCGCACGCCGGCCAGCGAGGCGACGATCGGCACGGAGCGTCACCGGCTCGAGCGCATCGATGATCCGTCGACGGTCAAGCGGATCGCGGCGGCGCTGCGCGACCAGCGCGTCTATATCGCCGACGGCCATCACCGCTACGAGACGGCCCTCAACTACCTCGCCGAGCTTGGCGACGTTGGCCCGACGGCACCCGAGCGATACACGCTCGCGTTCCTCTGCGCGCTGGAGGATCCCGGCCTGCGCATCTTCGCGACGCATCGCATCGTGCGGGGTGCGGCCGACGCGCTCGAGTCCGCGATCGCGCGCTCGTTCGAGGTCGCGGAGATCGACCGCGGGGCGCTCGGTGACATCCAACCCGGGATCGTCATCTCGCGCGACGGGTCGCTCCGCGCGCTCACGCCGCGCTCGACCACCGACGTATCCGGCCTGCCCCCCGCATGGCGGACGCTTCCTGTCGCGCTCGCTGAGGAGCTGCTCGTGAAGCCCGCGCAGGCGGGCGGCGCGGTGATCGCGTATGAGCACGACACGGAGCGAGCGATCGCGGCCGAGACCGCGATCCTGCTGCGCGCGGTGGATCCACCGACGCTGCGTCGCGTCGCGGACGCAGGCGAGAAGCTGCCGCAGAAGACGACGTACTTCTTTCCGAAAGTCCCCGCCGG